>Ga0222421_100436_pt1 | contig 13176 bp, 4 predicted proteins | sample 3A1ome_2_FD_182473 | JGI IMG/M metagenome (GOLD analysis project Ga0222421, IMG submission 182473) | Enriched microbial communities from leaf-cutter ant dump, University of Wisconsin, Madison, United States - 3A150A (version 2) | ecosystem: Environmental > Terrestrial > Nest > Insects nest > Nest... | reverse complement strand
CTCGACGCTCTCCACCAGAAATCCATCGAGAACCATCTCGACCTCTCGAAGGAGGTCGCGGCGATGGAAGCGCGCATCGGCGCCGCGCAGCGCGACATCTACACGAACCTCACGCCGTGGCAGCGCGTGCAGATCGCGCGCCATCCCAAGCGCCCCTACGCCCTCGATTACATCGGGCGGATCTTCGAGCATTTCCAGGAACTGCACGGCGACCGGCAGTATAACGACGACCGCGCGCTCATCGGCGGCACGGCGTTCTACCACGGCGAGGCCGTGATGATCGTCGCCCAGCAGAAGGGCCGCGACACGAAGGAGAACATCCTGCGCAATTTCGGCATGCCGCAGCCCGAGGGCTACCGCAAGGCCCTCCGCCTCATGCGCACCGCCGAGAAGTTCGGCCTGCCCGTGATCACGTTCATCGACACGCCCGGCGCGTATCCGGGAATCGAATCCGAGGCGCGCCACGTCTCCGAGGCGATCGCGGTCAACCTCCGCGAGATGGCCCTGCTCAAGGTGCCGTCCGTCGCCATCGTCGTCGGCGAGGGCGGTTCGGGCGGCGCGCTCGGCATCGGCGTCGCCGACCGCGTGCTCACCTTCGAAAACAGCTACTACTCCGTCATCTCGCCCGAGGGTTGCGCCGCCATCCTCTGGAAGGACCGCGCCGCCGCCGCCCAGGCCGCCGAGGCGCTCAAGCTCAACGCCGGCACGCTGAAAAAGCTCGGCGTCGTCGACGACATCATCGCCGAGCCGCTCGGCGGCGCGCACCGCGATCCGGACGTCACCGCCGCCGCGCTCGACCGCGTGCTGCAGAAGCACCTGACGGCGCTCCGCGGCCTCTCCGCCGAAAAGCTCGCCGAACAGCGCTACGAACGCTACCGCCACCTCGGCGTCTTCGAGGAGGACGGCGTCATCGCGCGCTGAACGGTCGCGCCGCGGCCGGCGCCGGACTCCGCGTCGCTCTCATCTGGATACACATCGCGGCCGCCTGCGCCCGGCGGCGCGGGCGGCCGGCGCCGTTTCCCGGTGCGTTTATCTCCGCACGGTCAGCAGCTCGATCTTTTCCGCCCGCGCCATCGAGGCGCTGATCTCGACGAGCGCGCCGGAGAGCCGCACGTCCTCCGTCGCCACCTCGAACCGCCGCGGAAGTCCATCGACGAAGCGGCCCACCACCGCGCCGATCTCGCGGCCGAGCACGCTCTCATACGGGCCGGTCATGCCCACGTCGCAGATGAACGCCGTGCCCTTCGGCAGGATGCGCGCGTCGGCCGTCGGCACGTGCGTGTGCGTGCCGAGCACGGCCGTCACCCGGCCGTCGAGATACCAGCCGAGCGCCTGCTTTTCCGAGGTCGTCTCGGCATGGATCTCGACGACGATCGCGTCCGCCTGCGCCTTCAGCTGCTCGATCATCCGATCCGAGGCGAGGAACGGGCAGTCGGCCTTCAATCCCATGAAACTCCGCCCGAGCACGGTGAACACCGCCACGCGGAAGCCCCGCGCCTCGATGATGAGATGATCCCAGCCGGGATTCGACGCCGGCAGATTCGCGGGCCGGCACACGCGCTCGATCTGCGTGATCTCGGACTCCCAGCCGCGCTGGTCCCAGACGTGGTCGCCGAGCGTGATCGCGTCGACGCCTGCCTCGAGCAGCGAGCGCGCGATCGAACCGGTGATGCCGTTGCCCGCGGCCGCGTTTTCGCCGTTGGCGATGATGAAGTCGAGGGCGTGCTCCGCCCGCAGCTGCTTCACCCGCTCGATCACGATGTCCCGGCCCGGGCGGCCGACGATGTCCCCGATGAAAAGCAGCTTGAGCATGCTGCCAACGTGGGCGCGCTCCCTGCGCCGGCCAGACTTATTTTCGGCGGACGCGGTGCGCGCCCATGCGCCGGCACCGCGGCAACCTCGTCGCCGCCGTTTATGACCGGCGGAGGCGCGGCCGCCGCCATCCGGAGGCTTGCCTCTCATCGCTCCAATCGCTTTTGCTAATTTCTCTTTTTCCCAACCGCCGACGCCATCATGCCCACCACGACTTCCCCCGCTGCGCTCCCCCAACCCGAAACCGGCCGCGAAATGAAAGGCGCCGAGGCCGTGGTGGAGTGCCTCGTCCGCGAAGGCGTCGATGTCGTGTTCGCGTATCCGGGCGGCGCTTCGCAGGAACTCCACCAGGCCCTCGCCCGCACTGACAAGATCCGCGTCATCCTCCCGCGCCACGAGCAGGGCGGATCGTTTGCCGCCGAGGGCTACGCCCGCGCCACGGGCAAGGTCGGCGTGTGCATGGCCACCAGCGGGCCCGGCGCCACCAATCTCGTGTCCGCCATCGCCGACGCGTTCATGGACTCGATCCCGCTCGTCGCGATCACCGGGCAGGTGTTTTCCAAATACATCGGCAAGATGGCGTTTCAGGAGACGGATTTCTTCGGCATGACGCTGCCGGTCGTGAAGCACTCCTACCTCGTGCTTGATGTCCACGAGCTGCCCACGATCATCAAGAAGGCGTTCCAGCTCGCGCGCAGCGGCCGCCCCGGCCCGGTCGTCATCGACATCCCGAAGGATGTCCAGCAGGCGCGGTTCCGCCCCGTGTATCCGGCCTCGGTCGAATTCCGCAATCCCTACGCGACCGCCGTGCAGCGCGCCACCGACGAGCAGCTGCGCCACATCGTCGGCCTCATCGCCGAGGCGAAGAAGCCCGTCCTCTACGTCGGCGGCGGCATCATCTCGGCCGAGGCCACCGCCGAGCTGAAGACCTTCGCGGAAAAGACCAACATCGCCGTCGCCTCCACGCTCATGGGCCTCGGCGCCTTCCCGGAGACGCATCCGTTGTCCCTGCAATGGTTCGGCATGCACGGTGCCGCCTACGGCAACTGGGCCGTCGACCAGTGCGACCTGCTGCTCGTCTTCGGCGCGCGTTTCGACGACCGCATCACCGGCGACACGAAGCAGTTCGCGGCCAACGCGAAGATCGTCCACCTCGACATCGACGCCTCCGAGCACAACAAGAACAAGCGCGTCCTCCTCCCCATCGTCGGCGATCTGAAGGACGCCCTCGGCCGGCTCAACGCGCTGCTCGCCGCACATCACTTCACCGCCCCTGACACCGCCGCGTGGCACGCCCAGCTCGCCGCGTGGAAGAAGGAGGCGCCGTTTCACTACGAGGAGAGCACGCACATCATCCCGCAGGAAGCCGTGGCCGCACTCTACGAACTCACGAAGGGCGAGGCCATCATCGCCACCGGCGTCGGCCAGCACCAGATGTGGGCCGCGCAGTTCTACCGGTTCAACGAGCCGCGCCGCTACATCAGCTCGCTCGGGCTCGGCGCGATGGGTTTCGGCTACCCCGCCGCGCTCGGAGCCAAGGTCGCCTGTCCGGACAAGCAGGTCATCGACATCGACGGCGACGGCTCGTTCATGATGAACATCCAGGAGCTCGCCACCGCGAAGATCGAGAAGATCGCCGCGAAAGCCATGATCCTGAACAACCAGCACCTCGGCATGGTCGTCCAGTGGGAGGACCGTTTCTACGGCAGCGTGCGCGGCAACACCATCCTCGGCGACGAGACCAACGTCGGCAGCCCCGACAACCTCGGCGGCCTGTATCCGGATTTCGTGAAGATCGCGGAGGGCTTCGGCGTGAAGGGCCGGCGCGTCCACCTGCGCAGCGAGCTGAAGGCGGCCATCCAGGAGATGCTCGACCACGACGGCCCGTTCGTCCTCGACGTGATCGTGCCCTACACCGAACACGTGCTCCCCATGATCCCCGCCGGCCGCACGGTGAAGGACATGCTGCTGAAGTAAACGCGTCCGACCGGACAGACGCCCTCCAGCCTTCTCGGCCGGCGCGCCCGGCTCGCGATCCATCCGGCGACGGCATCAGGATCTCGTTCGTTCCGTTTTTCTCCCAGCCCACGCCACGTGCGCTTGCACCGTCGCGGCGGGAAGTGAGGCATCACGCGCGACCTGGCCGGTTTTCCCCCGCCATCATGCCCCGTTTATGCGGCGATCCTATCCGCCGCACCGGCGAGGCCGCATTCGCAACGGCACTCCCCGCTTGTCATGCTCAGTAATTCAGGTGAAACCCTGAATCTCTGCACGCAATTCCCCACGCATCCACCCAAGCGCCGGCCGGTTCGGCCTCACAGGGGTCATCGTTCATGCCTCATCGGCCCGTCACCGGTTAATCCCGGGGAATCTACCGCCTAATAGTGCACTCAACCAACGAATTGCTGGCGTAATCCGGGTGCAAAACCATCCGGCGCCCGCACACTGATTTCACCGCTTCACCCCGCGCGACGTCCATTCCGCCCCAACTGCTTTTCACTGTCATGAGCCACTGTTTCCGCTTCGCCGATATTCCCCCACGCGTGCGTCCGTCGTTTTGGCCCGCGCTCCTCTTTTTGGCCGGGCTGGCGTTGGGCATCGGCAGCGCCCCGCAGGCCGCGGCGCTCACGGTCGTGCCGCCGACGTTTTCCAAGCTCGTGGGCGACGCCACGCAGATCTTGCGGGTCGAGGTGACGAGCGTCACGAGCCGCGAGGACATCGCCGCCGGGCACAAGGTCATCCACACCTATGTCGAGTGCCGCGTGTTGAAGACGCTCAAGGGCGGCGCGGCGGAAACCGTCACGCTGCGGATGCTCGGCGGCCAGGTCGGCAAGCTCCGGCTGCGGGTCGCCGACATGCCCGAATTCACGGCCGGCGGAAAGTATATCGTCTTCGTCCGCGACAACGGCGCAGCCTTCTGCCCGCTCGTGGGCGTGATGCACGGCAGCTATCCGCTCGTGACCGAGGCCAACGGCAAGACCGAGCGCGTGACACGCAGCACGCACGAACCGCTGCGCCGCGTGGCCGACATCGGCCAGCCGGTGCAGCCGGGCGAAGCGGCCGCGGCCGCCGCCCGGACCGCGACCGCGGCGAATGCGACCGCCAAGACGACGGACGCAGCGGCCGAAGGCCTGACCCGCGACGAATTCGAAACCGCCATCCAGCAGGAACTCTCCCGTGCGCACACCCAGCCTTCCGCCAAGTAGCCGTTTCCCGTTTCTCCCCGTCCTGCTGCTCGCAGGCCTGCTCCTCGCGGCGGCCATCCCGCGCTCGGCCGGCTTCGCGCTGCTGGACTATTACCTGCCCGACGGGAATTTTCCCATGCAGCTCCAGCTGCAGAACGGCGGTCCTTCCGGGCAGAACTGGAACCAGATCGCGCAGGAATGCCTGCAACAGTGGAATCAATATCTCACCGGCACGAAGTTCACCTGGGCCGCGAACTCCACATCCGCAAAGGGTGAATACAACCGGAAGAACGACGTCTTCTGGTCAAAGGATGTCTACGGCGAGACGTTCCCGGACAGCGTGCTGGGCGTGACGCTGATATGGGTCACGGAAGAGGATGAGACGACGATCTACGAGACGGACACGATCTTCAATTCCGGATTCAGCGGCGGCTGGGATTCGTATCGCGGCTCCCTGCGCTATAAAAACGATAACGTCACCGTCGATTTCCGGCGCGTCGCGATCCACGAGTTCGGCCACACGCTCGGCCTCGATCACCCGGACGAAAACAACGAGTTCGTCACCGCGGTGATGAACAGTCAGATCAGCAACACCGACGACCTGACGACCGACGACATCGCCGGGACGGTCTATTATTACGGTGCCAAAGCCGCCCCCACGCTCGCAAATCAGCCGGCCGATGCTTCCTTCGACGCACCGAGAAGCATACGCCTGTCCGCCTATGCCAAAGGCCGCGGCCCCGTCTGGGCCACGATGGAAAAGGACGGGAAAATCATCGGAGGCCCGGCGTTTGTGCCGCCCAAGATTCCGCCATCGGCTTACGGGAACATCTCCTTCTGGCCCGACCTGTCCTGGGGGACGGGCACCTACACGCTGATCGCATCCAATCGCTACGGATCCACACGGTCGCGAGCGATCAAGATCACGGTCACCGGTCCGGTGACCAAGATGCCTGTCGACCAGATCGTGCTTCCCGGAGCAACGGCCAAATTCAGCATTGGTGTTCAGAGCGACGCCAAGGCTACTATCCAATGGTATCATCGCCAAAGAAACTGGAGCGAAAAACTCATCAGCGGAGCGACCGGTTCCACGCTCACGCTGACAAAAGTTCAGCTCGAGGACGAAGGCTATTATTACGCCATGATGCGCAGCGGTGATTGGGAATCGTCCATCGGCGCGCATCTCAGAATCAAGTTGGGGGTCACCATCTCGCCTGCCGCCACCGCCATCCATGACGGTGAAAGTGCCACCCTGAGCACGCAGGTGATCGGCCGACCCCGGTTTCGCGCGCCCCGAGCGCTGGCCGTGGATGCCAAAAGCAATGTTTACGTGATGGATTCGAGCAACGTGCGGAAGATCACCCCCTCCGGCATCGTCTCCACCCTCAGCTCGCTGGCTTGGGCCGATCCTCTGGCCGCCGATGCGGCCGGGAATCTGTATCTCGGGCGCAATGAAACGCTCGCCAAACTCACGGCCGCGGGCGAACTCCAGATGCTGGTCGGAAACGATGCCTCCTACGGCAGATCCACTCAGGACGGCCGCACCACCCTCGCGCACTTTACCAGCATCCGGGCGATCGCCGCCGGCAAGGATGGCTCCTTGTATGTCATCGACACTGCGCGCGCAGCCATCCGCAAACTCTCTCGCTCCGGAGTGGTGTCCACTCTCGCCGGCATCTCCGATGGCGATGAAAACACCGGCTCGCGCAAAGACGGACTCGGGACAGCCGCCCGTTTCCTGAATCCGTGGGCACTCACCGTCAGCGCCGACGGCACGGTCTATGTCATCGACCGCGACGACTCGTGGACTGGACAGGGGCATGTCATCCGAAAGATCACCGCATCCGGCCGGGTGACCACCTTCGCAGGCGGCACCACGGGGAGTTTGCCTCAAATCGATGCCAAGGGCCGCGACGCCCGCTTCGCCAATCCCCAAGGCATTGCCATCGACAGTTCCGGCACGCTCTACGTCACGGATATGGGAACCGTGCGCAAGATCAGCCCATCAGGCGTGGTTTCCACTCTGGCCGGAAATCCACAGGAACATGGCAACACCGACGGCACCGGCGCCGACGCCCGGTTCGGCTCACAGCCCGCCGGGATCGCCGTCGGCGCCAATGGGGTCGTCTATGTCGCCGATCCCAACAACCGCTCGATTCGCAAGATCACTCCAACCGGCGTCGTCACCACGTATGCCGGAGCCCTAACGTCTCAGAGCGACGACGAGGGCACCTACGACGGTGACACCCGCATTTCCTATCAATGGAAACTCAACGGCAAGGCGATCGCCGGCGCCACCCGGCCCACGCTGGTCCTGCCCGCCGCTCACAAGGCCGATATCGGCCGCTACACCGTGACGATCACCAATACTCTGGGCTCTGTCACTTCGCCGCCGGCGACAGTGGACATCATGCCCACGTTCGCGACCGGACTCGACAGCCAGATCAAACTGCCCGGCTCCAAAATCACGCTCGCCCCCAAGATCGTCAACCCGGCCGGCCGCAGCCTGACCTATCAATGGAGACGCAACGGAGTCATCGTTCCCGGAGCGACCGGCCCGACCTTGGTGATCGATCGCCTCGACGGTTCCACGGAAGGCACCTACGTCCTGTTTGTCTCCGACGGTGTCTATACGGTGACGTCATCCGCCGCGGTGCAACTGGGGGTGCAGTTCACCCAGCAACCGCAAAGCGCACGCTACGCCGACGGATCGACCGTCCGCCTGACGCCCACCGTGAAGTCGGTGATCGAACCGCTTTTCGGCTCCATCGGAGCGCTGGTGACCGATGCGTCCGGAAACGTCTTTGCCGCGGAAACGGAGAATCGGGTCGTGCGGAAAATCACTGCCGCCAAGGCGGTCACCACCTTGGCGGGTTCCCCGTATGCTTGGACCAGCGATGTCGGTGACGGCAAGGGCAGCACCGCCTTCTTCCATTATCCCCGCGGCCTCGCGCGCACCACCTCCGGCCTTCTCTATGTGGTCGACAATTGCGCCGTGAGAAAACTGGCAGCGGATGGCACGGTCACCACGCTCGCGGGTAATGCCATGGAAAGCGGATATCTGGATGCCAAGGGCGCGAACGCGCGTTTCACCGAGTTGTCCGGCATCGCCACAGACAAGGCCGGCAACATCTACGTTGCGGAAAGTGTGAATGGCGGACGCATTCGGAAGATCACCCCGGCGGGCACTGTCACGACGTTCGCGGTCAATTTCTGTCCCGGCTATCTGATCACCGGACTGGCGATCGATGCCTCCGGCAATCTCTTCACCGCCGGAAGAAACAACGCTCTCTACAAGATCACCGCGGCCGGAGTCGCTTCCCTCTTTGCCGGTCAGGCCGGGGTGACCGGGAACATCGATGGCACCGCCTCTGCGGCAAGCTTCGGCGCCATCACATCGCTCGCGATCGATTCTCAGAATAATCTTTACGTCTTCGATTCTCCCGCCCGGTCCATTCGTAAAATCAGCCCGGAGGGAGTCGTCTCCTCGATCGCCAGCAATCTCTTTCCCCAGATGGAGTCGTATTGGGAAATATCGGCCCCCATCTGTATCGATGCAAAAGGTCAGATCTATTTGGCCGATTCGTTCCAACACGTCGTGCGCACCATCACCTCCTCGGGCGAAGCGCCCGTCTGGGTGGGCGAACCCGGCGGCGGTTATCGCGACGGCAGTCCCACACGCTATCAATGGCAGTTCGCCGGGAAGGATATTCCCGGCGCCACGTCGCCGGAATTCGAGATTTCCAACCTCCAGGCCGACCAGGCCGGCGACTATCGTCTGACGCTCGTCTCCTCCATCGGCACCACTTACTCCGATGTCGCCAGCATCTCCCGCTCCGCCGCCGCCGCTTGGGATATCGCGCTCGACACGTCGACGCGCACGGTCGCGCCAGGCGGAGTGATCGCGTTTTCCGCGACCGCCCGCGGCACCGAACCGCTCTCCTACCAATGGCTGAAAGACGGCGCGGCTTTGCCCGGCGCGACCGGATCGTCCCTCGCCATCAACCATGTCACCACCACCGATGCCGGCTACTATTCCGTCCGGATCAGCAATGCCGCCGGATTCACGATCAGCTCAGCGGCCGCCGTCGACGTCACCGATCTCATCACTACGGCCCCGACGCTCTGGAGCAGTCTCAACGATTCGCCCGGGAATCTGCGTGTGGGCAGCGGCCGCTTCCTGAGTCTGAGCGCTGTCTCCCCGAGCCAGCTGACCGGCACGCTCCGCTTCCAGTGGATGAAGGATGGCGTCGCGATCGCTGGCGCCACCTCGGCGACGCTGAACTTCAGCCGGCTCGTCCCCGGCGATTCCGCCGCCTACACCGTGAAGATCTCCAGCGGCAACGGTTCGCTGGTTTCGAAAGCCTGCAGCCTGACCGTCCCGCCCGCGCAGTTGCCGGTCATTCTGACCCAGCCCGCATCCGTCTCCACCACTTCCGGAAACTCCACGAGGCTTACCGTCCTCTTGAAGGAAAACGAAGCTGAGGAATCATACCAGTGGTATAAGGATGGCGGCCTGATTCCCGGCGCCATCGGGAGAACCCTCGCGATCACGAACATCAGCGTGCTGGATCAGGGCGACTACACGCTCGTCATCACGAGCGACGCGGGCAGCGTGACCTCGAAAGCGGCCCGCCTCACCGTGCAGTCCGTCCCGCCGTCGATCACATTCGTCGACGGTTGGTGGATCAAGGCTGCTAAAGAAGATACCTGGAGCGAACCGATCGCTTTCACGATCTCCGATCCCGACACTCCGATTGCCTCCTTGATCGTGACCGCCACGGCGGAGGATTCCGTTCTCATTCCCGCCGCCAATATCATCCTCGGCGGCAGCGGCTCCCAGCGCACGATCCAGGTCAAAGGCGCGCCCAACGTCAGCGGCTGGGCCGGTTACATCCGGATCACCGTCAGTGACGGCGTGTCCAGTTCCAGCGCATATTTTCTGACCAACATCACATCCGTCAACGACGCCCCCGTCATCGGTCCGATCGCCAACCAGACGTTCAAGCCCGACGGCCAGATCCGCACGATCGCCCTGCCGATCGCGGATGATGGCAGCCTCTGGGGACTCTCGGTCTCTGCCACCAGCTCCAACCAGCTGATTTTTCCCAACGCGTCCCTCCAGATCACCGGGGAATATAATTCGCGAGCTCTCGAACTCACGCCCCAGACCGGCCAGACCGGCACCGCCGTGATCACCGTTCGCGCCTCTGACGGCGAATACACCACCAGCCGCAAATTCACGGTCACGGTCATCGCCACCAATCGCGCTCCCACGATCACCGCCCTCGGCAACCAGTCTGTCAACGAGGACACCGCCACCGCCGCCCTCCCATTTACCATCGGCGATCCGGACACGGCCGCCTCCCTCCTGAACCTCTCGGTCAAATCCTCGAACACCAAGCTCGTCCCCGTTGCGAATGTCGTCTTCGGCGGCTCCGGCGCCAAGCGCACCGTCAAGGTCACCCCCGCCGCCAATCAAAGCGGCACCGCGAAGATCACCGTCACCGTCAGCGACGGCGCTCTCTCCGCCTCGCGCTCGTTCACCCTCACCGTCAAGCCGGTCAACGACGCCCCGACGATCTCTCCGCTTCCCAACCAGACGCTCTACGAGGATTACGCCTCCGGCCAGATCGCCTTCACCATCGGCGACGTCGAGACCGCCGCCTCCAGTCTGAAGCTCTCCGCCACCTCGTCCAACGTCACCCTCCTGCCGGCGACCGCCATCGTCTTCCGCGGCTCCGGCGCCAACCGCACCGTGAAGCTCACGCCGGCGGCGAATCAAAGCGGCACCGCCAAGATCACCGTCACCGTCAGCGACGGCGCTCTCTCCGCCTCGCGCACGTTCACCCTCACCGTCAAATCGGTCAACGACGCCCCGACGATCACCGCCCTCGCCAATCAGACGATCAACGAGGACACGGCGACCGCCGCCCTTCCGTTTACCGTCGGCGACCGGGAAACCGCCGCTTCCAGTCTGAAAGTCACCGCAGCCAGTTCGAACTCCACCCTCCTTCCAGTTGGCTCGATCGTGCTCGGCGGCTCCGGTGCCAACCGCACCGTGAAACTGACTCCTGCGGCCAATCAAAACGGCACCGCCATCGTGACGCTCACAGTCAGCGATGGCCGGCTCTCCGCGGCACGTCTTTTCAAGCTCACGGTCAAGGCGGTCAACGATGCTCCGACGATCAGCGCCATCGCCGATCGGACCGTGCCGGAAGGCACGTCCTCCCAAGCCCTCTCCTTCACGGTTGCCGATGCCGAAAGCGCCCCCGGCTTCCTCACGGTTTACGCCGCCAGTTCGAACGATGCCGTCCTCCCGACGGCCGGCATCGCATTCGGCGGCTCCGGGGCCAATCGCACCCTCACGCTCACCCCCGCCGCCGGCCAGATCGGTTCGTCCACGGTCTCGCTCACCGTCAGCGACGGCAGCCTCACCGCCACCCGCTCATTCACGTTCACCGTCGCCCCGCTGCCGCTCGTGACGTTGTCCGCGCCGGCCCGCCAGGTCGTCGCACCCGGCGCCGCGTTCTCCTTCGGCGTCTCCGCGACCGGCACCGGCACCCTTTCGTATCAGTGGTGGCACAACGGCCGCGCGGTCGCCGGCGCGACCTCCGCCACTTTCAACGGACTCGCCGCCGCCGCGGACGACGCCGGTTATTACTGGGTCGATGTCTCCGACTCGGTCGGCACCCGCCGCAGCGCCACGGTTTTCGTGTTGCTGGCGCCCACGGCGACGACGATCGCCGGCTGGGGCGACGACTCGCTCCAGCAGACGGAACCGCCCGCCGCGACGACCCCGTTCGTCGCCCTCACCGCAAGTTCCGGTCATGCGCTCGCCCTCTCCGCCGACGGCACCGTCACCGCCTGGGGTTCGTCCCATCCGCTCGTGCCCGCCGATCTCTCTGAAGTCGTCGCGGTCGCCGCCGGACAGTCGTTCGCCGTCGCACTGCGCGCGGATGGATCGGCTGTCTCGTGGGGCGATCTCGCCGGCGCCTTCGCCGGCGTGCCGCTGGTCGCCATCTCCTCCGGTCCGTCGCATGTCCTCGGAGTCACGCGCGACGGCACGGTCGCCGGAGCCGGACTCGCCACTTCCGGCCAGTTGACCATCCCCGTCGGACTCGACCACGTCACCGCCGTCGCCGCCGGCGCCACCCACTCCCTCGCGCTCAAGTCCGACGGCTCAGTCGTCGCCTGGGGCGGCAACGCCGCCGGCCAGGCCACGGTGCCCGCCGGGCTGGCCAACGTCATCGCGATCGCCGCGGGCGACGATTTTTCCCTCGCCCTGAAATCCGATGGCACGGTCGCAGCCTGGGGCGGCAATGCCTCCCACCAGACCGACGTTCCGGCCGGACTGGCCAACGTCATCGCGATCGCCGCCGGCACCGACCATGCGCTCGCGCTCACGTCCGACGGCTCCGTCGTCGCCTGGGGCGATTCGCTCTCGGGCCAGAGCACCGTCCCGGCCGGACTCGACCGCGTCGTCGCCATCGCCGCCGGCGATGCTTTCTCGCTCGCGTTGCGCGACGCCGCACCGGACGCCGCGCCGGCATTCACCACCCAGCCGGCCGACCAGTCGGTCCTCGCCGGCGGAGCCGTGGATTTCGTCGTCATCGCCAGCGGCCATCCCGGCATCGCGTTCCAATGGCAGCAATCCACCGACGGCGGCACCACCTGGACGAATCTCACCGACGGTCCCGCAATCACCGGCACGCAGACCAGCGTGCTAAGCCTTAGCGCCGTCGACCTCGCCATGAGCGGACGCCAGTTCCGCTGTGTCGCCTCGAATTCCGTGGCGGCCGGCGTCGCCTCCGCTGCCGCCACGCTCGTCGTGAGCACACCGTAGCGTGTTGGAGCGCGTCGCGGCGGCGGCGCGCTTCGCCGTTGTCCACGGTGCCGGGGAATGTTCTCCTCGGCGCCTCCCCATGACCCCGCTCCGTTCCCTGCCCCGCTGGCTGGCCCTGTGCTGGCTCGCGCTCACGCCCCTCCTCGCCGCGCCGCATTTCCACCTCGCGGGCGATTCGACGATGGCCAACAAATCCCACGAGCCCCCGAATCCCGAACACGGCTGGGGCGAGTCGCTGCCGAACTTCTTCAAAGACCCGTCGGCCGTCGTGAATCACGCCATGAACGGCCGCAGCACGAAGAGTTTTCTCGACGAGGGCCGCTGGCAGGCGCT
>Ga0222421_100435_pt1 | contig 13185 bp, 14 predicted proteins | sample 3A1ome_2_FD_182473 | JGI IMG/M metagenome (GOLD analysis project Ga0222421, IMG submission 182473) | Enriched microbial communities from leaf-cutter ant dump, University of Wisconsin, Madison, United States - 3A150A (version 2) | ecosystem: Environmental > Terrestrial > Nest > Insects nest > Nest... | reverse complement strand
CGTGCTCGAGAGCGGCGGCCGAGCGCGGCATCAGCCAGCGCCCGAAGGCGAGGAAGGCGGACCGGTCTTCCGGCGCTCCGCTTTCCGCCGGCAGGACGCCGACCAGATCCGGTTTCTTGTTGTCGGCGGACCAGACGACGGCCCGCTGGTCGCGCAGGGTGAGCAGCGCCTCGGTGCGTTGCAGGGCGGCGTTGACGTCGGCGATGCGCGCCCTGAGCTGGACGTTCTCGGCCGAGGTCCGCGCCCGTTCGCGGATGGTGAAGATGGCCGACAGCAGCGCCGCTCCCATGACGCCGGCAAGGACCGCAAGCTGGATGACGTCGACCGTGCTGATCGGAAGACCGGACGCGGCGGGCGCTGCCTCGGCATGCGCGGTGACGGTGGCCATCTGGCCGGCCAGGACGGTGCCCGCCAGCAGCAGCGTCCGCCGGAAACGGCCCGGCGCCCCGGCCGGCCTCGTCGCGGCACGACCACCCGTCGAATCCTCATGGCCGCCGGAAACGGCCCGTCCCGCCTGACGCGGGCTTTCCCCCGGCATGTCTCGTTCCTCTCCGCCGCCTGAACAAAGGACCGCCCGGTCCGAATCCGTGATGCCGCGCCCCTCGGACACGCACGGAACGCCTCGATACCCGGAAAGCCCTGCGAACTGAAAACGTCGCGAATCACGCCACCATAGCGCCTTGCCGAATCGGCGGAAAGATTCGCCGCGCGCAAAAATGGGGCCGGGCGACTTGTCAATCGCCCGGCCCCAATATGTTGTGATAAGTCGGAGTTTAATTAATAGCGGTAGTGTTCCGGCTTGAACGGACCTTGCGGAGTGACGCCGATATAGGCCGCCTGCTCGGTGGACAGCTCCGTCAGCCTGGCGCCGAGCTTGTCGAGATGCAGCTTGGCCACCTTCTCGTCCAGGTGCTTGGGCAGCACGTAGACCTCGTTCTTGTACCGGCCCTGCTTGGTGTACAACTCGATCTGCGCCAGCACCTGGTTGGTGAAGGACGCCGACATGACGAAGCTCGGATGGCCGGTGGCGTTGCCGAGGTTGAGCAGGCGGCCCTCCGACAACAGGATCATGCGCTTGCCGTCCGGGAAGGCTATCATGTCGACCTGCGGCTTGACGTTGGTCCACTTGAGATTGCGCAGCGAGGCGACCTGGATCTCGTTGTCGAAGTGGCCGATATTGCCGACGATCGCCATGTCCTTCAGCTTGCGCATGTGGTCGAGGGTCAGCACGTCCTTGTTGCCGGTGGCGGTGATGACGATGTCGGCCGAGCCGATGGCGTCGTCCATGGTGACGACCTCGAAGCCGTCCATAGCCGCCTGCAGGGCGCAGATCGGATCGGCCTCGGTGACCTTGACGCGGGCGCCGGCGCCCTTCAGCGAGGCGGCCGAGCCCTTGCCGACGTCGCCGTAGCCGGCGACGATGGCGACCTTGCCGGCCATCATCACGTCGGTGCCGCGGCGGATGCCGTCGACCAGCGATTCCTTGCAGCCGTACTTGTTGTCGAACTTCGACTTGGTGACCGAGTCGTTGACGTTGATCGCCGGGAAGGGCAGCAGGCCCTTCTTCTGCAACTGGTAAAGGCGGTTGACGCCGGTGGTGGTTTCCTCGGTGACGCCCTTGATGGCGTCACGCTGCCTGGTGAACCAGCCGGGCGAAGCCTTCAGCCGCTTCCCGATCTGGGCGAAGAGGATTTCCTCCTCCTCGCTGCCGGGATTGGACAGCACGTCCTCGCCGGCCTCGGCGCGGGCGCCGAGCAGGATGTACATGGTGGCGTCGCCGCCGTCGTCGAGGATCATGTTGGAGAGGCCGCCGTCGGCCCACTGGAAGATCTGGTCGGTGTAGGTCCAGTAGTCCTCGAGGCTTTCGCCCTTGACGGCGAAGACCGGGACGCCGGCGGCGGCGATCGCGGCGGCGGCGTGGTCCTGCGTCGAGAAGATGTTGCACGAGGCCCAGCGCAGCTCGGCGCCCAGCGCCTTCAGCGTCTCGATCAGCACGGCGGTCTGGATGGTCATGTGCAGCGAGCCGGTGATGCGCGCGCCCTTGAGCGGCTTGGCCTCGCCGAATTCCTCGCGCGCGGCCATCAGGCCGGGCATCTCGGTCTCGGCGATCTCGATCTCCTTACGGCCCCAGTCGGCGAGCGAAATGTCGGCGACCACGTAATCCTTGCGATCCGTCATGGCGGTTCTCCGGTGATATCCGTTGTTCAGGCGCCGGCGTTGCGGGCGCGATCGGCCGCCTGACTAGCAGAAAGGGCCGCTATCGACAATGGCACATAAAGAAATCTTTATGCCTGCATATCGGCTGGTCAGATATCCTCGCCGAAGCGCTGGGCGATCAGCTCGCCTAGGGCGGCGAGAGCCTCCTCGGCCTGCGGGCCGCTGGCGAGGACGCGGATGGAGCAGCCGGGGCTGGCCGCCAGCATCATCAGGCCCATGATGGACGTGCCGCCGACCCGGACGCCGTCCTTCTCGACGTCGATGGTCGCCTCGAAGCTGCCGGCCACCTGCACGAACTTGGCCGAGGCGCGGGCATGCAGGCCGCGCTGGTTGACGATCAGGAATTCGCGGACGACTGGCTCGGAGACTTCGCTCATTTGCTGGCGAGGAGCTGGCTGGCGACGTTGATGTACTTGCGTCCGGCGGCCTGCGCCTCTGCGAGGGCGGTGCTCATGCTGCCGGCCTTGCGCACGCTGGACAGCTTGATGAGCATCGGCAGGTTCATGCCGGCGATGACCTCGGTGCGGCCCGATTCCATGACCGAAATGGCGAGGTTGGACGGCGTGCCGCCGAACATGTCGGTCAGCACGATGACGCCGGAACCGGTATCGACGCGGGCCACCGCCTCGACGATGTCGCGGCGGCGCTGCTCCATGTCGTCGTCGGCGCCGATCGCCACGGTTTCGAAATTCTCCTGCGGGCCGACGACGTGTTCCACGGCATGGCGAAACTCGGTGGCCAACTGACCGTGCGTCACGAGCACGAGTCCGATCATTCTTCGGCGGCTCCCGTCTTTCTGGTAGGCCCCGTGTTTTTCTCAGGCAACGTCACGGCCCCTTCACAGGCGCATTCCATGCTTGCCGTCCTTGCTGGCGGCGGGAGCGCTATCTTGTCGACGCAAGAGGCGTTGGCAAGCCCCAAAACGCGCCACGCAGGGCCATTTTGACGCATTGCAGCATGAAATTGCCCATTCCCTAGGCGAAAGAAGCGAGCCGCAGCAGCGCGGCGACCAGCGGCAGCGCCACGGCGACGTTGCGGCGGGGCAGGTCGAAGCGGGGGATCGCGCAGCCGGCGATCGTTTCCGTGCCGGGATCCTGCAAGCGCGCAGCGGAACCCTCCGCGACCAGGCGCAGGACGAGGTCGACCACGGCAGCCCGTTCGGCCCGGATCGGCCGCGGACCGATGCCAGGCACTTCGACCAGGGCAGCGATGGCGACGGGTGCCCGGCACACAAGACGTCCGCTGCGCGCCTCGACGAGAAGCCGGTCGTCGCCGACCAGCTTGGCGAGGCGCCCCGGCGCGGAAAAACGGTCGATCAGGGCGAGCGCCAACGTCGTCTTGCCGGCGCCGGACGGCCCCGTGACGAGGATACCCCGGTCGCCGACCACAAGGGCCGTGGCATGGATGTTGGGCGAACCGCTCATCAGCTCAAAACCGGCCCCAGCGATTGGAGATCGAAGACGTTTCCACGCAGGCCGTCATTCCGGGTTTGCTGTGCGGCCCCGGAAAGACGCAAACGAGGGCAGCCGGTCGCACCTTATATGAACCTGGCTGTCCACACGACCTAGCCGTCCGCCGGCAGGGTCACGACGAAGCGCGCGCCCTTGAGTTCGCCGGGCTTGGTGCCCGGGATGTTCTCGGCCGTCAGCGTGCCGCCATGGGCCTCGACGATCTGGCGGCTGATGGACAGGCCGAGACCGGAGTTCTGGCCGAACGCCTCGCTCGCCGGGCGATCGGTGTAGAAGCGCTCGAAGATACGGTCGATCTTCTCGGCGCGGATGCCCGGCCCGTTGTCCTCGACGGTGACGATGTTGAACTTGCCCGACCGCTCCAGCGAGATGACGATGCGGCCGTGGTCGTCCGGAACGAAGGATCGCGCGTTCTCGATCAGGTTGGTGACGACCTGCCCGAGCCTGAGGTCATGGCCGGCGACCGTGTAGCCTTTCGCGCCCTGCGGCAGTTTGGCGACCTTCAGCTCCAGCTCGACCGCCTTCTTGTGGTGCGAGGCCTCGCGCGAGACGCCGACCAGGTCGGTGAGGAACTTCTTCAGGTCGACCCTGGCGGCATCCTCCCTCGCCAGTTCGGCGTCGAGGCGCGAGGCGTCGGAAATATCGGTGATAAGCCGGTCGAGGCGCCTCACGTCGTGCTGGATGACCTCCATCAGGCGGCTGCGGGAGGCGTCGTTCCTGGCCAGCGGCAGCGTCTCGACGGCGCTGCGCAGCGAGGTCAGCGGGTTCTTCAGTTCGTGCGAGACGTCGGCGGCGAAGCTCTCGATCGCCTCGATACGCGCATAGAGCGCATTGGTCATGTCGCGCACGGCCAGCGAGAGGTTGCCGATCTCGTCCTGCCGGTCGGAGAAGTCGGGAATCTCCTCGCGGTTCTTGACGCCGCGCCGCACTCTGACCGCCGCCGCCGAAAGCCTTCTCAGCGGCGTGGCGATGGTGGAGGCGAGCAGCAGCGACAGGATGGCGGTGACGAGCGCCGCGATGCCGAAGACGCGCAGGATGGCCTTGCGCTCGGCCGAGACGATCTTGTCGATGTCGCCGCCTTCGGTGGACAGGAGGAGCACGCCGAGCACGGCCCGGAAGCGCTGGATCGGCACCGCCACGGAAACGATCTGCTCCCCCTTCTCGGAAATGCGCACGATCGTCGACGGGCTGCCGGTGAGCGCCTTGACCACCTCGGGGAAGGCCGCGCCGTTGCCGCCCGGCTGCTCCTTGTAGATCGGCAGGTCGGTGTTGCGGAAAAAGTCGAAGATGAATTTCTGGACGCGCTCCAGGAAATCCGGCTCCTCTTCCTCGACCGGCGGCAGGTCGTAGCGCAGGATCTGGCCGCGCGAGTAGAGATGGCGGGAATCGAGCAGCAGGTTGGCGTCGCGGTCGTAGATGCGTGCGCGCGTGCGCGTCGGCGAGATCAGGCGCCGCAGCACCGGCGCCACGCGCTCGGGATTGATCGGAAAGTCGAGATTGTCGAGCTGGTCGGTCGAGGGGCCGGTGCTTTCGCCGGCTTGCAGTTCGAGCAGCTTCTCGGGATCGATGGAAATGGAGTCCGTCTCGACAGTGGCCGAGGCGGCGATGGCGCCGGCGATGATCTCGCCCTGCGTCATCAGGCTCTCCACCCGGGCGTCGATCAGTCCATCGCGGAAGGTGTTCAGGTAGAGGATGCCGATGACCAGTACGGCCAGGCCGGCGAGGTTGAGGAAGAGGATGCGCCGGGTCAGGCTGGAGAAGATGTGGTGGCCGAGGAAGCGGCGCAGCGGCACCGTCACCTTCGAGAGGAACGAAGGCCGCGACGGCCGCTTTGCGGCGGCCGCCGGTCTCGTACGCTCAACGTCCACCGCCATCGATAAGCAGCCTGCCGGTTGGTCTCGTTTCTCGCAATTGCAGGAAAACCGGTCCCCGCCTTTCCTGGAACTGCCCTATGCCTCGCGGAACCGGTAGCCGACCCCGTAAAGCGTCTCGATCATCTCGAAGTCCTCGTCGACGGCCTTGAACTTCTTGCGCAGCCGCTTGATGTGGCTGTCGATGGTGCGGTCGTCGACGTAGACCTGCTCATCATAGGCCGAATCCATCAGCGCATCACGGCTTTTCACCACGCCGGGGCGCTGCGCCAGCGAATGCAGGATCAGGAACTCGGTGACGGTCAGCGTCACCGGCTCGCCCTTCCAGGTGCAGGTGTGGCGCTCCTGGTCCATGACGAGCTGGCCGCGCTCCAGCGAACGGCTCTGCTGGCTGGGCTGCTTGGCGGCGGCGTCGCGCGCCGAGGCGCGGCGCAGCACGGCGCGCACACGCTCGACCAGAAGGCGCTGCGAGAACGGCTTGCGGATGAAGTCGTCGGCGCCCATCTTGAGGCCGAACAGCTCGTCGATCTCGTCGTCCTTGGAGGTCAGGAAGATCACCGGCAGGTCGGTCTTCTGGCGCAAGCGGCGCAGCAGTTCCATGCCGTCCATGCGCGGCATCTTGATGTCGAGGATGGCGAGGTTCGGCGGCCTCGCCCCCAGCCCCTCCAGCGCCGAGGCGCCGTCGGTATAGGTTTCGACGCGATAGCCTTCCGATTCCAGCGCGATCGAAACCGACGTCAGGATGTTGCGGTCGTCATCGACAAGCGCGATTGTTGCCATTTCCAGCGGCTCCCTCATAGCGGGTGTCCCCTTCGTGCTTCGTGAAGGGGCTATTGCAGGACAAATTGGGTACAAAATGTGGCATGACGCCCGACCTCCTATAGCGACGGCCGGTGCGAGTCCACACTCGAACCCTCACGTGGATTGGACGTCGTCCGGGTCCCGATCCTTTGGGCAACCTCGAAAAATTTTTGCACATATAAACGATTTAAACAACTTTCAAAATTTTTAAATCGATTAATGATTTGATATCGTTTGGTTATTCTGATTTTGACCCTGGACCGGCTATCCAGCCACGGCCGGTCCAATGCGGCGACGATAACAGGGACGGTCCATGTCGGAACTCGGCAAACGCAATCCGGGCTGCGGGCTCGACGCCATCGGCCTGAAGACCACGGGCACGGTGCGCTACAATTTCGGACCGGCGGCGCTCTACGAGGAAGCGATCCGCCGCGGCGAGGCGCGGCTGACCGCGCACGGCGCGCTGATGGCCGAGACGGGGCAGCACACCGGCCGCTCGCCGAAGGACAAGTTCGTCGTGCGCGACGCCGCGACCGAGCCGCATGTGTGGTGGGAGGCCAACAAGGCGATGGCGCCGGCCCGTTTCGACACGCTGCTGACCGACTTCCTGGCGCATGCCGCCGGCAAAGACCTCTACGTGCAGGACCTGGTCGGCGGCGCCGACGCGGAGCTTGCCCTGCCGGTGCGCGTCGTCACCGAACTGGCCTGGCATTCGCTGTTCATCCGCAACCTGCTGATCCGGCCGGACGGGGACGCGCCGCGCTCCTTCGTGCCGAAGATGACCATCATCGACCTGCCGTCCTTCAGGGCCGATCCCGCCCGCCACGGCACACGCTCGGAAACGGTGATCGCGCTCGACCTGACGCGCATGATCGTGCTGATCGGCGGCACCTCCTATGCCGGCGAGATGAAGAAGTCGGTGTTCACGGCGCTCAACTACCTGCTGCCCGAGCAGGGCGTCATGCCGATGCACTGCTCCGCCAACGAAGGCCCGGCCGGCGACACGGCCATCTTCTTCGGCCTGTCGGGCACCGGCAAGACGACGCTGTCGGCCGATCCTTCCCGCACGCTGGTCGGCGACGACGAACACGGCTGGGGACCGCACGGCGTCTTCAACTTCGAGGGCGGCTGCTACGCCAAGACGATCAGGCTTTCGGCCGAGGCCGAGCCGGAAATCTTCTCCACCACCCGCCGCTTCGGTACGGTGCTGGAGAACGTGGTCCTGGACGCCGACGGCGTGCCGGATTTCGACGACGGCAGCCTGACGGAAAACACGCGCTGCGCCTATCCGCTCGATTTCATCGCCAATGCCAGCGCCACCGGCCGCGCAGGCCAGCCGAAGAACGTCATCATGCTGACGGCGGATGCCTTCGGCGTGATGCCGCCGATCACCCGGCTGACGCCGGCGCAGGCGATGTACCATTTCCTGTCCGGCTACACCGCCAAGGTGGCCGGCACGGAAAAGGGCGTCACCGAGCCGGAAGCGACCTTCTCGACCTGCTTCGGCGCCCCCTTCATGCCGCGCCATCCGTCCGAATACGGCAACCTGCTGCGCGACCTGATCGCCAGCCACGGCGTTTCCTGCTGGCTGGTCAACACCGGCTGGACCGGCGGCGCCTATGGAACCGGCCGCCGCATGCCGATCAAGGCGACGCGGGCGCTGCTGACCGCCGCCCTCGACGGCTCGCTGAACGCCGCCGAATTCCGCACCGACGCGAATTTCGGCTTCGAGGTGCCGGTGGCCGTGCCCGGCGTCGAGGCCGCCATTCTCGATCCGCGCTCGACCTGGGCCGACAAGGCGGCCTACGACCGGCAGGCCAGGAAGCTGGTCGGCATGTTCATCGACAATTTCGGCAAATTCGAAAGCCATGTCGACGCCAACGTGCTGGGTGCGGCCCCACGCTTGCAGGAAGCGGCCGAATAGACGCCGTGCCTGCACACCTGCGGCCCGGTTTCGACCGGGCCTTTTCTTTTGCCCGCCGCCGCGCCATGACTGCACGATGAGCGGCGACGACATCATAATCTCGACGGAAGCGGTCATCCGGCCGGACGACCTGAGCGAAAGCTTCGTGCGCGCCTCCGGGCCGGGCGGCCAGAACGTCAACAAAGTGGCGACGGCGGTGCAGCTTCGCTTCGACGCGGCGAATGCGCCCGGCCTGTCGGAGCGGGTCAGGGCGCGCGTCATCCGGCTGGCCGGCCAGCGCGCCACCAAGGACGGCGTCGTCGTCATCGAGGCCGACCGCTTCCGCACGCAGGAACGCAACCGCGCCGATGCCCGCGAACGGCTGGCGGCGCTGGTCGCCCGCGCCGCCGAGCCGCCCCCGCCACCGCGCAAGAAGACGAAACCGTCGAAAGGCGCGGTCGAGCGCCGGCTGAAGGAAAAGGCCGGCCGCGCCACGGTCAAGAAGCTGCGCGGCAGGGTGGAGAGGGACTGAACGTCTGACGTAACGGCAGGTTTTCAGGCGCTTTCAATTCAGCCGGGCGGATGCCACACTCGTCGCCGGGGCGGGTATCGAGGAAGACTTGCGCAGGAGGCGTGGATGGGAATTTTCGATTTCGTCAAGGGCGTTGGCGAGAAGCTCGGCATCGGCGGCGGCGATGAGGCCCCGAGCGCCGAGAACCTGAAGAAGGAGCTGGATTCGCACAAGCTCGGCACCGATAAGGTCGATGTCGAGGTCAAGGGCGACACGGCGGTGCTGAAGGGCGTGGTCAAGGACCAGTCGATCTTCGAGAAGGCGGTGATCGCCGTCGGCAACACGCTGGGTATCTCCAAGGTGCAGGCCGACGAATTGAAGGTGGCGGTGCCGGAGTCCGGCATGAAGCTCGATACGGGCGCCGACATGACCGAACTGGTGAAGGCCGCCACGCCGGCCAGGACCCCGGTGTTCTACACGGTCAAGAAGGGCGACAACCTGTGGAAGATCGCCGAGGCCCAGTACGGCAAGGGCAAGGGCGCCAGGAACACGCTCATCTTCGAGGCCAACAAGCCTATGCTGAAGCATCCCGACAAGATCTATCCCGGCCAGGTGCTGCGCATTCCCGACATATCCGAAGCCTGATCCGGCAACAGATCGCCGGCAAAGAAGGGAACGGCGGCTTTCGGGTCGCCGTTTTCCGTTCCCGGCGTCAGGATCGGGTGGCGTCGCGAAGGAGCCGAGCATGTCCATCCTGCCCGAAGGGTTTCGTCATCTGCCCGGCCATTTTTCGCCGGACGCGCAGGTCGCCCTGCTGGAGGCCGTCCGCGACGTGGTCGCGGCGGCACCGCTCTACGTGCCGGCGATGCCGCGCACCGGCAAGGAAATGAGCGTGCGCATGACCAATTGCGGGGCGCTCGGCTGGGTCACCGACAGGGAGCGCGGCTATCGCTACCAGGCGGAGCATCCTGTGACCGGCGCGCCGTGGCCGCCGGTCCCGCCGGTCCTACTCGCGCTTTGGGACGACGTTGCCGGCTACCCACATCCGCCCGAGGCCTGTCTGGTCAATTTCTACTCGGCGAGCGCGAAGATGGGTCTGCACCAGGACCGCGACGAGACGGATTTCGCAGCGCCCGTCGTCTCGATCTCGCTGGGCGATGACTGCCAGTTCCGCATCGGCGGGACGAAACGGACCGATCCCACCGTCTCGCTCAGGCTTCGCTCCGGCGACGTGGCGGTACTGGGCGGGGAAAGCCGGCTGGCCTTCCACGGCGTCGACCGGATCCATCCCGGCACATCGGCACTGCTGAGGAACGGCGGCCGCATCAACCTGACGCTGCGGCGCGTGACGAAACCCCGAGGCCCGCATTGAGACTCACAGCTTGCGCAGCGCCACTTCCTCGACCAGATGGTCGGCACCCTTGCGCAAGATGAGGTCGGCGCGCGGCCTTGTCGGCAGGATGTTCTCGCGCAGGTTCTTCAGGTTGATGTTGGTCCACAATCCTTCGGCGATGGCGCGCGCGGCACTTTCGGAAAGCTGCGAATAGCGGTGGAAGAAGGATTCCGGGTTGCGGAAGGCCGTCTCGCGCAGCCGCATGAAGCGGGCGATGTACCAGTCGTGGATGAGCTTCTCGTCGGCATCGATATAGATCGAGAAGTCGAAGAAATCCGAAAGGAAGGGCACGAACTTGCCGTCCGCCGGCAATTTGCCGGGCAACAGCACGTTGATGCCCTCGAAGATCAGGATATCGGGGCGGTCGATGGTGGCGAACGTGCCGGGCATGACGTCGTAGGACAGGTGCGAATAGAGCGGGGCCTGCACGTCGCGCTCGCCCGACTTGATGCCCGACAGGAAGCGCAGCAGCGCGCCGATGTCGTAGCTTTCGGGAAAACCCTTGCGTTCCATCAGGTTCTCGCGCCGCAGCACCTCGTTGGGCAACAGGAAGCCGTCGGTGGTGACCAGGTCGACCTTGGGGCTGGACGGCCAGCGCGCCAGCAACTCCTTCAGCACGCGGGCGGTGGTCGACTTGCCCACCGCCACCGAGCCGGCGATGCCGATGATGAAGGGCGTCTTGACCACGCTCTGCTTGTTGAAGAACACCTGCCGCTGGCGAAACAACAACTGGCTCGCCTCGACATGCGCCGACAGCAGCCGCGACATGGACAGATAGATGCGCTTGACCTCTTCCAGGTCGACCGGGTCGTTGAGCGAGCGCAGGCGGTCGATCTCGTCCTCGCTCAGCGTCAGCGGCGTATCGGCGCGGAATTTGGCCCATTCCCGCGCCGAAAAGAAAAGATAGGGGGAATACTTCTCGGTGGGCGCAAGCTGATCCAACGGGACCCCCTCTTCCTGCCGTGACCGCTTCACTCGGTGCGTGAAGCTTTTTCCGCCATGCCGGAGCGCGCGGTTCGCCGCTCCAGTTCGGCCAGCACCTCGTCCAGCCTGACACCCGCTATGCCAAGCACCACCAGCCAATGATAGAGGAGATCGGCGCTTTCCGAAACGACGCCTTTGGTATCGCCGCGGACCGCGGCGATCACCGTCTCGACCGCTTCCTCGCCGAGCTTCTGGGCGGCCTTGTCGATGCCCCTGGAAAAGAGCTTCGCCGTCCATGAATCGGGATCGCCCGAGCGGGCGCGCTCGGCGATGGTCTTTTCCAGGTCGGACAGCGAGAAACCGGTCATGGCGGCGATTTACGGCGTGGCAGGGTTCGAGTCGAGTCGCATCGGCAATCCGGCGGCCGCCATATGCCGCTTGGCCTGCATGACCGAATAGGTGCCGAAGTGGAAGATCGAGGCAGCCAGCACCGCCGCCGCGTGGCCGTCGCGGATGCCGGCGACCAGGTCGTCGAGCGTACCGACGCCGCCGGAGGCGATCACCGGCACATGCACGGCGTCCGCCACCGCGCGGGTGAGCGCTATGTCGTAGCCGGCCTTGGTGCCGTCGCGGTCCATCGAGGTGAGCAGGATCTCGCCGGCACCGAGGTCCACCACCTTGCGTGCGAAGGCGACCGCGTCGATGCCGGTCTTCTCGCGTCCGCCATGGGTGAAGATCTCCCAGCGGTCGGCCTCGCCGGCGCCTGAGACCTTCTTGGCGTCGATGGCCACGACGATGCACTGGTCGCCGAACTTGTCGGCCGCTTGCGCCACGAAATCCGGGTTCTTCACCGCCGCCGTGTTGATCGACACCTTGTCGGCGCCGGCGAGCAGCAGGCGGCGGATGTCGCTCACCTGACGCACGCCGCCGCCCACCGTCAGCGGCATGAAGCACTGCTCGGCGGTGCGGGCGACAACGTCGAAGATCGTCTCTCGATTGTCGGAGGAAGCGGTGATGTCGAGGAAGCAAAGCTCGTCCGCGCCGGCCGCGTCATAGGCCCTGGCCGCCTCGACAGGATCGCCGGCATCGATCAGATCGACGAAGTTGACGCCCTTGACGACGCGGCCGTCTTTCACATCCAGACAGGGGATGACGCGCGCCTTTAGGGTCACAGGACGACCTCTTTTTCTTGCCCGGCAAACGGCATCAGATCCGTTCCATCGCGGCGAGGAACTCGACCAGCAATCGCCCGACCACCGGCGGTACCTCGCCCTTGGCGTCGAAGGCCGGGTCGTAGGCGGTGATCGTCACGCCGGTGACAGGGATCGAGCGCGCCAGCGCCGAGACGGCCTGGCGCACCTCGTCGGGGCTCGGGCCGCCGGACGCGGCATAGCGATTGGCCTGCAAGATGTCCGCATCGTGCACGTCCAGGTCGATGTGAAGATGGGTGCGTTCCGCGCCGGCCGCCTTCAGTCTTTCCGTCTTTTCGGGCAGGTCGGCGCAGCGTGCGCGGATGACCGGCAGGTCGTCCAGCAGCTTCTTTTCGGCGGCGTCGAGATCGCGCACGCCGACCAGCATGCAGCGCCATGGATCGACGGCGGCGAAGCCCGGAATGGCATTGGCAAGGGTCCGCCAGCACAGGCCGAGCACCGTCGCCAGCGCCATGCCGTCGAGGAAGCCGCTGGCCGAGGTCTCGGGCGTGTTGATGTCGCCGTGCTGGTCGAACCAGACGATGGAATCGGACCCTTCGCCGGCGATGGCGCCGGCTGCGGTGAGGCAGTTGCCGGCCAGTACGACGGGAAAGCGCCCTTCCTGCCGCGCCGCGCGAATGGCTTCGGAAACGGCACGGCAGACGGCGAAGCCGGCGGTGATCTCGCGCAGGTCCTCGTCCTCGATCGGGTCGATCTCGACCACCTCGGCCTCGTGGCCATGCAGCGCCAGTTCGTCCACCAGACCGCCGGTGATGATGGCGTCCGGCCCCTGCCCGCAGCCGGCATGATAGCGGCCGCTGTCATAGGGCGCGAGGATGACGGCGAGCTTCATCGGCTGACCTCAATGGCGGCGCCGCGCAGCACGGCAAGCGCCTCTGCCGGTTC
>Ga0222421_100434_pt1 | contig 13204 bp, 12 predicted proteins | sample 3A1ome_2_FD_182473 | JGI IMG/M metagenome (GOLD analysis project Ga0222421, IMG submission 182473) | Enriched microbial communities from leaf-cutter ant dump, University of Wisconsin, Madison, United States - 3A150A (version 2) | ecosystem: Environmental > Terrestrial > Nest > Insects nest > Nest... | reverse complement strand
TCATGGTCACGCACGAGCTCGACATCGCCCGCTACACCCGGCGCACCGTCGTCATGCGCGACGGCCGCGTCGTCTCCGACCAGCCCGTGTCCGACCGGCTCCGCGCGGCTGATGAACTCGCCCGGCTCGATGCGGCCGAATCCGCCGCCAACCTCTCCGCCGGCGCACCGCCCGCCTGACCATGAAAGCCCTCGCCGCCCTCTTCCGCGTCGCCCTCCGCGCCCTCCGGCGCAACATCCTGCGCACGCTCCTCACGATGCTCGGCATCATCATCGGCGTCGCCGCCGTCATCGCCATGGTCAGCATCGGCACCGGCGCCCGCGTGCAGGTCGAACAGCAGATCGCCAGCCTCGGCCAGAACGTCATCATGGTCATGGCCGGCAACATGACCCGCAGCGGCGTCCACACCGGCATGGCCGGCGCCCCCACCCTGACGATCGAGGACGCGCTCGCCATCCGCCGCGAGGTCGAGGGCATCGTCTACATGAGCCCCGACATCCGCGGCAGCTCCCAGATCGTCGCCGGCAACCTCAACTGGAATACGTCCGTCCTCGGCGTCAGCCAGGAGTTTCTCGACCTGCGCGCCTGGTCGCTCGCCGACGGCGAGTTCTTCACGGACCAGGACATCCGCACGAGCGGCCGCGTGGCGGTGCTCGGCCAGACGGTCGCGAAGAAACTCTTCGAGGACGCCAATCCCATCGGCAGCACGCTGCGCATCGGCGGCGTGCCGTTCACCGTCGTCGGCCTGCTCACGGCCAAGGGATCCAACATGATGGGCCAGGACCAGGACGACGTCGTCCTCGTGCCCTACACCACCGCGATGCGCCGGCTCTTCGGGCAGAACTTCCTGCGCGCGGTCAACTTCAGCGCGGCCGCGGCCGACCAGATCGAGGCGGCCACCCGCGACATCGCCGACCTGCTGCGCCAGCGGCACCGCATCGGCGAGGGCAAGGACGACGATTTCTCCGTGCGCACCCAGCAGGAGATCACCGAGTTCGCCACCTCGACCACGAAGGTCATGACCGGCCTGCTCGGCGCGATCGCCGGCGTCTCGCTGCTCGTCGGCGGCATCGGCATCATGAACATCATGCTCGTGTCCGTGACCGAGCGCACGCGCGAGATCGGCATCCGGCTCGCCGTCGGCGCCCGCAAGCGCGACATCCAGCGCCAGTTCCTGCTCGAGGCCGTCCTGCTCAGCGTGGTCGGCGGACTCGTGGGCATCGCCGCCGGCTTCGCCGCCTCGATGATCATCGCGGCCCAGTTCAACTGGCCCACGCTCACGCCCGGCTACGCCGTGGGCGGCGCGTTCCTCTTCAGCGTCGCCATCGGCGTCTTCTTCGGCTTCTATCCCGCGCGCAAGGCCGCCCGGCTCGATCCGATCGAGGCGCTCCGCTACGAATGACCGGCCGGCCCGCGCCCGGTTGATTTTCCCCCGCCGCCCGTCTTGATCGCCTCCGCTCCTCCATGCCCGATGTCCTCCAGTCCTCCAGCGAACCTGTTCCCGCCGCCGGCGGCTTCGGGCGGTTTTCGCCGGTGATGAAGTTCGCGGTGCTCACGGGCTGCTGGCTCGCCGTGGCCGCGGCGTTCGCCGCGCAGCTCTATGCGCTGGGCCTGATGCCGTGGTCGTCGGCCGCCGCGCTCGCCCTGCTCGACTGGGCGCCGTGGATCGTCGTCACCCCCGCCGTGCTCTGGCTCGCCCGCCGGCTGCCGATCGCGCCGCGCACCTGGATGCGCTCCGTTCCGATCCACCTCCTCGGCTCGCTGCTCGCCGTCGTCGCGATCGAGGCCGGCACGCGGGCGCTGGTGCCGCATCGCGAGCTGTTGTTTCCCGCCCCGCGGCACCAGCCGCCGCCTCCGCCGCGCGCCCTGCCGCCGCCCGAGGGGCCGTTCGACTCGGCCTGGGCCCGGCTGCTGGAGCGCGCGCGGATCTACGTCCCCGTTTATTGGATGCTCGTCGCCGGGGCGCACGCCGTCGCCCACCAGCGCCGCAGCCTCGAACGCGAGCGCCGCGCCCTGCTCGCCGAGGCGCACCTGGCCGAGGCCCGGCTCGCCGCGCTGCAGGCGCAGCTCAACCCGCACTTCCTCTTCAACACCCTCAACACCATCGCCCAGCTCGTCTACGACAACCCGGCCGCGGCCGAGGCCACCATCACGTCGTTGAGCGAGCTCCTGCGCACCGCGCTCGACGCCCAGCGCCATCGCGAGGTTCCGCTCGAACAGGAGCTCCGGTTCGTCGAGCGCTACGCCGCGATCCAGAAGGTGCGTTTCTCCGACCGGATCGACCTGTGCCTCGCCGTCGCTCCGGAGGCCCGGCGCGCCGCCGTGCCCACCCTGTTGCTGCAGCCCCTGGTGGAAAACGCCATCCTCCACGGCCTGTCGCCGGGCCGCACGCCCGGCCTGGTCTTCCTCCGCGCCGCCGTGATCGGCGACCGGCTCCGTCTCGAGATCGCCGATACGGGCGCGGGCCGGGACCGCGACGCGACGCCCGCCGGCGGCGCGCTCGCGTTTCGCGAGGGTGTCGGCCTGTCCAACACCCGCGCCCGCCTCGCCGCGCTCTACGGCGACCGCCAGAGCCTGACCCTGACGCGCGCCGCCGAGGGCGGGGTTGCGGTCCGCATCGAGCTGCCCTGGCATCTGCCGGCATGAACCTGCGCACGCTCATCGTCGACGACGAGGCCCCCGCCCGCAACCGCGTGCGCCGGCTGCTCGCGGCCGAGCCCGGCGTCGAGATCGCCGGCGAGGCCGCCGACGGCGACGCCGCGATCCGCGCCATCGTGGAGCTGCGCCCGGCCCTGCTCTTCCTCGACGTCCAGATGCCCGCGCCCAACGGTCTCGAGGTCCTCCGCGCCGTGCGCGACGAGTGGCTGCCGTGCACCATCTTCACCACGGCCCACGCCGAGCACGCGGTCGCCGCCTTCGAGCTGCACGCGCTCGACTACCTGCTGAAACCGTATCCGCCGGAGCGATTCCGCGCGGCGCTGGACCGCGCCCGCGCGCAGCTCGCCCGGCCGGCGCCGGCCGGGGGCGACGCCCGCGTCGCCCGGCTGGTGGACGACACCCGCGCCGCCGCCGGTCCGGTCGAGCGCTTCCTCGTGAAGGATCACGAGCGCTACGTCGTCGTGCGCGCCGCCGACATCGAGTGGGTCGAGGCGGCCGCGAACTACGTGATCCTGCACACCGCGGAGGGCAACCATATCCTCCGCCGCTCGCTCGCGGCGATCGAGGCCGAGCTGGATCCGCGCCGATTTTTCCGCCTCGGCCGCTCCGCGATCGCCAGCCTCGCGGCGGTGCGCGAAGTCGCCACCGTCGCCGCCGGCGACTACGTGGTCACGCTTCGCAGCGGCGCGCGGCTGCCGCTCACCCGCGGCCTGCGGGAGCTGCAGGAGCGGCTGCAATCGCTCCGTTGACCCGCGCGTCCCGCGGCGCTCAGGTGGTCAGCGGCTTCAGCCCCGCCTCGATCTCGCGGCGGTGCGGTTCGAGAAACGGCGGCAGCGCCAGCTTCTCGCCGAGCGTCTCCTCCGGCTCGTCGACGGCGAAGCCGGGACCGTCGGTCGCAAGTTCGAACAGGATGCCGTTGGGCTCGCGGAAATAGAGGCTCTTGAAATAATACCGGTCCACCGGGCCGCTCGAGCGCACCCCGAGCCGCTCGAACCGTTCCTGCCACGCGTCGTAGTCCGCGAAGGTCGGCACGCGGAACGCCACGTGATGGACGCCGCCCGCGCCGGGTTGCACGACCGGCGCACCGCGTTCCTCGAGCACGTGCAGCTCCGCGGCCGGCCCGCCCTCGCCCATCGCATAAACGTGCACGGTCGCGCCGCCCTGCGTGTAGTCGCCGCCCGGCCGCATCCCGAGCACCTGCGTGAGCACGCGGTCCGTCGGCTTCAGGTCGGGCACGCTGAGCGCGATCGGACCGAGTCCGAGAATCTGGTGCTCCGCGGGCACCGGGCTCTTCGCCCACGGCCGCGCGGGTTCGCACGGGGCGTCGTCCACGACCAGGCTCAGCCGCTGGCCCTCGAAATCCTCGAAGTCGAGCACCGGCCGCCCGGCCCGGTCCGCCACCCCGGCCGGCGCGACCCCGGCCGCCTTCAGCCGCTCCGCCCACCAGCGCAGGGCCGGTTCGCCGGCCACGCGCAGCGCGGTGCGCGCGACGCTGCGCGTGCCGCGGCGCTCCGGCGGCGCGGGCCAGTCGAAGAAGGTCAGGTCCGAGCCCGGCGACGCCTTCCCGTCGGCATAGAAAAGATGATACGCGGAAACGTCGTCCTGGTTGACGGATTTCTTCACCAGCCGCAGGCCGAGTGTCTGCGTGTAGAAGGCGTGGTTGCGCGCGACCTGGGCCGTGACGGCCGTGAGATGGTGGATGCCGGTGAGCTGCATGATCGCACACGCTGCACAGCCCGCGCGATTCGTCCAGCGGCGGCCCGGCGCCGCGCCGCGGTGCTTCAGCAAGCATGGAGGCGGGCGCCCGGCCGGTTGACACGGAGGCGCGTCGCCGCCGTATGCTCGGCCTCCACGCCTCCATGAGCGCACCTTCCAGGACCAGACTCACCCTCCTCGCGATCGCCTGGCCGATCTTTGTCGAGCAGGGCCTGCGCATGCTCATCGGCGCGGTCGACACGTTCATGGTCAGCCACGTCTCCGACGGCGCCGTCGCCGCGCTCGGCGTCGCGAACCAGGTCGTGATCGCCTTCCTCATCGTGTTCAACTTCGTCGGCATCGGCACCAGCGTCGTGCTGACGCATTACCTCGGGGCCGGCGACCGCGCCGGCGCCGGCCGCATCACGACCAGCTCCATCGCCGCCAACACCTGGATCGGCCTCGTCGCGAGCCTCACGGTGTTCCTCTGCGCCGCGCCGCTGCTGCGGGCGCTCCACCTGCCCGCCGACCTGATGGCGTATGCGCTGCCGTTCCTCACGATGATGGGCGGCACGTTGTTCATGGAGTCGATGAACATGTCCATCGGCGCCGTGCTCCGTGCGCACGGCCACACGCGCGACACCATGCTCATCAGCGCCGGCCAGAACGTCCTCAACGTCGCCGGCAACTGCATCATGCTCTTCGGCCTCTTCGGCGTCCCGAAGATGGGCGTCGCCGGCGTCGCGCTCTCCAGCGTGGCCAGCCGGTGCTGCGCGTGCGTCGCCTTCTGGATCGTGCTCGACCGGCGCACGCACATCCGGCTCCGCGCCGCCGACTTCATCGGCATCGACTGGCGGAAGGTCGGCCGCGTCCTGAAGATCGGCCTGCCCGCCGCCGGCGAGAATCTCTGCTACTGGCTCGCGCTCATGCTGGTCACGACGTTCACCTCCCGGCTCGGCAGCGCCGCACTCGCCACGCAGTCCTACTGCCTGCAACTCCAGTGGATCGTGATGCTCTTCAGCCTCTCGATCGGCCTCGGCACCGAGATCCTCGTCGGCTACAATGTCGGCGCCGGCCAGCTCGACGACGCCTACCGGCAGCTGCTCGCGAGCCTGCGCACCGGCTTCGGCTTCGCCATCGGCGCGATCGTCGTGGTGGCTGCGTGCGCCCCGCTGCTGCTGGGGCTCTTCACGCACGATCCCGCGATCATCGCGACGGGCGCGCTCCTGCTCCGCTTCTCCATCCTGCTCGAGCCCGGGCGGGTGTTCAACGTGATCGTGATCAACTCGCTTCGCGCCACGGGCGACGTCGGCTTCCCGATCAAGATGGCCGTGCTCTCGATGTGGTGCGTCTGGGTGCCGCTCGCGTGGTTCCTCTCCCTCAAGGTCGGGCTCGGCGTCCTCGGCATCTGGATCGCGATGGCGACCGACGAGTGGACGCGCGGCGTGCTGATGTATCGCCGCTGGAAATCCCGCCGCTGGGAGAAATACGCCCGCCGCACCCGCGACGCGATCACCGGGTCCGCGTCCGCCGCCGGCGCGCCGGGCTGAGGCGCGCTCACGGCGCCGGCCGGTCCTCCGCGTCGCCTTCGAGCTGATACACCGAGGTGAGCCAGCCGCCCTCCCACTGCGGCCGCACCCGCAGCCGGCCGTGGAAGGACCGCGGCACGTCCTGCACGGCGGCCACGCCCCGGGGCAGGGTGACGACGATCCAGGCGTTGGCCGAAGGCGTGACGCCGAAGCAGCACATCAAGGGGCTGTTGAGCAGCAGGAATTCCGTGGCCAGGCCGCGCTCGAACCTGGTCGGCAGCATGAATCCGGTGACGGAGACCCGCTGCCCGTCGAGCTTCGCCACTGGCCCGGGAATCTGCCGCATCAGCTCCGCCTCGACGGCGGGCGTGACCTCCACCTGGGCCGCGGGCGCAGCGAAGGCGAATCCGGCCAGCTGGTCGAATCCCACGAACGGATACTCGCCCGCCGGCCGCGTCCCGGCCGGCACGGGCGGCGGAAGCACCGCCGCCGCCGGCGCCGCGTGTCCGGGCCGGCCCGGCACGCCCTCCGCCGGCGCTTCCGGCGGGAGCGTCGCCCCGCGCAACGCCGCCGTCAGGACGACAAGGGAAATCGCCGCGGTCCGCCGCAGCCGGCCGCCTCCTCTGGAAACGCCAGGGATCATGGGTTCGACATCTTCTCGCCCTCGAGTTCATAGAGTCCCTCGAAGATCTGGTTCTCGAATTTCTCGCCGACATGGAGCGTGCCGTAGAACGACACGGGCGTATCCATCGTGCTCGGCACACCGTCGCCCTGCAGCCGGACGACGACCCACTCGTTGAGCTCCGGCCGGCGGCCGTAACAGCACATCATCTGGCTGCGCAGCAGCAGGCACTCCTTCACGCGCCCGCCCTCGATCCTGACCGGCAGCATGTAGCCGGAGATGCGGACCGGCTTGCCGTCGAGCGCCCGCACCTGCGCCGGAATCGTGCCGCTCTCGCCCGGCCGCGTCGGCATCTCGACCTCGCCGCTGTCGTCCGGCACGAGCAAAGCGACGCGCGGCCGGCCGAAGGTGACCGGCGCATCCATCGGGGGCAGCTTGTGCCGGCCGAAGGGAAACGACGCCAGATGCTTGAAATCCACGCGCCAGTATCCGGCCTCATCCTGCTGCAGATCGGGAAACATCCCCGGTGCCGCCGGCGTCGTCCCGGCCCAGGCGACGCCCGCCAGCGCCAGAAACACCGCGGCCATGAGTCCGGCGTGGACGCGCCGGACGCAGGAAACGGGGATCAAAGGATCGGTCGATCGCATGGCTCAGTCGGTGTCGTTTCCCCGCGGGAAGTTGAACTTCACGCCGGAGAAGGTGCTGCCGCGGATCGTGACGCTGTGCAGAGTCGCGTCGAAGTCGCCGGTCGTCTTGAGCCAGTCGGCCTGCGCCTCGAAAAGCGCGGTGTCGCCGACGGTCTCGCCCGTCGCCCGATTCGCCACGGCGCGGAGCGTGAGCAGGCGCGGCTGGCCGTCGACCACGGCTTCGATCTCGATCGCGGGAGAGTTCGAGCGGATGAAGTTTTCCAGTTCGCCGTCGAAGACGTAGGCCTGCAGCAGGCCCGCCGCCGGATCGCGCACCAGTTCGAGGTGATAGACTTCGTCGCCGAGCACGACGGGCGTGCCGCCGTGCAGCGGGTGATGCTCGTGCTTCGGCGGAGGCGCGGATGCGGACACCGCGGCGGGACGGCCGCAGCCGGCGGCGAACGCCAGCGGCAGGACGACCGCCGCGAGGAGGACACGGGGAATTTTCATGGCGGGCAGGCGTCAGGAAACGGGGGCGAGGTTGCCGGCGATGTCGGTCCGGTAGGCCTTCCACGCCGGGAGAAGTCCGCCGAGGGCGCACAGGGCGATCATGCCCGCGGGCGCCCAAAGCATGACGCGGTGGAAGCTCCACGGATCGAGTAGGACGCCGGTGCGGGCGTGGACGACCGCCGCGACGGCGGCGAGGATCGCGCCGTAGGCCGCGAAGGCCGCGGCCATGCCGAGGACGCCGACCGCGGCCGCCTCGAGCACGATCGCGGCGCAGACCGTGCGCCGGTGCGCGCCGAGCGAGCGCAGGATGGCGATGTCGCGGCGCCGCGCGGCCATCGAATTGTAGATCGCGGCGAGCACGCCGGCCGCCGAGACGAGCGCCACCAGGTAGGCGACGAGGGCCAGCACCTGGTCGAACCAGCCGATCTTCTGGAAAAGCTCGGCCACGACCGCGCCGATCGGATACGCGAACGTGAGCCGGTTGCCCTGCCGGTTATACATCAGGTCGAGCATGAAGCCGGCCGCGGGCGACTTGAGCTGGATCAGGACCGCGCTGACGTCGGTCGCCGCGCGCGGATCGTGGCCCGCCATCGTCTGCAGTCCGTGCAGCGGAATCCACACGACCTTGTCGGCCGGCGTGTTCGACGGCGCGAGCACGCCGACGACGCGGTAGGTCTCCGCATGCTGGTTACGTTCGTCGTAGACCAGGCCGTGAAAGGGATGGAAGACATCCCCCGCGCCCAGCCCGAGCCGCTCCGCCGCGTAGCTGCCGAGCACGGCCTCCCGGGCCGACGGATCGAACGCCCGGCCGGTCTGCAGCGCATACTTCCGGCCCGGCGCATACTCCACGTCGGCGAACAGCTCCGGCACGGTGCCGACGATCCGGAAACCGCGAAGATTGTCGCCGACGGCGATCGGGATCGCGCGCTTCACGGCGGGGTGCCGCCTGATGGCCTCGTAATCGGCCGCGGCGACGTTGCCCGGCGAAGCCTCGAGATGGAAGATCGCGTTGAGCACGAGCTGGAGCTTCGAGCCGCGCGCGCCGAGCACGGCGTCGAAGCCGCCGTTGACCTGGGCGAACGTCGCCTGCGCCTGCTCCTTCACGACCCACACCGACATCAACAGGCCGCCGGCCAGCGCGATCGACAGCGCGGTGACGACCGTGGACAGGAGATGCTGCCGCAGACTGCGGCGGACGATGAGCGCGACCGTCATGATGCGGCCTCCGTTTCCGCGAGCGCGCGGTTGAGCGCATGGAAATCGCGCTGGTCCTCGAAGGAGCCGAGCACCTCCGGATCGTGGCTGACGAGAAGCAGCGCCGCGCCGTTCTCCCGGCAGGTCTCGCGGATCAACGCGAGCGATTCGCGGGCGCGGCGGCGGTCGAGATTGCCGGTCGGTTCGTCGGCGAGCACGAGCCGCGGTCCGCCGGCCAGCGCGCGGGCGACGGCCACGCGCTGCTGCTGCCCGGTGGACAATTGCCGCGGCCGGTGGTGCAGCCGGTCGCCCAGTCCGACGCGCTCGAGCAGGGCGACCGCCCGCGCCCGATCCGCGCCGGCGCCGAACGCCATGCCGAGCATCACGTTTTCCAGGCACGTGTAGCCCTGGAGCAGATTGAACGTCTGGAAAATGTAGCCGATCGACCGGGCGCGCAGCCGGTCGCGGGCCGGCTCGCCCAGCGCGGCCATGTCGTGTTCGCCGAGGCGGATCACGCCGCGATCGGCGGCGAGAATGCCGGCGATCAGATGCAGGAAAGTCGTCTTCCCGGAGCCGCTTTCACCGCGCAGGGCGACCTGTTCGCCCGCGGCCAGTGAAAACGCCGGGATGTCGACGATGAGTTTTTGTCCGCCGTCGGGTGACGCGAACGATTTCGTCAGATCGGAAATTTCGAGAAGAGTCATCAGGCCAGGAAGGGCGCGCGGGGAAGCGCGCAGGTTGCAGGTTTACCGGGCTCCCGCGCGGGAGCCATCGGAAAGCGGGCCCAAGCCCGCCGGACGTCAGAGCGCGACGCCGGCCGGAGGTCCGCAGCTGGGCTGCAGGAAATGGTCGGGCCGGTTCGAAGCAGCAGCCTCCAGCCGGGGCCACACCGCGACGACGCGAAGCTCGGCCGGGTGCACCTGCAGGACCGCCGGCAGCGCGAGACCTTCGCCCTGCGCGAACACGGTGACCACGCACGCGTGCGTGCCCTCGTCCGCATCGGGATGAAAAACGTGATGCAGTTCAGGCGAGACGCCCGCCAGCAGCAGCGTCACGAGCAACGCCAGAGCGCATCCTCCCGTCAACCGGCCGAGGAACGTATCCGACCCGCGCTTCGTCGTGAAGCTCATGCGCACGCCAGGAGGGTTGCGACAAACGAGGAGGCGTCAAGCGACGCGCGGCCCACGGGAACCCGACGAAGCCGCAAAACGTCCACATTCCCACTCTCCGGCGCACCGCGCGTCGTGCGGGCATACCGTGGGCGGAGAAGATGCCGATCGTTCACATCGCGGGCGAACGACTCCCCTCCCCGCGCCCTGCGCCGTCCGCAAGCTGGCGCCCGGCGTGCAGTCGGGCGATCAGCTCTCGCTCCGTCCTGCCTCCGCCGCCAGCACCGTGCGCACGAATTCCTCCCGTGCGTCCATGTGCGGATTGTGCCCGGACTCCGCGATCGTCGCGATCCGCGCCGCGGGGAAATGCGCCCGGATCGCCGCGTGATCCTCGGGCAGCACATAACGCGATTTTCCGCCGACGACGAACAGCGCCGGGCCCGCGAAGCGGTCCGCCGCGCCGAGCGGATTGCCCTCGAGCGCGGGCAGCGCGGCCGTCAGCGCCGGGAGGTTGATCTGCCAGCGCCAGCCGCCGGCCTCCGTCCGCGCGAGATTGGTCGTGAGAAACTTTCGCATCGCCCAGTCGTTCACGCGCGCCTCGAACCGCAGCTCGGCCTCGGCGCGCGATCGCAGGTGCGCGAGGTCGAGTTCGTGCATCGCCGCGAATTCCGCCCGATGCGCGACCCAGAGATAATCCTTCGGCGCGATGTCGACGACGACCAGCCGCTCCACGCGCCCCGGATGCCGGCACGCGAGCAGCATCGCGGTCTTCCCGCCCATGCTGTGTCCGAGCACCGTCGCGCGCGCGATCCCCTGCGCGTCCATCCAGCCGGCGACGTCGCCCGCCAGCGCGTCGTAGGTCATCTCGTCCGTGTGCGGCGACTCGCCGTGATTGCGCAGGTCGAGCGCGAAGACGTGATGCCGCGCCGCCAGGTCGCGCCCGGCGGTCTGCCAGTTGCGCGACGAGCCGAGCAGCCCGTGCAGGAGGAGGAGCGGCGGCCGGCCGGCGCCGCCGAGATCGCGATGAGCGAGGGAGACCACGCATCCACGAAGCACGCGAAACGGCGCGAAATCAAATGGAAGAAAAATCTTCGTGCCCTTCGCGTCCTTCGCGGTTAACCCACCACCTTCATGTCGTCCGTGACCGAGAAACAGACCCCGATGATGCAGCAATACTTCGAGGTGCGCCGCGGCCTGCCGAAGGACACGCTGCTGCTCTTCCGGCTGGGCGACTTCTTCGAGCTGTTCTTCGACGACGCCCTCGTCGCCTCGCGCCTGCTCGGGCTCACGCTCACCAAGCGCCAGGACCACCCGATGTGCGGCCTGCCTTCGCAGGCGCTCGACACCTACGTCAACAAGCTCCTCGCCGCCGGCCGCAAGGTCGCCGTCTGCGACCAGGCCGAGCCCGCCAAGGCCGGCAAGCTCGTCCGCCGCCAGCTCACGCGTATCCTTTCCCCGGGCACGACGCTCGCCGCCAACCACCTCGACGCCGCCCGCAACCACTACCTCGGCGCCGTCGCCCTCGACAAGGCCGGCCTGCACGCCGCGTGGCTCGATCTGTCCACCGGCGAGTTCAAGGTCGCGACCGACGCCGCCGTCGCCAATCTCCTGCCCGTCCTCACCGCGCTCGATCCCGCCGAGCTGCTCGTGATCGAGGGCGAGCGGGAGCGCTGGCAGGCCGCGCCGCACGAGCAGACCGCGATCCACGCGCTGCACGCCTTCGCCGCCGGCCGGCTGGTGACGGAGCTGTCCGGCTATCATTTCGAAACCGGCACCGGCGCGAAGACCGTGATGGATACGCTCGGCGTCCTCAATCTCGAGGGCTTCGGGCTCGCCCACACGCATCCCGCGCTCGGCCCCGCCGGCGCGCTCGTCTACTACGCGACGGAAAACCTCTGCGCGAAACCGGAAAACCTCCGCGGCCTGCAGGAATACCGCAGCGCGCAGACCCTGCTCCTCGATCCGGCCACGCTGCGCAACCTCGAGATCTTCGCCTCCGCCCGCGGCGGCCGCGACGGCTCGCTGCTCGGCGCCATCAACCGCACCGTCACCGCCGCTGGCGCCCGTCTGCTCGAGCGCTGGCTCGCCGCCCCGACGCTCGACCTGCCCGGGATCGTCCGCCGTCAGGCGATCGTCGGCGAGCTGCGCGAGCAGCCGTCTCGCCTCGGTTCGCTGCGGGACACGCTCACGCTCGTCCGCGACATCCCGCGCATCCTCGGCCGGCTCCAGAACCGCCTGCGCAATCCGCGCGAACTCGGCGGCGTCCGCGACACCCTCGCCCAGCTGCCCGCGCTCCGCGCCGACCTCGCCGGGTTCGGCGGCGACCAACTCGCCGCGCTCGGCGCCCGGCTGGAGGAACTGCCGGAGCTGCGCCAGCTGCTGACCACCGCGCTCGCCGACGAGCTCCCCAACGATCTCGCCGACGGCAACTACATCCGGGCCGGTTTCGACCCGCGGCTCGACGAGCTCCGCGCGCTCACCAGCGGCAACAAGACCTGGCTCTCCGACCTCGAGCGCGGCGAGCAGGAGCGCACCGGCATCCGCAGCCTGAAGGTCAGGTTCACGAATAATTTCGGCTATTACATCGAGGTCACCAAGGCCAACCTCCACCTCGTCCCCACCGATTACATCCGCCGGCAGACGACCGTCGGCGGCGAGCGCTACGTCACCGAGGCGCTGCGCGCGAAGGAAAAGGAGATCTTCCACGCCGAGGAAAACGCGCTCGCCCGCGAACTCGAGTTGTTCAACCAGCTCGTCGCGGCCGTGCTCGACAACTCCATCGCCCTCGCCCACACGGCCGACGCGCTCGCGGAGCTCGATGTCCTCGGCGGCTGGGCCGCGCTCGCCCGCGAGTGGGACTACTGCCGCCCCGCGCTCGACGAGGGCTCCGTGCTCGAGATCGTCGACGGACGCCATCCGGTCGTGGAGCAGATGCTGCGCTCGCCCGATGCCTCGCCCGCCCGCGGCGCCACGTCCGCCTTCGTGCCCAACGACACGCTGCTCGCCTGCGACGACGCGCAGATCGCGCTTCTCACCGGCCCCAACATGGCCGGCAAGTCGACCTACATCCGCCAGGTCGCGCTCGTCACGCTGCTCGCTCAGGTCGGCTGCTGGGTGCCAGCGAAATCCTGCCGCGTCGGCCTCGTCGACCGCATCTTCTCGCGCGTCGGCGCGAGCGACGACCTCGCGCGCGGCAACTCGACCTTCATGGTCGAGATGAACGAGACCGCCAACATCCTCAACAACGCCACCGACCGCTCG
>Ga0222421_100433_pt1 | contig 13221 bp, 10 predicted proteins | sample 3A1ome_2_FD_182473 | JGI IMG/M metagenome (GOLD analysis project Ga0222421, IMG submission 182473) | Enriched microbial communities from leaf-cutter ant dump, University of Wisconsin, Madison, United States - 3A150A (version 2) | ecosystem: Environmental > Terrestrial > Nest > Insects nest > Nest... | reverse complement strand
AGGCGCGCGAGGTGATGACCGCCGCCGCGCTGCTGGTGGTGCTGGGCGCCGCGCTGGCCATGCAGTGGGGCGGGCTGTCGATGGCCATGGGGGCCTTCGCGGCGGGCGTGATGCTGTCCGAATCAACCTTCCGCCACCAGCTCGAAGCCGACGTGGAGCCGTTCCGCGGCATCCTGCTGGGCCTGTTCTTCATGGGCGTGGGCATGGCGCTCGACGTGCCGCTGGTGCTGCAGAACTGGCCCCTGCTGCTGGGCGGCGTGGTGGCGTGCATGGCCATCAAGGGCGCGGGCGTGTATGCCGTGGCGCGCTTCACCAAGGCATCGCACGGCGAGGCCCTGCAGCGCACCATGCTCATGGCCCAGGGCGGCGAGTTCGCCTTCGTGCTGTACTCGGCCGCCGCCAGCGCGGGCATCGTGGAGGCGCGGGTGAACGCCGTGCTCACGGCCGCCGTGATCCTGTCGATGGCGCTCACGCCGCTGGCCGTGCTCTCGCTGCGCTGGCTGATGCCGCCCGAGCCGGCGCAGGACATGGACGGCGTGGATGCGGCCGATGGCCTCCAGGGCACGGTGCTCATCATCGGCTTCGGCCGCTTCGCGCAGATCGCCAGCCAGCTGCTGCTGGCGCGGGGCATCGACATCGCCATCATCGAGAACGACACCGACATGATCCGCGCGGCCGCGCGCTTCGGCTTCAAGATCTACTACGGCGACGGCCGGCGCCTGGACGTGCTGCACGCCAGCGGCGCGCACCACGCGAAATCCATCCTGGTGTGCACCGACGACGCCAAGACCACCACCCAGATCGTGGAGCTGCTGCGGCACGAATGCCCGCTGGTCCCCGTGCTGGCGCGCGCCTTCGACCGGCAGCACGCCATCGAGCTGCTGCGCCTGGGCGTGCACAGCCAGATGCGCGAGACCTTCGAGTCGGCCATGGGCTTCGGCGTGCAGGCCCTGCAGGCGCTGGGCGTGCACGCCGACGAGGCCGCCGAGGTGGCCGAGCGCATCCGCGCCCGCGACGCCGAGCGCCTGCAACTGGAGCTGGCGGGCGACCAGGACGGCGCCCGCAACTTCTTCCAGGGCCACAAGTGGATTCCGGCCCCCCTCACCCCGCCCCAGCGCGAGGCCCGCGCGCTCAACGAGGAGGCGGCCGACGCCATCGAGCAGCAGCCGCTGCCGGCTGCGGCCGCCGCCCCCGAGCAGGCATGAGCGCCGCGCCGGGCCGCCCCCAGCAAGCTCGCTCCCGCTGGGCGGGACAGGCCGCAGGCCGAAAGATGCGCCCGTGAGCCAGGACGACCTGTTCGGCGGCCCGCCCGCACCGCCTCCGCCACCCGAGCCGCCTGCGCCCCGGAGGAAAGGAAGCATCGGCGTGAGCGCGCAGCCGCAGGACGAGGCCCTGCACGCGCTCGCCCGCAGCCTGCCGCCCGGCCTGCGCCTGGGCACCTCCAGCTGGACCTACCCGGGCTGGCAGGGCCTGGTCTGGGAGGGCGAGCATTCCGACGCGCAGCTCTCCAAGAACGGCCTGCCCGTGTACGCGCAGCACCCGCTGTTCCGCACCGTAAGCATCGACCGCAGCTTCTACCGCCCGCTCACCGCGAGCCAGTACGAGCGCTACGCCTCCCAGGTGCCCGACGACTTCCGCTTCGTGGTGAAGGCGCCCAGCCTGGTGACCGATGCCCTGGTGCGCAGCGAGGACGGCCGGGGCCGCGAGCCCAATCCCGCCTTCTTGAACCCCGAGCTGGCGCGCAGCGAGTTCGTGGAGCCCGCGCTGCAGGGCCTGGGCCGCAAGCTGGGCGTGCTGGTGTTCCAGCTCAGCCCCCTGCCCCTGGCGCAGCTCAACCGCATGCCGCTGCTGCTGGAGCGCCTGCGCACGATGCTGCTGGCCCAGCCCGCGCTGGCCCCCATGGCGCCCGACGGCATCCTGGCCGTGGAAGTGCGCGACCCCGAATGGCTGACCCCTGCCTTCGCCGCCGTGCTGCACGAGGCCGGCGCCACCTACTGCCTGGGCCTGCACGCCAAGATGCCGCCACTGCAGGAGCAGTTGCCGCTGCTGCGCGCCCTGTGGCCCGGCCCGCTGGTCTGCCGCTGGAACCTGAACCCGGTCCACGGCCCCTACGGCTACGAAGAGGCCGAGCGGCTGTATGCACCCTACGACCGGCTGCACCATCCCGACCCGGACACCCACGCCGCGCTTGCCCGCGTGATCGCCGGCACCACCGGCCGGGGACAGAACGCCTTCGTCACCATCAGCAACCATGCCGAGGGCTGCGCGCCCCGCACCGTGCGGACGCTGGCGGAATGCGTGGCGGCGGCGCTGCCGGGCAGGCCGTCCCCAACCCCGTGATTCGAGGTCTTTTTGGCCTCCAGCGCTTTCTGGACAAGCGCGAGCAGCTATCAAAACAAGAGTTTTCTAGGCCAGCGCCTGCAGCCCCGCCAGCACCCGCGCATCCGTGATGCCGCCTTTCTCGGCCAGCCCCAGCGCGGCGATGCGCTCCAGCATGCGGCGCGCCTCGCCCTCGCGCGCCGGATCGTCCTCGGCCGCGCGCAGCAGCGCCCGGGCGGCGGTTTCGAGAAAGGGGTGGAGCACGGCCTCGTCCTCGATCGGCGCATGCCGCAGCGCGGCGCGCGCATGGGTGACGGCCTGGGCGATGTCGGCCGGGTCCGGTGAATCGGCCAGCTTCCAGGCCAGCGTGTTGTGGGCACCGCGGCGCGCGGCGCGCAGGATGTTGTGCTCTTCGAGGTAGGGCCAGTCGGCCACGTGCTGCAGCCGTTCCAGGATCTCGCGGCACAGGCGCTCGTTCTCGTCGAACTGCGCCAGCTCCCAGGTGATGAAGCGCAGGTGGTCCAGCACGTAGGCCCACAGGCGCGGGTCGGGGTGCTGGGCCTCCTCCAGCAGCGCGCGGGCCTGCAGGGCGCTGTCGAGGGCGCTGTGGTAGTCGCCGCCCTCCACGTACTGCCCGGCGGCGCCGATGTGGGACTCGTACGCCTCCAGGTGGAACTCCACGGCCTCGGGCGCCTCGGCCAGCGCGAAGATGCCCAGGTGGGCGCGCTGCGCCTCGTCCAGCGGGGCCAGGGCCTCGTGCATGGCGTCCAGCCGCCCCTGCTGCTGGCAGGCCCAGGCCTTGTACAGGCGGGCATCGGCGATGTCGTCCTCGTCGAAGTCCTCGGCCTTCCAGGCGGGCCGGCGGCCGAACAGCGCACCCAGCAGCCCCGGTTTGCGCGCGCCCCGGCCCCGGGCGATGACGGTGTCGAAGTCGGCGATGGCCTCGTCCGCGCGGCCCAGGGCCAGCGCGCCCAGGCCGCGTTCGTTGAGCAGCCAGCCGATGGCGAATTCCTTGGCGCCGCCGTGGCGCACCAGCCGGTCGTACACCGCGTGCCGCGCCGCGAGCGGAATGAAGTCCGCGTTGTCCACCGAGCGCTGCAGCGCGGCGATGCAGGAGTCCACGCCGCGCAGGGCCAGCGGCACGTGGCGGAAGTACTTGCCGTTGTCCCACGAGTGCTCCGCGGCGATCTGGCAAACGCGCGCGGTGCGCAGGGGCAGCGGCACGTCGTGCAGCATGTCCGCGTACTGGCGCGCGAAGCTTTCGGCCATCTGCGGTGTGATGAAGGCGCGCGGAATGCTGCGCAGGTGGATGGCGTCGCGCGCGAAGGCGGCGTCGGCGATGGTCTGCGTGTACTTGGCGGCCGGGATCTCGAAGGGGAACAGGTGGTAGCCGGTGTTGGCGATCTCGGCCAGGATCAGCGGCTCGTCCCAGAACACGGCCCAGCAGTCCTCGGCGCAGTCCAGGTACTCGCCCCGGTCGCTCGCCTCGCGGAAGCCGCGGCCGTGCACGGTAGTGAGCTGCGTCCACAGCGCTTCGTCCACGCACAGAGCGTGTGCGTGGGCGAACACCGTTTCATCGACCAGCCGGCCCGGGATGTGGTGGATGAGGTTGAAGTGCATGCCCAGCGCGCGGCACAGCATGTCCGGCGCGTGGTAGCGCGCGGGGATGCGGTTCTCGATGAACCACAGGCTGTCGGCCCAGGCCAGCGCGGTGAGGTAGAAGGCTTCGTCCTTGAACGCGCCGGGCACATGCCCGATGGCGTTGCTCCAGTGCCGCACGGCGTGCAGGCACAGCGCGTGGTCCACCCACTGCGGCGGCAGCGCATCGGGCGGCACCTGTCGCTCCACGAGCTTGCGGCACAGTTCCGCGTCCAGCAGGTGCGGCGGCACCAGTGCAATGTCGTAGCTGTCCTGGGTGGCGCGCAGCAGCAGCGCCTTGGTAACCAGGCGCTGCGGGATGTAGGCAAGGTTGCCCGCGCCGCGTTCGATCAGGCGGGCGGCGATGGTGTCGTCGAACACCGCCTCGGGGAAGTATTGCGCCACCCAGATGTCCGTGGAGTTGGGGCAGCGCTCGATGGCTTCCAGGCAGAACGCGCGCGTGAGGAATTCGGCGGGAATGGCGCGGAAGCTCTTGGCGTTGTCATAGGCCTGCGACAGCAGGTAGCGGTGCCAGTAGCCGGCATCGCGCACTTCGGCGGGCAGGTCGGCCAGCGTCTGCTGCTCCCAATCGACCGTGGCGGGCGGCGCGTAGCGGAAGGCGGAGCCCTCCTGGCCCTCGAAGGCCAGAGCGTATTTCTCGTTCATACGGCCCGCCTTTTCGCGCAGGGCCTCGGCAGTCGGGTGGTCGCCCAGCCTGTGGTACGCCAGACCCGCCAGCCACTGGTAGAGGGCGCTGCCGTAGGAGATTCTGGCGGCCTTGACGAAATCGTCGCGCGCCTTTTCCAGCTCGCCGCGCCGCAGCAGGGCCTCGCCGCGCACGCGGTAGGCCACGGCGCGGCCGTCTTCGTCCGCACAGCGCTCGATGATGCTGCTGGCAGCGGCCAGGGCCTCGTCCCACCGGCCCAGGCGCAGCAGGCACAGTGCCTGGTCGTCAGCGGCCTCGTCCTTCAGGTGGCGCAGCTTGTCGGGCAGCAGCGCCATGGCCCGCTCGGCGTAGGGCAGCGCCTGCTCCAGCGCGTCGGCCAGGTACAGCGTGCGCGCGGCCTCGGCCCAGGCGATGCAGTAGCCGGGCGCCAGGGCGATGGCCGCCTTGTAGTGCGCCAGGGCCTGCGGGTACTGGCGGTGCCGCAGGTGGATGCGGGCCTGGTTCACCAGCGGCAGGCAGGCGGGGTCGAACCCGTCGATGAACACGGGCTCGCCCGCGGCCACGCGGCGGCCCAGGTCGTCCAGGCGCCACAGCAGTTCGTCCGAACCCCAGGTCGCGGGGGCGTACGTCAGCTCGGGCCGCAGCGCCAGCAGGCCGTCGTGCCAGTAGAACCACTGCGGCGCCTCGGGCTCCTCGAAGTCGCCGCGGTCGCAGAGGATGTGCACCACCGCGTCGCCGTTCAACTCGACGCCGCGCCAGTCGTGGAACCAGAAGAACGCATGCGGAGTGGCAACCCGGCCGTTGAATGCGCGGTGCAGCGTCTCGTCGTCGCCGCCGATGAACGCCGCGTAGTGCCGGGCGGTGATGCGGCCGCCGACGACGAGGGCATCGTCCGGGCTGGCGTGGAGGCTGTCGCACACCACGTCGCCCGCCACGTAGCAGGCGGGCAGGCTGCGGCCGGTGAACTCCAGGTGGCCGTTGACGACGAGCACCAGCCATTCGTTGCCGTGCGCTTGGCGCAGGCCGATCCATTCGTCGCCGCTCAGCCGCGCGTCGTCCGCGAAGAACACGCAGCGCCGCTCCCGCGCGCGCTCCGCCGCGTAGTCGTCCTCGTCGCCGCCCTGGGCCTCGAACAGCGCGCGGTCGGCCGCGCGCACGCTTTCGGGCAGGGTGTTCCAGACATCGCCGAGAAGCACGATCCGGTGGTCGGCCGCCGTGAGCATCATGTGGTCTCCCGCAGGGCGCCGTCGCCGCGCCCATGGTCTTGGTTGCAAAAAAGCCTCCAGCGCTTATCCAGCAAGCGCCGGCAGCTACCTATCTGATAGCAAGCACCTCAGGAGGCATGCACGGGCCGCGCGGGCCGGTGGCCGCCCAGGGTGACCCAGGCCAGCACCAAGCCCAGGAGCGCCCCCGTGGCCATGCCCACCACCATGGGCAGCGGCTTGCCGTTGGCGAACAGGCCGACCACGCCCATGGCGGCCGCGCCGACCAGCATCTGCAGCGTGCCCAGCAGCGCCGAGGCGGTGCCCGCGATGGCGCCGTGCTCTTCCAGCGCCAGCACCGAGGTCGTGGGGATCACCAGCCCCATCAAGGCGCTGGCGACGAAGTACAGGCCCAGCAGCACCTCCAGCCGGTCGCCGCCCGCCAGATAGTAGGCGAGCAGGGCCAGCATCACCGCGCCGGCCGCCGTGACGGCCACCTTGACGGTGGGGACCAGGCCGAAGCGGCGCCCCAGCCGCGCGGTGAACTGCGCGGCGGCGAAGAAGGCGGCGGCATTCACCGAGAACGCTAGGCTGTACTGCACCGGCGTGAGCCCGTAGTGGTTGATGAGCACGAACGGCGAGCCTGCCAGGTACACGAAGAACCCGGCCATGGAGCAGCCGCCGATGAACACCAGCCCCAGGTAATGCGCGTCGCGCAGCAGCAGCCCGTAGCCCGAGAGCGCGCTGGCCAGGCTGCTCTCGCGCCGGTCGGCCGCGGCGCGCGTCTCGCGCAGGCCCTGCGACACCAGCGCCAGCCCGGCCAGGGCAGCGGCCGCCACGACCCAGAACACGCCGCGCCACCCCGCCAGCGCGATGACGCCGCTGCCCGCCAGCGGCGCCAGCAGCGGGGACACGCTGAACACCAGCATCAGCAGCGACATGAGGCGGGCGGCCTCGGTGCCCGTGTGCAGGTCGCGCACCACGGCGCGCGGGATCGCCATGCCGGCCGCCGCGCCCAGGCCCTGCACGAAGCGCAGGGCCACCAGGGTCTGGATGTCGGTGGCCAGCGCGCAGCCCACGCTGGCCAGCGTGAAGAGCGCCAGCCCCGCATACAGCGGCGGCTTGCGGCCCACCATGTCGGACACCGGGCCGTAGAACAGCTGGCCCACGCCCAGCGCGACGAAGAACGCCGTCAGGCTCCACTGCACCGCGCCCACGTCGGCGCCCAGGCTGGCGCCGATCTCCGGCAGCGCCGGCAGGTACATGTCGATGGCGAAAGGCCCGATGGCCGAGAGCAGGCCCAGGATCAGGGCCATCTTGAAGAAACGGGAAAAATGCATAGCCCGCCATTGTCACAGGCCGGCCCTTGGAAACTGGCGCGGCGGGATCAGGGGGCTGTCTCTATCCTGTTCCGGCCGTTTTGCTTGGCCTGGTACATGGCGCGGTCGGCGAACCGCACCAGTTCCTCGGGCGCCTGGTCGCGTCCAGGCTGCAGGCTGGCCACGCCGAAACTCACGGTGACGATGCCGAAGGGCGCGCCCTCGTGCGGCAGGGCCAGCGCCTGGATGGCGGCCTGGATGTGGCCCGCCACGTCGGCGGCCGCCTGCAGGTCGCAGCCGGGCAGCAGCACCACGAACTCCTCGCCTCCGAAGCGCGCCACCAGGTCGCCCTCGCGCCGGCCGCCGGCCTGCGCCAGGGTGCGCGCCAGCGCCTGCAGGCAGGCATCGCCGGCGAGATGGCCGTAGTGGTCGTTGAAGTGCTTGAACACGTCCACGTCGATCATCAGCAGCGCCAGCGGCGTGCCGGCGCGCTGGGCGCGCGCCCATTCGTGGGCCAGCGCCTGGTCGAACTGGCGGCGGTTGGCGATGCCCGTGAGGCCGTCGGTGTTGCTCAGCAGCTCCAGCCGGTGGTTGAGCTGCGCAAGCGCCTGGGTGCGTTCCGCCACCAGCGCCTCCAGCTCGCGGTTGCGCTGGCGCAGCGCCTCCATGGGGAACACCTCGCCGTCGCGCGCCTGGCCGAAGGGCATGGAGACGCTGACGTGGACGATCTTCCAGGCGCCGTCCCCACCCCCATCCCCTTCGCGCCGGAACAGCACCACCTTGCGCGCCGTCTCGCGCGCGAACAGCGCATCGGGCGCATTGGGCAGGTGGATGTGGAAGAAGGCGGTGGCGGCCAGCAGGCCGTCGCCCAGCGCCTGCGCGAAGAAGTCCACCATCTCGATGCCGATGCGGCCCGGCACCTGGGCGAAGTCCTGCAGCGTCACCTGCACCCACTCGGCGCGGGTCTTGACCAGCTTGCCGCTGCTGCCCGCGAAGCCGCTGAAGTCCTCGCTGAACCAGTCGATGAGCCGCGGGTCCCGGGCCGCGTACAGCGCTTTGTACTCGTCGAACAACTGGCGAGCCCGTTGCTGGTCTTCGGGTGACATGGGGTGGCTCCTTGTCGGGCGCTGCAGGCGTGTCTCAATGTAACACCGCCCCGAAGCGCTTCCAAGCGCGCGATCACTCCCGGGGCGCGAACAGCGCCAGCGTGTCGTGGGCGAAGGCGCCCTCGATCTCCAGCATGCGCATCTTGGTGGCGGCCCCGCCCCCGGCCGAGAAGCCGCCGGTCTTGCCCCCGGCAGCCAGCACGCGGTGGCACGGCACCACGGGCGCGAACGGGTTGTGGCCCAGGGCCTGCCCCACGGCCCGGGCCGCGCCGGGTTCGCCCAGGGCGGCGGCCACCTCGCCGTAGGTCATGGTCTTGCCCGGCGGTATGCGCCGCGCCAGTTCGTACACGCGGGCGTTGAAGGGCGGCACGCCGCCGGTGGCCAGCGGCAGGTCGCGCAGGTCGTCGCGCTCACCGGCCAGCGCGGCCGCCACGCGGGCCGCCCAGGCCGCCACCACGGGCGGCATGCCGGATTCGGCCAAGTCCGGGAACCGCCGCTGCATGCGCTCGCGCGTGTGGGGCTCGCCCCGGTCCTCGGGCAGCTGCACGCCCACCAGCACGGAGCCCTGCCACGCGATGCCGCAGTGGCCGATGGCCGTGGGAAAGAGCGCGAAGCCCTGGGGCGCGGCTTCCATGCTGCGCAGAACTTTTTTCAGAGCCCGGTCAGGCCGCTGCGCGCAGGGCCGCGCGCAGCTGCGCGCCCAGCTCTGGCTTGTCGGCGAAGGGGTCGGTGGGGTTGCGCGCCTGCAGGATGTCTTCGAGCCGGGTCTGCACCGCGCCGATGGCCTTGGGGTGGCTGTAGATGTAGAACTGGCCTGCCGCCACGGCGTCGAACACCTTCTGCGCCACCTCGGCCGCCGTGACCTTGCCCGAGTTCACGGCCTTGCTGATCATGGCCTGGCCGATGAGCTGGCTCTGGGTGGGCTGGGCGGCGTCCGCCAGCGCGTCCGGGCGGTTGCGCTCGCTGGCGTTGATGCCCGTGGCCACGAAGTACGGGCACAGCACGCTGGCGCCGATCTGGTCGGTGACGAGCGACAGGTCCTGGTACAGCGTTTCGGACAGGCTCACCACTGCGTGCTTGCTCACGTTGTAGATGCCCATGTTGGGCGGCGCGAGCAGGCCCGCCATGCTGGCGGTGTTGACGATGTGGCCGCGGAACGAAGGGTCGGCCTTGGCGGCGGCCAGCATCATGGGGGTGAACAGGCGCACGCCGTGCACCACGCCCATGAGGTTCACGCCCAGCACCCATTCCCAGTCCTTGACCGAGTTCTCCCACAGCAGGCCGCCGGCGCCCACGCCCGCGTTGTTGAACACCAGGTGCGGCGCACCGAAGCGCTCCAGCACGTCGGCGGCGAGCTGCTCCATCTGCGCGGCGTTGGACACGTCCACCTTGCGCGCCAGCACCTGCGCGCCCGCGGCCTGGGCCTCGGCGGCGGCGGCGTCGAGCGCGTCCTGCTGCACGTCTACCAGCACCAGGTTCATGCCCAGCTTCGCGCCGATGCGCGCGCATTCGAGGCCGAAGCCCGAGCCCGCGCCGGTGAGCACGGCGGTCTTGCCCTTGAAGTTGTCGATCATTGCTTTTCAACCTTTCTCAATGTGTATCCGATGCGGGGGAAATGCACGTGCACCGTGCCCGCGCGCGGGTCGGTGCGGCGCAGCGTGTACCGGGTGCGGGTGGCGGCGATCAGCTCGCCCTCGGTGGGCTCGGTGCCGAAGCTCTCGGCGGCGATGGCCACCTGCGCGCCGAGGGGAATGCCGTGCTCGTCCTGGAACACGTCGTCGTGCAGGGGCAGCGGGTCCATGCCCGCGGCCACGGTGATGGCGTCCTCGGCGCTGAGCTTTTCCATGCGACCGTGGCCAATGGCCGCCACGCGGTCCATCCATTCCGGCACGGCGGGCGTGGCCGCGAAGATCTCGGCCATCACCGGCACGCACTGGCGCGTGAACCACAGCGGGTGGTAGGCCGCGAAGTCCGCCAGGCAGGGCTCGGCGCCGAACAGGAAATCGTGCTCCTCGGCCATGTGCGCGATGCGGCGCAGGTAGGAGCGGTAGGCGGCCGTGGCGTCCTGCGGGCGCAGGCGCAGCATGCCGGCGCTCATCTCGCGGCGGTCTTCGCCGAAGGCCTGGGCCACCGTCGGCGGCAGGTTGGCGAACAGCACGGCCGCGCCCCGGGGCTGCAGGTTGTAGGCCATGGCCGCCTGGAACAGCGTGGTGTCGGCCCACTGCGCGAACACGCGCGCCACGCCCTTGAGGTGCGGCGGGTACAGCACGGGCTCGGGCTGGACGTGCTCCAGCACGTCGCAGATCAGGGCCGAGTCGCAGTAGATGTCCGCGCCGATCTGCAGGAACGGCGTCTTGCGGTAGCCGCCAGTCAGCGCCACCACGTCGGGCTTGGGCGCGATGCTGGGGACGACCACCGACTTCCAGGCCAGCTGCTTGTAGCCCAGCGCGAGCCGGATCTTCTCGGAGAACGGCGATGCGGGGTAGTGGTGCAGGATCAGGGGCGAAACGGTCGCGGTCAGGGTCATGGCGGGCTCCTCAGCATTTCAACGTGGGGAATGTCGTCTTCCAGGTATTCATCCGACACGGGCACGAAGCCCAGGCTGCCGTAGAAGCCCTTCAGGTGCGCCTGCGCACTGATGCGCACCGCCCTGCCCGGCCAAGCCGCGCCGCAGCGGGCCAGGCCCTCTTTCATGAGGGCGCGGCCCGTGCCGTTGCCGCGCGCCTCCTTGGCGGTGACCACCCGGCCGATGGAAGGCTCGGCGTACTTTACGCCCGGGTCCACCACGCGGAGGCAGGCGACGGGCACGCCCTCGTCGTTGTAGCCCAGCAGGTGCCAGGATTGCTTGTCGGCATCGTCCGGGTCCTGGTACGGCCCCTGCTCCAGGATGAAGACCTTGCAGCGCAGCGCGAGCGCATCGTGCAGGGCGTGCACGCCCAGATCATCAAACCGGGACCACACCCAGCGCATCAGATCAGCTTGACGAGCTGCTTGCCGAAGTTCTTGCCCTTGAGCAGCCCCAGGAAGGCCTCGGGCGCCGCCGCGATGCCTTGGGCGATGCTCTCGCGCGGGCGCAGCTTGCCGGTGCCGACCAGGGTGCCCAGCTCGGTGAGCGCCTCGGGCCACACCTCCATGTGCTCGCTGACGATGAAGCCCTCGATCTTCATGCGGTTGATGAGGATGAGCGCCGGGTTGGCCAGCGGCAGCGGCTGGCCGTCGTAGCCCGCGATCATGCCGCACACCGCGACGCGGGCAAAGGCGTTGGCGCGCAGCAGCACGGCGTCGAGGATGTAGCCGCCCACGTTCTCGAAGTAACCGTCGATGCCGTTCGGGCAGGCCTCCTTGAGCGCCTTGGACATGGCCTTGAGGTCGGCGTTCTCGCGGTGGTCGATGCAGGCGTCGAAGCCCAGCTCTTCCACGGCGTAGTGGCACTTGTCCGCCCCGCCCGCGATGCCCACCACGCGGCAGCCGCGCGCCTTGGCCAGGGCCGCGAAGGCGCTGCCCACGGCGCCGGTGGCGGCGCTCACCACCACGGTCTCGCCCGCTTTCGGCGCAATGATCTTCACCAGGCCGTACCACGCCGTCACGCCCGGCATGCCCACGGCGCCCAGGTAGTGCGACAGCGGCACGTGGGTGGTGTCCACCTTGCGCAGCGCGCCGGGCTGGCTGGCATCGACCACGCTGTATTCCTGCCAGCCGCCCATGCCCACCACCTTGTCGCCCACGGCGTATTTGGGGTGGCGGCTTTCCGCCACCTCGCCCACGGTGCCGCCGATCATCACCTCGCCCAGCGGCTGCGATGCGGCGTAGCTCTTGCTCTCGTTCATGCGGCCGCGCATGTACGGGTCCAGGCTCAGGTAGTGGTGGCGCACCAGCACCTGGCCGTCCTGCAGTGCGGGCGTGTCGGTGGCGACGAGCTTGAAGTTGCTGGCCGTGGCTTCGCCCTGCGGGCGGTTGTCGAGCAGGATCTGCTGGTTGCGGGGCATGGTTTACTCCTGGTTTGATAGCTTCCAGCGCTTGCTGCATAAGCGCTGGAGGCCGATTTGGCTTGAGATATTCAATCCATCAGTCGGTGGATATCTTCTTGAAAGCGTTGGCGCTGCGCCCATCCACCGGCAGGCGCCGCACGTACTTGAAGGTGCCCGTGGCATGGCTGCACACGCGGCCCTCGGCGTCATAGACCGTGCCTTCGGTGAAGGCCATGGTGGCCGTGCGGTGGATGAGCCGCCCCTTGGCCACCAGCGGCCCGCGCGAGGCCTGCATGAAGCTGGTCTTCATCTCGATGGTGACCACGCCCATGTCGGGCGTCTCGCTGCGCGCCGCCGTGGCCATGGTCACGTCCAGCAAGGTCATGGTCGCGCCGCCATGGGTCACGTCGAAGGAGTTCAGGTGCTCGGGCCTTGCCTCGTAATGCAGCTCGGATTCGCCGCCTTCCATGCGGTGCAGCGTGAAGCCAAGGTGGGTGACAAAAGGGATTTCGACGCCGAATTTCAGCAAGGACAGCTCCAGGGCTCAGGACAAAAGAGCGAGCATAGCGAACGCCGCCCGCCCGCGCAGGCGGTCAGCCTCCGGTCACGATGCTCACGCCGCCGTCCACCGCCAGCCACTGGCCGGTGACGTGCTTGCCCGCATCCGATGCGTACAAGGCGCACAGGCCCTTCAGGTCCTCGTCGTCGCCCAGGCGGCCCAGGGGCGCGTGCGCGGCCAGTTGCTCCTCGCCCATGGCCTTGAGGGTGCCCACCGTCATCTTGCTCGGGAAGAAGCCCGGGCAGATGGCGTTGACGCGGATGCCGTACCGGCCCCACTCGGCCGCCAGCGCGCGCGTGAAGTTGATTACCGCGCCCTTGGAGGTGTTGTAGGCGATGGTGTTCATGCCCTTGGGGTTGCCGCCCAGGCCCGCGATGGACGCCACGTTGATGATGCTGCCGCTGCGCCGGCCGATCATGCTGTGCTTGGCGATGTGCTGGGAG
>Ga0222421_100429_pt1 | contig 13336 bp, 14 predicted proteins | sample 3A1ome_2_FD_182473 | JGI IMG/M metagenome (GOLD analysis project Ga0222421, IMG submission 182473) | Enriched microbial communities from leaf-cutter ant dump, University of Wisconsin, Madison, United States - 3A150A (version 2) | ecosystem: Environmental > Terrestrial > Nest > Insects nest > Nest... | reverse complement strand
GGCCACGTCGGCGCTCACGTCGATGTTGCCCAGGTTCAGCGCTTCGAGCAGCGGCAGGCCGCTGGTGAACTCGTGCCAGCTCACCTTGACGTTCAGCGGCGCGAGCAGTTGCTCCAGGGTGCCGCGGGTGCGCAGGATGGTGGTCAGCGTGGACGACTTCTGCAAACCGATGCGAAGGGTTTGCGGCTTGCTGCCCTGCGCGGCGGCCAGCCCGCTGGACAAGGCCGCGAGCGCGCCCAGCACCCAGCGGCGGTTGGTTTGGAAAGGTGTGGTCATGGTGGTCAAGAAGTTTCTGGGGTGAATCAGGCGCTCTGGTAGCCGGGGTGCCAGCGCAGCCAGTAGCGCTCCAGGCCCTTGGCGAACACGTCGGCCAGCTTGCCGAGCAGCGCGTACAGCAGGATGCCCACGAGCACGATGTCGGTCTGCAGGAATTCGCGGGCGTTCATGGTCAGGTAGCCGATGCCCGACTGCGCCGAGATGGTCTCGGCCACGATCAGGATCACCCACATCAGCCCCAGCGAGAAGCGCAGCCCCACGAGGATGCTGGAGAGCGCGCCCGGCAGGATGATCTGCTTGTAAAGCTGCCAGCGCGACAGGCCGTAGGTGCGCCCCATCTCGATCAGGCCCGGGTCCACGTTGCGGATGCCGTGGAAGGTGTTCAGGTAGATCGGGAAGAACACCGACACGGCGATGAGGAACAGCTTGGCCGATTCGTCGATGCCGAACCAGAGGATCACCAGCGGGATCAGCGCCAGCGCGGGGATGTTGCGCACCATCTGGATGGTGGAGTCGAGCAGCGTCTCGAACACCCGCACGGAGCCCGTGAGCAGCCCCAGCGCCAGTCCCAGGCCCCCGCCCACGGCCAGCCCCGCCAGCGCGCGGCCGGCGCTGATCTTGACGTGGGTCCAGAGCTCGCCGGACTCGGTGAGCGTCCAGGCAGCCTTGACCACCTCCAGCGGCGCGGGCAGCACCCGGGTGGACAGCCAGCCCTGCGACGAGGCGATCTGCCACAGCACGATGAGCCCCACGGGCACCGCCCAGGGCAAAAGGCTCTGCGCGACGCCCGTGAACAGGCGAGCCAGGGGCGCGGGAACCAGGGGCCCCTCGATGGGCAGGTCGACGGAGTCGGCCACGGGCGATACCTGCAGCTCTCGGACAGTCTGGGTCATGGGGTGATCTCCTGTTCGTGGTCGGGTTCGAGGAACTCCAGCTGGTTGCCCGCCGGGTCCTTGACGTAGAAGCGCAGGTAGCCCGGCAGGGCGCGGTTTTCCACCAGCGCCAGGTCGGCCTGCAGCAGGCGGTGGCGCAGGGCCGGCAGGTCCTGCACCTCGAAAGCCAGGTGCGACACCGCGGGCGCGGGCTGCCAGCGCTCGGTGGGCACGAGGTCGATGCGCTGCGTGCCCGCGGCAAAGCGCAGCGTGTTGCCGGCCGCGAGGCGCACCTCGGGCAGCCCCAGCAGGCTGGCGTAGAAGCGGCGGATCGGCGCCTCGGCACCGGCCGGGAAGGCCAGCTGCACGTGGTTGATGGACTGGATGCTCATGGCGGGCTTCAGCTCTGCGCCGCGCGCGGCACGTAGTCGTTGGCCACGGTCTCGCCGAACGGCCCCAGCGGGTTGCCGCCCGAAAGCTTCTCGCGCACGGCCAGCGGCAGCAGCGGGAACACCAGCTCGGCGAAGCGGTAGGCCTCCTCCAGGTGCGGGTAGCCCGAGAGCACGAAGGTGTCCAGCCCCAGGGCCGCGTATTCCTGGATGCGCGCGGCCACCGTCTGCGGGTCGCCGACCAGGGCCGTGCCCGCGCCGCCGCGCACCAGGCCCACGCCGGCCCACAGGTTGGGGCTGATCTCCAGGTCGGCGCGCGTGCGCTTGGCGCCGCCCGCATGCAGGGCGGCCATGCGGCGCTGGCCCTCGGAATCCATGCGCGAGAACACGGCCTGGGCGCGCGCCACGGTGGCGTCGTCCACGTGGCGGATGAGCTCCTCGGCGGCGGCCCAGGCCTGTGCATCGGTCTCGCGCACGATGACGTGCAGGCGGATGCCGAACTTCACGGTGCGGCCGCGTTGCGCCGCACGGGCGCGCACGTCGGCCACCTTCTTCGCCACCGCGGCCGGGGGCTCGCCCCAGGTCAGGTAGGTCTCGACCTGCTCGGCGGCCAGCTCGTGCGCCGCCTCGGACGAGCCGCCGAAGTACACCGGCGGGTGCGGCCGCTGCAGCGGCGGGAAGAGCAGCTTGGCGCCCTTCACGGACAGGTGCTTGCCTTCGTAGTCGAAGCTGCCGCCGTCATGGCTGCGCACCAGGATCTCGCGCCAGATGCGGATGAACTCGGCCGACTGCTCGTAGCGCGCGGCGTGGTCCAGGAACACGCCGTCGCCCTCCAGCTCAGCCTGGTCGCCGCCCGTCACCAGGTTGATCAGCAGGCGCCCTTGCGAGAGCCGGTCGAACGTGGCGGCCATGCGTGCGGCCAGCGCAGGCTGGTGCAGGCCGGGGCGCACGGCCACCAGGAACTTGAGCTTTTTCGTGACCGCCAGCAGGCTGGACGCGATCACCCAGGGGTCTTCGCAGGAGCGGCCCGTGGGGATCAGCACGCCTTCGTAGCCCAGGCTGTCGGCGGCCACGGCCACCTGCTGCAGGTACTCGGGGCTGAGCTGGCGCGCACCCTGGGCAGTGCCCAGGTAGCGGCTGTCGCCGTGGGTGGGGATGAACCAGAAGATGTTCATGGTGTCTCTTGGCAGGGGTTTTGTTCTTGGTCAGTACGAGAAGGCGAAGCCGTAGCCCGCCAGCGGCAGCCCGAAGCGCACCGGACAGGGGCGCCGGCTCCCCGGCGCCAGCTCGCCGCTGCCGCCGTGGTCGGCCCGCATGCGGCGGCCGGCGGGCCTGCGCGCGGGCGCCTGCAGGCGCCAGGACTTGGCCGTGGTGCGCAGCACGCGCTGCGCGGCGTCATTGACGGAGGGAATGGGGACGGCGGACATGGGCTTCTCCTCGGGTCTTTCCGGTCAGGCCCAGGGCGAGCGCGCCACGTCCCTGACCTGGATGCGTTTGGGGATGAGCTTGAGGTCGAAGAAGGTGTCGGCGATCTTCTGCTGCTCGGCCAGGATCTCGGGCGTGACCGGGCCGGTTCCGTATTCGGACCGCGCGGTGGACAGGTCCAGCACGGGCTTGGGAATGCCGAACAGGGGCGACAGCTCGGCCGCCAGCAGGTCGCGGTTGACCTTGGCCCAGATGTCGAGCTTGTTGATCTCCTCGATGGCGATGCGCAGCACGTCGCTGTTCCTGTCGGCGTAGTTCAGCGACGAGAAGTAGTACGCGCGGTTGCCCACCACGCCGGTGGCGTCGGCCAGCAGGCGCGCGTCCAGCGTTTTCTCGGCGGCGGCGGCGAAGGGGTCCCAGATCACCCAGGCGTCGATGGAGCCCTTCTCGAACGCGGCGCGCGCATCGGCCGGGGGCAGGAAGACCACGTTCACGTCCGTGTACTTCAGCCCGTTCTTCTCCAGCAGCTTGACCAGGAAGTAGTGCACGTTGCTGCCCTTGTTGAGCGCGATCTTCTTGCCCTTGAGGTCGGCCACGGTCTTGATGGGCGAGCCCTTGGGCAGCAGCACGCTCTCGGCCTTGGGCCGGGGCACGGTGGCGGCCACGTAGGCCAAGGGCGCGCCGGCCGCCTGGGCGAAGATCGGCGGGGCCTCGCCCACGTCGCCGAAGTCGATGGAGCCCACGTTCAGCGCTTCGAGCTGCACCGGGCCGGCGGTGAATTCGGTCCATTTCAGCGACACGCCCAGCGGCGCCAGGCGCTTTTCCAGCGTGCCCCGGCCCTTGAGCAGGCTCAGGAAGCCCTTCTGGTGGCCGATGCGGAATTCGCGCGGCGCGGCGGTTTGCGCGAGGGCGCCGAAACCCGGCAGCGCGATGGCGGAGGCGGCTGCCGCGCCCTGGATCAGGCGGCGGCGGGTGGTGGAGAGGGTCGGGTTCATGGTGCTATCCGTTCCTTGCGTTCGTCTTGTCAGGGCTTGGCTTCGACCAGCACGGCGTCGCTGACCTTGATGGCCTTGGGGATGAGCTTCAGCTCATGGAAGGTGTCGGCGATCTTTTGCTGGTCGGCCGCCACGGCGGGCGTGATGGGCTTGACGTTGAACGCCTGCCGCTGCAGGGCCAGCTCCACCACCTCGGCCGGCAGGCCCTGCAGCGGCGCGATCTGCGCGGCGGCCTGCTTGAGGTTGGCCTTGAGCCACTCGCCGTCCTCCACCGAGGCGGCGAACAGCGCCTGGACCACCTTGGGGTTCTTGCTGGCGTAGTCGCGCTGGGCCAGGTAGTACTGGTGGTTGTTCACCACGCCCGTGCCATCGGCCAGCACGCGCGCGCCGACCTGCTTTTCTGCCGCGGCGAGGAACGGGTCCCAGATCACCCAGGCGTCCACGTTCTTGCTTTCGAAGGCGGCGCGGGCGTCGGCGGGCGGCAGGTAGACCACCTGCAGGTCGGTGAGCTTGATGCCCGCCTTCTCGACCAGCCGGGCCAGCAGGTAGTGCACGTTGCTGCCCTTGTTGAGCGCGACCTTCTTGCCCTTGAGCTCGGCCACCGACTGGATGGGCGAGTCCTTGCGCACCACGATGGCCTCCGCCTGCGGCGAGGCCGGGTCGTTGCCGATGTAGACGAACTGCGCGCCGGCGGCCTGCGCGAAGATGGGCGGCGCCTCGCCGACGTAGCCCACGTCCACCGCGCCCACGTTCAGCCCTTCCAGCAGCTGCGGGCCGGCGGGGAACTCCACCCACTTGACGGTGAGGCCCAGCGGCTGGAGCTTCTTCTCCAGCGAGCCGTTGGCCCGCTGCAGCGTGTGCAGGGCGGAGGATTTCTGGATGCCGATGCGCAGCTCGTTCTTGCTCTGCGCATGCACGGGCTGCGCCAGCAGGAAGGCGGCGATCAGCACGAAGGCCGTGAAGACCAGGAAGCCGACGAACATGTTGCGCAGGGCCTGCAGCCCGGACAAGGGCTTATGGGGGGGCTGGCCGGCTGCGCCGTCGCTTGCAATGGAGCTCATGAGAATGTCCTTTGAGAATGGATGGCGCAGGCAGCAGGGCAGCGCTCCGCCCTGCCCTCCGCGCACTGCGGTTGGCTGTGAAAAACGAAAGGGAAAGGAGGAGGGAAACGGAGGGCGCGCGGGCGCCCGTCGTCAGACGCTACATCGCACCTGCGAGAAATGCACCGGCGCGAAGCGCGTGGCCTGCGCGGGCGAGGGGCGCAGCGTTTCGGTGACGAGCACGTTGACGGCGTCGTCCAGGCGCACCGCGATGTCGTCGTTCAGGTGGTAGGCGCCTTCGGGCGTGAGGGCCACCTGCGCATCGGTGGCGTAGATGCCGGGCAGGATGTTCTTGGCGCCCAGCGACTGCAGCACGGGGCGCAGCGCGTAGTCCAGCGCCAGCATGTGGTGGGGGCTGCCGCCGGTGGCCAGGGGCAGCACGGTCTTGCCCTTGAGCGCGGTCTGGGGCAGCAGGTCCAGGAAGACCTTGAGCACGCCGCTGTAGGCCGCCTTGTAGACCGGCGTGGCCACCACGAGCACGCTGGCCCGGGCCACCTGGTCCGCCGCGCCCACCACGGTGGGGTGGCCGAAGTCGGCCAGCAGCAGCGCCTGGGGCGAGAGGTCGCGGATGTGGATGCGGTCCACCAGCGCGCCGCGCACCGACAGGCGCTGGGCAACGGCGTCCAGCAGGGCGGCGGAACGGGAGCGTTCCGAGGGGCTGCCAGCGATCAGCAGGGCGGACATGGATTTCCTCAGGTTCTTTTGCTTCTGTTTCGATAGCTTCCAGCGCTTGATGGACAAGCGCTGGAGGCCGATTTGACGCTTACTTCTTGGTGTAGATCTGGTCGAAGCTCGCGTTGTCGGCAAAGTGGTCCTTGGCCGCCTTGGCCCAGCCGCCAAAGGCTTCATCAATCGTGAAGAGCGACAGCTTGGGGAACTGGTTGGCGTACTTGGCCTTGGCCTTCTCGGAAACGGCGGGGCGGTAGAAGTTCTTGCCCGCGATGTCCTGCCCTTCCTCGGAATAGAGGTACTTGAGGTATTCGGTGGCAAGTTCGCGCGTGCCCTTCTTGTCCACGTTCTTGTCCACCACGGTCACGGCTGGCTCGGCCAGGATCGAGATGGAGGGCACGACGATCTGGATGGCATCGCCCTTTTCCTTCTGGATCAGGAACGCCTCGTTCTCCCATGAAATGAACACGTCGCCCTGGCCGCGCTCAGCGAAGGTGATAGACGAGCCGCGTGCGCCGGAGTCGAGCACGGGCACGTTGCCATACAGCTTTTTCACGAAATCCCTGGCCTGCGCCTCGCCGCCGTACTTGCGCTTGGCAAACTCCCAGGCAGCCAGATAGTTCCACTGCGCACCGCCCGAGGTCTTGGGGTTGGGCGTGATCACGCTGACACCCGGCTTGACCAGGTCGTCCCAGTCCTTGATGCCCTTGGGGTTGCCCTTGCGGACCACGAACACGATGGTCGAGGTATAGGGCGAGCTGTTGTGCGGCAGGCGCTTTTGCCAGTCGGGGGCAACCCAGCCGCCGTTCTTGACCAGCGCGTTGGTGTCGTTCGCCAGCGCCAGCGTGGCCACGTCGGCATCCAGCCCGTCGATGATGGAGCGGGCCTGCTTGCCCGAGCCGCCGTGCGACTGCTTGACGGTCACGTCCTGGCCCGTCTTGCCCTTCCAGTACTTGGCGAAAGCCTGGTTGAACTCCACGTACAACTCGCGCGTCGGGTCGTAGGAAACATTGAGCAGCGTCACGGACTGCGCGAACGACGGCAATGCCGCCAGGGCCAAACTGCCTGCCAGGGCGGCAGCGAGGGGAAACTTGATAAAGTCGCGGCGAAAGTTCATAGGGAGCCTCTTTTTTTGGGAATGAGCAACGGTGCAAATCACCGATAGAGCGCATTCTGGAAGGCACCCTTCAAAACTGGAACTACTGAGATTTCAGTTCTTTATACCCAAATCATCTGAGCAACAGGAAACCCACCCCATGGCACGCACCGTTCAATGCATCAAGCTCGGCAAGGAAGCCGAAGGCCTCGACTTCCCGCCCTACCCTGGTGAGCTGGGCAAGCGCATCTGGGAGAACGTGAGCAAGGAAGCCTGGGCCGGCTGGCTCAAGCACCAGACCATGCTGGTGAACGAGAACCGCCTGAACCTCGCCGACGCGCGCGCCCGCCAATACCTGGCGCGGCAGATGGAGAACCACTTCTTCGGCGGCGGCGCGGACGCCGCCGCAGGCTACGTACCGCCCAGCGCCTAAGAACGTCCATGTCCGAGCCCGTTGACTGGCTGGCGGACGGCACCCCCTACAACCCCCGCTTCGGCGACCGCTACCACAGCGAAAACGGCGGCCTGGACCAGGCCCGCCGCGTCTTCCTGCACGGCTGCGGCCTGCCCGCCGCCTGGGCCGGGCAGGCGCAGTGGCGCATCCTGGAAACCGGCTTCGGCTTCGGCCTGAACTTCCTCGTGACCTGGGCCGCCTGGCGGGCCGACCCGGCGCGGCCCACGCTGCTGCACTTCGCATCGACCGAGGCCTGGCCCGTCAGTGCCGCCGACCTGCTGCGCGCCGCCAGCGCCCACCCCGACCTCGCGCCGCTGGCGCAGGAGCTGCACCGGCAGTGGTGGGGCCTGCTGCCGGGCGTGCACCGCCTGCGCTTCGACGAGGGCCGGGTGCTGCTCACCCTGTACGTGGGCGACACGCAGGCCCTGCTGCGCCAGCAGAACCTGACGGTGGATTCCGTCTACCTCGACGGCTTCAGCCCCCGGTGCAACCCCGAGATCTGGACCCTGCACACGCTCAAGGCCGTGGCGCGCTGCTGCCGGCGCGGCACGCGGCTGGCCACCTGGACCATCGCGCGCGCCGTGCGCGATGCGCTCGCGCAGTGCGGCTTCGAGGTGACCCGCGTGCCCGGCGTGCCGCCCAAGCGCGACAACCTGCAGGCCCTCTACGCCCCGCGCTGGGAGCCGCGCCGCGCCGAGGCCGCGCCCCAGGCCCTGCCCCCTGGCCCCTGCCTCGTGGTCGGCGGCGGCATCGCGGGCGCCGCCGTGGCGGCCAGCCTGGCGCGCCGGGGCTGGCAGGTACGGGTGCTGGACCAGGCCGCTGAACCTGCCGCGGGCGCATCGGGCCTGCCGGCGGGCGTGTTCGCGCCCCATGTATCGCCGGACGACAGCGTGCTCTCGCGCCTGTCGCGCAGCGGCGTGCGCGCCACGCTGCAGCAGGCCGCCTGGCGGCTGCGCGAGGACGTGGACTGGTCGCCCTGCGGCGTGCTGGAGCACCGCACCGACGGCACGCCCGGCCTCAGCGCCGGCTGGAGCGACGGCCCCGGCCGGGACTGGAGCGAACCCGCGCCCGCGCAGGCCCTGGCCGATGCCCGGCTGCCGCCCGCCACCGCCGCCTGCTGGCACCACCAGGCCGGCTGGATACGCCCCGCGCGCCTAGCCGCCGCCCTGCTGGCGCAGCCGGGCATCCGCTGGCAGGGCGGTTGCCACGTGGCCCGGCTGCAACACGGCCCAGGCCTGTGGCAGGCCCTGGATGCCCAGGGCCGCGTGCTGGCCGAGGCGCCCACCGTGGTCATTGCCGCCGGCGCGGGCAGCCTGGAGCTGCTGGAACAGCGCTGGCCGCTGCAGCCGGTGCGCGGGCAGGTGTCCTGGGACGTGCAGGATGGCCATCCCCTGGTGCCGGTCCCGGCCAACGGCCACGGCAACCTGGTGCCCTCCTTTCCCTTGGGCGACAACGCCGAGGGCCCCCGCGCCTGGGTCATGGGCTCCACGTTCGAGCGCGGGGTGGACGCGCTCCCGCCGTCCCCCGCCGACCAGCAGGCCGCCCATGCCGCCAACCAGGCCAAGCTGCAGGCCCTGCTGCCCGACGCGGCCGCGCAGCTGCAGCCGGCCTTCGCCAGCGGCCGGGTCCGGTCCTGGGCCGCCGTGCGCTGCACCGCGCCCGACCGCCTGCCCATCGTCGGCCCTGTGGACGCCCGGGCCCTGCCCGGCCTGTGGGCCTGCACGGCCATGGGCGCGCGCGGGCTGACGCTGGCACTGCTCTGCGGCGAACTGCTGGCCGCCCGCCTGCAGGGCGAGCCCCTGCCCCTGGATGCCAAGCTGGCAAAGGCCCTGGGCGCCGAGCGGCTGGCTTCCTAGCCTTCCACGGCGGTGCGCAGCGGCACCGTATAAACCCGCGCCAATCCTTGCTTATATGCATAAGCACATATTGGCAGGAAAAAACAATAGTTTGCTTTTATAAGAACGCCCCCTACATTCGCAGCCCATGCATGCATCGGCGCAGGTTCCCCGGCCCTGGGCACCCGCGCCTTCCAGGTTTTGATTTGACTTAAGTCCGCCCCCACCATGTACCAATACACCGAATTCGACCAACAGTTCGTCAAGCTGCGCGCCCAGCAGTTCCGCGACCAGCTCGATCGCTGGCAGCGCGGCGAGCTGACCGACGAACAGCTGCTGCCCCTGCGCCTGCAGAACGGCTGGTACATCCAGCGCTACGCGCCCATGGCGCGCATCGCCGTGCCCTATGGCGAGATCAGCAGCCGGCAGCTGCGCATGCTGGCGCACATCGCGCGCGACTACGACAAGCCCACGCCCGAGCTGCTGGCGCACGCCCAGGCCACGCAGAACGAGCTGCAGGCCGCGCAGCCCGGCCTCACGCTCGCTGCGGAACCCCTGAAGTACGGCTACGGCCACTTCACCACGCGCACCAACGTGCAGTTCAACTGGATCCCGATCACCAAGGCGGCCGACGTGATGGACCTGCTGGCCAGCGTGGGCATGCACGGCATCCAGACCAGCGGCAACACCATCCGCAACATCACCTGCGAGGCGTACGAGGGCATCGCCGAGGACGAGATCGTGGACACGCGCCCCTTCGCCGAGATCGCGCGCCAGTGGAGCACGCTGCACCCCGAGTTCGCCTTCCTGCCGCGCAAGTTCAAGATCGCCTTCAACGGCTCCGCCGAGGACCGCGCCGCCACCGGCTGGTACGACATCGGCGTGCAGGCGCTCAAGAACGCGGCAGGCGAGGTGGGCTTCACCGTCAAGGTGGGCGGCGGCATGGGGCGCACGCCGGTCATCGGCTCGGTGGTGCGCGAGTTCCTGCCCTGGGACCAGCTGCTCAACTACATCGAGGCCGTCATCCGCGTCTACAACGGCTACGGCCGCCGCGACAACAAGTGGAAGGCGCGCATCAAGATCCTCGTGAAGGCCGAGGGCCAGAAATTCATCGACGCCGTCGAGGCCGAATACAAGGCCATCGTCGAGCAGGACGGCGCCCCCCACACCATCACCCAGGCCGAGCTGGACCGCGTGCGGGCCTTCTTCGTGGTGCCCGAGCTCAAGCCCGCCAACCTGCCCTCGGGCGTGAAGACCGACGGCGCGCTCTACCAGCGCTGGCTGCAGCAGAACGTGAGCGGCCACCGCCTGCCGGGCATGCGCGCCGTGACGCTGTCGTTCAAGCGCGTGGGCTTCGCGCCCGGCGATGCCGATGCCGACACCATCGACGCGCTGGCGCAGCTGGCCGACCAGTTCTCTGCTGGCGAGGCACGCCTCACGCACAAGCAGAACCTGCTGCTGCCCTGGGTGTTCGAGAGCGACCTGCCCGCCCTGTACGAAGCCGCCCGCAAGCTGGGCCTGGCCCAGCCCAACATCGGCCTGCTGACCGACATGATCGCCTGCCCCGGCGGCGACTTCTGCTCGCTGGCCAACGCCCGCTCGCTGCCCATCGCGGCGGCGCTGACCGAGCGCTACCAGGACCTGGACGAAGTCTTCGACCTGGGCCCCATCGACCTGCACATGAGCGGCTGCATCAACTCCTGCGGCCACCACCACAGCGGCCACATCGGCATCCTGGGCGTCGACAAGGACGGCAAGGAGTGGTACCAGATCACGCTCGGCGGCGCGGACGGCACCCACCTGTCCGGCCCGGCCCTGGCGGGCAAGGTGGTCGGCCCCTCGTTCTCGGCCTCGGAAGTGCCCGACGTGATCGAGGCCGTGCTCACCACCTTCCGCGAGCTGCGCAAGCCCGGCGAGTTCTTCATCGACGCGCTGCGCCGCATCGGCCACGACCCGTTCAAGGCCGCCGCCAACGGCGCGCGCCACCCCAAGGAAGCCCAGGAAGAGGCCCTCTCCGAATAATGAGTTTCCGAGTGATGACGACTATGAAAATAATAGCTGCCAGCGCGCTCCCCACAAGCGCCGAGACCGAAAAAGTCCTGCAAATCGCCAACGACGCCGAGCTGGCCGAGATCGCCGCCAGCGGCGCCCTGCAGGGCGTGGAGCGCGTCGAGCTGAACTTCCCCAAGTTCACCGACGGCCGCGCCTTCAGCCAGGCCGTGCTGCTGCGCCGCCGCTACGGCTTCACGGGCGACATCCGCGCCACCGGCGACGTGCTCATCGACCAGCTGGTGCAGATGGCCCGCAGCGGCTTCACCAGCGCCGTGCTGGCCGAAGGCCAGAACCCCGAGGCTGCCGAGCGGCAGTTCGCGCGCTACCGCGCCTTCTACCAGGGCGACGCGCTGGAGCCGCGCCCGCACTTTGCACGGGAGGCCGCATGAACCTCGCGCAGATCAATGCCGACCTGGGCCACGACGCGCCCGGCCTCGTGAAGTGGGCCTTCAGCCTCGGTCAGCCTGCCATCGTCACTACCAACTTCCGCCCATTCGAGGCCGTAATCCTGCATATGGTCACGCAAGTGCAACCCGACGTGCGCGTGGTATGGATGGACAACGGCTACAACACCGAGGCCACCTACCGTTTTGCCAACGAGTTGACCCGGCGGTTGAATCTTCATCTCCTCACCTATCTACCGATACGCTCAAGGGCACACCGCGAGGCAGTCGAAGGCCCCCCGCCTGCACTGGACGACCCACACCACGCCTTTTTCACCGAAGAGGTCAAGCTCGAACCCTTCGCCCGCGCCCTGCGCGAGACCGCGCCCAAGGTCTGGTTCACCGCCCTGCGCGCCACCGACAGCGCCGTGCGCGCGCAGATGGAGCCCGTGAGCATCAACCCCGACGGCCTGATCAAGGTCGCGCCGCTGCTGCACTGGTCGTCCAAGGACCTGTACCAGTACTGCGAGCAGCACGGCCTGCCCAACAACTTCGACTACGTGGACCCGACCAAGGGCGAAGAGCAGCGCGAATGCGGCCTGCACCTGGCGCACTGAGAAAGTCTGAACATGAACGCCCGTACCGATTCCGCGCTGCTGCAGAACCACAACGCCATGAGCCACCACCTCAACAACTCCCACCTGGACGCGCTGGAGGAAGAAACCATCTTCATCCTGCGCGAGGTGGCCGCCGCCTTCGAGCGCCCCGCCCTGCTGTTCTCGGGCGGCAAGGATTCGCTCGTCATGCTCAAGTGCGCGGAGAAGGCGTTTGGCGCGGGCCGCATCCCCTACCCGCTGCTGATGATCGACACGGGCCACAACTTCCCGGAGGTGACGGACTTCCGCGACTTGCGCGCGAAGGAGCTGGGCGCCGACCTCATCGTGCGCAGCGTGGAAGACTCCATGGCGCGCGGCACCGTGCGCCTGGCGCACCCGGGCGAGTCGCGCAACGTGCACCAGTCCGTCACGCTGCTCGAAGCGATCGAAGAATTCCGCTTCGACGCCCTCATCGGCGGCGCGCGCCGCGACGAGGAAAAGGCCCGCGCCAAGGAGCGCATCTTTTCGCACCGCGACAGCTTCGGCCAGTGGCAGCCCAAGGCCCAGCGGCCCGAGCTGTGGACGCTGTTCAACACGCGCCTGCAGCCCGGCGAGCACTTCCGCGTGTTCCCCATCAGCAACTGGACCGAGCTGGACGTGTGGCAGTACATCGACCGCGAGGCCATCGCGCTGCCCAGCATCTACTACACGCACAAGCGCGAGGTGGTGGACCGCAAAGGCCTGCTGATGCCCGTGACCGCGCTGACCCCGCCGCGCGAGGGCGAGACCGTGGTGACGCGTGACGTGCGCTTTCGCACCGTGGGCGACATCACCTGTACCGCGCCGGTGGAGAGCACGGCCGCCACAGCTGCCGACATCGTGATCGAGACCCTGGCCGCCGACGTGAGCGAGCGCGGCGCCACGCGCATGGACGACAAGACCAGCGACGCCTCGATGGAAAAGCGCAAGAAAGATGGGTACTTCTGATGACCACTACCGATTTGATAGCTGCCCGCGCTTATCCAGCAAGCGCTGCAGGCCCAAATGACCATAAATCCGCGCTCAGGTTCATCACCTGCGGCAGCGTGGACGACGGCAAGAGCACGCTGATCGGCCGCCTGCTGGTGGACAGCCGCGCCGTGCTGCAGGACCACCTCGCGGGCGTGCAGCGCGGCGGCGAGACGGACCTGGCAT
>Ga0222421_100428_pt1 | contig 13470 bp, 12 predicted proteins | sample 3A1ome_2_FD_182473 | JGI IMG/M metagenome (GOLD analysis project Ga0222421, IMG submission 182473) | Enriched microbial communities from leaf-cutter ant dump, University of Wisconsin, Madison, United States - 3A150A (version 2) | ecosystem: Environmental > Terrestrial > Nest > Insects nest > Nest... | reverse complement strand
CAAACAACCCGCTGAACGCACGAAGATCAGCCCGACAAATTGGCTATCCATTTTCTTACCGAACTTCTATAAATTGGACTGAGAATCGCCGGCGGCAAGAGCCGAAGTCCAAATCGCATGATGGGCCATGCCAGATTCGGCGAGAAACCGAACAGGCGCCAAGTGCCGGGCAGGGCAACCTTCAACTCCTGCCAGCCGCGCCTCGGATCGAACCGTCGTCGGAGAAAGTCAGCATCCACCCGCCAACCGAGAAGCTTCGCTTGGAGGTTATGAAACCGCCAGCCAGATTGCGCCGCCAGAAATAGAAACGCGAGATCCTCCGTCAAATATCTATCCGGATAACGCAATTGATCGCGCTTGATTGAAGCAGTGCGAATACAATACGTCGGATGCAACACCGGGTTGAGCCGAGGGAGCAGGCGAACGATGTCTTCATGCGTTTCCGGGTATCGCCTTTCACGAACGATGCCTCCTTTATGATCAATATCATCCGCATTGGCTCCGGCCAGATCGATCGATTGGTGAGCCTCCATGAATTGCACCTGCGTTTCGAAGCGTTCCGGCCGGCAGATGTCGTCACCATCCATGCGAAAAAGATAAGCCTCATCCTCGATCACCTCGAGCAGAGCATTCAAGGCCGATGCTAATCCACGATTTTCCGGAAGACGGACAATCTTGTGGATGTCTTTCGAATGCCCGGCCAGCCAACGCTCATGCGCCAACGGCAAAGGCCCGTCGACCACGAGATAAATATGGATCGATACCGAGGGGAAAGTCTGGGCCAGAATCGAGCCGAGAGCGAGCTCCATCAACTCCAATGAGTCACCTCGATAAAAAGCCATCAATACTCCAACCAAAGGCTTACCTTTCATATACGACATTGCTGCGACCATGTAATTTCTATAGTCATCCGATCTGCTGGCAGGCTGGAGTCACGACTGGGGATTGGTGTGCTCTCGCCCTTCAGCAGATCTCATTTCGACTGGACCGGCTCCCGGTCCTTCCCATTGCCAGGCATTCGATACAGGCCGCAGCAAAACGTTCCGCATCATCCTCCACGCGAAGCCATGGTGAAAGCGCAACGCCCTCCGCCCCGACCGTCGTCGCCACCGTCGGAATGCGCGCGGCCAGATATTCTACCACCTTGATCTTTATGCCAGAACCCAGGCGCAACGGAGCCACGGCCAATGCCACGGTCGCAAACAACTTTCCCGGATCATCGACAAACCCCAGAACCCGAACTGAACGGCCTGCCAAGCGCTGGATATCAGGACCGGGGTCAGCCCCGGCAATGATGAAGATCGCCATCGGGACGCTCGCAAGGATAGCCGGAAAGACCTCGCGGCAAAACCAGTTGACGGCATCGCGATTCTCATCCCGGGACATAAGGCCCCAGAACAAGATGGAACCCTCCTGAATGTGTTCCGCCCGTCGGCAAACGCTTTCGTAGATCCGGGAGACTTGGGGATACCGGACAACAACATCGCTGCGGCCCGTCAGGCGCTCAATGGTGCTCCGATCCTTTTCTGTCAATGTCACCAACCGGGTGGCTCGACGAAGCGTCCGCGCCTCCCAATAGCGGGTCCGGCTTGCTTCCACCCGCCAAAGCCATCGGAGATACCCTTGCTCCGCCAGCGCACGGCGTTCGAATGCCTGATGGAATAAATCGTGCACGACCACTGTCGTCGTCTTGCAGTCGATATAATCGAGCACGAACGCACCCTGGATGAACTCCACCCAGATTTCATCAAAAGCCACACCGGCTCTCTGACGTCGCAACCAGCGGGACGCTCCCTGAGCCCGGGCCGAGACAACCAGCGGCAGGGTTGGGCGCAGCAATGCCGCCAGCAGACGACGTAGGCGGCTGAGCTGCACTACATGCACCTCCTGACAAAAGCAGAAGTCTGCCGGATCATAATAACTCGACTCCCGCTCGTTGCTGAACGCGAGTAGTGTGATCGCCTTATCGCGGGCCTGTCGGACCAACTCGTCATAGACTAATTTCTGCCCACCCGATGGAATCTTGGGAGAGGGCAGGAATCCCGATACAAAAAGACAGCGCGAAGGATTACTCATACGATGGGCGCTCCAGCATGAGGCACACGTTCTTCGACAAGGTCGCCGCTATGAATAACCGGCGCGACCAAGGACGCAACCAAGGGAGATCACAGACCCATTCGACCGCTCGAAAATACCACAACAGCCATTTGCCCCTCAGTGGGCGCTCAAAGCTACGGGAGAGCCGGCGCAATCCCAACGGCCAGGCAAAGAACGCGGCCACAACCACCAGTCGGGCGCGCGTGGCCAGCCACGCGAGTTCCCGATAGCTATACTCTTTCAGGTGCATCCCCCTAGCCTCTCGAGCATGGAACAACTGGGACAGGTCCAGCGGCCCGGCAGCGCGGTGCGGCACACGGACCAAGTAGAGCCCGCCCGGCACCAGTAACTTTCGAATCGATGCGAAATGCGGCTCCACTTCGTCCGGATGCAAGTGCTCAAGGACCTGGTCGGAGATGACCACAGCAAATGATGAGAGAGGCAGCAACGCACCGATCTCGACCGCATCCGCTTGAATCCAGCTCACTGCCGTGCGATTCTGCAGATCCAGCGCGACACGCTGGCTCGTTACATCGCTGGCGGTGCAAATATGCCCAGCACTCGCCAAAAACCGGATCAGTCCACCTGAGCCGGCCCCAATCTCTAGAATGGAAAGCGGATCCCGCGACGGCAATAACCGCATCCACCAGCCATAGCGTAACGCAAGTCCTGCGGCATCCTCTTTCCCAGCACTCTTCATTAGCCACGGCAGGCGCGCATAGAGTTCGGAATAGGCTTCCGCAAAAAGCTCCGCCCGACTGGCCGCACGAGAAGCAAGCAGGCGGACGGCCCAACGCCGCTCCAGCTCCCAATGCAAGCGGACCATCTCCGGCGTGAGTTCGACCTCTCGACCCAGAGCATAAAGTCGGCGGTAGGCATCCACCGTTTTGGAGGTGATTGTTATGTCGTCACTGCTCATTTGGTGAATAACGCCAAAATCCCAAGAGTCGTCCTTTCAACGTATTCCAATAAACCTCGATCCGGTTTCGATCGCAAAGCACAATCGCCAGAACGAACCCGGCCAGAGGCCGCAGCCCATGCTCGAGGCCGACCAGCAGGAAACCCACACCGCCGCGGACAAAAACCTCTTTCCTGACAAGTGCACCAAAGCCGAGACCGTAAGTGAAGGCCCTGTGTCCGTCGAGATCCTTGCTCGGATGATAGGCACATCGTTCCGGGAAATACCGCCCTGAGGCCCCGCGGTGCAACAATTCTAGCACAAAGTCGACTTCTTCCGCAGATCCAAATGGCGCGCCGACTCCCATCCGCTCGTCGAAATGCAACCCTTTGATTCGTGAAGCTCGTATAAAGAAACCGTAACTGACGATGGTTCCGATCACATTACGGCCTCGGATCGCGGCCGGCCGGGTCAGCCAATAGCCGTTACTGATCCGGCCGGAGTCCCGGTCGATCGACTTGACCGCAACCAGATCACAATCATGCCGCCCGAATTGGCTTAGCACAAAGGACAGTAGATTCTGACTGTAGAGGCAATCATCGTCCGGGAAACAAACGTATTTTCCACGTGCGAGTGGAAGGCCGAGATTCCTCGCCCGGCTCAATCCTCGCTGCGTCGTTCGGACATGGTTAATATTGATGATATGCTTATATTTTTCGAGCACCACCGTAACCCGATCGTCGGGATTCTGATCCACTACGATCAACTCGAAAGTTGGCCCCTCTCTCATATTTAGGGATTCGATGAACGCCTCCACCTCCCGAGCACGGTTCGCGGTCGCCATGATCAGGCTAAAATCGATCGCTCCGTCGGTCGTCATACGGCATTCTCGCCCTTGAGGGGGTCTGCAGGTCGGCGAGTCCAAGTCCAGTCAATCATATAACCACCAAGGACGAGGAAGAGCCAAAATGTATTCTGCTCGAAAAACGACTCCGTGACATTGGCCAGCACAACCGCACTCACGGCCAAGGCAATCACCTCACCTCCGCCCGCACACGAGGCTCCGGAGAGCGCGGCAGCCGTGAGCAGCACGAGACTGACGACCGCACCCAGCACAATCGCGCCGAGCGGACCGTAGGTGACGTAGCATTCCAGCCCACCATTATGGGCATGCTTGGTGATGCCCTCCAGACCGGTGTCCCCAGTGGCCAGGACGATGCCATACGAGAGGTCGCGACCGGCAATGCCTTGCCCATAGACCGGCACACCGTTCGTCTTGATGTTTTCAAGCGCATATTCCCAAAGATAGATGCGATTGCTCAATGTCCAGAAATGCCCCGGATCCCGGCCGATATGCCCCGCGACTCGCTCAAGCCTGTTGGACAGCTCACCAGTCATGATATGGGTATATGCGACCGCGCCAAACGCAGCTACGAGCAGGCAACAGGCCGCCAATGCCACGCGAAATTCGATTTTGAGCCAGCCGCCCAGGTTCCAAAGCATCGGCAGGATCAGCAGGTAGAAGACCGCTCGGGTTTCAACAACGTATGTGCCGAATACGCAGATCAACAACCGGCTTCCGGCCCCGCATAGCGCCTGGAGATCATGGCGAGCCGATGCCCTCATCACCTGTCCCACCGCAATCGCCGCAAAGACGCCACACGTCACTCCAAATGCGTTGATGCCGGGTGCGAAAACCATCGGCCAGCGCACCGAATTACCGCTGATGCCGGTAATATAAAATTCTCCGACGTCCCGTAGAGTTCCACGATAGCCAAGAATATAGCTGATATAGTTGGCACAGGCGTAGATTGCGAACCCCCACACTATACCCGACAGGCAACGGGCGGGACTCCAACAGGCTCGCAAGGGCCAGAACATGATCAGCAGCATCGGTATGCTTGACTGCACCACCGTCAGCAACCCGGCCTGCCACTGCCTGTCCGCCTGCCACGAGAGCATATCGCGTCCAAGCATCACCAAATATACGACAAACACCGCAAGAGTGACGGGCCGAGGAAAGGGGAACGGCTTTGAAAAACAAAGGCCGCACCCCAGTCCACCCAGCACCACAAACACGCCGAGCAGAATCAGGTGACTAGCCCGGAAGCTGCCGCCGGCCCAGGACGCGACAAAGCACACCGCCAGCAGACAGCTAAATATGGCCGTCTCCAACGGACGGACCGTGTTTCCTTGCTGGTCTTGATGGCTCAACTGGGCGTCGCCATGAGTTCAGCAAAGTCCACCCGATCGAAGACCTCGAGTGCGCCCCCCATGGTGGCATTGAAAATATGACGTCCATCGACCGCGAAGATCTCCTTGGCTCGACTGTAGGCCATCTCCATCCGATCCACCCGAGGATCGTGCCATCTGCGGCCCGCGCCAAAATAGCTTGGGTGAATATGGTTGGGATCATCACCGTGAGACGTCCACACCGCTCCGTTGGTCGAGACGTGCTCCGGCTTCACATAGTGGTGATCAAAACCAATCAAATAAACGGGATCATACCCCATATAGTAAGCGAGCTGGATGCAGAGGTAACTCACCGTCCCCCCCACCCAGAGACACTTCGCCGCATCCCGGCTAAAGAGCGGGAAGCCGGAGTATTCCGCATAATCGTAAAATACTCTTGGATTTATGACCCGTCCGTTCGGTGGAATCCGCCCCAGCCAGCGGCGATCATAAAATTTGAGCGGCCCCTGCAATTGCGAAATCTCGGAACCACGGTCCTCAACCACCAATTGATCCTCGGTCACATGATAGGTTGGCAGAAAACCCAGCCAGTCTTTCGCCAGATAGATGGCATTCGTCCCGAATGTCACCTCACGAGCGAGCGGAGCGGGATCGATCTTCTTCAAACTAGGCCCGTTACCCATGATGAAGCAGCGCTGGCCCTTGCCACAATCGCGCAGCTTCGCCAGCTCCGCACGTCGCGGCAGCAGCGGGAGCAGGGCCACATGGAGTTTGTGCCGGAGCTTCAGCCGCTCATCGAGGGGCCTCAGCCGGATTTTGAGTCGATTCACCAAGTTGGGTTCCGGAGTCATGGATCAGGAGCGATGTTTGTCCGCATCGCCGCGGCCGGCAATGATTTTACCGCAGATCTCGTCCAGCGCGCGGGCATAGATGCCATGCCCCAGACTGTTCAAGTGCACGGAATCCGTCGTGTGGGAAAGAATCTCGGCCCGCGTCCAGTTCATGCAGGAAAACGTGCGCGGCAAAGCCGCCGCCAACTCCGTCATATAGAGATTTGCCATCTCGATATTATCCGGTCGCGGCCGCCAATAGTCGCCCTGCCAATCACGCAATATAGGATTTCCCACCACATACACCAGCCGAGACTGGCTCGCCAGCCAAGGGATGAGTCGCTCCTTGAGCATCTCCAACGAGAACATGCTGTTAGTCGGTTCTCCCTCGTAGGGCGTGCCGAGGTCGGTAGCCAGATGCCGCCGCATGGCGTCGCCGCCGAACAAAGCGTCGTAGCCATGCTGTTTCTCCCGATATATTCGATGAGTCGATTCCACTCCACGAGGGGAAAAATCGCTGATGCCGACATGAGCGATGATCACGTCATATGCGCCGGTCTCCGACCCCTCCAGCAATTCATAAAGATCCGCAATCGTGGTCCATTTTTTGGGGTAGAGCCGCCGCGTCGACCGATAGCGGCACGACAACCGGTCCGCATACCTCAACACGGACCGGCCCGTCAGGTTCAGGCCGCGGCTATCGCTGACAATCAGAATGCGGGAGGAGAGACTGCGATGGCACAGCGAAGCCAGGTAGAGCCCGCCGAACGAGGCCGCCCAAGTCAGCTTCTGTGTGACCCGCAAAGCGAGGCGCGGCAAAGACCAGATGGATCTCCGGGACTGTCCACTCATCGGGAACCGCACCCTGTCACCAGATCACTGCCAGTCCCACCGCCAGCGCCAGCGCTGGATAGAGGAAGGAGCGAAGGTAGAGTTTTCGGACCCTCCGAGGCAAACTGCCCAATGATATCTTTACATTCCACCAGTTATTGATGAGCGCGTTCGATCCGGCATGGCTGAGCACGACGGCCCAGATTCCATAGGTCGGGAACAGCAGCATACAAGCGAGCAGATTGACCGCCCCGCTAATCGAGACCGGCACGTAGAATGGGATATGATTTGTCGTGCAGTAAATTTGTGCGTGCATCGCATGGTGCCTCTCTAGAAAGTAGACGATGCACCAGCCCCCCCAAAAGGGCCCCGCGAGCAAAACGGCATTTGAGTGAAGCAACGCCAGAACAGGATTGGCAAAGAGTCCCACGGCCACACAGGCCAGAACAAATGCAAACAGCGCCCGCTCCATAGAGCGGGCGGTCTTGGCTGCGAGCTCCTCCAATCGCCCTGCGGCTCGCAACGTCGCAAACAGCGGGAGATGTGCATAGAAAGGTGCCTGCGACAGGCCGGTAATCGCGACGATCGCACGCTGCGTCAGTAGAAAGTTGGCCAGCGAATGCGGGTCACTCATTTGGGCGTAGATGACTGATATTCCCTGAGCGACACCGGTCGATCCAGCGATGTTGATCGCCGATCTCCATGCCGGCGGCCAGGCTGCCTGCATGACGCTTCGATCAAAGGTCAACCCCGTGAAGCGACGGTAGATCCCGTGTTCCTCGCGTCGCAGAAGGCTTCGCAGGCATAGGGTGCCGATGAGTTGAGCCCCTTGAAAGCTGACGACCAATCCCAGGAGCCCACCGCCCAAGAACAGCGATCCGATCGCTCCGATGATCCCGATGCCGCCCCATAGGGTGGTCCAGCGATTCACGGTCGCCACCTTATACATGCCCAACAGGCAGCTGCTATAGCGTGAACCGGCGAAATTTACCGCCGCTGCGACCACGACGATGCCCCACACTTTCCAACCCAGCGCCGGGTCGGGCAACTGTTGGACGACGCGCGCGATGGAGAGGCTGCCAAAGGTCGCGAGCAGGGCGACCTGCACTCCTGCGAGCAGCAGGTAAATGAGCCGCATCGTCCGGTAAAGACGCCCCATCAGCTCCCAATTTGGCTGGCCCGCTCCGCTGCGATTCTGTCCGGGGCGGAAGTCGGAGATATCGCTAGCCCCCGCCATGCAGAATGAAGCCAGCCGCGAGAATGTCGGCGCAAAGCCGAGATCAACTAGATTACATAACGCTATGACGCTTGAGAACAGATACCAAACTGAGATCTCGGCCGCGGAAAAGCGGGTCACCAAGAGCGGGGTGACCACGAGGAGTCCGCCGATTCGGACCCCCAAGCTCAGGAAGGTCGTCAGTGTTGGGGAATCCCACGCCCGGAAAAACAATCGTTTCACTCGTCGAAGGGTCCGTTCTAGACGGGATCGTGCAGCCGTCCGCCGATGCCGCCGTCGATGTGGAGCACCGCACCGCTGATGAAAGCCGCATCCTCCGATGCCAGAAAGATCGCGGTCTTCGCGACTTCCCACGGTTGGGCGATCCGCTCGAGCGGATGCATCTTCGCAAGCTCATCGAACTCCCGGGACCGGCCTTCAAAGCCCGCCAGCAACATCGGCGTCGCCGTCGCCGCCGGATTGATGGCGTTCACACGCACCCGAGGACCCAGGTCCACCGCGAGCGCCCGCGTCATCCCCACCAGCGCAGCCTTGCTTGTCGCGTAACACACAAACGTCGGCTTGGTCGCCACCGCATGAATACTGGCAATGTTGACGACCGAGCCCTTCGCCTTCTCCAAGTCAGGCAGCAGGCTTTGCAACAGCAGGAACGGAGCGATCAAGTTGGTCTCCAGCGTGGCATCCCACTCTTCCGTCTTGATGTCGTCCGTCTTGTTGAGGATCTGCGTCGCAGCGTTGTTGACCAGCACCTTGAGACCGTGCGTGCCGAGCAGCGCGCGCACATCCGCCGTGACCTGCTCCCGCACCGACGGCTTGGCGTAAAGATCGCGGATGTCGATGTTGAGAAAGGCGTCACAGGCGCACGATCCCTCGCGCTTGTCGGTGCCAATGACGAAATAGCCCGCCTTTTGAAACTCGGTGCATAACGCCTGGCCAATGCCGCCAAGCGCGCCGGTAATCAGTGCAATTTTCATGGAGTAATGGAAGCGAAGGGCATCGACGACGGGAACAAAAACCCTCCGCCACCCCAGTGGAGATCACTTCTGCAAGAATCCGAGCAACAACTCAATGGCCTTGTGCGATGTGCGCCTCACCGCATCGACCGTGTTCGAACTGTTGTGCGAACCGAAAAGGCAGCGATCACCCCAATGGCGCAGCGGCGAATCCGCCGGAAGCGGTTCCGTCTCGAGCACTTCGAGGGCGACGCTGTGCACGCGACCTTCCTGCAAGGCAGCAGCCAGCGCCGTCTCATCCACCAGCGGCCCACGCGCCACATTGACAATGCGAAGCCCGTGCCGGCATTGCCGTAGAACCTCCGCGTTCACCATGTGGCGATTTTCTTTCGTTAACGCACAGGTCAGCACCATGAAGTCCGCTTCGGACAAGCGCTCGGGCCAGATCGCAGACTCCACCTGGGAAAGACTTTCGACCGGTTGGAAGAAAGGATCGTAAGCGATGATCTTCATCTCCATCGCCTGCAGGCGTTTCGCGGTATTACGACCAATGTCCCCGAAACCGGCCAGCGCCACGGTCCGGCCGGCAAGGGAGACGCCTGCCGGCTTCGGCCAGCGTCCCTGCTTGACCTCGCGATCGATTGTGAACGTTTCCCGGGCGAGTGCGATGACGTAACCGACGGCGACATCGGAGACCTCGCGCCCGAACATGCCGGGGGTATTGGCGATGGGCAGCCCCAACTTTTTACAGGCGGCGAAATCCACATTATCCACGCCCACGCCCCATTTCACCGCGGCTTTGAGCCGGCCCGCCTTGCCGGCGGCAAACACACGCGCCGTCGCCGGATCGTCTCCGATGATCCAGCCATCGAACTCCGGAAGTCGCGAGATGAGGTCGTCCTCGCTCAACGTTTGGATGACCTCAGGGGTCGTGATATCGATATTGGCCGCCGCGAAGATGCCACGAAATTCGTCGATCGCACGCAGCATCGGCGGACAGGTGATGAGGACTTTCATACAGGGAGTATCAGATAACGGAGGGAGCAAAGCAGGCTCACGCGGTTCATCCGGCCACCGCAACGCCGGCCCGGGCCAGTTTCTCGGCGATTTCCCAGCCCTCCTGATCGTCGATATCGGCCGACTCGATCCGCGGCGTTTCAAACAGAACAGGCTTCAGTCCGATCCTCGCCTGGGTGGCCGCGAAACTCTGCCGGTTGAACACATAGAGATTGGAGTTTTCCTCGAACCAAGGCTCGAGGTCCTGGGTTCGGATCAGATTTTTCGGATCGTGATTCACGGCCGAGCCGTCGCTCCGATAGAAACGTGTCTGGAACCGGTTAACCGTGAAGAGGCTGTCTCCCCTGCCCTGCGCCACCGCTTCCCGATAGGCCGCCAGCGCCGCACGAACCGTCCCCGCGCTCAACAGCGGATTGGTGGTATGCGTCATCAAATAGCAGTCGCTTTCGAGCGCCGCCACATCGTCCGCCAAAACGCGGTTCATGCTGACAAAATCTCCGCAAAGCTCGGCCTTGCGATCACGGATGATCACCCGCTCCGAATCCGCCAATCCGTGGGACGCCAGGATGGCCCGGGCGTCGGTATTGACGACGATCCTCTCAATATCCGGAATAGCGAGCAGTGTATCGAGGATCCAGCGAAACAACGGTTTGCCGGCAAATATGCGAAAATTCTTGCCCGTGACGCGCGCGCTGTGGGCCTTCATGGGAAGCAATGCGATGCAACGATATGGAGCCATGGTGATGGAGCTTAAAAAGGATAGAAGTAACGGTCCTTCTGTCGGCGCGACATCCGACGATGCTGGTGATGCCCTTTCCACGCGCCGTAGAACTGGCAGAAACGAAAGCGCACGATGTCGCCGGCCTCACTCATGAACACGTGCTGCTGCAAGGCCTTACCCCAATCGCCGAGCACACCGGCCACGAAATAGCGCAAGGCATCGTGCCAATGCACATGCACTTCCGGCATGATTTCCCGCAAGGCGATCGCCTCACGCTCATAGCGTCGCTTCACCTGAAACCAGTGTTCGTGATGATGATGATAAACCGCGGCCTCCGGGACATAGACAATCCGCCGGTTTCCCATCCATAATTGCTTGGCCAGATGCATGTCTTCCAGACCGGTCAAGGTCTCGTCGAAACCGTGCTCCTGCCAGCAGGAACGCCGCAGCGCCAGATTCGCGTTGTTACAGAAAAACGGGCTTTGTCCGTTGTGCGGATGAGACGGGAAATACTTCAGAAAAAGCGCATGCTCGCTGAACTTCGTCGCCGGGCCACCCATCTGTCGGCCGTAAGTGATCGCGACTGCCGGGTCGCGCAACGGCATCAACAGCCGCCACAACCAATCATTCGAGGCGGGCACGCAGTGACCGCTGACGAAAACCAGAAACTGGCCACGGGCATGTTGACACCCGAGATTAAGCGAACGTCCAAAGGAGAACTCCTCCCGTTTCAGGTGAAAGATCCTGCAACCATGGCTCTGCGCGATCGCCAGCGTGTCGTCGGTCGATCCGGAATCGACCACATTGATTTCGATCAATGTCTGCGGATAATCCTGGGATTTGATGGCCGCCAGCAACTCGCCCAAATAACGCCCCTCATTGAGCGTCCGAATCACAATGGTGCAGTTCGGCCCCATCATGGCGCTTTCCCATGGCAAATGGCCCTGTCGGGATGCATCAGAGGCGTGAATCAGCCGTCACCGAATACCCTGCCATCGTCCGAAGCCGTGCGTCGACGAAGACGTCCGATGCCGCATCCAGCCATCGTGCTTCATGAAGCGCATCGTCTCGGCAAATCCCATATGCTTTTCTCCAATCCCAGCGATTCGGGAGGCTGTCGTATGCATCTCCGGCACGTCAGGCACGAGCGACACGACGCCACGCGAACACGGCCAGCATCGCTGCCACATAACTCAACCAAACGAACGCCGATATCAGGACGATGGCGCGAAGCCCCAATGGCGAAACCCGCATCTGCAGAACCGGGTCGGGCACGGTATAGACCATCGACGGCTGCAGATTGCGCTCCGAGATGGCCGCGTGCAGCAGGCGAACATTATCGAGCTCCCGCCGCACCTCCGCCATCAGGGTCTTGATCTGTCCGGCAACCCAGGGCTCGACGTCCGAGCCAGCCCCCACCCCGGGAGCCTTTTGACGCGTCAGGGAGGCCTGCATATTGACGTAGACCTCGCGCTCGTTGGCCAGGTCCGCCAAGGTATCGTTCAATGTCAGGATGCTGCGCACCAGCCCCTGCCGGAACGAGGTGTCTGTCGCGCGGGTGGAAAGATCGAGCACACGGTCGATAAACGAGTCGCCGATCGATGCCGCCGGAGCGGCGAAGGTTTCGCTCTTCTCGCCCCGGACCGAGGTCACTCCCAGACGGCTCGCTTCGTAATCTCTCAGCGCCTGCCGCGCCGAGGAGATGCGGCTTTGCACGGCGCTGGTTTCGCGTTGCAGGCGGGCGAGTTGCTCCCGCACATAGGCCGCCGCAAGCGTCGGGTCGCGATAGAGGCCGGTGGCATAAACCGGTGCCTCAATCATCTTCAGGCGATATTTGACGTCATCCTGCAGCATGAGTTTGACCTCGCCCAGCGACAAATGGTTCTCACCCACCCGAACGAGGCGGGCTCCGGGGATTTCCTCCAGATCCTCCAGATTGAGGAGAATCCGCTCGATCGACACGCGCATCCGGTCCAGCAGCATCGGATAGTCGTCCGTCTCCGGGTCCAGATCGTCCATGATTTTGTCCGAAAACGTGTTCAAATCGAACTTGAACACGCCGCGATCGCGCGACTGTCCGGCCCAGACGGAAAGCGTATCGTCCAGCACCTTCCCGGCGAGATTCTCCGGCCAGCGCTCGAATGGCCGATCCAGATCCAGCACGAGCGTGAATTTGCCATTCTGCAAGAGGGCCGCCCGGTCCGCATACTCGTCCTCGAGTTTGCGTTTATCGGCAGGGGTCAGCCGCCGGTCCTGCAAGCGATCGCCATATTCGCGCCTCAGACGGTCCAACTCCGGATTCGCCGACGTGACGGCGATCGCATCATTGAAATCCTCGAACTCGATGAATCGGCTCAGGGCATTCCGCCGATAGACCTCCTGCAGCACGGTGGTATTGACGATGTCCGAGGGTGAAAAACGGCTCCCATCCGGATAGGTGCCCTTCGCCACGCCTTCGAAGTTCAACTGAAACGCCAGCGTGTTTTCCTGACGGACGGGCCGAAACAGAAAGACGATCGCCGCCAGCGCCCCGACGACGATCAGACCGGTCAACGCCAGCACGGCGATCCGTGCCCGCGCAGCCCACAAACCGACCAGAACTGGGCCGAGTGCGATGCCGTCGGGCGGCGTCAGACGGGACACACCCGAAATCTCAGGCGCGTTTTGCATGGGAGACGGAATCGGCATCGGGA
>Ga0222421_100427_pt1 | contig 13484 bp, 10 predicted proteins | sample 3A1ome_2_FD_182473 | JGI IMG/M metagenome (GOLD analysis project Ga0222421, IMG submission 182473) | Enriched microbial communities from leaf-cutter ant dump, University of Wisconsin, Madison, United States - 3A150A (version 2) | ecosystem: Environmental > Terrestrial > Nest > Insects nest > Nest... | reverse complement strand
GCTTCTACGTGCTGTTCCCGGCGCTCCTCTTCGTCACGCTCGCCGAGGCGGAATTCTCCGGCATGGCGGTCGGCGGCCTTGCGGTCGAATCGATCGGCTCGCTGAGCCTCATCGCCCTCCTCCTCACGCTTTGCTGGCCGCTCTTCAACGCCGCCGGCGTCTCCGGGCCGGCCTTCACCTCGGTCTTCCAGACCTCGACGCGCTGGAACGCCTTCATCGCGCTCGCCATCGCCGAAAAGCTCTACGGCGCGCAGAGCCTTGCCCTCGTCGCGCTGATCGCGACGCTGATCATCATTCCGATCAACCTCTACAATATCGGCATGCTGGTCTGGTTCGGCGGCGGCACGCGCAGCCTCGGCATCTTCGCAAAGAAGATCGCCACCAACCCGATGATCATCGGCTCGGTGGCGGGCGTTGCGGTCAACCTCCTGAAAATCCCGATCTACCATCCGCTGATGGAAGCGGCGGAACTGGTCGGTCACACGTCCCTCAGCCTCGGCCTCCTGATGGTCGGTGCGGGCCTCAAGCTCGCCGACGCGCTGAAGCCGCGCCCGCTCGCGCTGCTGCCCGTCGTCCTGAAGCTCCTCTTCATGCCGCTCATCATGACCGTTTCGGCCTATGTTCTCGGCATTCGCGGCGAACAGCTCCTCACCATCGCCATGGGCGCGAGCGTGCCGACGGCGATGAACGGCTATGTGCTGGCAAAGCAGATGGGGGGCGACGCACCGCTCTATGCGGCGGTCGCAACGCTCCAGACCGTCGCGTCCTTCTTCACCATTCCGGTGGTGCTGGCGGCGACGGCCTATCTGGCCGGCGGATAGAGCAGGTCGACGATATAGGCCGAATCGAAGCGCGAATCGAGCATGCCGTAGGTCGAGCGCCAGCCGGAGGCGAGGCGCGTTTCCAGGAACGCATCGGCAACGCGCCCGGCGCCGGCGCGGTAGAGTTCCGCGGCGGCGGCGGCAAGAGCCAACTGCTCGACCAGCATGCGGGCCGCGCCCTCGTCGCGCTCGCAGAGCGAGAGGCAGGCGCGCAGCACCTCCACCGTCTTGCGTCCGGCGGAGCCGAGGTCGCGGGCAAGGCCGGCGAAGAGCATCTCGAACAGGTCCCTGCCCCGACCGATGACGCGCATCAGGTCGAGCGCCATGACATTGCCCGAGCCCTCCCAGATCGCGTTGACCGGCGCCTCGCGGTAATGCCGGGCGATGGGGCGTTCCTCGACATAGCCGCTGCCGCCGATGCACTCCATCGCCTCGTAGATCAGCGCGGGGGCGATCTTGCAGCACCAGTATTTCGTCACCGGCGTCATGATGCGGGCATAGGCGGCGTCTTCCGCGCTGTCGCGGGCCTTGTCGAAGGCCTCGGCAAGGCGGAAGGAAAGCGCCGTCGCACCGGCGACGTCGAGCGCCATGTCGGCGAGAACGCGCGTCATGATCGGCTGGGCGACGAGCGGCTTGCCGAAGACGCTGCGGCCGCGGGTGTGGTGCACCGCCTCGGCCAGCGAGGCGCGCATGATGCCCGAGGAGGCGAGCGCGCAGTCGAGCCGCGTCAGCGTCACCATGTCGAGGATGGTGCGGATACCGGCGTCCGGCGCGCCGAGCAGGAAGCCGAACGTATCGGAGAACTCGACTTCCGAGGAGGCGTTCGAGCGGTTGCCGACCTTGTCCTTGAGGCGCTGGAAGCGAAGGCCGTTGGTCGAGCCGTCCTCCAGCAGGCGCGGCACGAGGAAGCAGCCGAGGCCCTCGCGCGTCTGCGCCAGCATGACGAAGCCGTCGCTCATCGGCGCGGACATGAACCACTTGTGGCCCGTCAGGCGATAGATGCCCTCGCCGACGCGCTCGGCGGTCGACGTGTTGGCGCGCACATCCGTGCCGCCCTGCTTTTCCGTCATCCCCATGCCGAGCGTGACGGCGCTCTTCTGCATGGCGGGCTTGTTGGCGCTGTCGTATTTGCGCGAGAGTATCTTGCGGCCCCATTCGCGCTGCACCTGCGGCGAGGCGGAGAGCGCGGCGACGGAGGCGCTCGTCATCGTCAGCGGGCAGAGATGCCCGCATTCGAGCTGGGCGGTGAGATAGAAGCGCACGGCGCGCGCCTTGTGCGCCCTGCCCTGCTCGTCCGGCACGTTCTCCCAGAGCGAGGAATGCAGGCCGCTCGCCATGGAGCGGCGCATCAGCGCGTGCCAGGCGGGGTGGAAGTCCACGACATCGAGCCGCTCGCCGCGGGCCCCGTGCGTGCGAAGCTGCGGCACGCCGACATTGGCCATGCGGGCAAGCTCCTGCGCCTCCGGCGAGGTCACGTAGCGGCCGATCGCGTCGAACTCGTCGCGCAGGCCCTTCGGCATGGCGTCGGTGGCGTCGACCAAGAGCGGGTCGGAGCGGTAGGCATTGATGCCCGACCAGAGCGGCGGCTGGTTGAGATCGGCGAGTTTCTGTTCGGTGTCGCGAGTCATGAGCGGGTTCTATCCCAAGTCGCGGGCCGGCGAAACGGGGCGTTGCGGCGCCATGCACCGTTGCGCGCACAAAAGCGTGGGAATGCGCGAGCGCCCGCCCTCTTCGCCTTGCCGCGACCGGATCGAGGCTCTATAGACCGCGCGTATCCACGACAGTTGAGGCGGAGCCCCATGGACTTCTTTCCGCATCGCCACCTTCTCGGCATCAAGGGCCTGACCGAGCAGGACATCACCGTCCTGCTCGACCGCGCCGACGAGGCGGTCAAGATCTCCCGCCAGCGGGAAAAGAAAACCTCCACCCTGCGCGGCCTGACGCAGATCAACCTGTTCTTCGAGGCCTCCACCCGCACGCAATCCTCCTTCGAACTGGCCGGCAAACGCCTCGGCGCCGACGTGATGAACATGTCGGTCGGCAATTCCTCGGTGAAGAAGGGCGAGACGCTGATCGACACGGCGATGACGCTGAACGCCATGCACCCGGACGTGCTGGTGGTGCGCCACTCCTCCGCCGGGGCCGCCGCGCTCCTGGCGCAAAAGGTCTCCTGCGCGGTGGTGAACGCCGGCGACGGCCAGCACGAGCATCCGACGCAGGCCCTTCTCGACGCGCTCACCATCCGCCGCGCCAAGGGCAAGCTCTCGCGCATCATCGTCGCCATCTGCGGCGACGTGCTGCATTCGCGCGTCGCCCGCTCGAACATCCTCTTGCTCAACGCCATGGGCGCGCGGGTGCGGGTCGTCGCGCCCGCGACGCTGCTGCCCGCCGGCATCGGGCAGATGGGCGCAGAAGTCTACCATTCCATGGAGGAAGGCCTGAAGGATGCCGACGTCGTGATGATGCTGCGCCTCCAGCGCGAGCGCATGTCCGGCGCCTTCGTGCCCTCGGTGCGCGAATATTTCCACTATTACGGCCTCGACGCGGAAAAGCTGAAGGCGGCCAAGGACGATGCGCTCGTCATGCATCCCGGCCCGATGAACCGCGGCGTCGAGATCGCCTCGGAGATCGCCGACGGCCCGCAGAGCGTCATCGAGCAGCAGGTCGAGATGGGCGTTGCCGTGCGCATGGCCGTGATGGAAACGCTTCTCGTCTCGCAGAACCAGGGCCCCCGCGCATGACCCGCACGAAAGTCCTCAAGAACCTCCGCATCCTCGATCCCTCCCGCAACGTGGACGAGAACGGCTCCATCGTCATCGAGAACGGCCGGATCGCCGCCATCGGCAGCGGCGCGCAGAACCAGGGCGCGCCGGAAGGCGCCGAGGTGGTCGACGGGCGCGGCCTCATCGCCGCCCCCGGCCTCGTCGATGCGCGCGTCTTCGTCGGCGAGCCCGGCGCGGAACACCGCGAGACCATCGAATCGGCCTCCCGCGCGGCGGCGGCCGGCGGCGTCACCACCTTCGTCATGATGCCCGATACCGATCCGGTGATCGACGACGTGGCGCTGGTCGAATTCGTGCTGAAGACGGCGCGCGACAAGGCCGTCGTCAACATCCATCCGGCAGCGGCCCTCACCAAGCACCTTGCCGGCGAGGAGATGACGGAATTCGGCCTCCTGCGCGATGCCGGCGCCGTCGCCTTCACCAACGGCCGCAACCCGATGCACAATGCGCAGGTGCTGCGCCGCGCCATGACCTATGCGCGCGAATTCGGCAGCGTGATCGCGCTCGAAACCCGCGACAAGCATCTGGGCAATGGCGGCGTGATGAACGAGGGGCTGCTTGCAAGCTGGCTCGGCCTTTCCGGCACGCCGCGCGAAGCCGAGCTCATCCCGCTCGAACGGGACCTGCGCATCGCCGCCCTCACCCGCGCCAAATACCACGCCGCGCAGATTTCCGTGCCCGAATCGGCCGAGGCCGTGAAGACCGCCCGCGAGCGCGGCGCGAACGTCACCTGCGCGGTCTCGATCAACCACCTGACGCTGAACGAGAACGACATCGGCGAATACCGCACCTTCTTCAAGCTCTCCCCGCCGCTGCGCGGCGAGGACGACCGCAAGGCGATGGTCGACGCGCTGGCACGGGGCGAGATCGACATCGTCGTCTCCTCGCACGATCCGCAGGACGTCGACACCAAGCGCCTGCCCTTCGCCGATGCCGCGGACGGAGCCATCGGCCTCGAGACCATGCTGGCCGCAGCGCTCCGGCTGCATCACAGCGGCGAGGTCCCGCTGATGCGGCTCATCGATGCGCTCTCGACACGCCCGGCAAGAATCTTCGGCCTCGACGCCGGCACGCTGGCGCCGGGCGCAAAAGCCGACATCGTGCTCATCGACCCCGACGAGCCGTGGCTTGCCACCAAGGATCGCTTCGTCTCGCGCTCGAAGAACACGCCCTTCGAAGATGCCCGCTTTACGGGACGCGCCGTCAGCACCTATGTTGCCGGCGAACGGGTGCACTCGCTGGACTGAGGGGACGGCTGGCGGAAAGCGTGTGGATCCTCGGGTCGAACCCGAGGATGACGGAGGATAAGGTGTGCTTCGCCTTCCCGCCATCCACCGCGTTTCCGTCGCCATCCTCGGGCTCGACCCGAGGATCCACGGCCGCGAATGCCACTATATGAACGGGGGAACGACCATGTCCGACATCTTCACCTGGCAGCTCGGCGCGCTGCCGAGCCTTGCCGCCCTCGCCTTCGGCTATCTCCTCGGCTCCATTCCCTTCGGCCTCCTCCTCACGCGGATGGCCGGGCTCGGCGACGTGCGCAAGATCGGCTCGGGCAATATCGGCGCGACGAACGTGCTGCGCACCGGCAACAAGAAGCTCGCCGCAGCCACCCTCCTGCTCGACGCGCTGAAAGGCACGGCGGCGGCGGCCATCGCTTCGCGCTGGGGGCTCGATGCCGGCATCGCCGCAGGCTTTGCCGCCTTCCTCGGCCATCTCTTTCCCGTCTGGCTCGGCTTCAAGGGCGGCAAGGGCGTCGCCACCTATGTCGGCGTGCTGCTCGGCCTTGCGCCCGTCATGGTTCTCGTCTTCGCCGTCGTGTGGATCGGGCTTGCCTATCTCACGCGTTATTCGTCCCTCTCCGCCCTGGTTGCAACAATCGTATCTCCGGTTGTATTGTGGTTCATCGGTCACGAGAAGGTCGCGCTGCTCTTCGCCGTCCTCACCGTGATCACCTGGTGGAAGCATCGCGCCAATATCGGCCGCCTCCTCAGCGGCACCGAAAGCAGGATCGGCAGCAAGGGATAGCCATGGACGACCGCAGCGCAGGTACAAGGGGCATTGCGCTGACGGAAAGACAGAGGATCGCCTGGCTGCGCCTCATCCGCAGCGACAATGTCGGGCCGGTCACCTTCCGCGAACTCATCAACCATTTCGGCAGCGCCGAGACGGCGCTGGAGATGCTGCCGGAGCTTTCGCGCCGCGGCGGCGCGTCGCGCAGCATCCGCGTCGCCGGCCGGGCCGATGCGGAGCGCGAGCTGGAGATCGCCGAGCGGCACGGCGCCGCCTTCGTCGGCATCGGCGAACCGGACTATCCGCCGCTCCTGCGCCAGATCGACGGCGCGCCGCCGCTTCTCGCCGTGAAGGGCAACCGCAGGGCCGCGGCCGCACCGGCGGTCGGCATCGTCGGCGCGCGCAACGCCTCCATCGCCGGCACGAAGTTCACCGGGCAGCTTGCCCGCGAGATCGGCCGGGCGGGCTATTGCATCGTCTCCGGCCTTGCCCGCGGCATCGACACGGCCGCCCACCGCGCCAGCCTCGACACCGGCACCGTCGCCGCCATGGCCGGCGGGCTCGACAAGCCCTATCCGCCGGAAAACATCGGCCTCCTGAACGAGCTCACCGAAGGACAGGGCCTTGCCGTCAGCGAGATGCCCTTCGGCTGGGAGCCGCGCGCGCGGGATTTTCCCCGCCGCAACCGGCTGATCGCCGGCATGTCGCTCGGCCTCGTCGTGGTGGAGGCGGCGGTGCGCTCCGGCTCGCTGATCACTGCGCGCAACGCGGCGGATTTCGGCCGGCTCGTCTTCGCCGTGCCGGGCTCGCCGCTCGACCCGCGCTGCGAGGGCACGAACGGCCTCCTCAAGGACGGCGCGACGATCGTGACGACGGCGGACGATGTGCTGGAGGGCCTGCGGCCGCTCTGCGAGCCGGATCTTTTCTCCGCCCGCGGGACGGGCGCGGACGAACCGGCGGAGGAGACGCCCCCCGCCCTGCGCCTGCCGCCGAGCGAAACCGAGCGGGAGCGGATTGCCGAGGCGCTGAGCCAGGTGCCCGCCGAGATCGACGAGATCATCCGCCATACCGGCATAACGGCCGCGACCGTCTACCTCGTCCTTCTAGAGCTTGAACTTGCCGGTCGCCTTGAACGCCACGTCGACGGCCGGGTCGCGATGGCCGCGGACTGACAGCGGGCGCAGGCCCGTGAGGATATCGCCCGCCTCCACATAGGCCATCTCGATCAGGTAGCGCAGCATGTCGGCCCCCTCGTTGTTGGCGACGGTGCGCAATTCACCCAGCATCTGGCGAAGATAGGCAATGTTCTCTTCCGTCGAATGCGGCGGCGGGGCGGGCTTGGTTTTCGAGTTCATGGCTTCCTCGTTGTGCCAAGGATTCAGAATCACCGATAGGTTGCAATTCCTACACCCAGGAAACGATACAACGATTATTTATAATTGCAATCAATGATTAATCTCGCAATGGTTGCATTGCGTTGCATCCCACTAATTTCAGCCCTACCTCTTGACCCGAACGCTTTGTCTGTTCATGTCGAGACACTATCCTTCGGCGGAGAACCGCCCTTTTCGCCGCGCCTTCAAGCCGCGGCACCCGGTATCAGAGAAATGACGATGAATGTTGTAGTTGTGGAATCGCCCGCCAAGGCCAAGACGATCAACAAGTATCTCGGCCCCGGCTACAAGGTGCTTGCCTCCTTCGGCCATGTGCGCGACCTGCCGGCCAAGGACGGCTCCGTGCGCCCGGACGAGGACTTCGAGATGTCCTGGGAAGTGGACAGCGCGTCCGCCAAGCGCATGAAGGATATCGCCGACGCGGTGAAGTCCTCCGACGGCCTGATCCTGGCAACCGACCCGGATCGCGAGGGCGAGGCGATTTCCTGGCACGTTCTGGACGTCCTGAAGAAGAAGCGGGTGATCGGCGACAAGCCGGTCCAGCGCGTCGTCTTCAACGCCATCACCAAGTCGGCCGTGCTCGACGCGATGAAGAACCCGCGCGATATCGATACGCCGCTGGTGGACGCCTATCTCGCCCGCCGCGCGCTCGACTATCTCGTCGGCTTCAACCTGTCGCCAGTTCTCTGGCGCAAGCTGCCGGGCGCCCGCTCGGCCGGCCGCGTGCAATCGGTGGCGCTGCGCCTCGTCTGCGACCGCGAGGCCGAGATCGAGCGCTTCGTCTCGGAAGAATACTGGAACCTCTCCGCGCTCCTGAAGACGCCGCGCGGCGACGAGTTCGAGGCGCGCCTCGTCTCGGCCGAAGGCAAGCGCCTGCAGGCGAAGTCCATCGGCAACGGCGAGGAGGCGAACCGCCTCAAGGCGCTGCTCGACGGCGCGGCCTATCGCGTCGAGAGCGTCGAGGCCAAGCCGACGAAGCGCAATCCCGCCCCACCCTTCACCACTTCGACCCTGCAGCAGGCCGCCTCCTCCAAGCTCGGCTTCTCCGCCTCGCGCACCATGCAGGTGGCGCAGCGGCTCTATGAAGGCATCGACATCGGCGGTGAGACGGTCGGCCTCATCACCTATATGCGTACCGACGGCGTGCAGATGGCGCCGGAAGCGATCGACGCGGCCCGCCGGGCCGTCGGCGAGCAGTTCGGCGCGCGCTACGTGCCGGAAAAGCCGCGCTTCTACTCCACCAAGGCGAAGAACGCGCAGGAGGCCCACGAGGCGATCCGCCCGACCTCCTTCGACCGCACGCCCGACCAGGTGCGCCGCTACCTCGACCCCGACCAGCTCCGCCTCTACGACCTCGTCTGGAAGCGCGGCATCGCCAGCCAGATGGCCTCCGCCGAGATCGAGCGCACGACCGTCGAGATCGAGGCGGACAACGGCGGGCGCAAGGCCGGCCTTCGCGCCACCGGCTCCGTCATCCGCTTCGACGGCTTCATCGCCGCCTATACGGACCAGAAGGAGGACGGCGAGCAGCCGGACGAGGGCGACGAGGACGGCCGCCTGCCGGAGATCAACGCGCAGGAGAAGCTCGACAAGCAGAAGGTGAACGCCACCCAGCACTTCACCGAGCCGCCACCGCGCTATTCCGAAGCCTCGCTGATCAAGAAGATGGAAGAGCTCGGCATCGGCCGCCCCTCGACCTACGCCGCGACGCTGGCGACGCTGCGCGACCGCGAATACATCACCATCGACAAGCGCAAGCTCATCCCCGAGGCCAAGGGCCGGCTGGTGACGGCCTTCCTGGAAAGCTTCTTCACCCGCTATGTCGAATACGACTTCACGGCGGACCTTGAAGAGAAGCTCGACAAGATTTCGGCCGGCGAGCTCGACTGGAAGCAGGTTCTCCGCGATTTCTGGAAGGACTTCTTCGCCCAGATCGAGGATACGAAGGAGCTGCGCGTCACCAACGTGCTCGATGCACTCAACGAGGAGCTGGCACCGCTCGTCTTCCCCAAGCGCGAGGACGGCAGCGATCCGCGCATCTGCCAGGTCTGCGGCACCGGCAAGCTCTCGCTGAAGCTCGGGAAATTCGGCGCCTTCGTCGGCTGCTCGAACTATCCGGAATGCAACTACACCCGCCAGCTTTCCGCCGACGCCGGCTCGGACGCGGAGGCGGCCGCCTCCAACGAGCCGCAGAGCCTCGGCAAGGACCCGCATACCGGCGAGGAGATCACCCTGCGCTCCGGCCGCTTCGGGCCCTACGTCCAGCGCGGCGACGGCAAGGAGGCCAAGCGCGCCAGCCTGCCGAAGGGCTGGACGCCGGCGAGCATCGACCATGAGAAGGCGCTTGCCCTCCTCTCGCTGCCGCGCGACATCGGCCAGCATCCGGAGACCGGCAAGATGATCTCCGCCGGCATCGGCCGCTACGGGCCGTTCCTGCTGCACGACGGCAGCTATGCGAACCTGGAGACCGTCGAGGACGTCTTCTCCATCGGCCTCAACCGCGCCGTGACCGTGATCGCCGAAAAGCAGTCGAAGGGCCCGGGCGGGCGCTCGCGCGGCACGCCGGCGGCGCTGAAGACGCTCGGCGACCATCCGGACGGCGGCCCCATCACGGTGCGCGACGGCAAGTACGGCCCCTACGTCAACTGGGGCAAGGTCAACGCCACCCTGCCGAAGGGCAAGGCGGCCGACAGCGTGACGCTGGAAGAAGCGCTCGTGCTGATCGCCGACAAGGCCGGCAAGATGCCCGCCAAGGGCAAGGCCAAGGCGGCGGCGAAGACGACGAAAGCCGGCGAAGCCAAAGCGGCTAAGCCGAAGGCGAAGGCGGCCGCCAAGCCCAAGACGGCATCCAAGGCAAAGAAGGCCTGACGCATGACGAAGGAACCACGCAGCCGGGCAGGACAGTCGAGGCGGCCCGGCCGCGCGGGCCGTGACGTGCCGCCGGCGGACGATACGCCGATCATCCACGGCGCCGTGCCGCCGCGCGAGGTGCTCCTGCGCTTCATTTCGGAAAATCCCGAGCAGGCCTCCAAGCGCGAGATCGCCAAGGCCTTCGGCCTCAAGGGCGAGGCGCGGGTGGAGCTGAAGGCGCTGCTCAAATCCTTCGAGGAAGACGGGCTTCTGGAAAAGCGCCGCAAGTCGCTGGTGCGCCCCGGCGCGCTTCCCCCGGTCACCGTCCTCGACATCACGACGCGCGACGTCGACGGCGAGCTGATCGGCCGGCCGGCGGAATGGCTGGACGATGCGGGCGTCGCGCCCGCCGTGCTCATCCGCCAGTCGGGCGGGCCGCGCAAGGACAAGGCGCCCGTCGCCGGGCTCGGCGACCGGGTGCTGGCAAAGATCTTCCCGGCGAAGGAACGCGGCGGGCCGGCCTATACGGGCCGTGTCATCAAGGTCCTCGACAAGAAGAAGAATTCCGGCATGGGCGTCTTCCGCGCCATGGCCGGCGGCGGCGGGCGCATCATGCCCATCGACCGGCGCGGCGAAGAGATGGAGGTCGACGCCGACTTCACGGCCGACGCCAAGGACGGCGACCTCGTCGAGATCGACGTCGTGCGCATGGGCCGCTACGGCCTGCCGCGCGCGCAGGTGAAGAGCGTCATCGGCTCGGTCGCCTCGGAAAAGGCGATCTCGATGATCGCCATCCACGCCCACGGCATTCCCTACATCTTCCCCGACGCGGTGATCCGAGAAGCGGAGGCCGCCGGCCCCGCCACCATGTCGCACCGCGAGGACTGGCGCAGCCTTCCCCTCATCACCATCGACCCGGCCGACGCCAAGGACCACGACGACGCGGTCTTCGCCGAGCCTGACCCCTCGCCCGACAATCCGGGCGGCGTGATCGTCACCGTCGCCATCGCCGACGTCAGCTATTACGTGCGGCCGAAATCGGCGCTCGACCGCGAGGCGCTGAAGCGCGGCAACTCGGTCTATTTCCCGGACCGCGTCGTGCCCATGCTGCCGGAGCGCATCTCCAACGACCTCTGCTCGCTGAAGGAAGGCGTTGACCGCCCGGCGCTCGCCGTGCGCATGGTCTTCTCGCACGAGGGCCGCAAGGCGAGCCACACCTTCCACCGGATCATGATGAAGAGCGCGGCCAAGCTCTCCTACCAACAGGCGCAGGCCGCCATCGACGGCGCGCCGGACGACAAGACCGGACCGATCCTCGAGACGATCCTGAAGCCGCTGTGGGAAGCCTACCGCATCATGACGGTCGGCCGGAACCGCCGCCAGCCGCTCGAGCTCGACATGCCGGAGCGCAAGATCCTGCTGAAGGAGGACGGAACCGTCGACCGGGTCGTCGTGCCTCCGCGGCTCGACGCGCACAAGCTCATCGAGGAGATGATGATCCAGGCGAACGTCTCGGCCGCCGAGACGCTGGAGAAGAAGAAGCAGGTCCTCGTCTACCGCGTCCACGACGCGCCCTCGCTCGCCAAGCAGGAGGTGCTGCGCGAGTTCCTGCAGACGCTCGACATCTCGCTCGTCAAGGGCGGCAACATGCGCTCCAACCATTTCAACGGCGTCCTCGCCAAGGCGAAGGACAAGCCGTTCGAGCAGATGGTGAACGAGATGGTGCTGCGCTCGCAGAGCCAGGCGATCTACAGCCCTGAGAACATCGGCCATTTCGGCCTCAACCTCTTGAAATATGCCCACTTCACCTCGCCGATCCGCCGCTATGCCGACCTGATCGTGCACCGGGCGCTGGTGGGCTCGCTGGGGCTCGGCGAAGGCGCCATCACGCCCGACGAGGAAGCGGCGCTCGACGACATCGCCGCGGAGATCTCCACCTTCGAGCGCCGGGCCATGGCCGCCGAGCGCGACACGGTGGACAGGCTCATCGCCCATCACCTCGCCGGCCGCATCGGCGAGGAGTTCGACGGGCGCGTCTCGGGCGTCACCAAGGCGGGACTTTTTGTCACCCTGCCCGCCTATGGCGCGGACGGCTTCGTGCCTATATCTATGCTGGGACGCGACTATTATATCTACGACGAAGCCCATCAGGCACTTTCCGGTGAGAAGACCGGGCTCGGCTACCGGCTCGGCGATGAAGTGCGCGTCAGGCTCGCGGAAGCGGTGCCGCTCGCCGGTTCGCTCCGGTTCGACATGCTGAGCGAGGGACGCAAGATGCCGACGGCGGTGCGCTCCTTCCACAAGTCGGGCCGGCGCAAGGGCGCAGCGCCGCGGCGCCAGCCGGGAACGCGCCCACCGCGGGGAAGACGTTAGGCCGGCCAGGGTCCGGCAGGAAGGACATGACATGCAGGCGAACGAGACCACCGGCAGCACGCTGCATTTCGGGGATAGCGCTTCGGTTTCCAGGCAGGAGCGCCCGCTCGGCCGCTCCATCAAGCGCGGCCTGCTGAGCCGCTGCCCGGCCTGCGGCACCGGCCGTCTCTTCAAGTCCTTCGTCAAGCCGGTCGACAATTGCGCGGCCTGCGGCGAGGATTATACGGCCCAGCGCGCCGACGACCTGCCGCCCTATCTCGTCATCATGATCGTCGGCCACATCGTCGTCGGCGGCTATATGATGACGGACCTCACCTGGCAGATCAACACCTGGCAGCACCTCGCCATCTGGACGCCGATCACGCTCATCCTCTCGCTTCTCCTGCTGCAGCCCATCAAGGGCGGCACCATCGGCCTGCAATGGGCGCTGCGCATGCACGGCTTCTCCGACAAGCCGGCCGAGGACGATGCGGACGCAGCGCACGCCTATAGCGGCGACAAGGCCGCATGACGGCTATCCGGCCCGTCGACGCCGCTTCGATCCTGCTTCTCGACCGCTCCGGGGGCCGTACGCGCGTCCTCGTCGGCCGGCGCAGCAGCAAGCACGTCTTCATGCCGGACGTCTATGTCTTTCCCGGCGGCCGGCGCGATGCCGGCGACCGGCTCGTTCCCGTCGCGGCCCATCTCAACCCGCTCGCCAGCGAACGGCTTGCCATAAGGGCCGGGACGCGATGTTCGCAGGCGCGCCTTCGCGCCCTTGCCGTCGCCGCCCTTCGCGAGCTTCATGAGGAGGCCGGCATTTGCGTCGGCCCGGCGCATGCATCGCCGGCGAACGGCGCCCTTCCCTTCCAGCCCGACCTTTCCAATCTGCGGTTCCTCGCCCGCGCCATCACGCCCGCCGGCATGGTGCGGCGCTTCGATACGCGGTTCTTCGCGCTCTTCACCGACGAGGCCGGCGTCGACCCGGCCGGAGCGCGGGCCAGCCACGAGCTGGAAGACCTGCGCTGGGTGGATATTTTCGACCATAAGGGCGTCGATATGCCCGACATAACCGTCTTGATCCTTGAAGAACTGAAGAAAAGCATTCAGGAAGACAAGTCTCTGCCCTTCGGAAGGGCCGCGCCGTTCTACTATGCCCGGCGCGGGCAATTCCGGCGGGACCTTCTTTAAGGATCGACCGCTTATGACGCAGCCGCAATCCGGCACCTCCGGCCCGGTGGAGCATATTCACTGGCGGTCCCTGCTTGCAG
>Ga0222421_100424_pt1 | contig 13562 bp, 11 predicted proteins | sample 3A1ome_2_FD_182473 | JGI IMG/M metagenome (GOLD analysis project Ga0222421, IMG submission 182473) | Enriched microbial communities from leaf-cutter ant dump, University of Wisconsin, Madison, United States - 3A150A (version 2) | ecosystem: Environmental > Terrestrial > Nest > Insects nest > Nest... | reverse complement strand
CCTGCGCGACCACCCAGATGTCCGAAAGATCGACGAGCGTAACCAACGGGAAGCCGGCGGGCGCCAGTTCGCCGCGTTCGATTTGGATCGAGCGGACTTCGCCTGCCTGCGGTGCGGTCACCCGGGACTCCGCGCGAAGCGACGCCACCTCCTCGACTACCGCATTGGCTTGCTGCTCCAAGGCCGCCGCCGCCGCCCGGTCTTCGACCCGGGTGCCCTCCGAAACAAGGTCGAGCATCGCCTTGGCGCCGTTCGCCGCCGCACGCGCTCCGCGCGCCTGAGCCGTCACTTCGTCAAGGCGCTGACGCGGCACCACTCCCTCGTCGAACAGACTGGTGATGCGCTTCTGGGTGGTTTCCGCCAATTGCGCGGACTCCTCCGCCCGGAGATATTGCTGCCGCGCGTTCTCGATTTCCTGCACCCGGGCTCCCGTCTCCGCCTTCCGCTGCTGTGCCTGCGCCGCAGCCCGCGCCGCGCTGGCCTGGGCAAGCTTCGCGTTCAGTTCCGGGCTGGCCAGCTGCGCCAGCAACTGTCCTGACTGCACCTGATCGCCGATCTTCACGGGCAACTCCTCCACGCGGCCGGTGATCTTGGCCGCCACATTGAATTCCGTTGCTTCCACCCGCCCTTCTACGACCACGGGCTTTTCTCGGAAGGAAAGCCAAATGCCGAGGGCGAGGAACGCGGTGAGGGCGAGCAGGCCGATAATCAATCCAAGGGATTTTCCGGTGGAATTCTTCATGGGGTGAGGCGGGTATCCGCGGTCTGTTGGTAATTTTGAAACTCCTCGGGCGCACCGGCGGCCTCGACCAAGGACGCAAGCGCCACCACATAGTCATAGGCCGCCTTTGCCCTCCCGGTCTCGACGCGCGTCAGGTTTAACTGGGCATCGACCACGTCGAGGGAGGTGTAGAGCGATTCGGCGAAGCCCTTTCTGCGCAGCCGCAATACCTCCTGCGCCAGTGCAACAGTGGGCGTGTAGGCATCGTATTGCTCCTGCTGATTGACAACCTCGCGCCAGTTTTTCTCAACGAGCGTTGAAATCGATCGTTCCGCCTCGGCCAACAAGTATGCGACGCGTTGGTTCTGGCTGCGGGCGGACCGGACCCGTGCCACCCGATTGCTGCGGTCGAGCAACGGGAGATTCACGCCCACACCCACGAGCCATTCGGGATCGGTCGCCGTCAGGTCACTCCGATTCAGCTCCTTCCGGCCGAAGAGATACACTTCCGGCTGGAAGCGTCCTTTCTCTGCCCGGATCGCTTCGCCAGTCTGTGCCTTCTGGGCTTCGAGTTGCTGCAAGACCGGGTTATGCGCCTTCGCCTTCTCGGTAAAATCTCCGGCAGGCGGCAAGGCGCCATGCGTCACAAACAATGGCGACTCCAGCCGAGGAGGCGCATCGAGCAGCAGGATCTGGGCGAGTGCAATCCCGGCAATCTCTTCCTGGCGAATGGCGTTCTGATGTTCGCGTTTGGCGTCGGCGAGGGAAGCTTCAGACTGCAAGGTCTCGGCCCGCGCCGTCTGTCCGTGGCTCTCCAAGGCCCGCGCCTGCCGGGCATGCTCTTCATAGCTGGCCAACGCCTCCGCCCTGGTATGGCGCACGATGACTGCGAGTTGGTAGCCGTAATACCGTCGCACCAGTTCTGTGAAAGTCGTGTTCTCCTGTCGGCGTTGGCTGGCCCGCGAAGCTGTAAGCGCATGGCCACTGGCATTCCGAGCGGCGCTGATGCGTCCGCCCGTCCAGATTGGATAGGTGGCCTGCAATCCCGCCTTCAAAAAGCTACGATCCTGCACCGGCACGCTCAATGGGATCGGAGGCAACGTCACTGATGGACTTGATGCCGCCAACAAAGGCCGGAGCGGCTCAAGATCGAAGGCGATGGCCGAATCAAGACGCGTCCATTGGGACGTAAAATCGATCTGTGGAAGGAGCAGGCTACGCGTCGCATCACGATTAGCCTCCGCCTGCTTGACCTCTTCTTGGGCGGCCAACAGGCCCTCGTTTTTAAGTCGCACCCGCTCCCAGGCTGCGGACAAATCCAGCAAAACCGGGACGGCGGGCTCAGCCCTGAGCTGCCCCGCCCCGAACCACAGGAGGCCCAGCCCGACTCCCAGACAAAGATGAAGAGGGATTGTTTTCATCGTCAAAGCGACCGCGCGGTTTCGCTACTCAGGTCGTGGAGCAGCCGCTGGTATTCGGCGTTTTCACGAAGGAGTGTGCCGGCCGCGGCGATGATCTTGCCGGCGGCGGCGCGGGACAAAGAGAGATCGGTCCGGACGTTGTAGAAGAACTTCCGTTCCTCCGGATCGGCCGCGGCGAAGTCGAGCCGGATGAAGTAGAAGCCGAGCTCCGGCAGCTCTCCGCCGTCTGCCGTGCGGTGGCGCTCCTCGCGCAGTTGCTGCTGCCAAAGTTCCATGCTGCGGCGGAAAAGATCGGTGGTCTCGTAGTTGCCACGGCTCAGCACACTCTGGCTAATTGCCTTCATCACCCCAAGGGTGCCCGGCGTCGCCTCCCGCTTGTCCCAGGCACCGTCGAACCGCACCGAGGCGTCGACCACGATCACCGCCACCTTGGTCACCCGGGAAAGATTTAGACGTTGCAGCGAGCTGACGAGCCCGCCGTTCAGCATCGTGAATTCCTGCATCGCACGGATACCGAGATTGTCGGCGACACCTCCATCCACCAGGTGGACGTAACGACGATCAGGACTTTCCCGGTAAGAATTCAGGTCCTCGATCATCCGGGCGAAACGCTCGGAAAGCGCGGCTTCGGACGACCGCGAACCCAACTGCTCCCGTGGTGAATTGGCCGCGTAGTTGTGCAGGGTGACCGGTGTCAGCAACAATGGCACCGCCGTTGATGCCGCGACCGCGCGCCCAATCGGAAAAGCGCTCAGATCGGAACCGATGACGTCGAAGCTCGCCTGCGTGAACCCCACGCGCGCCCCCGTGGACATGTCGGTGGCGTTGATGATCAGAAACGGCCGGTTCGGCAGTTGCGCGAGATCCCCGAACGTTTTCCGGCGAAAGATCTCCTGATCGTAGTAGGTGGCTGCCAAATCGCTGCGGCCATAATAGGGCGACGCCAAGCGATAGAGATTGTCAGGGCGAAGGGCCCGGAGAATGAGATCCCGCTCGATATTATGAGTCAGGACCGTGCGCTCAAATCCGTGGAACAGTTCATCCCCAAAGAGGCAGTAATACGCCGCCGTGATCGCACCGCCCGACACAGCCGAAATCGCGTCGACCTGCTCGAGCAACGAGGTTTCACCCGTCGCGGCTCCAATTCTGGCCTCGTGCAGCGTCTTGAGCACCCCGTAGGACAACGCCGCGGCCCGGGAGCCGCCGCCGGAGAAAAACACCGCCAGCAGCAAATCCTGGCGTTCCTTGGCCGGCTGACGTGGTGTCAGGCGATACGCGTGGGCCGGTGCGCCATTCAGCGGAGCATTCTGTGGGGCGTGGACGCACCCGGCCGCCAACAGGGTAGCCAGCAAGATGCCGGCGGCCACGCAACGCGACCATGGGCCCGGATAGCTCATCGCAGAATGGAGAACCCCGCGCGAAGCGCGTCCGACTTCTCACGATAAGAGAGCAGGCTCTCGCCATAGCCGTTGAAATATTGAACGAGAAAAAAGGACTCGATATTCAACCAGCGGCTGTGCAACGGCACCGTGAAGTCCAATTGATAGGTGAAGTGATCGAAGTCCTTTCCCGACCACGCCGTCACCATGAGTGCCGGCCGGCCGCTCTTGCCGACGGCGACCCGGAGACGACCGTAACCGCGATACTCGTCGATGTCGTGGTTGTCACTGGAGTCCGAGACGTAGGCGAAGACCTCCGGCGCCACGATCACGTGCCAGGAATCAAGCGGCCCGAGCAGGAAGGTCGGCCGCACATAGAAAATGTTCAGGCTGCGCGAATCCGGTCCATCACGCCCATTGGACTCATGCTTCAGACCGGTGCGCAACCCGAGTAGATTGAATCCGCCTGGATTCGCGCGCGACAGCGGCACGAGCGTGTCCAGCACGACCTCCGGCATGTAGCTGGTGTCGTAAAATGGGCTGGAGGTGTTATCGATATCCCAAAGCGAGCGCTGCGTGTATCCGAGTTGGAGGGCGGTGCTTTTTTCGTTTCCCGCGCTTCCCCAGGTCCAGTCCGCCAGCCGGTAATCGAAGCTCAGCTGGAATTTCGCCGCTTGGTTGCCGCCTCCGTAGATAAAGTAGACAGAATCATTGGCTCCGAACCGACCGACGAACGCCCGTTGCAGCACTGACATCGCGGGCGTGCTGTCGACGGCTTTGCTCAAGGGCGGCGTAGGCTGCGGGCCCGGCTCGTTTGAAGCGACGGCCGCGACCGAAGTAATGACTGCATTGACCGAGTTTCGGTCGGGGAGTGAGAGATCCAGAATGGATCTTCCCGCGGCATCAGCCGGCAGGGATAGTTCGTAGCTCCACGCCGCATAGCCACGGGGCGCGACGGAGATCGCACTTGGCTTCACCAATCTGGCCACAATGGCGACACTGCGCCCCTGAATGTTGAGCTGCCCTGTGAGTTCGTCGGGAGCGTGGAACGCGGTTGTCGTATTCGCGGGATTGACCGCCAGTAACTCGACGGCCACCGGCTGGCGAACGTCTACTGGCCCTGACGGAGGCATTAAGGTAAAGACCAGTGGGGCCGCTGCCCAGAGCGGCAAAGGGAGCAAGCCGACGAGGAAAAGACCACGGAATTTCATGATTCGACTTCCTGGTGTTGATTGAGCGGCAACTGGCGGCCGACCCAGTCCAAGGCATAGTCGGCCACCTCTTCCCAGCCACGCTGCGCGATCAAGAGGTGAGAACGTCCGGGAAATTCCTTGAACGCAGTGACCGCCGGTGACTTTGCGTAATTACGATAGTTGGTGCGGTTCAAGGAGGCCGGCACCTGATGATCGGCTCCGCCAGCGATGAGGAGCAACGGTGCCCGGTCGGCCGCACGGTATTCCACGCGCGTGGCGGCCCATGGATTCAGATTCGCGAACGCCGCCTGAAAGATGGGTCGGCCGGGGCCTGGGATGGCATAGCGCTCATAGGCCGCACGCGCTTCATCCTCGGGCATCACGTTGGCAAAGCCGTAGCAGAACTGCTCGAACGAGAGTGCCACGGTGCGGCGGAGATTCGCCGGATTCCGCAAAACCGGCGACGACGACTTCAAGACCGACCAAGGCAAGCTGAGGATGCCTTTGGGAGGCGCCGAGTCGATCGCCACCCCTGCCGCTCCCAGTCCCCGATCCAACAGCATCTGCACCACCAGTCCACCAAACGAGTGCCCCATGATCACGGGTGGCTTTGGCAACTGTCGCAGAAGGCGTTCATAATGATCGGCGATCTCAACCACACCGACACCGTTAAGCGTGGACGGATTCTTCCGCATGTCCTCCACCTCGCCGTTGATACCCGGCCAAGCCGGGGCGAGGACCGTGCAGCCAGCCGCCTCGAAGCGCTGGCGGAATTTTTCCCAGCATCGGGGCGTCATCCAGAGCCCGTGAATGAGGACGATCGTGGTCGAGGAAAAAGAGGATGGTTCGCGCATAGTAGGGAAGGCGAACGGACCCGCGCCAGGGGCTGGTCCGTTCGCGATACGTTCAACCAATCACCGATTCACTCTGCCCGACCTGCAGTGACGCCGGAGCTTTGCCCGTGAACCGCCAGCGGAAATGCAGCACCGCATAGAGCACGTTGGCGGCAAGGCTCGCGATCGCCATGCCCATCACGATCGCATCGCTGCGGGGCAGCGGCAGGGTGATGGAAATGTTGAGCGTATTGTCGACGAATGCCTTGAGGCTGAAAATATACAGCATGTAGATGCCGAGCACATAGGCTCGTCCCTGCATCCAGGTGCCTTTCTTGATGAAGAGCGCTGCCAGCGTCGGAGCTGTCAAAATGATCAGCGTGAACAACGCCGTGTTGGGAAAGTTCAGGTAAACGAACGTGATGTTCCAGATGTCGTAGGCCAGAATCCACGCGGTCGTCATCCCGGGCCAGAGCATGTCATGCGGCGGCTCCTCGTCGCGCTTGATGCCCGCCCAGCGCGAAATCGTCACGATATTGAGCAAGCCGGCGATTGCGTTCAGCGTGTTCGGCAGCTGGTGATTCGAGAAATCCTGCGTGCAGGCCTCGAAGATATTGACCGCAAGGATGACCGCCACCGTGATCCGAGCCCAGCCGAAGCGGGCGAGGCCGTGGAAGCGCACCAGCGTAAAGAAAATGCACCCAACGATCGCCGAATAGAGCTTCACCCAGCGGAACGCGCTGTCGAAGCCGGAGTGCAGGAAGAGCGGAATCAGCGCGAACGGTAGGACAAAATACAAAACGTAGGGCGCGGGCTTCCAACGCCGGCACAGTTCGTTGAGCGCAAACACAAACCCGAAGAGAAAAGCGGCGTGCAGCCAAGACAGCACCGTGAATGACCGCCTGACATTGATGACCTGCTTTTCACTGAGCGAAAGGTGGAACCGGTGCTCTCCCGCCTTTACAAGTCGGATGGAATGCAGCTCGGGAATGAGGCCATTGGGATCGCCACTGAGCACGAGATCTGAACCCTCTGTGCGATAACGGAATTGCTGCTTGGCGAGTTGGATTCCCGTCGAGCGCTCCACCGCGACGGTGCCGTCAGCGGAAAAGCGAAAATCATAGATTTCCCCTTTGCCCGATTCTTCCTCCCATGTGCCGATCCATCGTTCGTGATCATAAGGAACTTGGGCAGCGGCGTTACCGACAAGGAGCAGACTTAACAAAGCCAGCAGTGGAACCAGCCAGCGGCCATGCGGGATTTTCGCCGCGACGGCCGTGCGCATTGAGGAGCTGTCGTTGAGCATCATAAAAGCGTGGTGGCGCGGGGCGCCTTAAGGTTTTTTCGCGTTTTTTGGAAACAGCAGGGTCACGGTGAACCGCATGCCCCAGTCGGGACCGCCTTGCGGCACCTCCATCCAATGCCGGACCCCAACGCCGACGCTGATGATCTGCCGGCGGATTTTGAGCAGCTGGCTCAGGTTCAAGTTCAACGGCGCGGACCACTGGCTCTTGCTCCAGTCGTAGGTCGACTCGGAGTTGAGCTGCAGCGTGGTATGCGTGTGGGTTGTGTAGGAAATGAAGGGCAGCACATAACTCGCGTTCACATGGGCACGCGTATCGTCGCCCGCATAAGACCAGACGTGGTTCGCGAGGACGCCATAAGTCCAACCGTGTGACTGCTTCAGCACGACGGCCGTCGGCCCGACGCCCCACTTTTCGGTGCCGAGAACGCTGTCCGTGGCGGTGGGCCACAGAAACACCGGACCAGCGCCCCAAATCCAGCCATGCGAAGTCGGCTCTTTGGGCGAAAAGAAGAAACTCTGCAGCGTGTCACTCAGACCGGAGTGACTCGGGCCTCCCGGAATCGGCGACTCGGTGTCGATGTAGGGCACAATCGTGCGCACGATGAGATTCCATTTTTCATTCAACGAAAACGGGACCACCGGCTGGACGTTGAGCGTGTAGCGTGTGGCCTCGGCTGGGCCGATGTTGTAATCCCAGTTGCTCTGTAGCGGGACCGAGATGAGCGCCGCGGTGGGATTGGCCAGTTTTTTGGCAAGCTCCGCCTGGGAGTCGCCACCTGCGGATTCCGCCATCACTGGCGGGATGAGCAGAAAGGCGGCAAACGCGCCAACTACGACTTGGAGGCGGACCGCGTTAGCGGCTGCGCCGAGAAGTTTCCTGATTCTGGTTGTAGATGTGATGTTCATGAGTGGTTGCGCGTGGTGCTCGGCGACTGCGGAATCAGCTGGGGTTTGCGGGCCATCGCGTAGTGCTCTTTCAAAACCCCCAGCACTTCGCTGCTATGATCATGGCGGGACCAGTCCCGCTGAAGCTCCAGCAGCGCTTGTAAGGCGGTAAGAGAAACCGCACCGGCCTGCTCGATCCGGCGAATTGCGGCCAGACGCGTCGCCGTATTTTTTGATGCCGAGGCGTCCTCAACTGCATAAATCCCAAAGCCCTCTTCCAGCATCTGCACGGCGGGAAAGACCAAGCTGGTCTCGCACCAGAGCGCCGAGATTAGGATGTTCCGCCGATGTGTCGCCCGCACTGCTGCGACGAATTCCGGATCATCCCAGGCGTTGATGCAGGAACGCTTGATTGGTCTGATCGCCGGAAAGACCTCTAGCAGTTGCGGTGTGATCTCGCCGCCTACCGGGCCCGACTCCAAAGCCGTGATGATCACCGGAACCTGAAATATTTGCGCGGCTTTCGCCAGAACCAGCACCGCATTCAGTAATTCCTGCCGCACTTCGAGACCGACATCGTCGTAGACGTGCGGCTGGTGATCCAAGAATACAACCGCACAATTCGTCGGCGTCAGCAGCCCCTTCTCGGTCGAGCCCACGCTCATACGCTGTCTCCCCGGTTCGTTTTCACCCGGAGACTATCGCCGATCTCGCGGGACGGAACTATTGACCATCTGGAGGTTTTTTAACCCCCACGAACGCAGGAACAGGGCTCCGTTCCTTTGGACTAGGGTGGGCGCCCTAGAGTTGCACCAGACCGCGGCGGCTGGCCGCAGTAAGTGCCTCCGTTCTGCTCAACACGTTGAGTTTCGAAAAAATACTCCGCAGGTGCGACTTTACCGTGGTCTCGCTGATGTAGAGGCTGCTCCCAATTTCCTTGTTGCTCTTCCCCCGAGCGAGCAATTGCAGCACTTCGAGTTCCCGCCCGGTCAGGGAGTCATTGCTCAGCCCATTGGCCAGCTTCATCGCCAATCCTGCAGGAATGCAGGTCTCCCCGGCATGCACCCGACGAAGGCAGTCCAGCAAATCTTCCCGCCGGGCATCCTTCAGCAAATAGCCCTTGGCCCCGGTTTTGATTGCCCGGAAAATATCCGTGTCGGTATCGAAGGTCGTGAGCACAATCACTCGCGCATTGGGATCGATGGCGCGAATGCGCTCGATCGCGCCCACGCCATCGAGATGAGGCATGCGGAGATCAAGGAGCGTGATGGCCGGACGGTGTTGTTTCCACAGCTCGACCGCCTCCACGCCGTTTGAGCCTTCTGCCACTACCCGCATATCCGGTTGTCGGCCGATGATCGCAGCGAGCCCTTCCAGAACCGTCACGTGATCGTCTACAATCAGGACGCCAATTCTACGATCCACCGTCGGTTCCGCTTTCATCATTTGATTGGCCTCCATGGTAAACGGATCAGCACCTCGGTGCCCCGGCCGTGCGCGCTGTTGATTGTGATCTGACCGCTCATTTGGCCTACTCGTTCTCCTATGCCGATCAGACCATAGCGATCATATCGCCCGGAGGGATTAAACCCCCTTCCATTATCCCGAAAGGCAAAGTCGATTTCCGCGGGATGGACCTCTATTACTACGTCGAAGGCCGTCGCTTGCGCGTGGCGCAGAGCATTCGCAAGCACCTCTTGGCCGATCCGGAGCATATTTTCCTCCCACTCCCGAGGCAGGAGTGGAAGCACGCCGGAACAATGAAAGGCGAGCTTTACGGGCGACCCTTCAGTCAATTTTTCTGCCATGCTACGGAGGGCGTCGACGAGCGACTGCTCCTCGAGCGCCGGCAACCGCAACGCATGCACCGAATGCCTCGCCTCGCGGAGGCTTTCCCGCGCAAGATCGCCTGCCTTTTGGAAATGCCCTTTTGCCTCATTGGCCATGTCCCTTGAAAAGGCGTCAGCAGCTGCCTCAAGTTGAACGATCACACCGGTGAATCCCTGGGCCAGCGTGTCATGAATATCACGGGCCATGCGCATGCGCTCGCTCGCAATTCCCGCTTGCCGGCTTTGCATGGAGACCTTCGCCAACTGCATGGCCAGCATTGCCTGATTAGCCAAGGCTTGGGCGAGTTCGATTTCCTCAGCCCGGAATTTCTTTTGCGCGAGGAACCGAATTCCAAGCACCCCCTCGACCGCACCGGCAATCGACATCGGAACGGTCAATATCGTAACCACACCCTTTGCGAGTAGATGCTTCCGCCACGGAAAGTCCGGGCCTTCAGCGATGTTCTCCAGAACCACCGGTCGGCCCGTTCGGAAGATCTCCGGCCAAGGCCAAACTTGGTCAATTGTGAGGTCCGGAGAAATCGGCCCGAGCACAGGGTCTTCACGGGTGAGCACCGTCTCGTGCTCGAAGGCATATTCGAACCGCACCAAACCCGAATCTTCCATCCGCCGCCAGAGGCTGCAGCTGAAGGCCTCGAACTGCTCCGTGATGATCCGCAATACGTGTCCGGTCAGACGACGCGGATCCGGCTCGCGAGTGAGCGCGTCAAGCGTGCGGTTCAACGCCTCGGCCTGACCTCGGGCGAATTTCTCGGAAGCCCGCAATGTTTCCGCAGCCAGTTTCTTATCTTCAATGTCTGTCGAAGTCCCGTGCCAGCGGAAGAGTTTGCCATCGGCATTGAAGAGCGGCACGCCGCGGAATAAGAACCAGCGATAGACACCGTCGTGTCGACGCATACGGGCTTCCACTTCCCCGGCTCTTTGCTCTCGGATCATCCCCCGCCAAATTTCAAGCATGGAGGGCAAATCGTCCGGGTGAATCGTTGCCTGCCATCCCCACCCTCCGGCCTGTTCCATCGTGCGACCGGAATACTGCAGCCAAGCCTTGTTGAGGTATTCAATCTCGCCTGTGGCATGCGCACTCCAGATCAGGCCGGGGATCGTATCCGTCACAAGTCGCAGGTAGTCCTCGTTTCTGCGGTGGCCATCCTCCATACGCTTTCGCTCATCGATATCGGTGGTCGTCCCATACCACTTGATCAGTAACCCGTCAGAAGCGAAAAGCGGCACCGCACGAAACAGGAACCAGCGATAGTCGCCGGTCTTCGACCGTAGCCGCGCCTCGGTTTCACCGGGTTTTTGCTCCGTCACGACTGATTTCCAATAATCAGCAAGGGCATCCACGTCTTCCGGATGAATCGCCGCACGCCATCCCCAGCCCTTGGCTAGATCGTGCTCCATGCCGGTGTAGTCGAGCCAGCGCTTATTCAGTGTGTCGATGTATCCATCGGGCTCGGCGCTCCAAACCAAGCCCGGAATGGTATCAATCGCAATCTGCAGCGCTCCACGATTTTCCAGGAGGGTTGCCTCCGTTTTTTTCATGTGATCGTAGGCCTCGATCAGCATCGACGTGGCTTCGCAGAGATGGGTCACGTTTCGGCATATCACAACGATTCGTTCCTCATCTCCTATCCGGCACCAATTGAGTCGAAGATCGGCAACGAACTTCTCGCCGGCTTTGGTCCGGCACTCGCGCCTGACTTCCAGCGGCGTCTGCCCATCATGCATGTTCCTCACATCGCTGAGAATCGTCTCCTTGGGCGCGCTGAGAATCAGATCCCACGGATACAGTTGCAGCAGTTCCTCCCGCGAATATCCGACCAACTGGCAAGCGGCCGGGTTGACGTCCACAAACCGGCCGCTGAAATCGGTGATAAAGATGGCGTCCGCAGCGCACGAAAAGACTCCTTCCAGCAGTTCTAGACGCCGGTTCCCCAAACCTTCGGATGGGAGAGAGTCAGGTGGAGATGGCGTCATTTGGCGAAGAAAAGCTTGGAAGGACGAACCAGTAGCGGCGCTACTGTCAGCTGTCGGCCTCGAAGCTCAGGCAACTATCCTACGCTATTGGAAGTGAAATCACACCCTCCTTTAGGCGGATATTTTGAGCGACAAAGAGGAGCCTAAGATGGGATAGTGGCGCATGTTTTAGTTTTACCGAATTTTGCAGGATGTAGGCGGAGCAGGTAAACGCGAACCTTAGCGGCATTCGCAATGCCATCGAGCTACTTCCACAAAGTCGCGGCCTGCCGAAATCGCGGGCACATCCTACCCCTTATTCGGTAGGCCCGCAGCATCGGGCGGGCCCTACTAGAGGATCACCGTGGAGTCATGCGACTCCCGTCCTACCAAACTGCGCCTTCGGACCCAAAGCGGCCGGCACCGGCCGCCCTTTTCGCGAGGACGCTCTGGCGAACTTCCATCGCACGAGGCGCGGTGAACGTGTGGCTCGTCCGCGTCGGCGGGAGTCACCACGGCCGACGGTGGCGTGACCTGACGTCGTCAGAGGCCGAGCGAAACCGTTGCGGAATTCCTCCGGCATCGCTCTCCCACGCTTGGACCCGGCGGTGGCGCGGCGCCCACCGGCAACGCTGCATGCGGTCGTGGCTGCGCGCGGTCCGCGTTCTTCCGGGCAACGCCGCCAAGGCGGCACGTCCTTTTTTCCGGGATCGTTCTTTCTGTCTCTGGCGGCCCCTCCAGCCGCGCCGCCGCTGCGCGGACAGGGAGCGTTCAGGTCCTCCTTGAAAGGAATCCCCCCCAACCGTCCCCTCGTCCCGGCCGGCACCCCCGCCTTGGGGCGAGACAGCAACTCCGCTCCTCAAAATCAAAAAAGGAACTATATGCCCTCCAAGACCGCTCAACCCGCCTCGCCTGCCAAGCCCACCAACAGCGCCAAGCTGCCGGTGAAAACCTTCCGCCTCGGCCGCATCAAAGCCGCCGTGTGGGAGAACGAAGCCGACCAGAAGAAATTCTACAACGTGACCTTCGCCCGGACCTACGTGGACGACGCCAAGAACTATCACGACACCGACAGTTTCGGCCGTGATGACCTCCCGCTCGTCGCCAAGCTGGCCGACCAGGCCCACACGTTCATCTTCGACCGCCTCGCGGAACTGAAGTCCGAACAGAGCGAGTGACCCTCGCGACAACGGCGGCCGGTAACCCCGGCCGCCTTTTTTGTGTCCTCTTGCGCCGCCCCGAATCACCGAACCGACGCTCGCTTCACTCGAATCTTCTAGCGACTGCCAGCCGCTGGTTTCGCCAGTTTACACCCGGTCAAGGTAGTATCGCTGCGCGATCTCCACCTCGCGGAATCACTCTGCTTCCCCCTCGTTGGTCCTGCTGTGCAGGACACGGCCTCGGCGCTCCGTCCACCGCTTTGACTTTCGGGTGTGGGGCGAAAATCGCCAATCGGCAGTAGGCGATAAGGTCACGAGACGTGACGCACGCCCCACGGGCCGAACGGCACAAAACCATGTCCTGTGAAAATCCGTTCGGGGAAACGATCTACTCCTACTCCCGCGCCCAAGCCATCGAGGACGGCGTCCTCGTGGACCTGAGCCAAGCCGACTCCATCCGCCAGCACTGGAAATACCCCTTCGCCTGCACGTCGGCGGTGTGGGCGATCATCGAGGAGGCGCTGCAACAGCCCGGCCAGGATGTCTCTGGCATCTGCCACGACATCTCGACCATGGCCAAGCTCGCCATCCGCAGAACGACGGACCCGGAACTGGTCCGGTTCAGCGTCATCATCACCGGAAGGACGCACGCCCTGAAGCTCCACATCGGCCCGGGCGACACGTCGGCCCCGGTCCTCACGCTCATGCTTCCTTACGAGGACTGAACGAAGGGGCTTCGGCCCATATGCGTTAACTTAACAAGCCGCGAAGATGAAGCGCTTGGCTCGGCCGGTTCGATCTGCGTTCGCCAAGGCGTCGCGAGATTCGCCGGCTGTGGGTGAGCAGGTGCGCAAGTGG
>Ga0222421_100421_pt1 | contig 13653 bp, 13 predicted proteins | sample 3A1ome_2_FD_182473 | JGI IMG/M metagenome (GOLD analysis project Ga0222421, IMG submission 182473) | Enriched microbial communities from leaf-cutter ant dump, University of Wisconsin, Madison, United States - 3A150A (version 2) | ecosystem: Environmental > Terrestrial > Nest > Insects nest > Nest... | reverse complement strand
GCCGTAGGTGGTCATGTTGCGGACCTTGCCGCGGACGCGGGCGCCGATCGGGTAGTTGTGGCGGACCATGTCCCACGGGTTCGGCTCGAGCTGGCGGAGGCCGAGCGAGATCTTCTGCTCTTCCTTCTGGATACCGAGGACCACCGCATCGAGCTCCTGGCCGACCTTGAGGAGTTCGGAGGGCTTGGTGATGCGCTTCGTCCAGGACATCTCGGTGATGTGCACGAGACCCTCGACGCCGGGTTCGATTTCGACGAACGCGCCGTAGGGAACCAGGTTGACGACCTTGCCGTGAACCTTGGCGCCGACGGGGAACTTGCGGTCGATCTCGTCCCACGGGTTCTTGGTGGTCTGCTTGAGGCCGAGGGAAACGCGCTCTTTCTCGCGGTTCACCTCGATGATCATGACCTGCACCTCTTCACCCTGCTTGAGCATCTCGGAGGGGTGCGAAATGCGGCCCCACGACATGTCGGTGATGTGGAGGAGGCCGTCCATGCCGTCGAGGTCGATGAACGCGCCGAAATCGGTGATGTTCTTGACGATGCCCTTGCGAATCTGGCCGGGCTGGATCGACTCGAGGAGGTTGCGACGCTTCGTCGTGCGCTGCTCTTCGATGAGCTCGCGGCGGGAGAGGACGATGTTCTTCCGGTCGAGATTGATTTTGAGGACCTTGAAATCGTAGGTCTGGCCCACGTATTGATCGAGGTTCTTGGGCGGCTGCACGTCGATGTGCGAGGCCGGCATGAAGGCGTCGACGCCGATCGAGACGATCAGGCCGCCCTTGACCTTGGCCTTGACGCGGCCGGCGGCCACGGAGCCCTCGGGGAACTTGGTGAGGATGTTGTCCCAGTTCTTCTTCTGCTCGGCCAGGTCGAACGACAGCACGGGCGCTCCGTCCTTGCCTTCGAGCTTCTGGACGAGGACCTCGATGGTGGAGCCGATTTGCAGCTCGCCGATGTCGATGAACTCGTTGGCCGGGACCAGGCCTTCGGATTTGCCGCCGATGTCGACGACGACCTCGTTCTGGCGGATTTCGGTGATGACACCCGGGACGATCGAGCCTTCCTTCAGCTTGTCGAAGGACGACTGAGCGAGGAGGTCTTGCATGATGGAACTAGCCATATAACGGAAGCCCGCGAATCGCCGCCTGCTCCGCAGCTTCGATTCACCGGCCGGTGGCCCGCCGCCAAGCGGCGAACCGTAGGTTGACTGTTGACTGACGTAGAGCGGCCGACGGGAGCACGCGGCGACGTCGACCGAACCGATGGAAAATGCCGCGAACGTTCAGGCTCCCCGGCCCCGCGGCGCGCCGCAAGGCGAAAGTTCGGACTTTTCGCCGGGAAACGGCCTCCCGCGGCGGACGTCCGCCAGTCGAAGACCGGCCTGCGAATCGCGCGGCGCCGCAGATGTTATCGCCAGATTCCAGCAGAACCCACCGCTTCCCTCTCCCTCCACTCCGCGGTCCGCACGGCCTCCGGCGCCTCGCCTGTCGGCGTGAATCTGCCGCCGGGGATCAGTGTCCGCGCCTACTTCGCGGCCGGGATCGCGCCGGTTTTCCGCAACTCGATCTCGAGCGCGGCGAAGAACGCATCATAGAGCCCGTGCTGCCGCAGCGCGATGTTGGTCGCGCCGGCGAACGCCGCGCTCTCGTCCTGCTGCCTCAACAGCGCGGAAAGATCGACCTGGCCGGCGTCGTTGAGCGCGACGGTGAGGTCGAAGGTGTATTGCCGTGCCTCGCCGCTGAAGGCATCGCTCGCCTGGATCCGGCTGTGCGCGGCGAGGATGCCCTGGTTGGGCCGGGAGCGGGAGATTTCGAAATCGATCGTCTTCAGCGCGACGACCGCCGCATCGAACACCGCCCGCTGGTCCGCCGCGTAGGTCCGCACCTGCGGCTGCGGCGCCTCGAACCGCTCGCGCACCCGCGTCGGCACGGAATCGCAGCCGGCGACCACGAACGCGAGGCAGAGCAGCGGAAGCAGGAAGGAGCGCATGGAGGATGAGACGCCCGGTCAGGCGGGTTGTTGCTGGGAAAGGCAGTGCAGCGTGCCGAGCCCCCAGATGAGATGATAGCAATCGACCGGCACCACCTCGCGGCCGGGGAAGCAGCCGCCGATGATCTCGCAGGCCTCGGCGTCGCGCCGCCGCTGGCGGAAGGTCGGCACGAGCACGGCGCCGTTGACGATGAGGAAATTCGCGTAACTCGCCGGCACGCGCTGGCGTTTGAACGCGAAAGGCTTCGGCATCGGCAGCTGCACGATGTCGAACTTCCGCCCCTTCGGCGTGCGGAAATCGTAGAGCCGCTCGAGATTGTCCACGAGGATCCGGTGGTTTTTGTCGCGGCTGTTGCTCTCGAAGCAGGTGATCAGGCCGTCGGGCTTGTAGAAGCGCGTGAGGTCGTCGATGTGGCCGTCGGTATCGTCGCCGATGATACCCTCGCCGAGCCAGAGGATCTTCGTCACGCCGAGATGATCCTTCAACGCGCGCTCGATGTCCGCGCGCCTGAGCTGCGGATTGCGGTTCGGGTTGAGCAGGCACTGCTCGCTCGTGAGCAGCAGGCCCTGGCCGTTGACGTCGATCGAGCCGCCCTCGAGCACCATGTCGTTCTTCTCGAAACGGCGCAGCTTGAGCGCGCGGGCGATGCTCGGCGGGATCTCGTTGTCGAGATCGTAGGGCGGATACTTGCCGCCCCAGGCGTTGTAGGCCCAGTCGGTGAGCGCGACCTCGCCGGTCGCGTCGTTCTTCACGAAGATCGGGCCGTGGTCGCGGCACCACGCGTCGTTGGTCGGGTGATCGTAGAACGTCACGCGCGTCATGTCCGCGCCGGCCTCGATGCAGAGCTTCTTCGCGCGCTTCTGGAGCCGGGCGGCGCAGTTGATGCGCACCTCCTCGAAGCGGCTGATCTGCGCGACGATCCCGGCATACATGTGCGGGATCGGCCGGAACTGGCCCGGCCACGTCAGGTAGTTGTGGGGCCAGGACAGCCAGATCGCGACCTGCGGCTCCCATTCGGCGGGCATGCGGAAGCCGAGCGCGGCGGGCGTGGTCGGATCCGGTTTGGTTTTCGGAGCCGGTTTTTTTGGAGAGGTTTTTTTGGCCACGGAGTTCACGGTGGCCGCGGACGAAGCCGGATCGCGGATGTCAATCCGGGGCGATCCGGGCCGGACGCGGCCGGAGGATGTCAGTCGATGAAACGTTTCGTCAGGTCGCCGTAGGCGTCGATCCGGCGGTCGCGGAGGAACGGCCAGTGCGTGCGGGTGACGTCGACCTTGCCGAGCTCGACCGGGACGAGGAGCACTTCCTCGCGGTCGACGCTCGCCTTGGCGAGGATCTGGCCGCTGGTGCCCGCGACGAAGCTCTGGCCCCAGAACTCGATGCCGTCGCCGCCGACCGGCTGCTCGAGGCCGATGCGGTTGATCGCGGCGACGTAGCAGCCGTTGGCCACCGCGTGGCTGCGCTGGATGGTTTCCCAGGCGCCGTGCTGGTTGACGCCGTAGTCGGCCTTCTCCTTCGGATGCCAGCCGATCGCGGTCGGGTAGAACAGGATCTCGGCGCCCTGCATCGCGGTGAGCCGCGCGGCCTCGGGATACCACTGGTCCCAGCAGACGAGCACGCCGATCCGGCCAAACTTCGTGTCCCATGCCTTGAACCCGGTGTCGCCGGGCGTGAAGTAGAACTTCTCGTAGAAGAGCGGATCGTCCGGGATGTGCATCTTCCGGTAGATGCCGAGCAGCGCGCCGTCGGCGTCGATGATCGCGGCGGTGTTGTGATAGAGTCCGGACGCGCGCTTCTCGAAGAGCGAGGCGACGATCACGACGCCGTGCTTCTTCGCGAGCTTCTGGAAGGCCCGCGTGCTCGGGCCGGGGATCGGTTCGGCGAGGCCGAAGTTCGCGTGGTCCTCGTTCTGGCAGAAATACTGCGAGCGAAACAGCTCCTGCGTGCAGATGATCCGGGCGCCGCCCTTCGCCGCCTTCTCGGCGAGCGCGAGCGTCTTCTTGAGGTTCTCCGCGGGCGACGCGGAACAGGCGTGCTGCAGCAGGCCGAGCGTGATTTTGGACATGGCGTGGAAACGGTGGAAGCCACGGCCGCGCGTCTGCGCACGGCCGTCGCGGGCCCTAATGGACGCGGGCGCGCGGAAAGATCAATACACGACTTTGTTCAGCGGGTATTCCACGATGCCCTCGGCGCCGAGCGCCTTGAGCTGCGGGATGATCTCGCGCACGACGCTCTCGTCGATGATCGTCTCGAGCGCGACCCAGTCGGCGTTGCTCAGCTGCGAGATCGTGGGATTGCGCAGCGCGGGCAGCGATTTCACCACGGCGTCGAGCGACGCCTTCGGCAGATTCATCTTCAGGCCGACCTTGCTCTCGGCCTCGAGCGCGCCCTTCAACAGCAGCGCGATCGTCTCGATCTTCTTCCGCTTCGCGGGATCCGCCCAGGCCGCCTTGTTGGCGATGAGCTTCGTGTTCGTCTCGAGCAGGGTGTCGACGATGCGGAGCTTGTTCGCGCGGAGCGAGGAGCCCGTCTCGGTGATATCGACGATGGCCTCGACGAGATCGGGGACCTTCACCTCGGTCGCGCCCCAGGAGAATTCCACGAGCGCCGGGATGCCCTTCTTCTCGAAATAGCGCTTCACCGTGCCGACGAGCTCGGTGGCGACGCGCTTGCCGGCGAGCTGCTCGGGCTTCGTGATGTCGGACGCCTCGGGCACGCAGAGCACCCAGCGGGACTTGAGCACGGACGCCTTGCTGTAGATCAGGTCGCAGACCTCGACGACGTCGGACTCGTTTTCCTGGATCCAGTCGAAGCCGGTCAGGCCGCAGTCGAAGAATCCATGTTCCACATACCGGCTGACCTCCTGCGCGCGGATGAAGCGGCCGTCGAGCTCGGCGTCGTCGATCGTCGGCTTGTAGGAGCGCGAGCTCGTGGTGATTTTCCAGCCCGCCTTGGCGAACAGGTTCTTGGTGGATTCCTCGAGGCTGCCTTTCGGGAGCCCGAGCATGAGGAGGGGCTTGCGGTCAGACACGCCGGTAAAACTCACACGGCGGTTTCCGCCTTCAAGATAATTCGCGCCCGGCCGCGCCGGGGCCGCTTACCTTTTGACAATGCCCGGCACCGATTTCAGAACCGGCTGTCGCTTACGCCGTCCGTTTCATGCGCGCCGAACCCAAACCCCTGATCACCGTCGTCGAAGACGAGGTGGAACTCGCCAACCTGATCGCGGCCCACCTCGAAAAGGCCGGGATGCAGGTGCAGGTCTGCAACCGCGCGGCGCACGCCGTGAAGTTCCTCCAGCACAATTTCGCCAACCTGCTGCTTCTCGACATCAGCCTGCCCGACGCCACCGGTTTCGCGCTGCTCGAGGAGTTGAAGCGCGCCGGCATCGACGTGCCCGTCATCTTCCTCACCGGCCAGGACCAGGAGACGTCGAAGATCCGCGGCCTCGACATGGGCGGCGACGACTACATCACGAAGCCGTTCAGCTATCCGGAGCTCACCGCGCGCATCCGCGCCGTCCTCCGCCGCGCCGAGTCGAAGACCGATCTCAACGTCACGAAGAACGTCCGCGTCAGCGACGGACCGTTCGATTTCTGCGGCGCGAAGATCACGCCCGACCGGCTCGAGATCGCGTTTCCCGACGGCACCGTGCAGGCGATCGGCCGCAAGGAGCTCGGCATCCTCTCCCACCTCAACGCCAGCCAGGGCGCCGTCGTCACGCGGAAGACGCTGATCCACTCGGTCTGGGGCATCCATGCCGACATCCGCAGCCGCTCGCTCGACCAATATGTGGTCAAGATCCGCGAACTCTACAAGGAGCACGGTCTCGAGCTGGCCGCGTTTCGCACCGTGCACGGCATCGGCTACATCTTCGACCCGCAGGGCGTGTCGAAGGAAGGCCGCTGAACCGCGTGCCGGCCCGGAAGCCCGCGCCGCTCAAAACAGCTCGCCCTGCAGCGCGTCCGCCGGCGGCGGCGCGGGCCGGGCGGGATCGGTCGGAGCCGCCGCGGGCGCGTAACGCCGCCGCGCCTCCGCCGCGCTCGACCGCATCCCGTATCCGTCGAGCAAGGCGAACAACTCCTCCGGCTGCGGCGTGCGCCACTCCGGCTTCACCGCGGGCAGCGTGAGATTGAGCGTCGTCAGCCGCAGGTTCAGCCGCAGCCGGTCGGCGCCGGCCGCGACCGCCTCGCGGAAACGCTCCGGCTTCAGCTCCGCGGCCCGCGCGATCACGCCGTCGACGGTCCCGCCGCAGTCCGCCAGCCACTTCGCCGCGGTCTTCGGGCCGACGCCGTCGAGGCCGGGGATGTTGTCCGAGGTGTCGCCGACGAGCGCGAGATAGTGCGCGATCTGCGCCGGCGGCACGCCGAACTTCTCCCGCACGCCGGCCGCGTCGAGCCGCCGCCAGCCAAGCTTCGGATTCGCCGAGGGCGGCGGCAGCATGATCGTGATCTTCTCGTTCACGATCTGCGCGAAATCCTTGTCGCTGCTCACGATCACGACCTCGTGGCCGGCGGCCGCGAGCTTCACCGCCTCCGCTGCGAGCAGGTCGTCGCTTTCCACGCCCTGCTGCTCGATGCCGGCGAGCCCCATCGCGCGCGTCAGCGCCTTGATCGGATCGATCTGCTGGCGCAGCGGATCGGGCATCGGCTTGCGCTGGGCCTTGTAGGCCGCATGCAGGGCCACGCGCTCCTCGGACTCGCCGAGGTCGAAGAACACCAGCGTCGCGTCCGGCTTTTCCAGATCGATCAGCTTCCAGAGCGATTTCACCCAGCCGTGCAGCGCGCCGGTCGGGAAGCCGTCGGCGCGCGTCAGCTCCGGCAGCGCATGAAAACAGCGATACGCGAGGTTGAATCCGTCGACGAGCATCCACGTGGCCATGCGGCAAGGAGAGCCGGATTCCCGCCGGCGTAAACCCATTTCCCGGCGAAACGCGCGCGCGGACGCGGCGCCTCCGGCCGGCTCAGCCGGTCGCGATCCCGCGCCCGGCGCAGAATCCGCGCAGATCCGCCGGCATCGGCGCGACGAACACGTGCGGCAGCCCCGCCGGCCGCAGATCGATCTCCGCGCAGTGCAGCGCCTGGCGGGCCAGCAGGAGTTTCTCCGCCAGCGCAGGCGTCCAGCCGGTCCGCACGAACTCGAGGTAGAGCCGCTCGTCGGGACCGTAGATCTTGTCGCCGACCATCGGATACCCGAGCCACTGCGCATGCGCGCGGATCTGGTGCTTGCGGCCGGTGTCGGTGACGACCCGCACGAGCGTGAAGCCGCCGCCGTGCGCGAGCGGCGTGAAATGCGTGACCGACGCCTGGCCGTCCGCGCGGACGCAGGTCTTGATCACGACCGGGCTGGCCTCGTCGTCGCCGAGCGGCTGGTCGACGGTGCGCGGCTCGCGCAGGTCGCCGGTGAGGACGGCGAGATAGGCCTTGGCGACGTGGCGCCGCTGCATCGCCTTCTGCAGGCGGCTCGCCATCGGCGGATCCTTCGCGAGCACCACGATGCCGCTCGTCTCGCGGTCGAGGCGGAAGACCAGGTGCATCGTTTCCCGGCCGGTGTATTCCCGCGTGGCGCCGACGAGGCTCGACCACGGGCCGTCCTTCGACGGGTGGCAGACGACGTCGCCCGGCTTGTCGATCACGAGCAGACGGTCGTCCTCGTAGGCGATCCAGCGGCGCAGCTCGTCGGGAGCGATGATCCGCACCGGACCCTGCTGGCGGCGAAACGCCTGCCAGCCCTGCGGCGCGGGTGGCGTCGGATCGGCGGCTGGGATCGTTTCGGAGGCTCCGTCGGGCGTGGGTTCGTGGGTCATCGCTGCGCCTGGCTCAGGCGGTAGCGGGCGAGGATGACGCGGGCGAGACGCGCGGCGAGCGGTTTCGGCGCGGCGCCGGCGAGCGACGACAGGAGTTTGTTTTTCCAGCCCGGGACGACGAGGCTGCGCCCCGCGGCCAGCGCCCGGAGCGTCTGCCGCACGACCTCCTCCGGGCTCATGCTGAACGCGTCCGACACGCTGCCCTGCTTGAGCCCCGCGCGGCGGAAGAACTGCGTCGCCGTCGGCCCGGGGCACACCGCCAGCGCGCGGACGCCCGTGCTGCGCAGCTCCTCGTTCAACGCGAGCGTCCAGTGCAGCACGAAGGTCTTCGTCGCCCCGTAAGTGGCCATGTAGGGCGTGGGTTGAAACGCCGCCGTCGAGGCCACGTTCACGATCGCGCCGCCGCGGGCCCGCAGGAGCGGGAGGACAAATCCAGTCAGCTGCACCAGACCGCGGATGTTGACGTCCAACATTTCGAGCTGATGGGAAAGATTGGGCTCAGGAAAGTGTCCGTATGAGCCGAAGCCACTATTGTTGATGAGCAGAATGCGCCCTTCCGGCAGCTCTCGTCCGAGATCCTCCGCCACCGCGGCCGCGGCCCGGGCGACGTCCCCGGCGTTAGCGAGATCGCAGGGGAAGTGGCGCAGTATTAGTCCGGCAACTTCCGGCTGCGGTTCGCGCCGCGAGAGGTTGCAAAACCGGAGTTCCGGACGCAGCTTCCCGCACAGCTCGATGAACGATTTTCCAATACCGGAAGATCCGCCCGTGAGAAGGACGGCCGAAAACGGCGAGAGCGCTTCGCTTAGCGAGGGCAAGGTAGTCGGGACCCCATTTCTGCTGCGGCGGTGGTTCGTCGCGGCCAGGTGAAACCCAAACCAAACAGCGAAACATGAACAGACAAAACAACCACGAACTGATCGTATCCGGCATTCACCTCGAGTTGACCCCGTCGCTCAAAACTTTCGTGCAAGAGAAAACGGAACGATTGTTTCGTCACGCGGAGCGCATCGTGCGCATCCGGGTTGATCTGGAATGTGACAGCAAGGTCGATGTCTCCCGGCGCTTCAAGGCCAAGGCCATCGTCGCCATCCATGGCCCGGACCTGAACGCCGTCGTCGAGTCGGATGAATGCCACAAGGCCGTCTCCCTGCTCGTCGACAAGCTCGACCGCATGCTCAACCGCCGCCACCACCTCTACAAGGCCAAGCGCCACGAGGGAGTGACGGTCCAGCTCAACGAGATGCCGCTGCCCAAGGCCGTCTGACGGCCGCGCGAGCCAGTCCTCCCGCCCGCCGGCTTTCCGCCGGCGGGCTTTTTTGCGCCCGGCCGGGATTTCGTCCCTTGACCGGCCGCGGCGTGCGAAAGATATATTCTTCCTCCGCCATGCCCTACGCGCCCGCCCCCACCCGTTACGACAACGCCTCGCTCTACCGCCGTTGCGGTCGCAGCGGGCTCAAGCTGCCCGCCATCTCCCTCGGGCTCTGGCACAACTTCGGCGGAGTCGACGTCTACGAAAACAGCCGCGCGCTCGTCCTGCGCGCCTTCGACCTCGGCATCACCCATTTCGATCTGGCCAACAACTACGGCCCGCCGCCCGGCTCCGCCGAGGAGAACTTCGGCCGCATGCTGCATCACGAACTCGCCGCACACCGCGACGAGTTGATCATCTCGACCAAGGCCGGCTACGGCATGTGGGCCGGACCCTACGGCGAGTGGGGCTCCCGCAAATACCTGCTGGCCTCGCTCGACCAGAGCCTGCGCCGCATGGGCCTCGCCTACGTCGACATTTTCTATTCGCACCGTCCCGATCCGGAGACGCCGCTCGAGGAAACGATGGGCGCCCTCGCCCACGCCGTCCGCTCCGGCAAGGCCCTTTATGTCGGCCTTTCCAATTACAACGCCGAACAGACCGCCGCCGCCGCGAAGATCCTCCGCAGCCTCGGCACGCCCTGCCTCATCCACCAGCCGCGCTACAACATGCTCGATCGCTGGATCGAGGACGGGCTCACGCAGGTCCTCGCCGCCGAAGGCATCGGCTGCATCCCGTTCTGCCCGCTCGCGCAGGGACTGCTGACCGACCGCTATCTCAACGGCATCCCGACCGACGCCCGCGCCGCCAAGGCCCACGGCGCCCTCAAGGCCGACCGCGTCACGCCCGAGGTCGTCCACAAGATCGAGAAGCTCAACGCCCTCGCCCGGGCCCGCGGCCAGTCGCTCGCGCAGATGGCGCTCGCGTGGACGCTCCGCGACCGGGTCGTCACCACCGCCCTCATCGGCGCGAGCAAGGTGAGCCAGATCGACGACAATCTCGCCGCGGTGAAAAACCTCGCCTTCTCCGCCGGCGAACTCGCCGAGATCGACCGCATCCTCGCGGAGTAAACGCGCGCCCCGCATCCGGCGCGCGACGGTCCGTTTGCGCCGCACAGTGACGCACCGACTTTGCCGGCGTCTGTGCGGCGCGGCGGTTGCGTCCGCCGGCGCCGCGCATTGTCTGCCCGCACCCATGGCCGCCACCGCCACAACCTTCCCCGCCGCCGACGATCCATCCGACGGCGAGCGCACCGTGCTCGGCGTGCTGGTCGCATTGAGCGTCTCGCATCTGCTCAACGACACGATCCAGTCGCTGCTGCCCGCCCTCTATCCGATGCTCAAGGAGAGCTACGGCCTGAGCTTCACGCAGATCGGGCTCATCACGTTCACGTTTCAGGTGACGGCCTCGCTGCTGCAGCCGCTGGTCGGCGTCTACACGGACCGCCGGCCGAAGCCCTACTCGCTCGCGGTCGGCATGGGCATCACGCTCGTCGGGCTGGTCCTCCTGTCCCAGGCCACGCACTACGGCGCGATCCTGATCGCCGCGGCCTTCGTCGGCACCGGCTCGTCGATCTTCCATCCGGAGGCGTCGCGCATCGCGCACATGGCCGCGGGCCGCCGTCACGGTTTCGCGCAGTCGCTCTTCCAGGTCGGCGGCAATCTCGGCTCTTCGCTCGGCCCGCTCGCCGCCGCGGCGGTGATCGTGCCGCGCGGGCAGACGTCGATCCTCTGGTTCACCGCGCTCGCCGCGCTCGGCATCGTCGTCCTCGCGCGCATCGGCGGCTGGTATCAACGCCACCTCGCCGGCCATCTCGCGCGCGCCCGCGCCCGCCGGCACGCGGCGCACGCCACGCTCTCGCGCCGCCAGGTGATCGTCTCGCTCGCGATCCTCGTCGCGCTGATCTTCTCGAAGTATTTCTACCTGGTCAGCCTGACGAACTATTACACGTTCTACCTCATCCACCATTTCCAGGTGTCGGTGCGGGGCGCGCAGGTCCTGCTGTTCGTGTTTCTCTTCGCCGTCGCGGCCGGCACGATCCTCGGCGGACCGCTCGGCGACCGCTTCGGCCGCAAATACGTCATCTGGTTCTCGATCCTCGGCGTCGCGCCGTTCTCGCTGATCCTGCCGCACGTGGGGCTGGGAGCGACGATCGCGCTGAGCGTCGTGATCGGCGCCATCCTCGCGTCGGCGTTTTCCGCGATCCTCGTCTACGCACAGGAACTCGTGCCGGGCAAGGTCGGCCTGATCGCCGGCCTCTTCTTCGGGCTCGCCTTCGGCATGAGCGGCGTCGCCTCGGCCTCGCTCGGCCGGCTCGCCGACCACGCCGGCATCGAGCACGTGTTCTACCTCTGCGGTTTCCTGCCGCTGCTCGGCCTGCTCACCGGTTTCCTGCCCGATCTCGAGACCCGCCGGCGCGCTTGAGCGAAAACGGGCGCCTTTTCGCCGTTTTCGTGGTCTGTTCCCGTCATGAAAACGCAGCCCCTGCTCGCGGCCGGACGGATCAAGCTCAGCCGTTTCGACCCGCGCTACGACGCCGGTCTCGACAAGGAAAAGACCCGGGCCCGCACCGAGGCCGACACGCGGCGCATCGGCGAACTTCAACAGCTGCTCTACGCCAACGCGCACCACGCGCTCCTGCTCGTCTTCCAGGGCCTCGACGCCAGCGGCAAGGACGGCTCCGTGCGCTCCGTCCTCCAGCAGGTGAATCCCGCCGGCGTCGAGACCGCCAACTTCAAGGTGCCGTCCGCCGAGGAGATGGCGCACGACTTCCTCTGGCGCGTGCACCGGGCCGTGCCGCGCTACGGCAGCATCGGCGTCTTCAACCGCTCGCACTACGAAGCCGTGCTGGTCGAGCGCGTATTGAAAATCGTCCCACGCCCGGTCTGGACGCAACGCTACGAGCAGATCGTCGACTGGGAGCGCATGCTCGCGCAGAACCGCGTCGTGATCCTGAAATTCTTCCTGCACCTCAGCCGCGAGGAGCAGGCGGAGCGTTTCCAGGAACGCCTGGGCAATCCAAAAAAGAACTGGAAGTTCTCGCCGTCGGATCTCACGACCCGCGAGCGTTGGGACGACTACATCGAGGCCTACGAGGATGTGCTCAGCCGCACGAGCGCGCCGCATGCGCCGTGGCACATCGTGCCCGCCGACCGCAACTGGTATCGCGACCACGTGATCGCACGCGCGACCGTGCAGGCGCTCGAGGCGCTCGATCTGAAATGGCCCAAGCCCGCCCGCGGGCTTTCGCGCGTCCGGGTGACGTGACGCCCGCCGCCGCTCACGACGCGGCGGTTGTCCCCGCCTCTCGCCGCCGGCCCAATCCGAAGAAGCCGGCGACCGTCACCGCCGCCGCGAACAGCAGACCACGCACCGGGGCGCTGCCCAGCGCCAGCACGCGCAGGCCGCGGCCCGCGACGGTGCGGTGGTCCAGCCAGGGACAGGGCATCCCGATCTCGTCCCGCAGCCGCCGCGCCTCGGTCGTGTAGTCGGACAATTCCTGCGCCAGCCGCAGCAGCCGCCAGCGGAAATTGCGCTGCTCCGGCGCGCCCGGCAGCATCTGCCAGGGTTTGAGCGCGATGGCGTGCACGCACAGCACGCGCCGACGCCCCAGTCGGGCGATCCGGTCGCGCAGCACATCCATCCGGAATCCGCCGCTGTGCACGAGATCGGCGCCCGACCGGAGCACGGCGATTTCTCCCACCGCGAAGTCCGCCGAGCCCAGCAGCGCGCCCAGCGCATCCTGGTCGCTGGTCAGATGAAACGGCCGCCGGAGGAGGTGCACCTGCTGCGCCCGGCGATAGTCGGACCGCGCCAGCAGTTCCCTCCATCTCCGCAAGAGCGGCGCATGCGCCGGCGTCACGCGCAGCACGCAGCTGTTCACCGTGAAGCCGCGCTCGCTCCCCGGCGCCAGGCCCCACGCCCGCGTGCGTCCGCCGGTGCCGCGGTGCGGAAGATGGCGCGGATCCTCCGCCACCACCAGCGCTTCCGCCGGCTGACGCCGCAGCCACGCGAGAAGATCGCCGGTCACGATCAGATCGCTGTCGAGCCAAACGACCTCGCGCTCGCCGGACTCGAGCAGCCGGAGCAGGCAGTCGGGCTTGCAGTCCCACCCGTGCGCCTGCGCCGCGTTGAACTCCCGCCAGGCGATCCCCGGCCGCGCGCCGATCCAGTCGCGCAGGCCAGGAGACAGATCGGGCGCAAACACCACGACACGCGCCAGCGGATACCGGCGGCGCAGCGACGCCAGCATCAGCCGGACTCCGACCTCGCAGTCGGGGCGGTCTTCGTAAACGCAGAAGACGGGATCGGAAGGGCTGGAGGAAGCGGCCGGCATACTCGTTCAGGCAACGGCGCCGCGCCGCGCGAGCCGGCGCAGCCAGGGTTGGCGTTTCAGGATCGGTCGCGCCGCGTGCCACCAGAACACCGCCTCGCGCACGAGCGGCAGCCGCGGCCAGCCCGTGCGAAGCGCCTGCGCCGCGGCCCGGCGCTCGGTCGCGGACAGAGGAAACGGCGAAAACCGAAACAGCCGCGCGAACCACGCGAG
>Ga0222421_100420_pt1 | contig 13676 bp, 8 predicted proteins | sample 3A1ome_2_FD_182473 | JGI IMG/M metagenome (GOLD analysis project Ga0222421, IMG submission 182473) | Enriched microbial communities from leaf-cutter ant dump, University of Wisconsin, Madison, United States - 3A150A (version 2) | ecosystem: Environmental > Terrestrial > Nest > Insects nest > Nest... | reverse complement strand
TGGCGACCCCGGCTGGATTCGAACCAGCGACCTATTGCTTAGAAGGCAATTGCTCTATCCGGTTGAGCTACGGGCAGATGGGATGGGCGCAATGGCGGCCTGCCTGGCGGAGCCTTCCGCCGCCATGTCCCGGCGCAAGGCCCGGATCATACCTGCGCCGATAGCGCCTCTTGCGCGAGCCGGCCTGGATTTTCAGTGCAAGGTCATGGCGGATGCGGTTATAACGGTGTTACACGCCCATCCTTATTTTTCCCTCCACTTTCCACCGACCCATGCCGCACAGTGTTTCCCTGATACACACCATCGCTGCCGCCCTGGGTCTGGCCCTGGCGCTGGGGTTCGTCGCTGCGCGCCTGCGGCTGCCGGCCCTGGTGGGGTATCTGCTGGCGGGCGTGGTGATCGGGCCCTTCACGCCGGGTTTCGTGGCGGACGCCGCAATGGCCAGCCAGCTGGCGGAAATCGGCGTGATGCTGCTGATGTTTGGCGTGGGGCTGCATTTCTCGCTGGGTGACCTGCTGGCGGTGCGCAAGATCGCCGTGCCGGGGGCCGTGGTGCAGATGATGGTGGCCACGGCGCTGGGCATGGCGCTGGCCACCTGGTGGGGCTGGGGGCTGGGCGGGGCGCTGGTGTTCGGCCTGGCGCTGTCCTGCGCCAGCACGGTGGTGCTGCTGCGGGCGCTGGAGACATTGGGCATTCTCGACAGCCACACCGGCCGCATCGCCGTGGGCTGGCTGGTGGTGGAAGACCTGGCCATGGTGCTGGTGCTGGTGCTGCTGCCGCCGCTGGGCGAGTGGCTGGGCAGTAGCGGCAGCGGTGGGCAGGCCCCCGACGGCGGCACGCTGCTGCGCACGCTGGGCTGGACGCTGCTGCAGGTGGGCGGCTTCGTGGCGCTGATGCTGCTGGTGGGGCGCCGCGTGTTCCCCTGGGTGCTCTGGCAGGTAGCGCGCACGGGCTCGCGCGAGCTGTTCACGCTGTGCGTGGTGGCGGCTGCCGTGAGCATCGCGTTCGGCTCCGCGGCGCTGTTCGGCGTGTCGTTCGCGCTGGGGGCCTTCTTCGCGGGCATGGTGATGCGCGAGTCGGAGTTCAGCCACCGGGCCGCGCAGGAGTCTCTGCCGCTGCGCGATGCGTTCGCCGTGCTGTTCTTCGTGTCGGTGGGCATGCTGTTCAACCCCTCCGTGCTGTGGGACCGGCCGATGCAGGTGCTGGCGGTGGTGGCCATCATCATGCTGGGCAAGACGCTGGCCGCGGCCGCGCTGGTGCTCGCCTTTCGCTACCCGCTGAACACCGCGCTCACCGTGTCGGCCAGCCTGGCGCAGATCGGGGAGTTCTCCTTCATCCTGGTGGCCCTGGGCGCGTCGCTGGGCATGTTGCCGCCCGAGGGGGCCAGCCTGGTGCTGGCCGGGTCGCTGATCTCGATGGCGCTCAACCCCATGCTGTTCCATGCCATCGCGCCGCTGCAGGCGTGGCTGCGCGCCCGCTCGGCCTGGGCGCGGCGGCTGGAGCAGCGCGACGATCCGCTGGCGGAGCTGCCCATGACCACGGATTCGCGCTACCTGGCGCGGCAGGTGGTGCTGGTCGGCTATGGCAGGGTGGGGCGCCGCGTGGCGAAAGCGCTCATGGCCAACGACATTCCCTTCGTGGTGGCCGAGCAGAACCGCGAACTGGTGGAGTCGCTGCGTGAATCGGGCATCGCAGCCGTCTATGGCGACGCGGTGGACCCCGCCGTGCTGATCCAGGCCCACATCGCGCGCGCGGCCATGCTGGTGATCACCGCGCCGGACCCGATGAACGTGCAGCAGATGATCGCCACGGCCTGCACGCTGAACCCGAACATCGAGACCGTGGTGCGCAGCCACAGCAGCGACGAGGCCCGCAGGCTCACGCAGGAATGCGGCAGTACGGTCTTCCTGGCCGACGAGGCGCTGGCCCAGGCGATGTCGCGCTATGTGCTGGAGCGCACGGAAGCACGCCAGATGCTGGCCACGGCCCCCGCCCCGCTGCACAGCCGGGTCTGAATTCTTATAGTCAAAATGGCCTCCAGCGCTTGCTGGACAAGCGCTGGCAGCTATATTTTCAGGAGTTGACCCGGTTCAGCGAGCCTGCTGCGCACTGGCCCGCACGCTCGCCGCGGTCTGGCCGAACAGCACCTTGCGCTGCTCGTCGGTCATCGGCTTGCGCAGCTCCCGGCCCAGGGCCAGGCCGCGTTGCACGGCGGGGCGTTCCATGAGGGCATCGTGCCAGCGCTGCAGGTGCGGAAAGCTCTCCAGAGGAATCTCGTAGGCCTCGTGCAGCCGGATCCAGGGCAGGATGGCCATGTCGGCGATGGAATAGTCGTCGCCCGCCACGTGTGCCCCGGTGCGCTGCAGCTGGCCGTCGAGCACGCCGTAGAGGCGGTTGACCTCGTTGCCGTAGCGTTCGATGGCGTAGGGCACCTTCTCGGGCGCATACACGCGGAAATGCCCGTTCTGCCCCGACATCGGCCCCAGCCCGCCCATCTGCCACATCAGCCACTGCATCTGCGCATAGCGCTCGCGCAGGTGGGTGGACCAGAAGCGGCCGGTCTTTTCGGCCAGGTACATCAGGATGGCGCCGCTCTCGAACACGGACACCGGTGCGCCCGGCTCCGCCGGTGCATGGTCCACGATGGCGGGCATGCGGTTGTTGGGGCTGATGGCCAGGAACTCGGGGCGGAACTGTTCGCCCTGGCCGATGTTGACGGGAATGCAGCGGTAGGGCAGGCCGCACTCCTCCAGCATGATGGAGATCTTCCAGCCGTTGGGCGTGGGCCAGTAGTGCAGGTCGATCATTGCGATTCCTCGAACACCAGGGCCGGGGTGGCCATGATCCGGGCCGTGTGGCCCAGTTCCTGGATCAGGTGGTTGGCGAAGTAGCTGTTCTGCGTGTCCGGCTCCAGCGCGGCGACGGCCAGGTTGGCGCGGGGCTGGCCCAAGGGCACGTAGAAGCTGCCCGCCGGGATGTCGATGGCGCTGCGCACCGGGGCCACCTGCACGCGCACGATATCGGTGTCGCCTGCGATGGTGCCGCGCACGTCCTGGCGGCCGCCGGTCTCGCGGGCGGTTTCGCGGTAGGTGTCGGCCAGCGCGGAGCCCGGCTCGGCCACGCGCATCACCTGCAGGCCCAGCAGCTTCAGGCGTTCCACGGCGTCGGCGGCGCTGGCCGACAGCCAGTAGCCGCAGGGCCGCGCGCGGGCCTTGGTCGGGTGCAGGGTGAGCGAGGAGTTCCACTCCACGCGGATCGGGCGGTCTGCGCCGGTTTCGGGGTCCAGGAAGTCCAGCTCGCGCTGCGTGGGTGTGGCGGCGGCTTCCACCACCACCTGGTCGCGGCAGGCCTGGGAGCTGATGTCGCGCGCCACGAAGGAACGCACCTGCTCCAGGTTGGCCGCGCGGTCGGCCGTGCTGCGCAGCGCGCTCATGATGGCCGTGACCTGCGTGTGCACGCGGCGCTGGATGTGCATGCGGCCGATGCCCACGCCGCGCGTCTCGATCAGCAGGCTGACGGTGTTCTTGAGACCGTTCACGTTGCGGCCCGTGTCGGGCTGCGTGCCGCCCATGGAGATGCGCTTGTCCTCCAGGTTGGTGGACGTGGTGTAGTACCAGTCGCTCGCCAGGCCCTGGGCCTTGAGCGCCGCCACCATGGGCTGGTGGTACCACTCCTGCGAGGCCTTGGTCAGGAACTCGGGGTAGTTGGCCGTGGTGGCGTACTGCAGCAGCGCGTCGTAGCGCTGGATGGCGTTGAACTTCTGCAGGTAGCGGCCCACGACAGTGTATTCGTGCGCGTCCATCACCAGGATGGGGCGGTAGTCGTTGACCACCTGGGCCAGGGCGCGCGCCTCGGGCGTGTTCAGCAGCAGATGGTCGCGGTTCATGTCCACGCCGTTGGCCGTGACGCGGGTGCCCGCGGCCGCGCCGTCGGGGTTGGCGCGCGGCACGATGACGACGTTGATGCGGTCCAGCAGGGGCTCCAGCAGGCCCTGGGTCAGTTCGCGGCTGATCACCAGCAGGGCCTCGCTGCCCGCGGGCTCGTCGCCGTGCTGCTGGCCGATCAGCACCACGGTGGGGCGGGCGCTCTTGTCCAGGTCCACCAGCTCGGTGCCCGCCGCGCGCGTGGCCAGCAGGCCCAGGATGGGTTCGCCGCGCTGCGACATGCCCAGCTGGAGCAGCTTGGTGCGCGTAGGGCCGCGCGCGCCGGGGTTGTCCAGCGACTGCAGCCACTGGGCGAGCTCGGCATTGGTCGTGAAGGCCCGGCGGTTGGGGCCCAGCCCGGGCGTGCCGTAGGCCACCGCTGGGTCGGGGAAGCGGGCGGCTACGGCGGGGCCGTAGGGCGGTGCCATCGGGCCTTCGTTCTGCACCACCAGCGGCGCGGGTGGCGGCAGCGGGCTGGCAACGGCTCCGGCGGCGCCTGGAACGTCCGGGCGCTGCGCCTGGGGCGGCAGGGGCGCCTGGCCGAGCGGCGCGGGCACCACTGTGCCCTGCTGGGCGCGGGGCAGCGGGGCGGGGGCGCCGGAGCGCGCGGTCGGCGTAGAGGGCCAGGGCGGTAGCGGGGTGCTCGAACACGCTGCCAGCAGCGCGGCGGCCAATGCGGCGGTCAGTGCGGTGGAAAAGGTCCGGGGCAGGCGGCGGGGGAGAAGGTGCATGGTCATGGTCATTTCTGCCAGTAAGGCCGAGCAGGGCGGCTCTGTGACGGTGATGTTACCTGTCCACCCTGTCCGCGCCGTGTCGGCGTACATCCCGTTGCAAACGCAGGGTTGACAGGCTGGCTCAGGTGGCCGGAGCAGCCACGGGCATCTTCAGCCGCAGCAGGGCGCGCACGAATCCGTGGTCCGAGCGGCTGCGGTCGCGCCCCTCGTGCAGGTGGTCGTTGAAATAGTCCACGCGCCGCACGTCGCCCACGCTGTTGCGGCCGTTGGGCAGGAACTCCTCGCTCACCAGGATCTGGTCCAGCACGCTGGGCGAGCCCTGGTGGATGTGGGAGTAGGCCACGTCCTTCTTCAGCGCCGCGTCGCCCTGCAGGTCGTAGGCGTTGAACAGGGCCACGTCGCGGGCCGAGCGGTCGTAGGCGATCTCGTTGGTGGCGCAGATGAGCTGCGTGGTCACGCTGTCGGGCGTGTCGTTGAAGTCGCCCAGCACCACCAGCGGCATGCTGGTGCGGTGCAGCACGTCGATGACCAGGCAGCGCAGCGCCATGGCCTCGGCGCCGCGCATGATGAGCGAGCGCAGCGACGCCAGGGCCATCACCTTGCGGTCGTCCCTGTCTTCGAGGTGGTTGCCCTGCGCGTCCTGCAGGAACTTGGGGCGCTTGGACTTGAGGTGGGCCGTCAGCACGTTCAGCGTCTGGCCGTGCTTCATGCGCAGGGTCGCCACCAGCGGCGGGCGCTCGAAGCGGGTGTGGGCGCCCAGGCCGGGCACCTCCACCTGGAAGCCCGGCGGGAACTCCGCGAACGACTGCTGCGCCTCGACCTTGAGCCGCGTTGCCAGGCCCACGCGCGGGGTGCCCTGGGCGCCTGCGTGCGTGGCGCTGTTCTCCGCGCCCGGCACGGCCACGAAGTCATAGCGCAGGCCGCTGCGGGCGAGGGCGCCTTTCAAGGCCGCGTCGTCCCAGACCTCCTGCACCGCCAGCACGTCGGCGTTGAGCATGCGAAAGCGCTCGCCCAGCCAGGTGAGCTTGCGGTCGAATTCGGCCTGGGTGTAGGGCTCCTGGTTCTCGTAGAACATGCGCCCGGGGTTGGCCAGGTTGAGCACGTTGCAGGTTGCCACCATCAGGGTGGCCAGGGGCTGGGGCGGGTCGTTGGGGCGCATGAGGCCCCGACTGTACGGCATGCCCCGCAGGGTTTGCAGGTTTCAGGCCATTTTGGCCGCCAGCGCTTATGCAGCAAGCGCTGGCAGCTATTCTTTCAGGAGCGCTGCAACTCAGCGGTTGAACGAGCCGCGCGAGCCGCCGCCCGTGCCGCGCGGGCCGCTGCTGCGGCCACCACCGCCGTAGCCGCCGCCACCACCGCCCCCACCGCTGCGGTAGCCACCGCCGCCGCCGCCGCGCCGTCCGCGTCCGGCCATGCTGTCCACGCTGGTGCGCATGGGGTCGGGCTGGCCGCCGCCGGCGTGGCCGCCGTTGCGGTGGTTGGGGTTGCTGTGCCCACCCTGCGTGCCCAGGTGGGCGTTGGCGTGGGGCGGCTGGTCGTCATAGCGGTGACCGCCGCCTTCCGGGCGCGGGCCTCGGCTGCGCGCCGGTGCGGGCTGGTTCGGGCGGCCGCCATTGCCCTGGCCGTTGTTGCTGCTGCTGTTGCCGCGTGCGCCGCGGCCGCCGCCATGGCCCGCATTGCCGTTGCCGCCGCCGCCCTGCTTGGCGCCGCGATCACCCTGGCTGGCCTTGTTGGTGCGGATGCGCTCCATCATCTCGCTGCGGGCGGCCTTGGCGGCGGCCTGCATCACCTCGCGGCTGGGCGGCTTGCCTGCGCCGCCCCAGATGGTCTGGCGGCCCATGGCGATGGGTTCGGCCTTTTCGCCGGCCTCGGGGCCGAAGCCGTCGATCACCTGCACGGGGATCTCCTGCTTGGTGAAGCGCTCGATCTCCATCATGAAGCCTTCCTCGTCCATGCAGACCAGGCTCACGGCTTCGCCGCTGGCGCCCGCGCGGCCGGTGCGGCCGATGCGGTGCACGTAGTCCTCGGGCACGTTGGGGATTTCGTAGTTGACGACGTGCGGCAGGTCGTCGATGTCGATGCCGCGCGCCGCGATGTCGGTGGCGACCAGGGCGCGGATCTCGCCGCTCTTGAAGCCGGCCAGCGCCTGCGTGCGGGCGCTCTGGCTCTTGTTGCCGTGCAGGGCCATGGCCTGCACGCCGTTCTTAGTCAGGAATTCGGCCACGTTGTTGGCGCCGAACTTGGTGCGGGTGAAGACCAGCACCTGGCTCCAGTTGTGCTGCTGGATGATGTGCAGCAGCACCTGCTTCTTTTTGCCGCGGCCCACGGGGTGGATCACCTGCGTGATGCGCTGTACCGTGGTGTTGCGCGGGGTGACCTGGATGCTCTGCGGGTTCTTGAGCAGCGTGCCGGCCAGCTCGCGGATCTCGTCGCTGAAGGTGGCGGAGAACAGCAGGCTCTGCTTGTCCTTGGGCACCAGGGCCAGCACCTTCTTCACGTCGTGGATGAAGCCCATATCGAGCATGCGGTCGGCTTCGTCGAGCACCAGCACCTGCACGGTGGACAGGTCCAGAAAACCCTGCTGCTGCAGGTCCAGCAGGCGGCCGGGGGTGGCGACCAGGATGTCCACGCCGCGCTTGATGCGGTCGATCTGGGGGTTCATGCCCACGCCGCCGAAGACGACGGTGGAGGAAATGTCGAGGTACTTGCCGTACTCGCGCACGGATTCCTCGACCTGGGCGGCCAGTTCGCGCGTAGGTGTGAGCACCAGCGCGCGGATGCCCTTGCCGCCGAACTTGCTCTTGGGCGCGGTGCCTTGCGAGAGGCGGTGCAGCATGGGCAGGGTGAACGCTGCGGTCTTGCCGGTGCCGGTCTGCGCGCCGGCCAGCAGGTCGTGGCCTTCGAGCACGGCGGGGATGGCCTGGGCCTGGATGGGCGTGGGCGTTTCGTAGCCCGTTTCGTGCACAGCCTTCAGGATGGCAGGAGCCAGGTTCAGTTCGTCAAATGTCATGTTTTTGAATGCGCCCGTCCGGGGCGCCGGGTATCGGCCTGTCGCGCAACCCAGGCGGGTTGCCGAGCCAGTCTCAGGCCGATGGGGTTCAGGATTGGGAGCCCGCAAGCGTGGCTTGCTTCGTCCCCAGCAGTGTGCTGATGCGGCGGGCAACTGGAGCCCGTCACGGGGATATTGTCGCATGGCCCGATAATCGAGGTTTGCTCGCAGAAATCTCTGCCCACTTCTTGCAGGTTTGAGGACCAATGGCCCAATACGTTTATTCGATGAACCGCGTCTCCAAGACCGTGCCGCCCAAGCGGCAGATCTTGAAAGACATCTCCCTGAGTTTCTTCCCCGGCGCCAAGATCGGCGTGCTGGGCCTCAACGGCTCCGGCAAGTCCACGCTGCTCAAGATCATGGCGGGCGTGGACAAGGAGATCGAGGGCGAAGCCATCCCCATGCCGGGGATCAAGATCGGCTACCTGCCGCAGGAGCCGCAGCTGAACCCCGAGCACACGGTGCGCGAAAGCGTGGAAGAGGCCATGGGCGAGGTTTTCGCCGCCAAGGCCAAGCTCGAAGAGGTGTACGCCGCCTATGCCGAGCCGGACGCCGACTTCGACGCGCTGGCGGCCGAGCAGGCGCGGCTGGAGGCCATCATCTCCACGGCGGGCACCGATTCCGAGCACCAACTGGAAATCGCCGCCGACGCGCTGCGCCTGTCCCCGTGGGATGCCAAGGTCGGCGTGCTCTCCGGCGGTGAAAAGCGCCGCATCGCGCTGTGCCGCCTGCTGCTGTCCAAGCCCGACATGCTGCTGCTCGACGAACCCACCAACCACTTGGATGCGGAAAGCGTCGATTGGCTGGAGCAGTTCCTGCACCGCTTCCCCGGCACCGTGGTCGCCATCACCCACGACCGCTACTTCCTCGACAACGCGGCCGAGTGGATCCTGGAACTGGACCGCGGCCACGGCATTCCCTACAAGGGCAACTACAGCACCTGGCTGGACCAGAAGCAGGCCCGCCTCGAATCCGAGCAGAAGGGCGAGGAAGCCCGCGCCAAGGCCCTGAAGAAGGAACTGGAGTGGGTGCGCCAGAACGCCAAGGGCCGCCAGGCCAAGAGCAAGGCGCGTATCGCCCGTTTCGAGGAATTGAGCGACTACGAATACCAGAAGCGCAACGAGACGCAGGAAATCTTCATCCCTGTCGCCGAACGCCTGGGCACGCAGGTCATCGAGTTCAAGAACGTCACCAAGTCCTTCGGCGACCGTGTGCTGATCGACAACCTGTCGATGAACATCCCCGCCGGTGCCATCGTCGGCATCATCGGCCCGAACGGGGCGGGTAAATCCACGCTGTTCAAGCTCATCGCGGGCCGTGAGCAGCCCGACAGCGGCGAGGTCGTCATCGGCTCCACCGTCAAGATGGCCTACGTGGACCAGAGCCGCGACGCGCTGTCGGACGAGAAGACCGTGTGGGAAGACATCTCCGGCGGCCTGGACATCATCAACATCGGCAAGTTCCAGATGGCCAGCCGCGCCTACGCCGGCCGCTTCAACTTCAACGGCGGCGACCAGCAGAAGAAGGTGGGCCTGCTCTCGGGCGGCGAGCGCGGGCGCCTGCACCTGGCCAAGACGCTGATCGCGGGCGGCAACGTGCTGCTGCTGGACGAACCCTCGAACGACCTGGACGTGGAAACCCTGCGCGCGCTGGAAGACGCGCTGCTGGAATACGCGGGCACGGTGTTGGTAATCAGCCACGACCGCTGGTTCCTCGACCGCATCGCCACCCACATCCTGGCCGCCGAAGGTGACAGCCAGTGGACGTTCTTTGACGGCAATTACCAGGAGTACGAGGCCGACAAGAAGAAACGCCTGGGCGAGGAGGGCGCCAAGCCCAAGCGCATGCGCTACAAGGCCCTGAAATAAGCCCGCAGGTCAAGTAGGATTGCAACTGGCAACCACCCGCCTGACGATTCTCCTCCTCCCCCCATGTCCCAGTCCGCGTTGAACGCCCGAACTGTTTTCCGTGCCTGCGTGGTCAACGCGGTGCGCGGGGGCGAGGCGCTGATGCAGCAGCTGGTCAAGGTCACCCAGTCGGCCCTGACGGAGGAGGAGTCGCAGGTACGCAACATCCAGCAGCGCAACCTGCTCAGCGACAGCCTGCGGCTGCTCAACCAGCACGAGGCGGCCCTGGTCAAGGGCTACCCCATGGCCCTGCTGGAAACCTTTGCCGAAGGCCCGTCCACCGTCAAGGGGCGCACCACCGCCGAAGACACGGGCATGGACTTCGGCGAGCTCTCGCTCATGGACGAGAACGAGATGCAGGCGCAGGTGGAACTCTCCAAGGCGCAGCAATCGGCCCTGCATGCCACCGACGCGGTGCTGGCCGAGCTCAACACCCTGGTCAGCTCGGCCCAGGGCCTGCGCAGCGTGCAGCCCGAACGCAACCCGCTGCGCCCCGAGAGCTACATCCGCGCGCTGCAGCAGGTCGTGGGCGGCACCGGTGTGTCGCCCGAGGTGCGGCAGCTGTGGATGCAGCACATGCGCGACCTGCTCGGCAAGCTGCTGGTCGAGGAATACCGGCGCACCGCCGCCAGCCTGCGCGAGCACGGCGTCCAGCCCGTGGGCTACGCGGTGGTGGGCACGCCTTCGGGCAGCAGCGGGCGCGGAGGCCTGGGGACGGGTTACGGCGGGACCGGCTACGGCACGGGCTATGGCGGCGGCTACTCGGGCTATGGCCATTCCATGAATGCCCCTATGGGCGACTACGGCCGCAGCGGCATGGGCCCCGTGACCGGCTGGAGCGGTGACTCGCAGCAGGGCGGCATGGCGCCCGCCGCCGAAGAGGCCTTGCTGACGGTGGGCATCCTGCGCCAGATGCTGGCCGGCGGCGACCCCTTCGACCCGCGCACCTACGGCGCGGTGCCCGTCATGGGTGTTCCGCCGGTCCAGGCCGTGCCCGTGCATCCTGGGCATCCTGGCGTGGCCCACGTGCCGCCGGGAGCGGGCGGCGCCGGCTACTACCCGGCCAACGCCGCGGTGGAAGCCATGGAGGACATCGCGCAGCTGGAGCGCATCGTGGGCCGCTTGTCCGGAAATGCGGGCGGCCCCGTCATTAGCCAGCCTGGATCGCTGCCGGTGCCCCTGGCGGGCTGGCGTGCGCCCTCGGGCATGGCGCCGGTCGTCTATGCCACCATGCCCATGGAGGCGGCGCTGCAGTCCCCCGCCATGGCCGTGGAGGTCGTGGGCCGCATGATGGCCAACATCGCCCAGGACACCCGCCTGCTGCCGCCGGTGCAAAAGGCCGTGCAGACCCTGGAGCCCGCCCTCAAGCAGCTCGTACAGCACGATGGGCGCTTTTTCACCGACAGCACCCACCCCGCCCGGCGCATGCTGGACGAACTGACGCAGCGCAGCCTGGCGTTCACGTCCGAGGCGGCGCCCGGCTTCACCAGCTTCATGCGCCTGCTCAAGGGCGCCGTCGAACACCTGGCCGCGTCCGAGATCCGGGACGCCGGCCCCTTCGACACCGTGCTCAAGGCCCTGCAGTCGGCCTGGGACACGCAGGAGCAGAAACTCAAGGCCCATCAGGACGCCCAGCAGAAAGCCCAGTTGCACGCCGAGCAGCGCGAGATGCTGGCCGAGAAGATCGCCGCAGACATCCGCAAGCTGCCTGATGTGGGGAACGTGCCCAAGGACATCCTGGACTTCGCCGCCGGCCCCTGGGCCGACGTGGCGGCGCTGGCGCAGGTGCTCAAGGCGCCCGACGCGCAGGACGACGACCCCGGCGGCTACCTGGCCCTGGTGCCCGTGCTGCTGTGGAGTTCGCAGCCCGAGCTGACGCGCCAGGAACCCGACCGCCTCAACGAAACCATTCCCGGCCTGCTGGCCAAGCTGCGCAAGGGCCTCAAGACCATCGCCTACCCGCCCGCGCAGACCAGCGCCTTGCTGCAGCGGCTGGTGGGCTTGCACCAAGAAGCTTTCGAGAAGCCCGCGCCTGCGGCCAAGCCTGCCGCGCCCGAGCCGGAACCCGTCGCCGAGGTGCCTGCGGAGCCGATGCCGGTGGAGGAGACCCCGCCCGCTGCCGAAGAAAGCGCTCCAGAGGCCCCGGTAGAGGCCGCCGCGCCCGACCCCTATGCGGATTTTGTGATCGGCGCCTGGGTGGAGCTGGTGACCAACGGCCGCATGGTGCGCACGCAGCTCACCTGGGCCAGCCCGCATGGCACGCTCTTCCTCTTCACCGCGCCGGATGCCAGCACCCAGTCCATGACCCGGCGCATGCGCGACAAGCTGGCGTCGGAAGGCTCGCTGCGCGTGGTGCCGGCGCCTGCCGCCAAGCCCGCAGCGCCGGAGCCCAAATCCCCGGACGCCAAGCCCGCGGGCGCGCGGTCGAGGCCGTCGAGTTCCAGGATGGCGCCCCTGTCCAAGCCTGCGCCGCTGCCGCCTTCCAAATCCTCCAAGAACCGCTGATCCTCAGCGCAGCAGCTTCTTGCGCACCAGGTGGATGTGGTTGCGCAGCGCGTACAGCTCGTCCGCGTACGACAGCGGCACGCTCACCTTTTCCACCTGCGCCTCCAGCCCGTCCAGGGCCTTGAGCAGCTCGGCGGAGTCCGCCTTGCCGGCCTCCATGTCGTTCTCGATCTCGCGCAGGCGGCCGTACCAGCGGAACACGCGCGAGCGCACGCGGAACTGGTACAGCGGCGGCACGATGCGCGACAGCGGCAGCATCACCGCGATCAGCAGGCCCAGCACCAGCCACATGCGCTCGATCAGGTTGGCGACCCAGAACGGCAGGTAGCGCTGCAGCATGGGCACCGGCTCGTTCATGGCGCGGTCCCCTTCCTTGGCGATGGGCAGCTCGCTGGCGCGCGAATTGGGGAACTCCCGCGCCCGGTTGAACCAGCCCGAGCCGCCGTGCAGCTTCTGCGCGTTCTGCGCGAACAGCGTGAGCAGGGCGGGGTGCGTGCCGTCGCGTGCCAGCAGCGAGGTGGTGGATGCCACCAGCCGCACGTCGCGCGCGGGCACGTTGGCCGCCAGGTCCACCACGCCGCGCGGCAGCGTCACCGGCGTCAGGAAGGGAAAGCGCCGCGCATAGGCCTCGTGCTGGGAGAAATCCAGCAACTGCACGCCCGGTGTCTGCAGCAGCATCTGCACCATCAGCGACTCGGGGGCCGAGGCGAACACCAGCGCATCGAGCTTGCCCGCCAGGAAATCCACGGTGGCCGGGGTCTGCTCCAGCCGCGACATCTGCACCGCGCCGGGCTCCACCTTGTTCGCATCCAGCAGGCGCTCCATCAGCTTGGGCACGCCGCTGCCTTCCGAGCCCACGTTCACCCGCCAGCCGCGCAACTGCTGCAGGCTGGACAGGCGCGGCGCCTTGAGCATGCGCTGGGCCGCGTCGGTGCGGTAGAACAGCCACACGGGCTCCACGAACAGGCTGCCCAGGGATACCAGTTCGTCCGCATCGTCGGGCAGCAGTTCCGCCGTGCCGCCCTGCACGAAGGCCACGTCGGCCCGGCCCTCGCGCAGCAGCTGCAGGTTGTGCGATGAGCCCTCGCTGGGCAGCAGCACCACCTCGATGCCGTCCGCCGCCAGCGCCTGCTGGTAGCGCTTGCCGAACTCCTCGTAGGCGCTTTGCGCGGGGCCTGTGGCCAGGGTGACCGTCTTGGGCGGGTTGGGGTTGAGCCACCAGTACGCCAGCACCAGCAGGCCCACGGCCAGGAAGGCCAGCGGGCCGGCCGACACGATCAGGTCGCGCAGCGTGAGAAAGGTGTTGCGAAAGGCCTGGGGCATGGGGTCAGATGTCCCCGGCGCAGGGCAGGTACAGGCCCTCGGCCGTCGTGATCGACCGTGCCATGCGCGCGGCCCGCGCGGTGGCGATGGCCGTCGCCTCGGCCGCCATCGTGGCCAGCACCATCATGCCCAGGCTCGTGCCCGCGCGGCCGGTGCCCAGGCTGAAGAGGGTGTCGCCGTCCGACATGGTGTGCACGGGGTTGATGCTGCGCGCCAGCCCGTCGTGCGCGGCCAC
>Ga0222421_100417_pt1 | contig 13717 bp, 13 predicted proteins | sample 3A1ome_2_FD_182473 | JGI IMG/M metagenome (GOLD analysis project Ga0222421, IMG submission 182473) | Enriched microbial communities from leaf-cutter ant dump, University of Wisconsin, Madison, United States - 3A150A (version 2) | ecosystem: Environmental > Terrestrial > Nest > Insects nest > Nest... | reverse complement strand
GGTGCTGGCGGGCGTGCTGGCCGTGCTGGGCTATTCGGTGAACGAGTCGGTGGTGATCTTCGACCGAATCCGCGAGGCCTTCCGCAAGTACCGCAAGATGACCACGCACGAGGTGATCGACCACGCCATCACCAGCACCATGAGCCGCACCATCATCACCCACGCCTCGACCGAGGCGATGGTGCTGTCGATGTTCTTCTTCGGCGGCCCGAGCCTGCACTACTTCGCGCTGGCGCTGACCATCGGCATCCTGTTCGGCATCTACTCGTCGGTGTTCGTGGCCGCCGCCATCGCCATGTGGCTGGGCGTGAAGCGCGAGGACCTCGTCAAGCCTGCCAAGAAAGAAGGGGATCCGAACGATCCCCATGCCGGCGCCACTGTCTGAAACGTTCTTTGCGCACCCGCCGTGTCCCGCTAATATCAGCCCATGCAGCCCACGCCGTCTTCCGTTCCGCAGCGCCGGCTGGCCCGCCAGGCGCGCCAGCGGTTCGTGGAGGGCATCTGCGCAGGGCTGCCCGGGCTGGACAAGGTGGTCCTGGACTTCCTCACCACGCTGATGAGCCAGACGGGCACGGCGCGGGAGATGCAGTCCCACCGCGACGCCTGGATGCTCTACCAGCAGCACCACGCGGCCTGGGTCGACCGCACCGCCAAGGCCTGGCGCGATGCGCTGGCACCGCACAGCAGCACCGGTAGCGGCCTCGCCACCGCCGGCGCGGGCCTGCAGTTCGAGCTGCTGAGCGACGACGTGGTGGAAAACAAGATCCTGGCCTCGCGCATGGCCCTCACGGTCAGCGAGCAGGTCGGCCCCCAGTTCGACACGCTGCGCCAGCGCACCCAGTCGCTGGAAGGACAGGAGCTCGACAGCGGTGACATCCTGCGGCCCGATGCCGTCTGCCTGCGGCTGGTGGAGCAATGGGTCGAGGCCGGCCTGCCCCGCACCGACCTGCAGACCGTGGTGGACCCTCTGCAGCGCGAGCTCGCCAACCTGCTGCAGAAGCAGTACCAGGCGGTCAACGTGTTCTATGTGGAGCAGGGCGTCACGCCGCAGACGGACCTCAAAGCGCGCGTGCGCCGCAACGCGGTCGGCGGCGCAGCGGGCGGCGGCAGTGCCAGCAGCGACTCCGGCTCCGGCGGCCTGGCGTCGCAGGCCCTGGCCCAGACCCGCGACGCCATGGCGGCCGCGGCGGCACGCGGCGGCATGGGCATGCCCGGCCGGCCCATGGGCCACCCGCACGCCGCACCGCCCCGCATGCCGCAGCATGCTGCTGGCTACCCCCAGCACGGCATGCCCACCGCCTTCGCCACGGGCATGACGCCCCTGGCGCGTGCCCGGCAGCGCGCCCAGGGCGTGATGGGCCAGCTGCGCCGGCTGCTGACGCAACCGGCCACGGGCTTCGACATGGTCCACGCGCCACCGGCCTCGGCCGCACTGGCCCACGCGCTGACCGCCCACCGCGTGCATGCGGACACCTACTACAGCGGCGTCGCCACGCTGATGGAGGACTACAGCCCCGCCGCCGTGGTGCAGCTGGCGGGCACCGTGCGCGAACGCTCCACCGAGCTCAAGAAAAAGGCCTCCACGGCCGGCGAGAAGGCCATCATCGAAGTGGTGGCCCTGATGTTCCAGAGCATCCTGGCCGAGGATCGCATCCCACCGGCAGTGCGCGTGTGGTTCGCGCGGCTGCAGGTGCCCGTGCTGCGCGTGGCGCTGGCGGAGCCCGAGTTCTTCAGCAACCTGGACCACCCCGCGCGCCAGCTGATCGACCGCATGGGCGCCTGCGTGATGGGCTTCGACGCCACCAGCATCAATGGCAGCGCGCTGGAAGCCGAGATCCGCCGCGTGGTGCAGGTGATCGAGCAGTACCCCGAGACCGGCCGACGCGTGTTCCAGCTCGTGTACGACGAGTTCGAGAAATTCCTGTCCAAGTTCCTGACCGAGAAGCAGGCCACTTCGCGCCTGGTCAGCGTGGCCCAGCAGGTGGAGCAGAAGGAAACGCTGGCCATCCAGTACACCATCGAGCTGCGCACCATGCTCAAGGACATGCCGGTGCGTGACGAGATCCGCGAGTTCCTCTTCAAGACCTGGGCCGAGGTGCTGGCCCTGTCCGCCGTGCGCGACGGCCTGCAGCACGCGGACACGATCGCGTTCAAGCGCACGGCCGCCGACCTGGTCTGGGCCGCGAGCGCCAAGCCCCACCGCGCCGACCGCGCGCAGGTCATCCAGAACCTGCCGGGCTTGCTGCAGCGCTTGCGGCAGGGGCTGGAGATCCTGGGCGTGACCGGCGCCGCGCAGGATACACAGATCAAGGTTCTGACCGACACGCTGGCCGACGCCTTCCTGTCGAAGACCGCATCGATTCCCCAGGCCCACATCGACGCCATGGCCAAGCGCCTGGCCAACCTGGAAGACTTCATGAGCGACGCCACGCTGGGCGAGATGCCGCTCAATGCCGACAACATCGAGATGATGCTGGGCATCGACGCATCGTCCATCCACGTGGTGGCCGACAACGGGGCTCCCGTGGACGACGCCATGGTGGCCTGGGCGCAGCAGCTGCAGCCCGGCACCTGGTACACGCTGGACCACAACGGCGCCTCCGCCCAGGTGCAGTACGCCTGGCAAAGCCAGCGCAAGCAATTGCACCTGTTCGCCGCCGTGGACGGTAGCAGCTACCTGATCCAGCTGCGCCGGCTGGCCGCCTACCTGCAGGCCGGCCTGCTCGTGGCGCAGGACGAGGAGGGGCTCACCGTGCGCGCCACGCGCGACGCGCTGGCCAAGCTGGATGCGAATCCCGAGCGGCTATTGGACTAGGGCCTGTTAACGCTATGGAAGGGGATCGCGTTGCCTCGCAAAGGGGCTGGATGCAAGGCGCACGCGCGCAGCAAGGCTGGTGCCTTGCAAGCGCGGGCAACACCGCAGACGGCCCCTTTGCGAGACAACCCGAAGGGAAGCGCATGGCAGCCCGCCCCTCGGCGTTGCATTCCTTGTGCGTGCGTACGCACGCATGGCGTCACGCGCCTTGATGGGCGGGCTGCCATGAGCTTCGCGACTCCTTCCATAGCGTTAACAGGCCCTAAGCACGACCCAGGCGCTGAAACAGCCCGCCCGGCAGCCGGGCCACGCGCCCGTCGAGTTCCAGCTCCAGCAACTCCACCTGCAGCGCAGCCGCAGTCATGCCGGTGCGCGCCACCAGGGCATCCAGACCCATGGGATCGAAACCCAGGGCTTGCAGCAAAGGGCTTTCAGGCTCCTGCACATTGGTCGGGTCGGGCTTCTCGCCGTCATCATGTCCAGACGTGGCGGGCAGGCGCAATTCCTCCAGCACGTCCTGCGCGGACTCCACCAGCTTGGCACCCTGGCGTATGAGCGCATGGCACCCGCGCGACTGGGGCGCGTGGATGGAGCCGGGAATGGCGAACACTTCGCGGCCCTGCTCGGCCGCCAGCCTCGCAGTGATCAAGGACCCGGAGGCCAGCGCGGCTTCCACCACCAGCGTGCCCTGGGACAGCCCGGAGATGATGCGGTTGCGCTTGGGAAAGTTGGCAGGCAACGGCGGCGTGCCCAGCGGGTACTCGCTGACCAGCAGCCCCCGGGCTGCAATGCGGTGCGCGAGGTCCAGGTTCTTGCGGGGATAGACACGGTCCAGGCCCGTGCCCACCACGGCAATGGTGGCCGCCGCACCGTCATCGGCCGCGGCGTCCAAGGCGCCTTCATGGGCGGCGGCGTCCACGCCCAGGGCCAGCCCGGACACGATCGTGAGGCCTGCGCCACGCAATGCCCGGGAGAAAAGCCGCGCATTTTCCGCGCCCTGGGCCGTGGGGTTTCGGCTCCCGACCACCGCAAGGCATCTGTCGGCAGGAAACGGTTTGCCGGCCAGCAATTGTTCGGAGCCCAGGAGATACAGCAGTAGCGGAGGGTCCTCGGTATCGAGCAGCGACTGCGGATAGCGGGCGTCTCCCAAAGTCACGATGGCGCGCGCGGTCCCTGGAGAACCGGCATCATTCAGCCACCGCCAGGTGGTCTCCACCAGCGCAGCCCAGTTCTCGGGAACAGCGACCAGCGACCGCGCCTGCGCGGCCGTCACGCATTGCCGCAGCGCGGATTCCGTCTGTGCAAAGATCGATGGCGGCAGCCCGAAGCGCGCCAGCAGGCTTCGCGCAGCACCATTGCCCACTCCAGGAGAAAGGGTCAGGCGCAGCCAGGCACCGAGTTCGTCGCGATCCATGGAGCAATGGCGAGACAGATCACCGATCACCGGGCCAGGAGCACGGCCAGGGAGCGATGGGCCTGACGAAGTGGTTACTGGGGATTCACCAGGCGATCGCCAACACGGACACCGGTCTGGATTTCCAGCAGCAGCGCATACGAAACACGGTCAAACGTGCGGAAGACCATGGCGGTTCCGTTGCTCTCGCTCGGCAGCTTGATCGTGGCCTTGGCATCATCGGTCTTATCCTTGATGCGCTGGCCCCTGGTCTGCAGCGCCAGGACATGGCCAGGCTCGATGCCATCCTGGGACCCCATGTTGATGGCGATGACCTGGTTCTGTGCGGCATAAGACACCGCGGAACTGCCGTAGATGGAAACCACGCGCGCATCCACCTCAATTTCAGGCGCATGCGGGGTGTAACTGGTGAAAGCTCGCTCCGGTGCAGGCAGAAGCCGGTCGCCTGCCCGGATCTCCTCCTTGGCTACCGACAAATCGACCGTTGCGGGCACATACTCGGAGATGCGGCGTCCCTTGCTATCGATATTTTCCTCGAAGGATTCGCCGCGCACGACCTCGGCCTTGCCCAGGTATTGCGCCTCGTAGCCCAGGATTTCCCCCGTCACAGGATCCTTGAGGGCCACGGCATCGCGGAACACGCGGAAGAAACGCGGCTCACCCGGCTCGACGCGTACGGGCGATGCAGCATCTCCGCGCACATAGGCGCGATCACCGCTGGCCATCAGCACGCGGTCCTCGGTCGTGGCCACGATGCGGGGCGCGCGGCGCAGCACATCGGCATCCACCACCAGGGGCTCCACGAGGAAGGGCTCGATCAGATGGGGCTTGAGCGTGGGCAGCGCCGTGTCTGTCAGGCTGTCGCTGCGCGTGCGGGGAGAGACACGCACGGTCTGATTCTCGGCGGAGGCACCCGGCGGGGTCGTGCGCAGGCGGGCGTAGCCGCCTTCCTTGTCCAGGTACAGCGTCTGGCCCGGAAAGATGAGATGTGGGTTCTTGATGGTTTCCAGGTTCATGCCCCACAGCTCGGGCCAGCGCCAGGGGCGCTTGAGGTACATGCCCGAAATCCCCCACAGCGTGTCGCCACGCTTCACGGTATAGGTGTCCGGTGCATTCGCCGCCAGCTCCGACAGAGGAACGCCGCGCTCCGACACCTGCTGCGCCGTGGCGCGCTGGCTGGCGGAAACGGGATAGTTTTGCGCCTGGGCCGGTGCGACGGCCAGGATGGCCCCAGCGATGATGGTGAGCGCGCCCAGGGCGGTCCGCCGCATGCTGGTGAATGCCGTCATGTTGTTCCTTTTCTCATGCATTGGGAAACGCCCCCTCGCTGGCGCCGCGCTGGCTGCGCAGCATATATACGTTACAAAGCTTCTTAGATTCTCTGCTCAAGCCCTTGATTCGGCAACGATTATTGGCTTGCCGTCCTGCGGCGGGCCGCAAAAGTGGCGAAAATAGCGACATCTTTCTCCGCGCGCCATGGCAATTCTCCCTATTCTTTGTTATCCAGACCCCCGCCTGCACAAGGTCGCCCGCCCTGTGGAGGTCGTGGACGAGCGCGTCCGCGCCCTCGCATCCGACATGCTGGCGACCATGTACGACGCCCATGGCATCGGCCTGGCCGCCACCCAAGTGGACGTGCACGAGCGCCTGGTGGTCATCGACGTCTCGGAGGAACGCAACCAGCCCATGGTGCTGATCAACCCCGAGATCGTCTGGGCCAGCGCGGAAAAGCACCTCAACGACGAAGGCTGCCTGTCCGTGCCCGGCATCTACGACGGCGTGGAGCGCTTCGACGCCGTGCACGTGCGCGCCCTGGACGAGCAAGGCCAGTCGCGCGTCATCGAGGCCGACGGCCTGCTGGCCGTGTGCATCCAGCACGAGATGGACCATCTCCTGGGCAAGGTGTTCGTGGAATACCTCTCGCCGCTCAAGCGCAACCGCATCAAGACCAAGCTGCTCAAGCAGCAGCGGGGAGCGCGCGCGTGAGAGCCCTGGTGCTGGCGCTCCTGGCGCTGGCGATCCAGTTGCCGGGCTGCGCACTGGTTTCCAGCGAAAAGCCCGGAACGCCACGCGCCGAAGTGGTGGCACGCCTGGGGCCACCCACCGCCACCTTCCCCCTGGAATCGGGCGAGCGGCTGCTGTACTCCGAACTCCCGGCCGGTTTCGCGGCCTACAACCTCGACTTCGACGCTGGCGGCCGGCTGGTGCGCAACGAGCAGGTGCTGACGCAGACGCGTTTCGAAAACATTCCTGTCGGGGCATGGACCCTGGCCGACGTGCAGCGTACCTTCGGGCCGCCCCTGCGCGTGGAGCGGGTGGCGCGCTTCGACGGCGACATCTGGACCTACCGCTTCCGGCAGAACTCCGACCCGCGCCTGGCCCACGTCCACCTGGACCGGAAAGGCGTGGTGCGCATGGTGCTCTTCACCGACGAGCTGCCCGGCTTCGACAACACACGCGACTGATTGATGAGAGTCATTTTTGCCGGCACGCCCGAATTCGCCCGCGTAGCGCTGGAGCGGCTTCTGGCCGCAGGCTTCACCGTGCCGCTGGTACTGACCCAGCCCGACCGCCCCGCCGGCCGCGGCATGAAGCTGCAGGCCTCGCCCGTCAAGCAGTGCGCGCAGGCCCACGGCATTCCCGTGGCCCAGCCGCGCAGCCTGCGCCTGGACGGCAAGTACCCCGACGACGCGGCCGCCGCGCGCGATGCCTTGCTGGCGGCCCAAGCCGACGTGATGGTGGTGGCCGCCTACGGCCTCATCCTGCCGCAGTGGGTGCTGGATCTGCCGCCCAGAGGTTGCCTGAACATCCACGCCAGCCTGCTGCCGCGCTGGCGCGGCGCGGCGCCCATCCACCGCGCCATCGAGGCGGGCGACGCGGAAACCGGCGTCACCATCATGCAGATGGACGCGGGCCTGGACACCGGCGCCATGCTGCTCACCGAGCGACTGCCCATCGCCCCCACCGACACCACGGCGACGCTGCACGACAAGCTCGCCGACCTCGGCGGGCGCCTGATCGTCGAGGCCCTGGAGATGGCGGCTTGCGGCGGCCTGCAGGCCGTGCCGCAGCCCTTTGATGGCGTGACCTACGCCCACAAGATCGAGAAGCACGAGGCCGCGATCGACTGGTCGCTGCCCGCCGCCGTGATCGGCCAGCGCATCCGCGCATTCGACCCATTCCCCGGCGCGAGCACCGAGTGCGCGGGAGAAACCATCAAGGTGTGGAACTACGAAATTGATAGCTGCCCGCGCTTTTCAGATAAGCGCTGCGGGCAGATTTTGCTTGCAAACGATGAAGGCGTGACCGTCGCCTGCGGCGAAGGCGCCCTGCGCCTGACCACCCTGCAGCGCGCGGGCGGCAAGCGGCTCGCGGCGGCGGACTTCCTGCGCGGCTTCGCGCTGGAGCCCGGCATGGTGCTGGGCGCCCCGACATGAGCCGAGCAGCGCACATCCGCAGTACGCTGCGCCACCCCTCGTTCCGCATGGCCATGGTGGACATGGCGGGCACCTCCGTGGGCATCGGCGCCTGGGGCCTGGTCACCGGCGTGGTCATGGTCAAGAGCGGCCTGTCCGTAGGCATGGCCGTGTTCATGTCGCTCGTCGTCTACGCGGGCAGCGCGCAGTTGGCCGTCATTCCGCTGATGGCGGCGGGCGCGCCGCTGTGGGTGGTCTGGCTCACGGCGAGCTGCGTGAACCTGCGCTTCGTGATCTTCAGCAGCATGTGGCGCAGCTACTTCGCCCACCTGCCGCTGCGCCAGCGGCTGGCGCTGGGCTATTTCAGCGGGGACGTGATCTACGTCTCCTTCATGCAGCGCTTTCCCGAGCCACGCCCCCAGCCCGAGCAAGTGCCGTACTTCTGGGGCGCGGCTACCACCAACTGGCTAGCGTGGCAGGTGCCGTCCATGGTCGGCATCCTGCTGGCCAACGTGGTGCCGCTGTCCTGGGGGCTGGGCTTCGCGGGCGTGCTCGCGCTGCTGGGCGTGCTGCTGTCGCTGCTGTTCGACCGGGCCACCTGGCTCGCCACCGGAGTGGCCGCCACGGCCGCCATCGCGGCCTTTGCGCTGCCGCTCAAGCTCAACATCCTGGTCGCCATCGCCGCCGCCGTGGCCGTGGGCCTGCTCATCGAGGCGCTGGAGAAACACCGCCAGCACCCCGACGTGGTGCTGGTGCCGCCCAAGGCCGCGCTGCCGCCCGAGGAAAAGCGCCGCGTGGCCGCGGGCGACGAGGTGCCGCTGCGCGAGGAGGAGCATCCATGAGCGCCGCGCCGGGCCGTCCCAAGCAAGCTCGCTCCCGCTTGGCGGGACAGGCCGCAGGCCGAAGGGTGCACCCATGAACTGGGACTGGATTGCACCCGCCGTCGCCATCCTGGGCCTGGCCGTCATCACCGTCATCTCGCGCGCCTTCTTCATGATCCCCGAGCGCGAGCTGCCGCTGCCCGACTGGCTCAAGCGCGGGCTCAAGTACGCGCCCCTGGCGGCGCTGACCGCCGTCATCGCGCCCGAGATCCTGATGACCCAGGGCGAACTCATCACCACCTGGATGGACGCGCGCCTGCCCGCCGTGCTGTGCGCCACCGGGTACTACTTCTGGCGCCGGGGCATCCTGGGCACCATCGTCGTGGGCATGGCGGTGTACCTGCCGCTGCACATCGCCTGGGGCTGGTAGGGGGCTTCTAAAATGGCGGCCGTCAAGCCTCCATTCATCTCCCTCCTGCCATGAACATCCTCCGCTTCTCCGACCTGTGCGCCCAGGGCAAGGCCCAGGGCCAGCGCGTCTTCATCCGCGCCGACCTGAACGTGCCGCAGGACGACGCCGGCCGCATCACCGAAGACACCCGCATCCGCGCATCTGTCCCCTGCATCCGCATGGCGCTGGACGCGGGCGCCGCCGTCATGGTGACCAGCCATCTGGGCCGCCCGACCGAGGGCGAGTTCAAGCCCGAGGACTCCCTCGCGCCCGTGGCCGCGCGCCTGGCCGAGCTGCTGGGCCGTGACGTGCCGCTGGTCGCCAACTGGGTGGACGACGTGGACGTGGCCCCCGGCCAGGTCGTGCTGCTGGAGAACTGCCGCCTGAACGTGGGCGAGAAGAAGAACAAGGAAGACCTTGCGCGCAAGCTCGCCCAGCTCTGCGACATCTACGTGAACGACGCCTTCGGCACCGCCCACCGCGCCGAGGGCACGACCTACGGCATCGCCCAGTTCGCCCCCATCGCCTGCGCCGGCCCGCTGCTGTCCGCCGAGATCGACGCGCTGACCAAGGCGCTGGCCCAGCCGCAGCGCCCGCTGGCCGCCATCGTGGCGGGCTCCAAGGTGTCCACCAAGCTCACCATCCTGAAAAGCCTGGCCGACAAGGTGGACCAGCTCATCGTGGGCGGCGGCATCGCCAACACCTTCATGCTGGCCGCCGGCCTGCCCATCGGCAAGAGCCTGGCCGAGCCGGATCTGGTGAATGAGGCCAAGGCCGTCATCGATGCCATGAAGGCGCGCGGCGCCGAGGTGCCCATCCCCACCGACGTGGTCACCGCCAAGGCCTTCGCGGCCGACGCGCCCGCCACCGTCAAGGCCGCCACCGACGTGGCCGAGGACGACCTGATCCTGGACATCGGCCCCGAAACCGCCGCCCGCCTGGCCGCACAGCTCAAGTCCGCCGGCACCATCGTCTGGAATGGCCCGGTCGGGGTGTTCGAATTCACCGCCTTCGAAAACGGCACGCGCGAAATTGCCCAGGCTATCGCCGAATCTCCGGCTTTCAGCATTGCCGGCGGCGGGGATACCCTGGCGGCCATCGCCAAATACGGCATCGAGAAACAGGTGGGGTATATCTCCACCGGCGGCGGCGCTTTTCTGGAAGTGCTCGAAGGCAAGACACTGCCTGCCTTTGAAATACTTGAAAAACGCTCCGTTACCAGCGTTTGAGATTTGTTACAAACGGCGACACAAGCAAATGCAGCTGCGCGTAAGCAGGCACGCCAATCTGTGACCAAAAACAACGATTCGCGAGTGTCTGGGCGCAGTTACCTCAATTTTTTCTTGTTTTTGTTGAGTATCGCGCCCAGAATTATTTTTCAATCGCGTGGGATGTATCTGTTCATGTCCCCGCCTCTCAAAGTCCGTAGGAGGGAATCATGAAATTTTCAAAGGCAGTCAGCTTGGCGGTGCTTGCTGGCGCTGTGGCTACTTTGGCGGGATGTGCCTATCGTTCGCCGATCCCTCTGGCAGAGAACTTTGAGCTGACCGTCCAACCCAAGGTCCGCTCCGCCGGCCACTGGGAGCTGCTGTCCAACGACGTGGTCGCGCAGACGCTGGGCACCCTCGACAAGGCCGGCATGGCCCCGGGCACGGCACTGCACGTGGCGCTGCCGCCCAACCCCAGCGCGTTCGACCTGGCGTTCCGCGATTTCCTGATCACCAAGCTCGTGCAAAGCGGCGCACCCGTGCTGCAGGATCCCGGCCAGGCGCTCAACGTGACCTACCACGCGCAACTCGTGCGCCACAACAGCGCCCGCCCGCACTTCATCCCCGGCCAGTTCACCATGATCGCCGCCGGCCTGATGGCTGCCTACGGCCTGCGCCACGAACACCTGGACGCGCAACTGCTCGCCACGCTGGGCTTCACCTCGCTGGCCGACTACGGCGCCAGCATCAACTCGGGCGGCCCGACCAACACCGAAATGATCCTGACCACCACGGTCACCCGTGGCGGCCAGTACGTGTCGCGCAAGACCGACGTGTACTACCTGGAGAACGCGGACGCCCCGCTGTTCCTGCGCACTCCCGCGCCCTATAAGAACGTCAACATGAAGGTCGTCTCGCAATGAAATCCACCGCACTCCTGACTGCACTGGCCGCCGCTGCCCTGCTGGCCGGCTGTGCCAACAACGGCACCACGGTGCGCACCGAGCCGACCTACCAGGAAGCCGCCAACAGCCAGTTCCTGACCAGCAGCCGCGACGCCGTTACCAAGCTGACCGCCGGCTTCGACCTGAGCTCCCTGGGCCAAGGCCCGGTGCTCGTCGCCACCATCGTCAACGTGAACGACCTGAGCCGCTCCGCACCGCTGGGCCGCACCCTGTCCGAGCAATACGCATCGCACATGGCCAGCAGCGGCTTCAACGTGAAGGAAGTCAAGCTGCGCGGCGACGTGTTCGTGCGCGAAGGCACGGGTGAGCTGCTGCTGTCGCGCGAAATCAAGGACATCGCCCGCAACCACAACGCCGCCATGGTGCTCGTGGGCACCTATTCGGCTGCCGCCAACTACACCTACGTGAGCCTCAAGCTCGTCCGCACCGAAGACAGCCGCATCATCCGTGGCTACGACTACGCGCTGCCCAACGACCGCGACGTGGCGCGCCTGCTGACCGTGCCGCGCTGATCCCTGCCGGGCAAATCAAAAAAGGCCGTCTCGACGGCCTTTTTTATTGCCCGGCCCGCCACCTAGAATCTCCCTCCATGACCTTCACCGACATGCTGCGCGACGCCACGGCGCAGAACAACTCCTTGCTGTGCGTGGGCCTGGACCCGGAGCCCACGCGGTTCCCGGCGGGCATGCAGGGCGATGCGCACCGGATCTACGACTTCTGCGCGGCCATCGTGGATGCCACGGCGGACCTGGTCTGCGCCTTCAAGCCGCAGATCGCCTACTTCGCCGCCCACGGGGCGGAGGACCAGCTGGAGCGCCTGATGCAGCACATGCGCGCCAACGCGCCGCACGTGCCGGTGATCCTGGACGCCAAGCGCGGCGACATCGGATCCACGGCCGAGCAGTACGCGCGCGAGGCCTTCGAGCGCTATGGCGCCGATGCGGTCACGCTGTCGCCGTTCATGGGTTTCGACTCCGTCGAGCCCTACCTGGCCTACCACGGCAAGGGCGCCTTTCTGCTGTGCCGCACGTCCAACCCGGGCGGGGACGACCTGCAGAACCAGCGCCTAGCCGGCATCGACGGCCAGCCGCTGCTGTACGAGCACGTGGCGCGGCTGGCGCAGGGCCCCTGGAACAAGAACGGCCAGCTCGGCCTGGTGGTGGGCGCGACCTACCCGCAGGAGATCGAGCGCGTGCGCAGCATCGCGCCCACGCTGCCGCTGTTGATCCCCGGTGTGGGCGCGCAGGGCGGCGACGCGGCGGCGACCGTGCGCGCAGGACTGCGCAGCGACGGGCCCATCATCGTGAACTCCTCGCGCGCCATTCTGTATGCGTCCAAGGGCGACGACTTCGCGGCGGCGGCGCGCACCGAGGCGCAGCGCACCCGGGCCGTGCTCGAAGCCTCGCGCGGCGGCTAGAACCACACCCCAAGGCTCCGCCACAGCCCATGCAGCTCAAGTGGCTTGAAGACTTCATCGTCCTGGCGCAGGAGCGCAGCTTCACCCGCGCGGCCGAGTTGCGGCACGTCACGCACCCGGCCTTCGGGCGGCGCATCCGGGCGCTCGAAGCCTGGGCGGGCACGCCGCTGGTGGAGCGCGGCGGCGGCCCCGTCACGCTCACGCCGGCGGGGCTGAGCTTTCTGGAGACCGCGGGCCAGCTCGCGCGCAACCTCGCGCAGTCGCACGAGGAGCTGCAGAGCCTGGCCGGCCGGCAGGCCCGCACCGTGACCCTGGCCACCGGCCGCACGCTCGCACGCACCGTGGTAGCCGACTGGCTGGTGCGCCTGCAGCCCGTGCTGCAGGGCGGCGAGCTGTGCATCCGCACGCGGGCGCTGGCCGAGACCGTGGTCCTGCTGGAGCGCAACGAGGCCGACTTCTCCCTGCTCTACCACCACCCGGCCATCGCCGTGCGGCTCGATGCGCGGCAGTTCCTGCACCTGACCGTGGCCTCGGACCGGCTGGTGCCGGTAGCGCGCGCCACCGCGCGCGGGGAGGCTCTGCACCGCTTCGGCGACGACACCGAACCCGTGCCCTACCTCGCCTACGCGCCGCAGCTGGCGCTGGGGCGGCTGGTGGAAGACCACCTGTCGCACAACCCGCATGCCCCGCGCCTGCGCCGCGTGGTGGAGTGCGATTCGGCCGACGCCCACTACGAATACGTGCAGAAGGGCCTGGGCGTGGCCTGGCTGCCCTGGTCCATGGTACATGCGGACTGCCAGGCCCGGCGCCTGGCGCCCGCCGGCGACGCGCGCATGGAAGTGCGCTTCGACGTGCGCCTGTACCGCCCCAAGCGCCGGCTCGGCCCGCTGGCCGAGGCGCTCTGGAAGGCGCTGGCCCAGCGCTGAAACCAGGCCGGGTTTTCCCCAGGCGGCGGAAACCCATTGGCAAGGTTTGGTGCCGTTTCGGCACCAACACGGCGGGCGCAGCTTTCCACAATGAAGCCACCCCACAAGCCGACAACCCAGGAGACATGCCCATGCCGATTCCCCACTTCCCGCGCCGCGCCGCACTGCTGTACGGGCTGGCCGCCGCCCTCGCCGCGCCTGCCATCGCGTCCGCCCAGGAGTCCTACCCCTCCAAGCCCATCACCATCGTCGTGGGCTACCCGCCCGGCGGCAGCACCGACTTG
>Ga0222421_100416_pt1 | contig 13720 bp, 15 predicted proteins | sample 3A1ome_2_FD_182473 | JGI IMG/M metagenome (GOLD analysis project Ga0222421, IMG submission 182473) | Enriched microbial communities from leaf-cutter ant dump, University of Wisconsin, Madison, United States - 3A150A (version 2) | ecosystem: Environmental > Terrestrial > Nest > Insects nest > Nest... | reverse complement strand
CCTTCTTCTCCACCAAGGAAGAAGGCATGGGCATGGGCCTGAACCTGTGCCGCAGCATCGTCGAGTCGCACCAGGGCAGGATGCAGGCACAGAACCTCTACAATGGACCGGAGGTCATCGGCTGCCGGTTCTCCTTCTGGCTGCCGCTCGCCAGGCCTACCGACGCTACTATGAATTCCGTAGCAAACGTACAAACTCCAAGGACAATTGCATGAGCTTGATCCCGAAAAAAGGCACTGTCTACGTGGTGGACGACGACGAAGCAGTCCGCGACTCCCTGCAATGGCTGCTGGAGGGCAAGGACTACCGCGTACGTTGCTTTGATTCGGCCGAAACCTTCCTCTCGCGCTACGACCCGCGCGAGGTCGCCTGCCTGATCGTGGACATCCGCATGGGCGGCATGACGGGCCTGGAGCTGCAGGACCGCCTCATCGAGCGCAAGTCCCCCCTGCCCATCGTCTTCATCACCGGCCACGGCGACGTGCCCATGGCCGTGAACACCATGAAGAAGGGCGCGCTCGACTTCATCCAGAAGCCTTTCAACGAGGAAGAACTCGTGGGCCTGGTCGAGCGCATGCTGGACCACGCGCGCGAGGCCTTCGCCGGCTACCAGCAGGCCGCGAGCCGCGATGCGCTGCTGTCCAAGCTCACCAGCCGCGAGGCCCAGGTGCTGGAGCGCATCGTCGCCGGCCGCCTGAACAAGCAGATCGCCGACGACCTGGGCATCAGCATCAAGACCGTGGAGGCGCACCGCGCCAACATCATGGAAAAGCTCAACGCCAACACCGTGGCCGACCTGCTCAAGATCGCCCTGGGCCAGAACGCGCCCAAGGGTTGAGAACTCACCTTTTGATAGCTGCCAGCGCTTGCCAGATAAGCGCTGGAGGCCAATTTGACTGATATTTTGGATTGACATGACAGCCCAGCTCATCGACGGCAACGCTCTCTCCCGCCAACTGCGCAGCGAGGTCGCGCAGCGCGCCGCCGCGCTCAAGAGCTGCGGCGTCACGCCCGGCCTGGCCGTGGTGCTGGTGGGCGACAACCCCGCCAGCCAGGTCTATGTGCGCAACAAGGTCAAGGCCTGCGAGGACAGCGGCCTGCACTCCGTGCTCGAAAAGTACGACGCCGACATGACCGAGGCCGCCCTGCTGGCGCGCGTCGAAGCGTTGAACAACGACCCCGCCATCCACGGCATCCTGGTGCAGCTGCCCCTGCCCAAGCACATCGACGCGCAGAAGGTCATCGAGGCCATCTCGCCCGCCAAGGACGTGGACGGCTTCCACATCGCCAGCGCCGGCGCCCTGATGACCGGCATGCCCGGCTTCTGGCCCTGCACGCCGTATGGCTGCATGAAGATGCTCGAATCCATCGGCTACGACCTCCGGGGCAAGCACGCCGTGGTCATCGGCCGCAGCAACATCGTGGGCAAGCCCATGGCGCTGATGCTGCTGGGCCAGGACGCCACCGTCACCGTCTGCCACTCGCGCACCGCCGACCTCAAGGCGCAGACCCTGCAGGCCGACGTGATCGTCGCCGCCGTGGGCAAGCGCAACGTGCTGACCGCCGACATGGTCAAGCCCGGCGCCGTGGTGCTGGACGTGGGCATGAACCGCAACGACGAGGGCAAGCTCTGCGGCGACGTGGATTTCGACGGCGTCAAGGAAGTGGCCGGCTGGATCACCCCCGTCCCTGGCGGGGTCGGCCCCATGACCATTACCATGCTGCTGGTCAACACCCTCGAAGCCGCCGAGCGCGCGGCGGCTTGAACCTTGGGCCTCCGGGGCCATCTACCACCGCATGAGCAGCAGCAACAACAACCCCCTCCTCGACTTCTCCGGCCTTCCCCTCTTCGACCGCATCGCGCCGCAAGACGTGGCGCCGGCCATCGACGTGCTGCTGGACCGCGCCAGCCAGGCGCTGGAAACCGTCACCGCCCCGGATTTCCCCGCCGACTGGAACGCCATCGCCAAGGTGCTGGACGTGGCCACCGAGCACCTGGGCACGGCCTGGGGCGCCGTCAGCCACCTCAACAGCGTGGCCGATACGCCCGAGCTGCGGGCCGCCTACAACGCCGCCCTGCCCCGCGTGACGGAGTTCTGGACGCGCCTGGGCGCCGACGAGCGCCTGTACGCCAAGTACAAGGCCATCGACCCCGCCACGCTGACGCCCGAGCAGCGGCAGGCGCACCGCAATGCCGTGCGCAACTTCGTGCTGAGCGGCGCGGAGCTGACCGGCGCCGCCAAGGAACGCTTCGCCCAGATCCAGGAACGCCAGGCCGAGCTGAGCCAGAAGTTCAGCGAGAACGCCCTGGACGCCACGGACGCCTACGCCTACTACGCCACGGCCGATGAGCTGCAAGGCATCCCCCCCGACGTGCAACAGGCCGCGCTCGCCGCGGCGCAGGCCGAGGGCAAGGACGGCTACAAGCTCACGCTCAAGATGCCGTGCTACCTGCCCGTCATGCAGTTCGCCAGCCGCAGCGACCTGCGCGAAAGGCTCTACCGCGCCTACGTCACCCGCGCGTCCGACCAGGCCGAGGGCGATGCGCGCAAGTACGACAACACGGCGCTGATCGGCGAGATCCTGGCCCTGCGCCGCGAGGAAGCCCGGTTGCTGGGCTACGCCAACTTCGGCGAAGTGTCCGTCGTGCCCAAGATGGCCCAGTCGCCCGCCGAGGTCATCCACTTCCTGCGCGACCTGGCGCACCGTGCGCGCCCCTATGCGGAAAAGGACGTGGCCGACCTGCGCGCCTTCGCGGCCGAGCACCTGGGCCTGGCCGACCCGCAGGCCTGGGACTGGCCCTACATCTCCGAAAAGCTCAAGGAGGCGCGCTACGCCTTCAGCGAACAGGAGGTCAAACAGTACTTCACGGCACCCAAGGTGCTGGCGGGCCTGTTCAAGATCATCGAGACCCTGTTCGAGGTGGCCATCCGCCGCGACACGGCGCCCGTGTGGAACCCCGCCGTGGAGTTCTACCGCATCGAGCGCAACGGCCAGTTGGTCGGCCAGTTCTACCTGGACCAGCCCGCCCGCACCGGCAAGCGCGGCGGCGCCTGGATGGACGACGTGCGCACCCGCTGGCAGCGCCCCGACACCGGCGTGCTGCAGACGCCCGTGGCGCACCTGGTCTGCAACTTCGCCGAGGGCGTGGAAGGCAAGCCGCCCCTGCTCACGCACGACGACGTGATCACCCTGTTCCACGAATTCGGCCACGGCCTGCACCACATGCTCACGCAGGTGAACGAGCGCGACGTGTCCGGCATCAGCGGCGTGGAATGGGACGCGGTGGAGCTGCCCAGCCAGTTCATGGAGAACTTCTGCTGGGAATGGGACGTGCTCAAGCACATGACCGCCCGCGTGGACACGGGCGAGCCGCTGCCCCGCGCGCTCTTCGACAAGATGATCGCGGCCAAGAACTTCCAGAGCGGCATGCAGACGCTGCGCCAGATCGAGTTCGCGCTGTTCGACATGCTGCTGCACACCGAGCACGACCCCGCGCAGGACTTCATGCCGCTGCTGGCGCAGGTGCGCAGCGAGGTGTCGGTGCTGACGCCGCCGCCCTTCAGCCGCACGGCCCACACGTTCAGCCACATCTTCGCCGGCGGCTACGCCGCGGGCTACTACAGCTATAAATGGGCCGAGGTGCTGAGCGCGGACGCCTACGCGGCCTTCGAGGAAACCGCCGGCAGCGACGGCCTGCCCAGCACCGAAACCGGCCGGCGCTACCGCGAAGCCATCCTGGAAGCGGGCGGCAGCCGCCCGGCCATGGAATCCTTCAAGGCCTTCCGCGGCCGCGAGCCCACGCTGGATGCGCTGCTGCGCCACCAGGGCATGGCCGAGGAGCCGGCCACTGCCTGACAATGTCCGAACGAGAGGAGAATGAACACCATGCTCAAGCCACTGAACGCCCCCCTGCTCGCGTCCCTGCTGATGACGCTGGTCTGCGCCAGTGCCCAGGCCCAGGGCGTCTACCGCATCGTCGGCCCGGACGGCAAGGTGACCTTCTCCGACCGTCCCCCGGCGGAAGGCAGCGCCCAGCCGGCGCGCGCGGCCACGGCGGCGCCGTCCAGCGCTAATGGCGCACTGCCCTATGAGCTGCGCCAGGTGGCGAGCCGCTTCCCCGTCACGCTCTACACCGGCAACGACTGCGCCCCGTGCACGTCGGCGCGCAACATGCTCAACGCGCGCGGCGTGCCCTTTACCGAGCGCACCGTCAACACCAACGAGGACATCGAGGCGCTGCAGCGCCTGAGCGGCGGCACCAGCCTGCCCTTCGGCTCCATCGGCGGGCAGCAGCTCGCGGGTTTCTCGGAAGCGGAATGGGTGCAGTACCTGGACGCGGCGGGCTACCCCAAGCAGTCGCAGCTGCCGCGCAACTACCGGGCGCCAGCACCCACGCCGCTGGTGGCCGTCAAGGAAGCGGCGCCTGCACCGGCCCCCGCGGCTGCGGCATCCGCGCCTGCCCAGCCGGCGCCTGCGCCCGCACCGGCCAACGGCCGCACGCCCAGCAACCCGGCCGGCATCGTCTTCTGATTTTTTGCTTCAGTAGGTCAGGGTCTTCACGCCCTGCGACGTGCCCAGAAGGCAGACCGAAGCCTTCTGGTGCGCAAAGATGCCTACTGTCACCACGCCGGGCCACTGGTTGACCTCGGACTCGAAAGCCAGCGGGTCCGTGATCGACAAGCCCTTCACATCCAGGATGTGCTGGCCGTTGTCCGTCACCAGCGGCTGGCCGTCCCTCAGGCGCAGTGTTGCCTGTGCGCCCAGGGCGGCGAAGCGGCGGGCCACATGCCGGGCCGCCATGGGAATCACCTCCACCGGCAGCGGGAACTGCCCCAGCGCCGCGACCAGCTTGGACTCGTCGGCAATGCACACGAAGCGGCCCGCCAGCGCGGCCACGATCTTTTCGCGGGTCAGCGCCGCGCCGCCACCCTTGACCATGTGGCCCTGGCCGTCGATTTCATCGGCCCCGTCAATGTAGACGGACAGCGCCTCGACCTCATTGGCGTCGAACACCGCGATGCCCAGGGCCTTCAGGCGCTCCGTGCTGGCCACGGAGCTGGAGACGGCGCCCTTGATCTGGTCCTTGATGGTGGCCAGCGCGTCGATGAACTTGTTGACGGTAGAGCCGGTGCCCACCCCCACGATCTCGCCGGGCACCACGTATTGCAGCGCGGCCTGGCCTACCAGGGTCTTGAGTTCGTCTTGGGTCAGGGGGGAAGTGGTCGTCATGAGAGAAAATCGAAGGTAATCCTCGAATTATCCCTCCATGTCCCTCATCCCCTACGCCCTCACCCGTCCCTTTCTCTTCGGCCTGGACGCCGAGACCGCGCACGAACTCACCATGGACATGCTGGCACGCGGCCAGCGCACGCCCCTGCAGTGGGCCTGGTGCAACGAGACGGTGCACGACCCGGTGGAGCTTGCCGGGCTGTCCTTTCCCAACCGCGTGGGCCTGGCCGCGGGCCTGGACAAGAATGCACGCTGCATCGACGCCCTGGGCACCATGGGCTTCGGCTTCGTGGAAGTGGGCACCGTCACGCCCAAGGCCCAGCCGGGCAACCCCAAGCCGCGCATGTTCCGCCTGCCCGAAGCGCGCGCGCTGATCAACCGCCTGGGGTTCAACAACGAGGGGCTGGAGGCTTTCCTGCGCAACGTGCAGCAGGCGCGCTTCCGCAGCCAGGGCGGCCGCCGCATGCTGCTGGGCCTGAACATCGGCAAGAACGCCGCCACCCCCATCGAACAGGCCACCAGCGACTACCTGACCTGCCTGGAAGGCGTGTACCCGCACGCGGACTACGTCACGGTCAACATCAGTTCGCCCAACACCCAGAACCTGCGGGCCCTGCAGAGCGACGCGGCCCTGGATGCCCTGCTCTCCGCCATCGCGGAGCGGCGCGAGGCACTGGCCAGCCAGCATGCGCGGCGCGTACCCGTGTTCGTGAAGATCGCCCCCGACCTGGACGAGGCCCAGGTCTCCGTCATCGCCGCCACGCTGCAGCGCCATGGCATGGACGGGGTGATCGCCACCAACACCACCATCAGCCGCGCGGCCGTGCAGGGCCTGCGCCATGCGGAGGAAACCGGCGGCCTCAGCGGCGCTCCCGTGCTGGAAGCCAGCAATCAGGTCATCCGCCAGCTGCGTGCCGCGTTGGGCAGCCGCTTCCCCATCATCGGCGTGGGTGGCATCCTGAGCGCCGAGGACGCCGTGAGCAAAGTCCGCGCTGGCGCCGACGTGGTGCAGATCTACACGGGCCTGATCTACGAAGGCCCCGCGCTCGTGCTGAAGGCGGCCAAGGCCATCAAGGCCATGGCCTGAGCGAATGAAAAAAAGAGCCGCTGGGATCAGCGGCTCTTTTGCCGAGCGGGCGCCTTAGCGCACCTGGCGCCGCAGCCGCATGAGCATGGGCAGCAGCACGCCGGCCCAGCGGATCAGCCTGCGCGGCCCAGCCACGACGCCCACGCCCGCCATGGCCGCCACGGCCAGGGGGTGCTCGCGCGCGAAAGCCGCTGCGCGCAAGGCCAGGGATTCATCGATGGGCCCTGCGCCACCGTCGCGCTGTGCGAGCGCGAGCGCCTGTGCGCGGGCAGCCCGGCGTGCGCGCAAACGCTCGCGCTGGGTGGCGATGCGGTCCAGCACCTTCTGCTGGGCAGCGGTGGGCTCAGGGGTGGTTGTGCCTGCGGAGTTGGAATGCGCCATTACAAACGCTCCTTGATGTCGCGCCAGTCCTGCGCCAGTTCCTGGCAGGTCAGCGCGAAGCCGCTGCCGGCGCGCCGCGCCACCGAGAGCAGCATGCCCAGGGTGACGGCCCACCCCACGGTCCAGAGGCCGGCCACCAGCCACGCCACCAGGGCCCGCTGGGGTGTGTCCCAAAAGTGGACCACCACCGCCAGGGAGAGCATGATCAGCGCGACCACCGTCAGCCCGGCGACCACGATGGTCAGCACCAGCATCTGCTGCAGGCGCTGCTTCTGGTCCTGCCATTCCAGGCGGACCAGATCCATCCGGTCCTCGGCGGCGATGGCGGCCTCGATCACGTTGGCGCGCCACCGCGCGACCAGCGCTTCCAGGCCCAGGATGGACAGCCAGTTCATGCGGTCACTCCGCGCCCATCAGCGGCGCGCAAGCAGGAACCCCACGAGCGCACCCACCGCCAGCGCGGCACCGGCCACGCGCCATGGCTCGTCGTGCGCATAGCGGTCGGCCGCGATGGCAGCGTCCTTGGCCTGGCGGGCCGCGTCCTGCGCGGCGCGCACGGCAGACTCGCGCACGTTGTGCATGCCGTCGTCCAGGCGCTGGCGCAGCAGCTTGATTTCAGGGACCGCATCGAGATCCTTGTTGGCCAGCAGCCCCCGCAGATCGGAAACCAGCTTTTCCAGCTCGCCCTGGGTGGTGGTGTCGGAAGCAGTCATACAAGCCTAGCCTTTCTTAAGAGCAACAAAAAATCGATCCGCCCTCTGGCACTCGAGAACGCAGGCCCATCTTAGCCCCGTGCCCGAAAGCCCTTCGTAGGACAACCCCATCAGACGAGTCCGGCCACATGCTCCGCAATGGCCAGCGCGCTCGTCAACCCCGGGGACTCGATGCCGAAGAGGTTCACCAGCCCCGGGACGCCGTGCACCGCCGGCCCCTGGATCACGAAGTCCGCGGCCGGGACGCCGGCGCCGTGGATCTTGGGGCGGATGCCCGCGTACCCGGGCGCCAGCGCGCCGTCGCGCAGCGCGGGCCAGTACCTGCGCACCTCGGCATAGAAGGCATCGCCCCGCGCAGGGTCCACCAGGAGGTCGTCGGGCGAATCCACCCACTGCACGTCCGGCCCGAACTTGGCCTGCCCGCCCAGGTCCAGCGTGAGGTGCACGCCCAGGCCCGCCGCCTCGGGCACCGGGTAGATCAGGCGGCTGAAGGGCGCCTTGCCGCTCAGGGTGAAGTAGCTGCCCTTGGCGTAATAGGCCTGCGGCACGTGCGCGGCGTCGAGCCCGGCAAAGCGCGCGGCCAGCGCCGGCGCATGCAGGCCGGCGGCGTTGACCACCGTGCGGGCCTGCAGCCGCGTGCCGTCCTGCGCTACCAGACCAATAGCTGCTTGCGCTTGTCCCGCATGGGCCAGAGGCGAATTCAATGCCACAATCCCGCCCGCGTGCTCCAGGTCCCCTTGCAGCGCGAGCATGAGGGCATGGCTGTCCACGATGCCGGTGCTGGGCGAATGCAGGGCGGCCACGCATTCCAGCGCGGGCTCCAGCGCCCGCGCCTCTTCGCGGCTGAGCCACTGCAGCTCCCGCACGCCGTTGGCCTCTGCGCGCGCCTGGATGGATTCCAGGCCCGGGATCTGTTCCGCGGACGTTGCCACCAGCAGCTTGCCGCAGCGCCGGTGGGGCACGCCGCGCTCGGCGCAGTAGGCGTAGAGCATGTCGCGCCCCGCGACGCACAAGCGCGCCTTCAGCGAGCCGGTGGGGTAGTACAGCCCGGCGTGGATGACCTCGCTGTTGCGCGAGCTGGTGCCGGTGCCGATGGCGTCCGCCGCCTCCAGCACCATCACCTCGCGGCCCTGCAATGCCAGCGCGCGCGCCACGGCCAGGCCCACCACGCCCGCGCCCACCACCACGCAATCGACGGTATCGGTCATGCTTCGAAACCCTCCAGCACGTTGACGGCATTGGTGCCCAGCTCGGCCGCCGCGTAGCCGCCTTCGAGCACGAACACCGTGGGCAGGCCGAGCCCGGCCAGGCGTTCGCCCAGGCGGGTGAAATCGGCCGACGTGAGCGCGAAGCGCGAGATCGGGTCGCCCTCGAATGCGTCGAGGCCCAGCGACACCACCAGCGCGCCGGCCTGGTACTGCGCAATGCGTGCGCAGGCCTGTTCCAGCGCGGCGAACCACCGGGCCGCGCTGGTGCCGGTGGGCAAGGGCAGGTTCAGGTTGAAGCCGGCGCCCTCGCCTTCGCCCGTCTCGTTGGCATGGCCCAGGTAGAACGGGTATTCGGTGCGCGGGTCGCCGTGGATGCTGACGAACAGCACGTCGGCCCGGCCGTAGAAGATGCTCTGCGTGCCGTTGCCGTGGTGGTAGTCCACGTCGAGCAGCGCCACCCGCTGCATGCCCTGGTTGCGCAGCCACTGCGCAGCCGCGGCGGCATTGTTCAAAAAGCAGTAGCCGCCCATGAAGTCGGGGCCGGCATGGTGGCCCGGCGGGCGCGTGCAGCAGAAGGCCGCGCGGGCTCCCTGCGCCACCCGGGCCGCCGCGCTGGCGGCTGCATCCGCACCGGCCTTGGCGGCCGCCCAGGTGCCTGCGGCCAGGGGCGTGCCGTTGTCCATGGAGTACAGGCCCAGGCGCGCGACGAAGTTGTCGGGCTCCACGTCGCTGCGCAATGTGCGCACCGGCCATACCGAGGGAAAGGGCTGCACGGCGGCGTTGGCGGGGTCCACCGCCAGCCACTGCTCCCAGGCGCCTTGCAGGAAGGCCAGGTAGCGCGGAGCGTGGACCTGCGCCAGCACGGGCGTGCTGTCCACATCGGGCGCCGTCAGGGGATGGCCGCGGGCTTGCAGCGCTTCTTCCACGTAATCCACACGCGCGGGCTTTTCGAAACACGGCACGCGCTCGCCGCGGAAGAATTCGTGGACGGGGGCATGCCCCTGGTGCAAGGGATTGTGGAAGGTCAGCATGGTCCCGACACTGTACCGGCCAAAACCCAAGAAAAAACCCCTGCGGACGCAAATCCGCAGGGGTTGGTATTGGTGGGTGATACATGGATCGAACATGTGACCCCTGCCGTGTGAAGGCAGTGCTCTACCGCTGAGCTAATCACCCGTCGCACGAAGCGAAGGACTGTCGGCAACCGTGGTGGGTGATACATGGATCGAACATGTGACCCCTGCCGTGTGAAGGCAGTGCTCTACCGCTGAGCTAATCACCCGTGCCGCTTGCGACAGCCCGCTATTATGGCACAGCTTTTCAGGCTGCCTCGGCAGTTCGCCAGATTGTTTTGCCCCCGCTGGCCTTGTCGATCTGCGCGAGCACGTCCTCGTGCGCCGCCTGTTCCTGTTCGCTGGCGCGCAGCACGGGCAGGACCAGGGCCCGCAGGTCGATGGCGGCCACCGCGATGCCGCCGGCGCCGTCCTGCGCGTCGTCGGCGATCAGCAGGGCGTCCTGGCCGCGCGTGAGGTTGATGTAGACGTCGGCCAGCAGCTCGGCATCCAGCAAGGCGCCGTGCAAGGTGCGGCCCGAGTTGTCCACGCCCAGGCGGTCGCACAGTGCGTCCAGCGAGTTGCGCTTGCCGGGGTACAGTTCCTTGGCCATGGCCAGCGTGTCGGTCACGCTTTCCACGTAGGTGCGGAAGGCGGGCCGGCCGGTCAGCTCCAGTTCCTTGTTGAGGAAGCCCACGTCGAAGGCGGCGTTGTGGATGATGATCTCGGCGCCCTGCAGGTACTGCAGGATGTCCTCGGCCACGTCCTCGAACCTGGGCTTGTCCTTCAGGAACTCGTTGCTGATGCCGTGGACCTTGAGCGCATCCTCATGGCTGTCGCGGCCGGGGTTGAAGTACAGGTGCAGGTTGTTGCCCGTGAGCTTGCGGTTGAGCAGTTCCACGCAGCCCAGCTCGATGATGCGGTCGCCCCCCTCGGCCGACAGGCCGGTGGTTTCCGTGTCCAGAACGATCTGACGGCTCATACGTGCCCCCACGCTCGGCACTTCGTGTCCTCGCTGCCCCCCAAGGGGGTGCGAGCTTGCTTGGGGCGGCCCGGCGCTGCGCTCATCTAGTGGTTCTCCTTGGCGTGGTTGATGGTGTATTTGGGTATCTCCACCACCAGGTCCTGTTGCGCCACGATGGCCTGGCACGACAGGCGCGACTGCGGCGTGAGGCCCCAGGCGCGGTCCAGCAGGTCTTCTTCTTCTTCCTCGGCCTCGTTGAGCGAGTTCAGCCCCTGGCGCACGATGACGTGGCAGGTGGTGCAGGCGCAGCTCATGTCGCAGGCGTGCTCGATGTTGATGTGGTTGTCGAGCAGCGCCTCGCAGATCGACGTGCCCGCGGGCGCGGTGATCTCGGCGCCTGCCGGGCAGTATTCGGGGTGGGGAAGGATCTTGATGACGGGCATGGGGGATCTTGTTCTGTGGATTTACAGCGCCTGCACGTTTTTGCCGGCCAGCGCCTGCTGGATGCCGCGGTTCATGCGCTGGGCCGCGAAGGCTTCGGTGCCCTTGGCCAGCGCCTCGGTGGCGGCTTCGATCACGGCGGCGTCCTCCGCATCGCGCGTGCGCCGCAGTGCCGCCATCAGCGCATCGATCTCGGCGCGCTCCTGCGCGGAGAGCACGTCGCCGTCGGCGTCCAGCGCGCTTTGGGTGGCGATCAGCATGCGGTCGGCATCGACGCGCGCCTCGACCACGGCGCGGGCCTTCATGTCCTGGGCGGCGGTGGCGAAGCCGTCCTGCAGCATGCGGGCGATCTGCTCGTCCGAGAGGCCGTACGACGGCTTCACGTCGATGCGCGCCTCCACGCCGCTGCCCTGCTCCCGGGCGCTCACGCTCAGCAGGCCGTCGGCATCCACCGTGAAGGTCACGCGGATGCGCGCCGCACCCGCCGCCATGGGCGGGATGCCGCGCAGCTCGAAGCGCGCGAGGCTGCGGCAGTCCTGCACCAAGTCGCGCTCGCCCTGCACCACGTGGATGGCCAGCGCCGTCTGCCCGTCCTTGTAGGTGGTGAAGTCCTGCGCCTTGGCGGTGGGAATGGTCTCGTTGCGCGCCACGATGCGCTCGACCAACCCGCCCATGGTCTCGATGCCCAGCGAGAGCGGGATCACGTCCAGCAGCAGCAGGTCGCCCGCCGTGTTGTTGCCCGCGAGCTGGTTGGCCTGGATGGCTGCGCCCAGGGCGACGACCTCGTCGGGATTCAGGTTGGTCAGCGGCTCGGTGCCGAAGAACTCGGCCACCGCGCGCCGCACCTGCGGCATGCGCGTGGAGCCGCCCACCAGCACCACGCCCTGCACCTCGTCCTTGGCCAGATGGGCGTCGCGCAGAGCGCGGCGCACGGCGGCCATGGAGCGGGCAGTGAGGGGGGCGGTGGCGGCTTCGAAATCAGATTTTTTAACGTCAAATTGGACTCTAGCGCCCGCCAGTTCTGCGCTGAAAGCTACTGAATCCATAGCGGTCAGCGCTTCCTTGCAGGCCCGCGCCGCCATGCGCACGGCCGTCTTGTCCGCGGGCGTGGCGGCCTGCAGGCCGAGCTGCTGCAACACCCAGTCGGCCAGCGCGGCGTCGTAGTCGTCGCCGCCCAGGGCCGAATCGCCGCCCGTGGCGATGACCTCGAACACGCCTTGCGTAAGGCGCAGGATGGAGATGTCGAACGTGCCGCCGCCCAGGTCGTACACGGCATAGACGCCCTCGCTCGCGTTGTCCAGGCCGTAGGCGATGGCGGCGGCCGTGGGTTCGTTGATCAGGCGCAGCAGGTGGATGCCCGCAAGCTTGGCCGCATCCTTGGTGGCCTGGCGCTGGGCGTCGTCGAAATAGGCGGGCACGGTGATGACGGCGCCGTAGAGGTCGTCGTTGAACGTGTCTTCCGCCCGGTAACGCAGCGTGGCCAGGATTTCGGCGCTGACCTCGACCGGCGACTTGGGGCCGTCCACCGTGTCCAGGCTGACCATGCCTTGCGCCGCTGCAATGAAGTCGTAGGGCAGCTTGCCCGCCTCGGCCACGTCCTGCAGGCCCCGCCCCATGAAGCGCTTGGCCGATGCGATGGTGTTGCGCGCGTCCTGCGCCTGCGCCGCCAGCGCGTCGTGGCCGATTTGGCGTTTGCCCTGTCCCATGTAGCGCACCACGGAAGGCAACAGCACCCTGCCCTCGCCGTCGGGCAGGCATTCGGCCACGCCGTTGCGCACGGCGGCCACCAGGGAGTGCGTGGTGCCCAGGTCGATGCCGACCGCGATGCGCCGCTGGTGCGGGTCGGGGGACTGGCCGGGTTCGGAAATCTGCAGAAGCGCCATGGGGTCGTGTCGGTCTCTCGTGAAGTCGGGCGCTATTGTCCCAGTTGCTCCCGGCGGCGCTCGATGTCGTCGGCAAATCGCGCAATGAACATGAGGGCTCTGACCTGGCGGGCCGCGCCGGCGTAGTCGCGCTGCTGGTCGATCAGGCCTTCGCACTGCGCCAGCGCCGCGCGGCGGGCCTGCGCCACGCCGTCGTCGAGCGCGTCCAGCTCGTCCTCGGCCTGGGCGTCTTCCAGCGTCTCGCGCCATTCCATCTGCTGCATGAGGAATGCGGCGGGCATGGCCGTGTTGTCTTCCGCGCGGATGGGAGCGCCGTGCAGTTCGCACAGGTAGGCCGCGCGGCGCATCGGGTCCTTGAGACGCTGGTAGGCCTCGTTGATGCGCACCGACCACTGCATGGCCACGCGCTGCGCGGCGGCGCCCTGGGCCGCGAACTTGTCGGGATGGGCCTCGCGCTGCAGTTCCTTCCAGCGTGCGTCGATCGCCGCGCGGTCCTGCGCGAAGCGGCGCGGCAGGCCGAAGAGTTCAAAGTCGTCGGATTGCAGGTTCATGCAAGAAAAAACCGCCGGTGGGCGGTTTTGCAAAGTTGGCGCGCCGGGTTGCGGTCAGACGCGGAACGACTCGCCGCAGCCGCAGCGGTCACGCTCGTTGGGGTTGTTGAACTTGAAGCCTTCGTTGAGGCCCTCGCGCACGAAGTCCAGCTCGGTGCCGTCGATGTAGGCCAGGCTCTTGGGGTCGATCAGCACCTTGACGCCGTGG
>Ga0222421_100415_pt1 | contig 13755 bp, 11 predicted proteins | sample 3A1ome_2_FD_182473 | JGI IMG/M metagenome (GOLD analysis project Ga0222421, IMG submission 182473) | Enriched microbial communities from leaf-cutter ant dump, University of Wisconsin, Madison, United States - 3A150A (version 2) | ecosystem: Environmental > Terrestrial > Nest > Insects nest > Nest... | reverse complement strand
CCGCGGCCGAGATAGAGCGAGTCGAGTTTGCCGAGCGGATGGTCGACGCCGTCGGCGCGCACCACGCCCGCGCCGCCGAGGTTGATCACCCCCGCCTCGCGCCGCTCCAGGAAATACGCCGCGCGCATTCCCGGGTCGCTGGCCAGCGGCAGCGGCGCCGCCAGCGGCACGGCCGCGCCGACGATCGTGCGGTCCGTCTCCCACGCGCGGAGGCGGAGTTCGCCGGGTTGAAACAGCCCGGTGACGAGGAACTGCCGGCGCAACTCTTCCGGCGGAAGGGCGGCGGCGGCGCGAATCGAGGCATTGTCTTGGAGGTCCATGGTGCGAAAGCGGGGGCGGATCGGCGGGGAGGCAACTCCGGCGTTGCGTCCGGCGCGACGGAGCGCGGCCGGAAACGTCCCCGCCTTCGCCCACCGCGACCGGAGCCGGTCGGAGTTCACTAATAAACTTGATTTTCATATGTGAACTTCGTTACCCACGAGGACAAGCGCAAACCCGCCGCCATCCCGGCCTCCGCAGTGGCCTCCGCTCCGCGCCGACGGCGGCGCCGGCCGGTCGCTACCTCCGCCATGAAACAACGCTCTTCCGCCCGATCCGGCGCGCCCGCCGGGCTCGAGCGCTACGTGATTCCCAATCTCCGCAACGCCTGCCACATCCTGAAGCGGCTCGCGCAGGAGCCCGACGGACTCAAGGCCGCCGATCTCGCGCGCCAGCTCGGGATGCCGGTCACGACCACGCTGCGCATCATGGCCACGCTCCAGCTCGAGGGATTCGTGCGCAAGGTCGAGGGTCGCTTCGAACTGGGCCCGGTGCTGATCCACCTCGGCAACGCCTCGCTCGCCGGCACCGAGATCCGCACGGCCGCACTGCCGATTCTGCAGGCCCTGACCGCCGCGACCGACGAAACCTCGCACCTCGCCATGCCGTGCGACGACCGCGCGTTGATCGTCGCCGTGCAGGACAGCGCCCACCCGCTCCGCGCGGCGTCGCGCCCCGGATTCCTCGGCGAACTGCACTGCACCGCCACCGGCAAGATCTTCCTCGCCCATCTGCACGCCGACCGGATCGACGCGCTCTGCGGCCGGGCCGGCGCCGCGGCCCGCACGCCCCGCACACAGACGACGGCCGCCGTCATCCGGCGCGAGACCGAGCTCACCCGCCGCCGCGGCTACAGCCTCGACGACGAGGAGTTCAACCGCGGCGTCCGCTGCCTGGCCGCGCCCGTGCACGCCTCCGACGGCGCCGTGGTCGCCGCGCTCGGAATCACGGCCGCCACCGTGCGTTTCACCAAGGAACGCATCCCCGAGATCGCGGCCAAGGTCACCGCCGCCGCCGCCGATCTTTCCCGCGCCCTCGGCTGCGACGAGGCGAAGCGCTGAGCCCGTTTTCACCCCGAGTTTCCTCCATGACAAAATCCGACATTCTCCAGCGCCTCCGCGCGCAAAAGGTCATCGCGCTCATCCGCGCCGACGGCGCCGACAGCCTCCTCGACTGCGCCCGCGCATTGCAGGCCGGCGGACTCGGCGCGATCGAGCTCACCATGACGACGCCCGGCGCGATCGAGCTCGTCGCCCGCGTCTCGCGCGAACTGCCCGACGCGCTCATCGGCCTCGGCACGGTGCTCGACGCCGACACCGCGCGCGCCGGCATCGCCGCCGGAGCGAAATTCATCGTCACGCCCGCGGTGCGCCCGGCCGTCATCGCCGCCTGCCGCGAACGGAGCGTGCCGATCCTGTCTGGCGCGCTCACACCGACCGAGGCGTGCGACGCCTGGGACGCCGGCGCCGACGTCATCAAGATCTTCCCCGCCGAATTCTTCGGCCCCGCCTACATCAAATCCCTCAAGGCGCCGTTTCCGAAGATGGAATTTCTCCCCACCGGCGGAGTCACGCCGCAGACGGTCGGCGATTTTCTCAAGGCCGGAGCCTTCGCCACCGCCGCCGGCAGCGCGCTCGTCTCGCCCGCCGCGCTGAAGGCCCGCGACTGGGCCGGCATCACCGCCCGCGCCCGCGAATTCGTCGCCGCCGCCGCGCAAGTCTAGGCCAACACGCGTCATGACGATCGTCGCCGGCCGCGCACACGGCGCACATTATTCAAATCCGTCCGGACCGGACCGCGCACAACGCGATCTTGCCGCCGACGGAGAAAACGGGGAGGCGGCGCCATCCGCCTGCGAACCCGGCCGTATGGCCATGGCTGTCCCTGATCGGGACAGGAACAGTTTGGTGCCCAAGCCGGGACTCGAACCCGGATGCGGTTAAGCACAGGCTTCTGAGACCTGCGTGTCTACCAGTTCCACCACCTGGGCAGCAGCGGGACGGGCAAAAGACACGGCCTCGCCGCCCGGGGCAAGAAAATTGATCGGACAAATCGCGACCGGCGCCCGTCGGGGCTCGTCGTGCGCCTCCGGCATCGTCGCGCGTCGCCGGTCCGGTCCCGCGCCGGCGGCGTCGCTCAGGCGTCGAGATATTTGGCGATGTCCGGGATCTCCTTGACCCGGCGCCCGCCGTTGAGCCGCGCGAAAAACGGATCCTCCTCCGGCGCGGCCTCGACCTCCTCGTCGCCCTCCGTCTCCTCGTCCTCCTCGATCTCGTCGCCCTCCGCGTTGGTGAACACCCAGTCCATCTCCTCGTCGAAGGCGTGCGACATCCGCCGCGCCTGCGGCTCCAGCACGAGCGCGGGATTCTTCACGCAGCCGGCCTTCACGAACTCGAAAAGGCACGGCATGAACTGCGCCTTGAAGTGCGCCTGGAAATCGCTGAGCCACTTGTTGGGCACGCCTTCGCGGCGGTTGAGCAGCACGACATCCGTGAAGTGCACGCACGCATCGAACCAGGCGCGCACCGGCGGATGACGCTCCACCAGCTGGCAGTTCACCACACACAGCACGCGTCCGAGCTCCGCGCCCTGCGCCTCGATCCAGGGCTTCGCGACTTCGAGCTGGTCCACGGGATTGCTCCGCCCCTCCGCGATCAGGAAAACGTGGGTCGCGTCCGCCGGCCGGATCGCCTCGATCGTCTCGCCCGTCCAGTTCCAGCGCGCGAGTCCGGGCAGTTTCGCGTCGAACTCGGACGGCGCCTCGCTGGCGGCGAGCAGCACGGCCGCGCGGTCGCCGGGCTCGAGCGCGCCGTCGATCAGATCGACGAGCACTTCACGCCGGCCGGAACCGGCGGCACCGAGAATCAGGTAAACCAGAGGTTTTTCTGCCATGGGACCGCGCACGCAAACACGATCCGCGGCCGCTGGCAACCGGGCTCTGCGGCCGATTCTTTCGTGCGCGTTTCCCGTCCGCGGATCGTCGCTTCCAGCCGCACCGCGCAGCCCGGCGCGGCCCGCCGCCGCTCAAAAGGCAAACGTCCCGGACTGCGCGCGCTGGCGCATCCAGTGATCGACAATCACCAGCGCCGCCATCGCCTCGACGATCGGCACCGCCCGCGGCAGCACGCAGGGATCGTGGCGGCCCCGCGCCGCGAGCTCCGTCTCGGCGCCGTGCACGTCGACGGTCTTTTGCGGCTGGAGGATCGTCGCGGTGGGCTTGAAGGCCACGCGGAACACGATCTCCTCGCCGTTGCTGATGCCGCCCTGCACGCCGCCCGAGCGGTTGCTTGTGGTGTGCACGCGGCCGTCGCGCATCGCGAACGGATCGTTGTGCTCGGAGCCCTTGAGGAGCGTGCCGGCGAAACCGCTGCCGATTTCGAAACCCTTGGTGGCCGGGAGAGACAGCATCGCCTTCGCGAGATCCGCCTCCAGCCGGTCGAACACCGGCTCGCCCAGCCCGGCGGGCACGCCGCGCACGCGGCACTCGATCACGCCGCCGACGGAATCGCCGACGCTGCGGACCTCCTTGATGCGCGCGATCATCGCCTCGGCCGCGGCCGCATCGGGACAACGCACCGCATTGGCCTCGATCGCTTCGACGGCGGGAAACTCCGCCAATGCCGCCGCGGGCGCCGCGATGTCGTGGATCCGCGTGACGAAGGCGCGCAGCTCCACGCCGCCGGCGAGCCGCAGGATCTTCTTCGCGATCGCCCCGGCCGCCACGCGGCCGATCGTCTCGCGCGCCGAGCTGCGCCCGCCGCCGCGGTGATCGCGCCATCCGTATTTCGCCTGATAGGTGTAGTCGGCGTGCGACGGGCGGAATTTTTCCCGCATCTCGTCGTAGGCGCCCGGCCGCTGGTCGGCGTTGCGCACGAGCAGCGACAGCGAGGTGCCGGTCGTGCGGCCCTCGAAGACGCCGGACAGGATCTCGACGCGATCGTCCTCCTTGCGCGGCGTGACGATGTCGCTCTGGCCGGGCCGGCGGCGGTCGAGCTCGACCTGGATTTCCTCCGCTGTCAGCGGCAGGTTGGGCGGACAGCCGTCGATCACGACGCCCACCGCCGGGCCGTGGCTCTCGCCCCAGGTGGTGATGGTGAAAAGTTTTCCGAAGCTGTTCGGCATCGCAGCGCCGGAGGGTTGCGGGCGGCCTCCGGTCCGGCAAGCGACAAATCCGTCAGCCTCGGGGCAACCTTCCGCGGAGGAAGACGTCACACGACAACACCTTTACAAGGCGGAGCGTTTCGCCTCTCATCGGACTCCCTCCGCCTTCCGCACCCTCCCCTTTCGATTCATGAGCCTGCGCTTTCTCCGTCTCAGCTTCGCGGTCTTGTTCTCCAGTCTGGTGTTGAATGCGCAGACTCCGCCCCCCGATCCGGTCGAAACCCCGGCCGCCCAGGAACTCGTCGGCCCCATCAAGCTCCCCGACGCCGACATCGACACGGTCCTCGGCCTGCTCGAGATCTACACCGGCCGCACCATCCTGCGGCCGCAGCAGCTGCCGACGGCCAACTATCATCTCGTCATCGACAAAAAAATACCGAAATCGGAGGCGATCCTCGCGCTCGAGACGATCCTTTCGCTCAACCAGGTCGGCGTCACGCCGATGGGCGAGAAGTTCCTCAAGGTCGTCGCGCTCGCCCAGTTGAAGACGGAAGCGCCGGAGATGCTCACCGGCTCCACCCTGCTCCTGCCGCCGAGCGGTCGCGTCGTCGCGAAGCTCTTCCAGCTCGAATTCCTGCGCGTCAACGAATTCGTCCCGCAGATCGCGCCGCTCATGACGCCGGGCATCGCCAACGGCATCGTGCCGCTCGAGAAATCCAACGCCGTCCTCATCACCGACACCATCAGCAATCTCCAGCGCGTGGAGACGCTCCTGCAGCAGCTCGACGCCCCGGCGATGACCGGGCTGACGCCGAAGTTTTATTCGCTGCGCTTCGCCAAGGCCAGCGACCTCATCACCAAGCTCCGCGGGATGTTCCAGGGGCCGCTGCAGGCCCAGCTCGGCACCGCGCTGTCGATCAACGCCGATGATCGCACGAACCAGGTCATCCTCATCGCCGACCCGCGCCAGCAATCGCTCTTCGACCAGTTGATCCAGAAGCTCGACGTCAAGGCCGAGCCCAACACGCGCAACGAGGTCATCTACCTCAAGCACGCTTCCGCCAAGGATGTCGCCCCGCTGCTCAGCCAGCTCGTCTCCGGCCAGAACTCGGCCGCGCAGAAATCCGGCGGCACCACCAGCCGGCCCGGCTCCGGTGTGCAACCGACGCCCGCTCCTGCCGCGACCGCCGCCCCGGCGGACGGCAACGCCGCCGCGGCGACCGAGGCGGTCGCCGCCACCATCGCCGGCATCACCGGCGAGACGACCAACGAGTTCAGCAGCCTCATCACCATCCTCCCCGACGAGCGCAGCAACGCCGTCGTCGTCTCCGGCACGGTCGACGACATCCGCCTGATCCGCGAACTCGTCGACAAGATCGACATCCTCCTCGCGCAGGTCCGCATCGAGGTCGTGATCGCCGAGGTCTCGCTCACGGATAGCCAGTCCGACGGCATCAAGTCGCTCAATCTGACCGTCGGCACCTCGAACGGCGTCACGAGCATCAGCAATTTCAGCGGCGAAGTCGCTGGCGCCACGATCAGCAGTGGCGTCACCAGCCCGCTTTCGTTCGTCGGCGCCCTGTCCAATACCGGCAGCCGTAACCGGATCAATGTCCTCTCCGCGCCGACGATCGTCACGACACATAACAAGGAAGCCGAGGTCATCGTCGGCGAGTCCCGCCCCATCATCACCGGCACCACCAATTACGCGACGTCCACCACCACCTCCGGCTCGACGTCGACCGACACCGTTTCCTACAAGGACATCGCCATCGACCTGAAGGTCACGCCGCTCATCGGCGACGACGGCAGCATCCAGCTCAAGATCGATCAGAAGGTCGACGACATTACCGGTTACGTGGATGTAAATACCAACAAACAGCCGGTCATCGGCCGCCGCCAAGCCACGTCATTCGTCAACGTGAAGGATGGCGAGATGATCGTCCTCGGAGGCATGCAGCGCACCAAGAAGAGTAATACGCGCACGAAGCGCGGTTTTCTCTTTGAGATTCCGATCCTCAGCCACCTCCTCGGCGGTCGCGAGATTTCCGACGAACGCACCGAGTTGCTGTTGTTCATCCGGCCACATGTCATGCGGCCCGACGAGAGCCTGAGGGACACGAACAAGTCCATCGATGTGCTTTCGAACAAGGAGCAGGTGAAGCAATTCCTGATCAATCCGAGCACTCCGGAATCGACGAAGGAAAAACTGCTCGACCACGTCCGCTGAGCGCCCGTCCCATGCCCGCGCTCTTCACCGACTCGCTGCCGCCCGCGCTCGCCGCCCGCCTCTCCGACGAGCAGCGCCAGGCCGTGCTCGAACCCGAGCGCGACCGCCGCCTCGTCGTGCTCGCCGCCGCCCTCGGCCTCGCGGAAAACGACGCTCTCACGCTCCTCGCCGCCGAGACCGGCCTCGACATCGCACTCAACCTCGAGACCGATCCCGGCGCCCGCGGCCTGCTGCCCGCCCGCCTCGCGCACGAATTCCAGATCATCCCGATCGTCCAGAAGGCGGCCGCCGGGACCGACGCCCCGCCCGCCGAGTCCGCCGCGGCGGACGCCGCTCCGGCCGCCGAGCCGCTCCACCTCGCAACCGCCTGGCTGCCGGACGATGTCATGACGGATTGGTTACGGACGTTCACCGACCGCCGGCCCGTCTGGCACCTCGCCATCCCCGAGCGCGTCCACCAGCTCATCATCGAGAACTACGGCGTCGGCTCCGGCTCGCTCGAGGACGGGGACGACGGCTACGTCGCGCCCGAGGCGCAGCAGCAGGCCGAGGAGGTCGTCGACGAGGACGCCGCCGTCGTGCGATTCGTCAGCGACGTCATCTCGCAGGCGATCGAGGATCAGGCGACCGACATCCATTTCGAGCCGCAGGAGGGCCAGCTGCGCATCCGCTACCGCGTCGACGGCCTGCTCGTGCCCGTGCCCGTGCCGGAAAACCTGCTCCGCTTCCAGGACGCGATCATCTCGCGCCTGAAGATCATGGCGCGGCTCAACATCTCCGAGAAACGCCTCCCGCAGGACGGCCGCATCAACTTCCGCTCCGGCGCGACCGACCTCGACATCCGCGTCTCCACCATCCCGACGATCTACGCCGAGTCCATCTCGCTCCGCCTCCTCAACCAGAAGAAGGAGGCCTACACGATGGAGCGCCTCGGCATGAGCGCCGACGAGCAGGCGCAGATCACGCAGGTCCTCGACTACCCGCACGGCATCATCCTCGTGACCGGCCCGACCGGCTCCGGCAAGTCGACCTCGCTCAACGCGTTTCTCCGCAAGATCAACTCCACCGACCTGCGCATCATCACCATCGAGGACCCGATCGAATACGAGGTCCCCGGCGTGAACCAGATGCAGGTCCGGCCCGAGATCGGGCTCACGTTTGCCGACGCCCTCCGCCACGTCCTCCGCCAGGACCCCGACGTCATCATGGTCGGCGAGATCCGCGACAAGGATACGGCCGAGATCGCCATCCGCGCCTCGCTCACCGGTCACCTGGTCTTTTCGACGCTCCATACCAACGACGCGCCCGGCGCCATCACGCGCCTGATCGACATGGGCATCGAGCCGTTCCTCGTCGCATCCGCGATCGAGCTCGTCATCGCCCAGCGCCTCGTCCGCCGGCTCTGCCCCGAATGCTCGAGCCCGCGGCCGGTGAACAGGATCAAGCTGCGCGAGAACCTCGCCATCCTCGGCTGCCCCGCCGAGGAGGCTGACGCGATCGACACGCTCAAGGGCCCCGTCGGCTGCGACCGCTGCCGCAACACCGGCTACCGCGGCCGCATCGGCCTGTTCGAAATCTTCCGGCTCAACGACGAGATGCACGAGCTCGTGCTCAAGCGCGAGAGCACGCGCACGCTCGACGAATGCGCCCGCCGCCACGGCATGCGCACGCTCGGCCAGAGCGGCTGGGACAAGATCCGGGCCGGCTACACGACCATGGACGAGGTCCTGCGCGTCATCACCGTCGCCGAGAAGTGAGCCGCCCGCTCGCCTGACCGCCTCCGATGCCCCGCTTCACCTACAGCGCCCGCGACCGCGCCGGCCAGCCGGCCACCGGCACGCTCGATGCGCCCACGCGCCGCGACGCCCTGCGCCTGCTCGGCGCCCGCGGGCTGCAGGTCCTGTCGGTCGCCGAGGCCGCGGCCACCGCCGCCAAGACCCGCGCCGCCAAGTCGGCCGCCGCCGCGCCGGCCGCGCCGATCGTCGCCGGCGGCGGACTCAAATTCTCCCGCAAGCAGCGGCTGCCGTTTCTCGAATCGCTGCACGACCTCACCTCCAGCGGGCTCTCCGCCGGCGAGGCCGTGCGCCTGCTCTCGCTGCGGCTCAAGGAGCCCGAGCTCCGCGCGCTCACCCAGGCCCTGTGGGAGCGCCTGAGCGAGGGCGCGCCGCTCTCGCGCGCGATGGCCGGCTTCCCCGCCGTCTTCGACCCGGCGACCGTCAACCTCATCCAGGCCGGCGAGGCCACCGGTTCGCTCAACGACACGCTCGAGCGGCTCATCGCGCATCTCGTCGAGCAGCGCGAGCTGCGCCGCGAGCTGCTCGCCGCCCTCGCGTATCCGGTTTTCATGGTCTTCGTCGCGAGCGGCGTGATCCTGTTCTTCCTTTTCTTCCTGCTGCCGCGCCTGCAGACGCTGCTCGCCTCGCTCGGCGGCGAGCTGCCGCTCTCCACGCGGCTGCTCGTCGGCTTCGCCCATTTCATCCTGCACTACGGCATCTTCGTCGTCGGCGCGGCGGCCTTCGGCGGCATCGCCTTCTGGCGCTGGCGGCAGACGGAGCCCGGCCGCGAGGCGACCGACGCCTGGCTGCTGCGGCTGCCGCTCGTCGGTCCGTTCATCGTCGCGCAGACGGTGCTGTCGTTCAGCCAGACGCTCTCCGTGCTCCTCGCCAACGGCATCACCGCCGCCGAGGCGCTGCGCATGACCGAGCGCCAGATCGCGAGCCGGCCGCACCGCCGCGCGTTCAACGAGGCCACCGCGCGCGTGCTCGAGGGCGAGGCGCTCTCCGTCGCGCTCACGCGCACCGGCTGCTTCCCCGATCTCGTGCTCGACCGGCTCGCCGTCGGCGAGAACACGGGCAACGTCGTCCCCAGCCTCCGCGACATCGCGAAGAACTACCAGAAGATCGTCTCGAACCAGCTCAACCTCTTCACGAAGGTGATCGCGAGCGCCGTGCTGCTCGCGGTGTTCGTGCTCGTCGGCTTCATCGCCTTCGCGATTGTGAGCGCGGTCTTCAAGGTCAGCGCCAGCTTCAAGCTCGGCTGAGCGCCCGCCGCGGCGAAACCACCGCGCTCGTTTCCTGTCTTTCCGGCCTGCGGCCCGCCCGTCGCCCGGACGCTGCGCCGCGACAGACGTCCTTCGCCCGCTCTTTCGTTTCCATCGTTTGGATTTCCCCATCGCGGCCTGCCCGGCCTTTGCCTCAGCCCACTTGCCCTCCGCTCCATGAAAACGTTTCCGTTTCTCCTCGGTCTCCTCCTCGCCGGCCCCTGCTGGGCGGCGGACGGCGTCCCGGCTTTCCAATCCGGATTGCAGGCCTTCCAGTCCAACGGCGCCAACGCGCTCCTGAACACGTGGTATGGCTCGTCCGACGACGCCGACAAGATCGCGAAGATTCGCGACCGGCTCACCCGGCTCACGCAAAACCTCGGCCCCGTCGTCGACACCCAGGTCTTCGCGCCCCACAATCTCGGCCGCCATGTGCAAAAGCTCTATGGCGTGATCTATTTCGAGAAACGTCCGCTCTGGCTGCGGGCGGAATTCTACGAGATCGGCGGCCGCAGCGGCTTCATCTCGCTCGAGTTCTCGCTTACGCCCGACGACATCCTGCCGCTCACCTGGGCGGCGGCGAAGGACTGAGACGCCGGACGACGACCGGCCGCGCGCGCGGTCTCAATCGAGATCGTAGAGTTCGATCAGCACGATGCCCGAGGTGCTCGAATGCGGGCGGCGGCCGTGCGGTCACCGCACGATCTCGACCGAGGAGACGCGGAGCGACGCGTTGAGCAGCGCGGGATTCTGGCGGTCGGCGGCGAGCGAGAACTGCTCGATGCCGATGTAGGGCGAGCGCTTCGAGAGCGCCAGATAGAAGCGCTTCAGCACCTCCCAGTCGGCGCGCGGGAGCGTGACCTGCACGGTGTGCACCGCGAACTGTCCGCTGCGCAGCGTGCGCGGCGTGTCGTTGGTGAACTTCAGGCTGTATTCGCGCGCGAGCGCGCTGAGGTCGCCCACGAGCCGGGTGTCGTCCAGCGTGCGCGACGGATCGAGGTTGCGCACCGCCGAGTCGGCGCCGGTCTGGATCGTGCCGCGGTTCGCGAGCCACTGCGCCTGCACCGCGAGCTCGCCGCCCGTGTTGCGCTGCTCCGTCCAGAAGCGGCCCGCCCGGCGGCCGAAGCTGGAGAACCACATCAGCGCGCCGAGCATGACGAACGCCACGAGGAAGACCTGCTCGCGCAGCGACCGGCGGATGAAATAGATCTTGAGGGTTCTCATGGCGTGGCGGCCGCCGCCGATTTCACGGCGCCCGCGCGGAAGGTGACGGCCAGGGTGAAGGCCATGATGTTCTCCCGCGTGCGCTGGTCGCGGATCTCGACGTGCTCGAACAGAGGCAGCTTGCTCAACGCCGCCTGGTAGCCGGACACCGCCGCGGGCGCGACGCTCTGGGCGTCGATCGTCAGCGTGTAGAGTCCGTCGGTCGATGCGCGCAGGAAGGTGACCTCCTCGGGCTTCGCCGCCGTCACGGCCGAGAGCATCTCGAACGGCAGCAGGCGTTTCGTGGAAAGCTCATTGATGCGCGTGGCGAGGTTCTGGGCCGTCTCGATCTTCTCGACCACGGGCCGCTGCGCGACGACGCGGGCGAGGCGGGTCTTCTGCCACAGGCCGCCGCCGATGAGGGCGGCTTCGCCGAGACCGAGCAGGACGAGCGCCGCCGCCGCTCCGAGAAAGGTCCGCCACAGCAGCACCGCGCGCGCCCGCGAGCGGCGCAGCGCGGCGAGTTCGTCCTTGTCGCGCACGTCGGCCAGCGCGGCCTGCGGGCCGGAGAGGCGCGCTTCATGCGCGCCGGCGCGAAACGTGAACTCGTGCTCGAAGCGCGACACCTCGGCGACCGGCGCCTCGGTGAGTTCGACGAGCCGGCGGCATTCGCCGGCGGCGCGCAGCAACTCCTCCCGCACCGCGGCGCGCTCCTCCGCAGTCGCCTCCGGCGCGATCGGCCGGAACCAGATGCCCGCCGGCCCGGGACCGCCGTCCCAATGCACCGCGGTCAGCCCGTCGGGCGACGGCGCGAGCAGGGTCGTCGCCGGCTCCATCGCGCAGCCGATCAGGGCGGCGAATTGCGGCAGCACCAGCTCCGCGTCCGGCCACACGGACGTCTGGTCGGTGGTGAAGCGGCGGCGATACGAGGCGAACACCAGCGCGCGCTCCGCGCCGGGGCTCCAGAAGAAGCCGTGGTAAAGTTGCTGGGGCGGAAACGGCGACAGCGCCTCGAGGGCCAGCAGCGCCTGCTCCGCGGCCTCGGCGGGCGTGGCTCCGGCGGTGATCGGCACGACCCGCCCGAAAAAGAGGCGGTCCGGCAACAGCACGACCTTCGGCGGCGGAACACCCGTTTTCAGCAGTTGGGACAGCGATAAGGTCATGCCTGGGGTTGCTCGGTGGGAGGTGCTGAAATCTCAGCATTTTCCCGAATTTCCAAGAGCGTAAATGGGTAGTTCAATTTTTTGTCGGCGGCGGCGTCGGTCGACGTCGTCGCGGTGGAGCCGCTCGTGGCCGCCTCCGCCGTGCCGGTCTTGTCAGACGTCGTGACGGCCGTGGTGGTTGCCTTCGTCTGCACGGTCGTCGCACCGCCCGACGGCGCGAGCACGGCGGTGAGGTGGAATTCCGTCCGGCCTTCGCGGATGACGATGTTGACCCGCAGCGCGCTGATCTCGGTGCCGAAGCCGCCGGGGATCTTCGAACCGAGCAGGCGCGAGGCATCGTCGGTCGACTGCAGGTAACCCGGTCCCTGGCGCGCGTAGCTGCCGCTGCCGGTGAGATAATCGATCAGCGGCTGCTTCTGCGCGTCGCCGAAGGAGCCGACGGCGGAGAGCACGTCGGACAGGCCCGAGTTGAGATTCGTGCTGCTGTAATCGTAGAGGGAGAAGGCCGCGACGAAACGGCGGTGGTAATCGTTGGGCCGGCCGTGCTCGTCGTAGAACACGTCGCGCGCGTAGTCGATCGCCGCGAGTTCGTCGTAGGAGCGCAGCGGCCGGAGCGGCGCGGCGTAGGGCAGCTCGCCGCGGTCGTAGTCGGTGGCGAGCGACGACGTGGGCACGTAGTCCTTTTTCATCCACGACATGAGCGCATCGGCGAGGCGCTCGGCGTCGCTCTCGGGCATTTCCCACGCCTTGAACAGATTCACGAGCGTGGCCGCATCGGCGTGCGGCAGGGAAAGCTTGCCGCTCTCGTCCTCGAAGCTCACCTCGGCCGTGCAGCCGTCGCGCGGCGTCCAGCCGGCGAACTTGAACGGCTCGTTCCAGCCCTCCGCCGGACTGCGCAGGCTGCCGTTGGCTTGGCGGAAATCCTCGAGGACGGCGACGGTGACCTCGAGCGCCGAATACGCCTCCTGCCGCAGCCGCCGGCCCGTGGCCTCGCGGGCGTCGACCAGCAGGTCCGTGCCCGCCTTCTCGATGAAGGCGACGAGCGCCAGGGTCGCGAAGAGCAGCGTGACCAGCACGATCACGAGGACGGAGGCGCGGGAGGGGCGGCGCGGGCGCATGGTCAGAAGTTGGGCAGCGCCTGCGGCGTGTCCGGCACCGTGACCACCATCTCGCGCGTGATCTTGCCGTAGGCGAACGTGAGCCGCAGCCGCTGCGGCGTGGTGATCTGGTTCGTGGTGGAGTCGCGGCGCAGGCTGGTTTCGTTCTTCCAGGTGCGGAATTCCGCGTCGTAGTAGTCGTAGCTCAGCGCCTTGACCAGCGGCGTGATGAGCGTCTCGTGCGGCGGGTTGTCCTCGAAGCCTTTCTCGAGCCGCGAGTGCCAGAGCAGAAACAGTCCGTCGCGCTCGCGCACCTGCAGCGAGCACACGACCTCGGGCAGCGGCCGGTCGGGCCAGTGGATCAGCCGGCAGCCGGCGGGCAGCTCGAAGGTCAGCAGGTTTTCCGTCAGGCCGGTCTCGGGCCGGATCTCCTGGCCGACGACGGGCGTGCTCCCGGCCTTCGTGGCGGGCGGGAGCGTGGCGACGCGCAACTGCTCCTGGAGGAAGCGCGTGACGGCGCGCGCATGCTGCTCGAAGAGCCGCAGGTCGTTGTTCCGGCCCCAGAGTTCGCCCATCGAGAAGATGAAGGTGTTGAGCGACACG
>Ga0222421_100412_pt1 | contig 13844 bp, 12 predicted proteins | sample 3A1ome_2_FD_182473 | JGI IMG/M metagenome (GOLD analysis project Ga0222421, IMG submission 182473) | Enriched microbial communities from leaf-cutter ant dump, University of Wisconsin, Madison, United States - 3A150A (version 2) | ecosystem: Environmental > Terrestrial > Nest > Insects nest > Nest... | reverse complement strand
AGACATACGCTCCGACTTGACCGAACTCCACGAGGTCACCTGCTGGATCGCCGGCCGCATGCTTGCAGAACCCAGCCTACCCGCTGAGCTGGCACCGGCGCTAGAAACACGCATCCTGCTCCGGATTACCAACGAGGATGTCGTTCAGCGCCAGACCGGACTGCGCGCCGCCGGTGCAGTCCTCCACCTGCGACGCAGCTTTGATGAAGCCTTGCGTGCACGCATCGCCGCAGGCGACCAAGATGCGGTCGGGTGCGTTGCGCGAGCCTTGTCACGCAACGACGGGGACTTGCTGCAGGCGGGCATCTTCTTCGAGTGGCTCCCGCTGTGTGTCGGGCTAGGCGATGGGTTCGACCGGGCACTAGACGAGCTGGACTACAGTCTCTCTCAGCTATTGCGCCCCGAGTCGGCATGCGTCGAACCAGTACTTGAGTTCCTCGAAGCCTGGGTTCGTGCCCATCTCGGCTCGACGGTAGGCAAGCGCGAGTTTGCGGATCGCTTCGATGCGTGCACGCAGGCCCTGCGTTCTCATCCCCCGTTGCTGGCCCGCGTATTCACACAATGGATGCTCGCTGATGACCAGGCTACTGCGAATGCGGCGGCGGGCATGGTCGCAGACATGCGCACCGATGGCTGTATGGCGATCGAGTTTGATCGAGTGGTGCTCGATACTGCCACTGAGACAGATCTGGTGTACTTGGTCAAGCGGATGCTTGGCTTCCTGCTGGAGCCCAAGCAGATGATCTCGTTAACGCTGTCCTTGCTGGATTTGCGCAACGCGAAGGGGCGCGTATTACCCTTTCTGCGGTGGATCCTGTATGAAGAAATCGGATATGACTACCCAGGAACCACGAGCGACGCATTAAAAAAGCGGGCCGCGCAGGAGATGGACACGGACGTGAGAGAACTGCTGGGCAGCATCGCAGCGCAGTTGGAGGCTGACATGTCGGCGCTGGAGGCGCTACCGCGCCTGCGCGAATTGAAAGTTCCAATGGCCCTGCGCCGAGATCTCGCTAAAGCCCGTGCCAAGGCGATGCAGAGTTCGATTCGCGAGGCGCAGAAGCAATCAGTTTTTGCGCGACTCGTCACGCAGGTGCACATCAAGGCCGGCGAGACCAGCTTTCAGCACCATGGCGAGTCGTGGACCGAGCCCATGCACTTTGCATCTCACTCTGTGTCGTTCGAGATGCCCCGGCGCGAGGTGCTCGATCCTGTTGGCAATGCCTATCGAAGACTGCAACTGCGCACAGCCAAGCGGGATCTCACATGAATGCCGGTAACCCAATGCGCCTGGCGCTCTCGCACTACCTGCGGACGCTGCGCGAGCGCGACGAGTTCGACCGGCTGCTGCCCGAGTTATTAACCCAGATGGGCTACGTGCCACTGGTCAAGCCCAAGGCCGGGGTGCGCCAGTTCGGTGTCGACTTCCCGGCGGCAGGCCGATCTCTGACGGATGGCGTCGAAGAGTTACTGCTGTTTGTGATCAAGCAGGGCGACATCGGCCGACGCACTTGGAGCGGGGATCCCAACGCGGTGCGTGAGAGCATGGAGGAGATCATCGATTTCTGGCTCACCAGCCATGTGCCGCCTGAGTACAAGGAGCACCGGAAGGTGATCGTGGTAGCAACCACCGGCGACCTTGGCCAAGAAGTACAGCCTAATTGGGCGGGCTTTGCTGCCCGTCATCCCCAGCTTCACTTCGAATTCTGGGGCGCGGACAAGGTATCTGACTTGGTCGAGGCGCACCTGCTGAACGAACATCTCTTCGATGGTCGGGACCGTGCCGACCTGCGCAAGGCATTGGTGATGAGCGCCGACAGCGACTATCGGTTTGAGCACCTTTGCCGACTCATGCTACGCCAGTTGGGCGTCACGCCTGAGGGCCAACTCGGTGAGGAAGGGGTCCAGCAATCTGTCCCGGCACTCCTCAAAGCGCTGCGCCGGGTACACCTGGCTGCATTGGTGTGCTCGCACTGGGCCGACGGCGAGGGCGAGCGCCGCCAGGCGCTCTGGGTGATGGAGCGCACGCTGTTATGGTGCTTCCACCGTGTCGTCCTGCAATCGCTACAAGAGCGGCAGGACGTCCGTGAGGTGATACGGGATATCTGGCGCTCCTACCTGCAAGCGGCCAGTCGCTACTACGACGCCGTGGCTGCACACATCCGAGTAAAGGACGGCCTGTCGGGGTACACGCGAGAAGGCGCTGAGTATTCGGTGCTGCTGCTCGAACAGGTTGGCCTCCTCGCTTCAATCGGACTCTCGGCTGCCTTGGTGGAGCCGGGCCAGGATGACGCGTGGCGGGCGCGCTCCAGCGAATTCGCGACTGCGCTTGCCGCAATGCTGCGCAACCACGAAGCGGCAGCCTCTCCGCGACTGGATGCACAAGTGATTGACATCTGCCTAGCACTGGTGCTGTTCATCCAAACGGGACAACACGACTTGGCGCGCTGGTGGACTGCCGAGATCACGGGACGTCTGAATTTCGTGTTCAGGATCGGCCGTATGTTCCCGGTGGGCTCCGACTCCATCGACGATCTGGTCGAGCTTGAGGTGCATGGCACCGAAGAGTTCAAAGGCCTTATGCGCCGCCACTCGTGGCTACTGGCCACCATGGGGTCCTGGTGTGCGATGCAGGGCCAGGACAACGTATACCAGAGTCTCGCCGAAAGCCATGCCAAAGAATACCCTGACCTAGGCAGCCAGTTATGGCATCCAGCGGCCGACTGGGCTTCAAACTGGTATTTTGGGCCAGCGCACCAGGGAAGCGGTAGCACTGAAGCTCCCTACGCCTTGCCAGCATCGGCGCAAACTTTGCGCAACCGCATCGCGCAATTCAACGCGACTGGCCGCCTTCGATGGGAGGAAAACTCGCCGGCCCTGGCAATGGGCTTGTGGCCGTTGGACTTCATTGCGTGCCGGCATTTCAGAACACCTGTGCCAGCATCGATGTGGTACTACCTAAACAGCAAACCGCCGAGCGGCGAAGAAGAGGTCACCGGGCCTCCCACGCTGCCTCTCTGAGATAGGGCCCTACCTGACAGGAGCAGCCGCTCGACAATGGCTGCATGCAGCGCATTCAAGAAATCGACGGGGAACTCACGAGACTTTTCTGCGGCTTTGAGCAAACAGCTCAACAACTTGAATTCGAGCCGTTGGGAGACCTCCTCCAAGTTGACTTGGAGTCCATCCAGTTTTCCGGACTGTACTTCTTAGAAGTGTGGTCTAGCACCTATGGCGCCACGACGCTGGATGACTGGCTCTCTTGCTTCACGGCGACGTGGAATCAAGAGGAATTCAAGCAGTCATTCGTGCCCTCGTGTCAGAAGGGTCGTATGGCGAAACACACGGCCGTTCAAGAGTGGATGCCCCTGTACTTAGGCAAATCTGAAAAGCTTGGAAAGCGCGTCTGGGAGCACATCCATCTGGCAGCGGATAAGCGCACATTCTCATTGAAGCTTAAAGCGCGCAACCTTCTAGAGAGCAATCGATATCGCTTGTCCGTACTACGCTTGGATGTGGCGAACTATCCTATCCTGGCGCCCAAGATCGAAGCAGCGCTTCGTAAAAAGCACTTACCGCTAGTCGGACGGCAGTAGGAATTTATAGACTCTCGACGGAGCGCCTCCCCGCCAAAAAAAGGCACGACTGCATTGGGTCGGCACAAGCCTGCCGCTGCACGCAGGAGCGGTCTTCCGTGCGCGTACTTGGCTGACCACGAAATCGAGAGGCTGGTTCCTAGAGCGAAGCGGCTGTTCAAAACCGACGACGTTCAACGGCTGGTGTTGGCGGTTGCTACCGCTCGGGCATTGGATCTTGAATGACCCAGGTCAGCCTCCAGCGGCCGCCACATCTTGACTTCTCGGGGGCTAGGCGCGGCCCGGTGGCGCTGGGTTTCAGGATGCGGCGGGGCATCACGGTGGCTCGCGAAGGTTGGCCCCCATAGCACTGCAGTGCCGGCTCAAAACCATGCCCAGATGCGGCGCAGCAATGCGGGCGCCGGTCGGGCAGGACGGAATACATAACGGGATGGTTTGTGCATGGCCTTCTCGGTGGCAGTTTTTGTAATACTGTACAAAGCATCAGTATCATGCGCAAGAGCGTCACGGCACCTCTCCACCCTCTTACCCAAGGCATCAGAATTTGCGCGTTAGCGTCCCCCGCTCTACCTGATGTCCTCAGCCCTCGCACCCACCGAACTCCGGGGCTTCCTCCTCACACGCCACTGGCGCGATCTCCCGGACGGCACCGAGATCGAGTACTGGCTGGCCACCGACGAGGGGCCCAAGAAGGTGCTCCTGACCCAGCAGACATCGGTCGCCTTTCTGCCAGCCCTCCACCGGGCTGCAGCGCAGGCCCCACTGGCGAGCCTGCAGGGCCTGGAGGTGAGGGAGCTCGGTTTGAAGACGTTCGATCAGGAGCCCGTCCTCGGTGTCTATGCCCGCAGGTTCCGCGACCTCGGCAAGCTGGCGCGCGCACTCCAGCCTCTGGGGATACCGCTCTACGAAGCGGATGTCCGCCCGCACGACCGCTACCTGATGGAGCGGTTCATTACGGCCGGTGTCTTGGTCGAGGGAGGCCGGCGGGAAGGCTCGACCATCATCGACGGCCGGTTGAAGCCCGCGTCCGGCTGGCGCCCGGTGTTGAAGGTGGTGTCCCTGGACATCGAGACCAGCGCGACCGAGGAGTTGTACTCGATCGCCTTGGATGGTGCGGGCGACCGGGTGGTCTTCATGCTGGGGGAGGCGTCAGCCTCGGTGCCGGTGTCCGCGTCGGCGCCAGCAGCGTCACCGATGGACTTCAGGCTTGTGTACTGCCCGACCCGCCGGGAGATGGTCGAGCAGCTCAACGCCTGGTTTGCGGACCATGACCCGGATGTCATCGTCGGCTGGAGCGTGATCCAGTTCGACCTGCGGGTGCTGCAGAAGGCGGCCGATGCGTGCTCCGTGCCGCTGCTGCTCGGGCGCGAACGCCGTCCCATCGCGTGGCGCATGCACCCGGGCCGCCAGGGCTACCTGTTCGCGCCCATGCCGGGGCGCGTGGTCGTCGATGGCATCGAAGCGCTGCGGGCGGGCATGTGGAGCTTCCCGTCGTTCAGCCTCGAAGCGGTCTCGCAGGCACTGCTCGGCGAGGGCAAGGAGATCGGCGATGCCTACGACAAGATGGCCGAGATCGAGCGGCGCTACCAGGAAGACAAGCCGGCGCTGGCCAGCTACAACATCCGCGACTGCGCGCTCGTCCTGCGCATCTTCGACAAACTGGAGCTGCTGCCGTTCGTGCTGGAGCGCGCGCAGACGACGGGCCTGCAGGTGGATCATTTTGGTGGCTCCATCGCCGCGTTCAGCCACCATTACCTGCCGCGCATGCACCGCCTGGGCTACGTGGCACCGAACGTGGGCGACATCGTGGCCAAGGCCTTTCCCGGTGGCTATGTGATGGACTCCACCCCAGGCTTCTACGACTCCGTCGTGGTCCTGGACTACAAGAGCCTGTATCCCTCCATCATCCGGACCTTCCTGGTGGATCCCGTGGGCCTGGCCGAGGGAGCGAACGCTGATGCCCAGGCCGAGCTTGTACCGGGGCCTCAAGGCACGCTGTTCTCGCGCGAGAAGCACTGCCTGCCAGACATCGTGACCACTCTCTCGAAGGCCCGGGACGAGGCCAAGCGGGCGCGCAACCAGCCGCTGTCGCAGGCCCTGAAGCTGCTCATGAACTCCTTTGCCGGGGTGCTGGGCGCGTCCGAGTGCCGCTTCTTCAATCCGAAGCTGGTGTCCGCCGTGACCCTGCGCGGCCACGAGGTGATGAAGCTCACCCGTACGCTCGTGGAGCAACACGGATACCAGGTGATCTACGGAGATACCGACTCCATCTTCATCTGGCTCAAACGCACCTATCCCAATGCGGAGGCGCATGCCATTGCGGCCCGCCTGGTGCAGGAGATCAATGCGTGGTGGACCCGCAAGCTGCGCGAGGAGCAGCAGCTGGAGAACTTCCTCGAGATCGAGTTCGACACCCACTATGCCAAGTTCTTCATGCCCACCATCCGGGGCTCGGAGGTCGGCAGCAAGAAGCGCTACGCCGGCCTGAGCGTCGATGAAGAGGGGCGGGAGGAGATGGTCTATCGCGGGCTGGAGATGGCCCGCAGCGACGGGACTCCGTTGGCGCGCCAGTTCCAGGAGGGCTTGCTGTCGCGCATCTTCCACGGTGAGCCCTATCAGGCGTTCGTGGTCGACTATGCGAAGTCGATGCTGGAGGGCGAGATGGATGCGCTGCTCGTCTACCGCAAACGCCTGCGCCACCGGCTCGATGCCTACCAGGTCAACGTGCCGCCCCAGGTGCGCGCGGCGCGCATCGCTGACGCGCACAACGCGCGGCTGAACCGGCCCCAGCAGTACCAGCGTGGTGGCTGGATCCAGTATGTGATGACGCAGAACGGTCCCGAGCCCCTGGAGGCCCGGCATTCCTGCATTGATTACCAGCACTACCTCGTCAAGCAGCTCCAGCCCATTGCGGATGCGATTCTCCTGCCGTTGGGCGACAGCTTTGTGGCGTTGACGAGTGTGCAGAAGGTGCTTTTCTAGGGGCTGCTGCGATTGCGGCCGGTCGAGCAGCCTCTCGCGAAGGGCAGTAGTGGACTGATAGTGGTTGGTCATACCTCCACAGGCACAGCCTTATTCACAGGGTGCGACAGCACCAGCGAGGTGGACACACTGCCAAATGCCGCCAGGGCATCCACTACATGTTCCAGGTCGGCGGGCTGGCCGAAGGCGCAGCGCACCACAAAACAGTCTTCACCCGTCACGCGCACGGCGTCCAGCACCTCGGGCATGGACTGGAACAACAACACATAACGCTGGATGTGCTCGTGTGTGGTGCGCACCCGCACCACCGCCTGCAGGCCCAGCCCCACGGCGGCAAGGTTGATGCGGGCGGCGTAGCCCGCAATCACGCCCGCGTCTTCGAGCTTTTTCACGCGCTCGCTCATCGCGGGCTGCGACAGGCCGATCTGCTTGCCCAACGCCGACAGGCTCTGGCGCGCGTCGTGCTGCAGGGCCATGAGGATCTGCCGGTCTTTCTTGTCCAGTTCCACAGCGTGCTTTCTTAACGATGACTTCAAGGTGGGGACGGGCGATTTCCGATGGTTTCCACTGGCCGAAACGGCGGCGGTTTCCTATCGTGGGCGGGCAGTGATGGATCTGCTTTGACGTTAAGGAATTTTTGATGACGACGCGACCTGTAGTGCTCATTCCGGGCATCTACAACTCCGGCCCCCTGCACTGGCAATCATTGTGGCAAACCCGGCATGCGGGGGTGCTGAGGGTTGAGCAAGCCGACTGGGACCACCCCGTGTGCGACGCCTGGGTGCGCGCACTCGACGATACGGTGGTCGCATTGTCGCAGCCCCCCATTCTGGTGGCCCACAGCCTGGGCTGCCTGGTGGCGGTGCACTGGGCGGCGCGCCACCAGCGGCCTGTGCACGCTCTGCTGTGGGTGGCCGTGCCAGACCCCGAGGGGCCGAACTTTCCGGCCGATGCACTGGGTTTTGCGCCGCTCCCCCCCGCGCTGCCCGCCTCACCCACCCTGCCCCGGCGGGTGCTGGTGAGCAGCACCACCGACCCCTATTCCACCCCGGGCTTTTCCGCGCAGTGCGCCAGCGCCTGGAATGCCGAGCATGTGGTGTTGGGCGCGCGGGGCCACCTCAATGCCGAAAGCGGGCTGGGCGACTGGGCCGAGGGATGGGAGCAGGTGGTGCGCTGGAACGGTGAATGACGCTCGCTCTAAGAGTAGGCTGCAGGCCGTAGCGCCCATTGTGATTTCGCCCTAAGCCATTACCGCCGCGGACGGACATTTAGCTTCTAGCTTTACGCGACCAGATGCGGCACTGAATCCTTCACTGAGGCTTGCAACGGCAGTCGACACTCGCAAAAAGGGCGTTTCCGACGGCAGACAACCCGAAGTCGTCAGCCACAACAGGCTCGCTTGCAAGCTTTTTCCGCGAAGAGGATAATTCGCCTTCATGAAATTCCTTACCAACGTAATCAAGGCATCGTTCGCCACCTAGTTGCGCCCCTCGATTGCGTATCGGAGGGCTGCGCGCCTTCCGGTCAATAGAACCCCGGCAGGCTCCCCTTCCGGGGTTTTTTGTTTTTCACACCACGGACCAACCCATGCGTACCTACGACAAGTTGATTGCCACGATTCCCGACCGCCGGAGCTTGAGTTCCGTGCGCCCGGGCTTCGGCGACAGCACACCTCTAAGACGCTAGCGACCAGGCGAATCCTTCACGCCTGGACTGGCGCAAAGCCAACCAGGCGGCAGCTGCTCGCAGAGCCGAGTGCAGCCGCAAAAAGAAAGATTCGCCATGACCAAGACCTCTTCCTCCTCTCGCAACAACGCCCACCGGCAATTGCGCAACCTCGGCGTCATCGCCCACGTCGATGCGGGCAAGACCACGACCACCGAACGCATCCTGTTCTATACCGGCGAGAGCCACCGCATCGGCGAAGTGCACGACGGCACGGCCCAGATGGATTTCGACCCCCAGGAGCAAAAGCGCGGCATCACCATCAACAGTGCGGCAGTCACCGTTCACTGGAGAGGTACGCAGCTCAACCTGATCGACACGCCCGGGCATATCGACTTCAACATCGAAGTAAACCGCTCGCTGCGCGTGCTCGACGGCGCAGTCGTCGTATTCGATGGTGTTGCCGGCGCGGAACCGCAGACTGAAACGAACTGGCGCCTGGCCGACAAGTACCGCGTGCCCCGCATCGCCTTCATCAACAAGCTCGACCGCGTGGGAGCCGACTTCCACCGCGTGGTGGCCATGATGGAGGAGCGCTTGGGCGTGCGCGTGGTGCCGCTGCAGATCCCCATCGGCGCGGAAGGCGACTTCCGCGGCGTGGTGGACTTGCTGAGCCTGCGCGCCCGCATCTGGGACCGTGACGACGCAAGTGCCCCGTACAGTGAAGCCGATGTGCCCGCCAACCTGCTTGAGCAAGCGGTGCGCGAGCGCGCCCGCCTGGTCGAAGCTGCTGTGGAACAGGACGAAACCGTCCTGCAAGCCTATGTGAACGGCGAGGACATCGGCGTGGACGTGTTGCGTGCCGCCATCCGTAAGGGTGTGCTGGAAGGTGCCTTCGTGCCTGCGCTGGCCGGTTCAGCCTTCAAGAACCGTGGCATAGAACCCTTGCTCGACGCCGTGGTGGACTACCTGCCCGCGCCCGAAGACATCGTGCGCGAAGGTGAAGGCGGGACCGCAGCGGACCCGTTCAAGGCGCTGGCATTCAAGGTCGTCACCGACGACCACGGCGCCAAGGTGTTCGTGCGCGTGTACGCCGGCCGCCTGGCCCGCGGCAACGTGGTGCTCAACACCGGCACGGGCAAGACCGAGCGTGTGTCGCGCCTGTACGAAGTGCATGCCGACAAGCACATCGAGCGCGACGAACTGGTGGCGGGTGACATCGCCGCCGTTGTGGGCCTCAAGGACACGCTGACCGGCCACACACTGAGCGACCCGGCGCACCCCGTGGTGCTGGAGCAGATCAGCGTGCCCGAGCCCGTGATCCACGTGGCCATCGAGCCCCGCACCAGTGCGGACCAGCCAGGCCTGTCCAAGGCCCTGCAGTCCCTGCTGCGCGAGGACCCGAGCCTGCGCCTGCAGCACGATGCCGAATCCGGTCAGACCATCCTGTCCGGCATGGGCGAGCTGCAGCTGGAGGTGTCGATTGAGAAGCTGCGCGCACGCCATGGCGTCAACGTGTCGGTGGGCCGCCCGCAAGTGGCCTACCGCGAAACCATTTCGAAGAGTGTAGAGGTACACCATGTGCACAAGAAGCAATCGGGCGGGCCTGGCCAGTTTGCCGAGGTGAAGCTGCTGCTCGAACCCCTGCCCAGGGGTGAAGGCATCCGCTTTGAAAGCCGCATTGCTGGCGGTGCTGTGCCACGTGAGTTCATCCCTGCTGTGGAGGCCGGCATCCGCCGTGCCGCTCTCGCAGGCGTGGTGGCTGGCTTCCCCGCCACGGACTTCGCGGCCACCCTGCTGGACGGCAGCTTCCACGAGCGCGACTCGTCCACGCTAGCCTTCGAGTTGGCGGCCATGGCTGCCTTCCGCGAAGGCTTTGCGAAAGCGATGCCCCAAGTGCTGGAGCCTGTGATGGCCGTGGAGGTCATCACCCCGGCCGACTACCTGGGCGAGGCCATTGGTGATCTGAACCGCCGCCGTGGGCTGGTGCGGGGCCAGGGCCAACGCGGCAACGCCGCCACGGTCGAGGCCCAGGTGCCGCTGAAAGAGATGTTCGGCTACATCGGCAGCCTGCGCGCCCTGTCCTCAGGCCGCGCGCAGTATTCGATGCAGCTGGACCACTACGGAGTGGTGCCAGCGGCCCAGGCTGCAGAGTTGGTGGGCTGAGCCGAGCGCAGGGCCGAGCCCGCGGTACAGCCGGAGAGAGGGGGGAGGACGAGAGTCTGCCCCCTTTTTTCTTTCTCTTTGCCGATCTCCGTTGCTCGGGTGACTCTGGTCATCTACGTGCAGACAAATAGGCAGCCACAAGATCACACACGCCTCACACACTTCATGTTGGCCTCACGCAGCCACCCAATACTGGCTTCCAACACTCAATAGTTCTTGGTTGGAAGACTCTCCATGTTTGTTGCAATCGCGCTGGGCATCGGCCTACTGTGTCTGGCCATCTTTGGGTTGGTGACCTTCTTTCTGGCAAAGAGCATGGCCAGCGGTTTCGGCTATGTCTCCCACCAGTTACTCGGATATCAACCGCCCGTCGTCGCACTACGGTTTGCCTCCTGGGCCTGCGCCCTGCTTGTGCTGATACTCCTGCCGATGAAAGGGTGCAGCCATATGCAGGTGGAGCTGTATCGCCAGGCAATTCCGCCGCAGTTCGATATTGTGGAGGCCTTGCACCACGATGAGATCGTTGGTTTCCGAGATGGGTGTGGATACGCAATCTTCCGGCTTTCAGAAGACAACCTGGCACGCATTGGCCGCCAGGGTCTGGCTTACTTCGACGCGGCCCAGCTTGGGCGGGATGGCAAGCCCTACCACCAGTACCAGCCGTGGAAAGCCACGCCGACCTCTGAGCAGGAACAACTGTTTCGCGGGCAAAGCTGTGCAGGTGAACCGTCTGAATTGCTGGAGCAGGCTCAGCGCGCAGCTGCCAGAGAAGGGGCGTACTTCACTACCGGCCACGAGCAGGATCTGGTGGTTGTTCCCGCCTTGGGATTGCTCATCTACTCTTACAACGGTTGACTGACCGGTAGGTGCTGCAGCACTTCCTCCCACTTCAATCGAACGCTTCAATTTATCGACCACATCAAATAGGCTGGTGGCGCAGTACGACTACGTAACTTCAACGGGGTTCGGCTTTGCAGCGGTCACTGCCAAAATTTGACACAGCGCAAGCACTGTCATTTTGGGTTGGCATCAACGCTTTGTTCTGCGTAGCATGCAGATACAGCCAACCAAGGAGACACATGAAGGCAGCATTGTTCGCGCTCATCCTCGGCGCATCCACCATGGCCAGCGCAGCACCGGTTCCGTTCTCGTCTGTGATTCACCTGTCGCCCTCAGCCGTTTCTAGCCCCACATACATCTTTGAAACCAAGGGACGAACTGGAAGCAAGCGCGTGGGCGGCAAGGGGCGCAGTGGTAAGGGCGGTCGCTATGTCGGCGGTCACAAGTAAGTTGCAGCCTGAAATTTCCATCAATCCTCTTCTGCTTGTCAGTGTTGTGGCACTCTCTGTCGTCTCTGCGCCTGCGATGGCCGGGGGCAGCCATGCCGCCAGCGGGCACACCACCAAACACGGCACCTATGTCCCTCCCCACCAGGCGACCAACCCTGACAGTTCCAAGACGAACAACTGGAGCCACGAGGGCAATGTGAACCCGTACACGGGTAGAGAGGGAACAAAGAAGGATTGATGCCTCGTCTCAGGTATTGAGAAGCCGCCCCAGGAGGCGGCTTTGCGCTTTCTGGGACACCCATAATCTGTAGATGCACATCCTTCTTTCATTCGCGGCATTGATGCTCTTGGCAACAACTGGCAGCGCCCAGGTCTATCGCTGAGCTTCCGGGATCAATGACGCCTGCTTCAAAAAGAACCACGCACAGGGAGGAAATCATGGCCAGACGCAAGAAAACCAGTCCTTTGGAAGACGTCCTGGACTTGCTGTCCCTGCTTCCATGGTGGGTCTGCTTGGCGCTGGCTGCGGTGAGCTACGTAGTGCTCCGCAACTTGGCCGTTCCTATCAAACCCTCAGATATCCAAGGCCAGGGTGGTGCGATGGTGGGAGCCATGATGCAAAAGGCCATCATCCATGGGCTGGCGACGATCGGCCAGTATCTCGTTCCCCTGATGTGCCTGTTTGCTGCAGCGATCTCTGCCTGGCGGCGCAAGCAACGCAGAGAACTGATAGCCGGTGTATCGCAAGCTGAAAGTTCGGATGCCCTTGACGGTATGAACTGGAGAGAGTTTGAAATCCTTGTGGGGGAATCCTATCGACAGCAGGGTTACCAAGTTGCCGAGCTAGGGGGCGAAGGCCCCGATGGTGGGGTGGACCTCGTACTCACCAAAGGCAAAGAAAAATTCTTCGTGCAGTGCAAACAGTGGAAGGCCTACAAGGTGGGGGTGACCACTGTACGCGAACTCTACGGTGTTATGGCAGCCAAGGGCGCTACCGGTGGATTCGTGGTGACCTCGGGACGTTTCACAGCAGACGCAATGGAGTTTGCACAAGGTCGGAACATTGAGCTGATCGACGGCCCTCGTCTCTTTGCAATGATTCAACGTGCACGGAGGACCGGAACGTCTTCGTCTCCATCAATTGCGGCGGATTCTCCAGCGCAGGCCCAACGGCCCGAGGCCACTGCGGTCGCCACGACACAGGCCGCTTCGCTGGACTGCCCACGCTGCGGTGCATCCATGCAGTTACGTACTGCTCGACAAGGCGCTAACGCCGGAAGCAACTTCTGGGGATGCTCAACCTATCCGAAGTGTCGAGGAACGCGCACTGCTGGCTGACAGTCGGCCATTGGGAGGGAGCAAATATGAAGCAGACAACACTCCACCCTGCTGACCGGTTGCGTGACAGTTCTAATGCCATGACGCCCGACCCGCGCACGGTCACATGGGCAGCACCGGAACTGCCCTCGCTGGCCGCGCATCACGCTGGAGTTTCCGCCATTCAAATCAGCTCCGCCGTTCCTGAGCCGGTGGCGATTCAGTTTGAGAATGCCCGGAACCTCTATCTCTACGCTTGGTACGTATACCGCTTCTACATGCCAGCAACGGCAGCAGCTTTGGCTGCGCTTGAGTTCGGGCTGCGGGAACGGCTGCGCACCACTCTTCCGGAAAAAGAACAGGGGAAGAGGCTCATGCTCAAAAGGCTGCTCCGCTTAGCGGTGGATCAAGGTCTGGTGAAAAACGAGGAATTTCGACGTTGGCGCCATGCGGCGCAGGTCAATGCGCGAGAGCGGCTTTCCACGGAATCTTTGAAAGCGATGATCGATAACAAGCTGGACAGCGTGGAATACCAGATCCCGGAATTCTTGGAGGTATTGCCGGAAGATCAGCAGTGGGATCTCGCGGGAGGGCTCCCGGAAACCCTGCCAACTATTCGCAACGAATTAGCACACGGCAGCTCAATGCTGACCAACCATGTGCTGGGAACCATCGAGCTGGTTGCAGAGATTCTGAATCAACTCTACCCAGGCCCCCTCATGACGGAAAGCGCAGATCAGTTGTCTTGAGAATTTGCGAGCCTTGATTTTTTGGCTGATCGCTTACAGGCAACGGAGGCCACGCAGATCACCTTCGTTATGCGCCTCAG
>Ga0222421_100408_pt1 | contig 14043 bp, 6 predicted proteins | sample 3A1ome_2_FD_182473 | JGI IMG/M metagenome (GOLD analysis project Ga0222421, IMG submission 182473) | Enriched microbial communities from leaf-cutter ant dump, University of Wisconsin, Madison, United States - 3A150A (version 2) | ecosystem: Environmental > Terrestrial > Nest > Insects nest > Nest... | reverse complement strand
GATCCCGGCGTCATCGGCACGGGCGTCCGGGTGAACGGCGGAGCCGGCGTGATCGTCGGCGTCATGCCGCCCGGCTTCACGTTCCCGTTCACCGAGCAGGTCTGGCTGCCGGTCAACGCCGAGTTCCCGGCCGAGCGCCGCGTTCCGCACACGCCCGTCGGCATGGCGGTCGTCGCCCGGCTGCACCCGGGCGTCACGCCGGCACAGGCCGGGGCGGAGCTCACCGCCCTCGCCGGACAGCTGGGCGCGGCGTATCCGGAAACCAACCGCCGGCTTTCACTCGGGCGCGTGCAGCCCCTCATCCGGACGTTCACCGGCGAGCGATTCCCGAGCCTGCTTCATCTCCTGTTCGGGTTCTGCGTCGGCGTGCTGCTCATCGCCTGCCTCAATGTGATGAACATGCTTTTCGTGCGCGCCACGGTCCGGGCCCGGGAGCTGGCGATCCGATCCGCGCTGGGCGCGACGCGGGGAAGGCTCGTCAGCCAGATGCTCGCGGAGAGCCTGCTGATCGCGGGCCCGGCCGCGGTCGCCGGCAGCGTTCTGTCACTGTGGGCGATCGACCGGCTCAATCTTGCCGTGCACAACTGGGAGTATGCGCTGCCGGACTGGATGCGCTTCGAGATGGATGCCGGCGTCCTGCTCTGTGTCATCGTCGTCACGTTGCTGGCCGCTCTCGTCTCCGGCCTCTTGCCCGCCTGGCTCGCCTCGCGCACCGACGCCGCCGACGGCCTCCGCGCGGGCGGGCGCGGGCAGACCGGCGGCGCTTTCGGCGCGATCACGAAGGCTCTCGTCGTTTTTCAAATCGCCGCCACGTCGCTCCTGCTCACCGGCGCGCTGCTGCAGGTGAACTCCCTCTTCAAGGCCCAGGGCGTTAACTACGGTTACGACACCTCCGGCGTGCTCGGCGCCCGGATCGGCCTGATGGAGGCCCGCTATCCGACACCACGTCTGCGGGCGGCCTTCTACGAACGGCTGCAGCGCGAACTGCGCGCAACGCCGGCGCTGGCTGCGGTCGGGTTCACCAGTCGCTACCGCATGATGCTGGCCGGCGACGCCACACTCGAAATCGAGGGCCGGACTTACGCCGGCGAAGGCGACCGGCCCACCGTGCACTACGAAAACGTTTCCCCGGGCTATTTCGACGTGCTCGGCGTCCGGATCAGCCAGGGACGCGATTTCGACGACGCCGATTCGGACCGGCGCCAGCCGGTCGCGATCGTCAACGATGCCTTCGCCCGCCGGCACTTCGGCGCCGCCAGCGCCCTGGGACGGCGCTTTCGCACCACCGAGTCCAATGGCGCCAACCCCGGGCCGTGGCGGACGATTGTCGGGGAGGTGCCGACCCTGCGGATGCAGGGTCCGCTCCGCGAAGGCGACGATTCCGGCTTTTACGTGCCGTTCTTTTCGTCCGCCGTCGGCCCGGCCTCCCTCGATCCGACCGCGCCGCAGTTCGGCACCGTGATCGCGCGGCCTCCGGCAGGCCAGCGGCCGGAGACGCTCGCGGGCGCGCTTCAGGCCGCCGTCGGCAGAATCGACCCGGACCTGCCGCTTTATTACGTTTCCACCCCTCAGGTCGCGCACGAGATTTTCCTCTCCCAGGATCGGATGATCGCCGCACTGCTCGGGTTGTTCGGAGTGGTCGCCTTGTTGCTCGCTTCGGTGGGGCTCTACGGCATCACCTCGTTCGCGGTCAACCAGCGCACCCGCGAGTTCGGCGTCCGTCTGGCGCTCGGCGCGGATCGCCGCCGCATCTTCCGCATGGTGCTGGGCCAGGCCTCCCGGCAGCTCGCGCTCGGATTGTCGATCGGACTGGGACTCGCCCTGGCCCTCGCGACCGTCTTCGCCACGGAAATCCGCGGCCGGCTCTATCAGGTCAGCCCCGGCGACCCGGTCGTCCTTATGGCTGTCGCCGCGCTCCTCTCGCTCGTGTCGTTCGCCGCGACACTGGTCCCCACCCGCCGCGCGACCCGGGTCGATCCGATGATCGCGCTGCGCGCGGAGTAGGCTCCGCGGTCGCGTTGCCCTAAAACCGTTTCACGTCCGTCCCTTCATGCTCACCGATCTCCGCTACGCCCTCCGCCAGCTCGCCCGCGCGCCCGGCTTCACCGCCGTCGTCGTGCTGTCGCTCGCGCTCGGCATCGGCGCCAACGCCACCGTCCTCAGCTGGATCCGCCACATCCTCCAGCGCCCGCTGCCGGGCGTCGTGCACCAGGAGGAGATCGTCGCGCTCACCACGCGCGAGGGCGGCGGCAATCTCTCGCTGCTCGACTCGCGCGATCTCGACCAGTTGCGCGGCAGCTTCGCCGGCGTCGCCGTCTCCCAGATCACCCCGGCCTCGCTCACCCTCGACCGCGACCCGGAGTGGACCTACGGCCAGATCGCCTCGGCCAATTTCTTCACGCTGCTCGGCGTGCAGCCGATCCTCGGCCGCACGTTCCTGCCCGACGAAGACCTCAAGCCCGGCGGCAATCCCGTCCTCGTCCTCGGCGAGAAGCTCTGGCGCCGCCGCTTCGGCGCCGATCCCGGCGTCGTCGGCCGCGTCGTCGATCTCAACCGGCGCAAGTTCACCGTGATCGGCGTCGTGCCCGCGGCCTTCTCCGGCACCATGACCGGGGTCGCCTGCGAATTCTGGGCGCCCGTGTCGATGGTGCGCGAGGTCGCGAGCTGGCCCGAGGACTACATCACCTGGCGCGGCTCGCGGCCGTTTCACAACGTCGCCCGGCTCCAGCCCGGCGTCACGCTCGCGCAGGCCCAGGCCGCCGTGAGCGCGCTCGATGCGCGGCTCGCCGAACTGTATCCGCGCAGCAATCGCGAGACCCGCCACCGGATCGTGCCCTATGCGGAGGCGCCGTTCGGCGCGCAGTCCGTCCTCGGTCCCGCGCTGCGGCTCATGCTCGCCGTCAGCCTCGGCGTGCTGCTGATCGTCGCCGCCAACGTCGCCAATCTCCTGCTCGCCCGCGCCGCCAGCCGCCGCAAGGAGCTCGCCATCCGCATCGCCGCCGGCGCCAGCCGGGGCCGGATCGTCCGCCTCCTGCTCGTCGAGAGTCTCGTGCTCGCGCTCCTCGGCGGGGGCGGCGGCATCCTCGTCGCGAGCTGGGCCGTCGACGGCATCGCGGCCTTCCTTCCCGCCGGACAGCTCCCGCTCGCGATCGGCGGCGGACTCGACGCCGCGACGCTCGGGCTCACCGGCGCGCTCACCCTGGCCACCGGTCTCGTCTTCGGCCTCGTGCCCGCGCTGTCGTTTTCCTCTCCGCGGCTCTACGAAACGCTGAAGGAAGGCGGCCGCACCTCCGCCGGCGGCGCCGCGCATCATCGGATTCGCCACGGGCTCGTCGTCGCCGAGATCGCCCTCGCGCTCGTCCTCCTCGTCGGCGCAGGCCTCTGCCTGAAGGGGCTCCGCCGGGCGCAGCAGGTCGACTTCGGTTTCTCGCCGGACCACGTGCTGACCTCCGGTCTCCAGATCGGGATGAACGGCTACACCGAGCAAACCGGCCTGGTCTTCTACCGCCGGCTGCAGGAGCGCCTCGCCGCCCTCCCCGCCGTCGAAACCGCCGCGCTCGCGAGCTGGTTTCCGCTCGGCCTCGAGGGCTGCAGGGGCCACGGCGTCCAGGTCGACGGCTACGCGCGGCGCGAGGGCGAGAATCCAACCGTCGAATACGCCCGGATCTCGCCGGACTATTTCGCCGCGATGCGCATCCCGCTCGTCGCCGGCCGCGATTTCAACGCCGCCGACACCGGCGACGCCCCCGCGGTCGCGATCGTCAACGAGCACTTCGCGGCGCACTACTGGCCCGGGCTCGACGCCCTCGGCCGCACCTTCCGCTGCGGCGGACGCGAGCGCACGATCGTCGGCATCGCCCGGGCCGGCAAATACCGCACGCTCGACGAGCCGGCCCACCCGTTCTTCTACCTGCCCTATCTGCAGGGCGCGCCCGAGCTCGACCTCGGCCTCTGCCTGCGCGTGAAGGGCGATCCCGCCGCGTTGATCGAGACCGTCCGCCAGACCGTCCGCGCCCTCGATCCCGGCGTCGACCTCTGGAGCGCCCGGCCGCTGACGCAGCACATCCAGGGCGCGTTTTTCGCCCAGCGCATCGCGTCCGCCATGCTGGCCGGACTCGGCTTCGTGGCCCTCGCCCTCGCCGCCATGGGCGTCTACGCCGTCATGGCCTACGCCGTCGGCCAGCGCACGCAGGAGTTCGGCGTGCGCCTCGCGCTTGGAGCCCGGCCGGTCGACGTGCTCTGGCAGGTCCTCCGCCGCGGACTCTCGCTCGCCACGCTCGGCGTGGCCGCGGGGCTCGCGCTCGCGCTCGCCGTCACCCGCCTGCTGGCCGGTTTTCTCTACGGCGTGAGCCCGTTCGATCCCGCCATCTTCACCGGCGTTCCGCTCATCCTCGTCGCGATCGCGCTGCTCGCCTGCTATCTGCCGGCCCGCCGCGCCACCCGCGTCGATCCGATGATCGCCCTGCGCAGCGAATAATACCCGTCATCTTCGTGCCCCGCTCCCGCCTCTGTCCGCTCTTCCTCCGGCACCCGTCGCGTGACTCGCGCGCGCCGGACGCGGCTCGAACCGATCCGGCCCCGCGGCCCGTCCCTCACCCATGATTGCCCACCTCCGTCACACTCTCCGGCGGCTCGCCCGTTCGCCCGGCTACGCGCTCACGGTCATCCTCACGCTCGGACTCGCGCTGGGCGGCAATGTCGTCGCGGTCTCGCTCGTCCGCCGCGTCCTGCTGCAGCCGCCGCCCTACGCCGCGGCGGAGCGCATCGGCGTGCTCCGCACGGCGCACGCACCCGACCTCGCCAATTTCAACGCCTCCCCCGGCGACTTTCTCGGCTGGCAGGAGCGGGTGCACGCCTTTGCCGCCATCGGTGCGCTCGCCGCGGAAAGCGTCACGCTCGGCGGCGATGGCGCGCCCCGCCGGCTCTCCGCCGACCGCGCCACCGCGGGGATCTTTGCCGTTTACCGCACGGCGCCGGCCCTCGGGCGCGTCTTCGGTCCCGCCGACGACCGGCCCGGCGCCCCGCCGGTGGCGGTCATCAGCCAGCGCTTCTGGCAGGAGCAGTTCGCTAGCGCGGCCGACGTGATCGGCCGGACACTCCGCCTCGACGGCCGCCTCTGCACCATCGTCGGCGTGATGCCGGCGGAGTTCCTCCGCGAACGGGCGACGGACGTCTGGCTGCCGATGGCCTTCACCGACGAAGAACGATCCGACGGCTACCGCGGCGCGCGTTTCCTCGAGGTGGTCGGACGCTTGCGGACCGGCGTCACGTGGAGCCAGGCGCAGGCGGAGGTCGATGCTGCCGCGGCCGGTCTCGCCCGCGACTTCCCCGATTTCAACCGCGGCTGGACCGCCTCGATTTCCCCGCTCGCCGATTATCGCGCCCGCACGGTCCGCGCGCCGTTGTGGCTGCTGTCCGGCGCCCTCGCCTGCGTGCTCGCCGTCGCGTGTGCCAACCTCGCCGGCATCAGCCTCACGCGCTCGCTCTCCCGCGAACACGAATTCGCGGTGCGCGCCGCGCTGGGCGCGAGTCGCGGCCGGCTCATCCGCGAGACCCTCGGTGAGAGTTTCCTGCTCGCCGGTGCCGGCGGACTGGCCGGCTGGCTGACGGCCTCGTGGCTGCTCGAGGCGTTTCTCCGGTTCGCTCCCGCCGTCGCCACGGTGGCCGGGCCGATGACCCTCGACCGCGGCATGCTGCCCATCGCCGCCGTGCTCGCCGCGCTCTGCGGACTCGCCGCCGGACTCCCTCCGGCCCTGCATGTCGCCGGGCTCGGCACGGACGCGGCGCTGCGCCGGGCGGACCGGCACGCCACGGCCGGTCCGCGCCAGCGGCGCGTGCGCGCGGGACTCGCCGTCGTCCAGCTCGGTGTCGCGCTCGCGCTGCTCGCCGGCACGCTCCTGCTCGTGCGGAGCCTGGTCCGGCTCGTCTCCAGCGATCCGGGATTCGTCGCCCGCGACGCCCTCGCCCTCCAGATAGACCTCCCGCCCGGACGCTACGATGCGCCCGGGCAATCCGACCGCTTCGTCCAACAACTGCTGGAGCGCGTCCGGTCCCTCCCGGGCGTCCGCGCCGCCGGCATCGCCCAGGCCCTGCCGCTGCGAGGCAACTGGATGATGGACTTTCTCATCGAAGGTCAGCCCGCGACCACGGCGGACGGCAACCGGAAGACCGGCTACTTCGCCGTTTCGCCGGGTTATTTCTCCGCGATGGGCATCCGGCTTCGCCAGGGCCGCGCCTTCGACGACCGCGACGGCGCCGACGCGGAACCGGTCGCGATCGTCAACGAGACCTTCGCCCGGCGCCATTTCCCCGACGGCGCCGCACTGGGCCGCCGGATCTATCTCATGAACGGTCCCTGGCGGCTCAGCCGGATCGTCGGCATCGTGGCCGACGTGAAGCAAACAAGCCTCGCCGCGGACGCCCCGCCCCAGGCCTATCAGCCGCTGGCCCAGTGGCCCGTGCGCACCATCACGCTGGTCGTCCGCACCGGCGGCGAGGCGGCGGCGGCCCTGCCGGCCGCGCTCCGGGCGGCCGTCCTCGCCGCCGATCCGGATCAACCGGTCACCTCGCTCGCTCCGCTGGAATCGCTGATCAGCGGCGCCGTCGCACTGCCGCGGTTCGTCGCGACTCTGCTCGCCGCCTTCGCCTTCATGACCGGAGTGATCGCCGCCATCGGCCTCTTCGCCGTGACGATGCAGCAGGTCGTCGTCCGGCGACGCGAGTTCGGCATCCGCCTCGCGCTGGGCGCCACACCCGGAGAACTCCAGCGCACGATCCTCCGACAGGGCCTCGGCCTCGTGGCCGCCGGCACCGCGCTCGGGCTCGCCCTCGCCGTCCTCGGACATCCGCTCCTCGCTTCCCAGCTCGACCGCCCGGAGGCCTTCGACCTCCCCGGTTTCGCGTTCGTCCTGCTCGGCGCCGCCGTGATCGGCCTCGTGGCGACGTGGCTGCCGGCGCGACGTGCGCTCCGCACCGATCCGATCGCCGCGTTGAAGGCCGAATGACGGCCTGTCCTCAAATCCCACCAACCGGCGCGTAACTTTTCCGCCCCCGGAGGGTTCTCGAAGCATGCTCACCGATGTGCGCCTCGCCTTTCGTCAGCTCGCGAAATCTCCCGCGTTCACGACCGTCGCGATCCTCACGCTCGCCGTCGGCATCGGCGCCTCGGTGGCGATGTTCGGCGTGCTCCGCGCACTGATCCTGCAGCCGTTTTCCTATCCGCAGGCCGAACAGCTCGTGCAGGTGTGGTCCAACGAGGGCCAGCCGCTCTCCACGCCCGACTATTTCGATGTCGCGGAGCAGATGACGTCGTTCGCCGAGTTCGGCGCCTACTCACCGCAGGCGGGCAATCTCGGCGGCGAGAACCCCCAGGCGCTCCGCAGCGTCGGATGCACGTCCGGCGTGCTGCGCGCCTTCGGCATCGCCCCGGCGCTCGGCCGGCTCATCGAGGCCGCCGACGAGGCCAAGGGCGCCGCGCCGGTCGTCGTCCTCAGCCATGCGCTCTGGCGCGATGCGTTCGGCGGCGATCCCGCGCTGGTGGGTCGCACGGTGCGGATCGACGGCCGGCCGACGACGGTCGTCGGCATCATGCCCGCGGATTTCGAGTTCGCCGCGCCCTGGATGCAGGGCGAGAGCGCGCAGGCGTGGTTCCCGCTCGGGATCCAGCGCGGCGACGGCGACCGCGGCAGCCACTGGATCTGCGGCCTCGCCCGGCTGAAACCCGGCGTCCCGATCGCGACGGCCGACGCCGAGCTCAAGGCCATCGGCGCCCGGCTCTCCGCAACGTATCCGAATTCCAACACCCACAAGCCGTTTTTCCTCCGTTCGCTTCACCAGGAGATGACGCGGCGCACCGGCTCGCAGGTCTGGCTGCTCTTCGGCGCCGTCGTGCTCGTGCTCGTCGTCGCCTGCGCCAACGTCGCCAGCATGCTGCTCGCCCGCAGCGCCCGCCGCCACGCCGAGATCGGCGTGCGCATCGCCCTCGGCGCCACCCGCGCGCAGATCGTCCGGCTCTCGCTGACCGAGAGCCTGCTCCTCGCCGCCGCCGGCATGCTCGCCGGCCTCGTGTTCGCCGCCGCCGGGTTGCAGGGGCTCCGCGCCTTCGCGCCGGTGAGCGACGCCCGCAAGGCCGCCATGGTCCTCGACGGTGGCGTCGCGGCCTTCGCCGCCGGGCTCGCGCTGCTCACCGCGCTCCTCGCCGGCCTGCCGCCCGCGCTCGCCGCGCTGCGCGTGTCCGTCTCCGACCTGCTGCGCACCGAGGGCCGCGGCGCCACCGGCTCCCGCACGCGGCATCATCTGCTGCGCGCCCTGATCGTCGCGCAGGTCGCCGTCGCCTTCATGCTCGCCAACGGCGCCGCGCTTTTCTCCGCCAGCTACGCGAAGCTGCTCGAAGACAACCGCGCGCTCGCCACCGACCGCGTGCTCTCGATGGAGCTCAACCTCCGCGGCGAACGCTACGCGGACAAGGAGAACCGCGCGCGCTTCATGGAACGGCTCGCCGAGGAGATCGCCGCCCTGCCCGGCGTCGCCGCCGCGGGCAGCACCACGAAGCTTCCCCTCGAGGGAGGTTCCAACACCAGCATCCTCGTGAACGACGAGGTCTTCGATCCGGCTGCGGATCGTCCGCTCGCCGAGGTCTCCAGCATCACGCCGGGCTATTTCGCCGCCGCCGGCGTCGCGCTCCTGCGCGGCCGCACGCTCGAACCCGGCGATTCCCAGGGCGAGATCATCGGCGCCGTCGTCAACCGCGCCCTCGCCGACAAATGCTGGCCCGGCCAGGATCCGCTCGGGAAACTCATCCGCGGCAACGACGTGAATCCGTGGTTCACCGCGCGCGTCGTCGGCGTCGTCGAGAACGTCCGCCAGTGGGGCGCCGCGCACGAGCCGAATCCGGAGATCTACTGGACGACCGACCGCGCCTGGGGTCAGAGGATGTTCCTCATCGTGCACTCGCCGCAGCCGGCTGCGCGGCTCGTGCCCGCCCTGCGCCACCAGATCGCCCGGCTCGATCCCGACCTGCCGCTGGCGCGCATCCGCACGTTTCAAACCGTCGTCGACGAGGCCATGAAGGGGCAGCATGTCGTCACGACGTTGATCGACGGCTTCATGGCCGCCGCCCTCGGGCTCGTCGCGCTCGGACTCTACGGCACGCTTTCGTATCACGTGCTCCAGCGCACACGGGAGATCGGCGTCCGCCTCGCCATCGGCGCGAGCCGCCGCGACGTGCTGCGGCTCGTCTTCCGCCAAGGCGCGGCCTGGACCGTCGCCGGCATCCTCATCGGGGCCGGCGGCTCCTTCGCGCTCGCCTCCGCCCTGCGCGCGCTGCTCTACGGCGTCGACACCCTCAATGCCGTCACCCCGTTCCTCGCCGCCGGGATCGTGCTCGGCGCCGCCCTCCTCGCCTGCGGTCTTCCCGCCTGGCGCGCGTCGCGCGTCGACCCGATCGTCGCCCTGCGCGCCGACTGATTTCCCTCCAACCTCACCCACATGAAACTCCGCCTCCTCGCCCTCCTCTCGGCCGCGCTCGCCTTCACCGCGCTCGCGCGCGCCGAACATTATCCGTTCACGGAACCGTTCTCCCGCACCGGCGCCTTCGCGGCCGCCGGCGAACTCTCGCTGGAAAACGTCAACGGCGACGTCACCGTCCGCACCTGGGACAAGAACGAGATCCTCATCGAGGGCGAGAAGCGCGCGCGCTCGGCGGACGAACTCGCCGCCATCGATCTCAAGATCGAACTCTCGCCCGATCGCGCCGGCGTGAAGGTCAAGCTGCCGAAGCGCCCCGGCGCCTTCGGCAACACGATCCGCGCCGCGGTGACGTTCACCATCACGCTGCCCAGGTCCGCCACGATCGCGAAACTCGACACCGTCAACGCCTCCGTGAAGATCGAGGGGCTCGACGGAGCCATCCGCGCCGAGACCGTCAACGGCGGCATCACCGTCATCGACGCCGGCGGTAACATTCATCTGGAGACGGTCAACGGCGGCATCCGCCTCAACGCCTCCCGGCCGCCCGGCTCCGGTTGCCAGATTCACACCGAGACCGTCAACGGCCGCATCGTCATCGCCCTGCCGCGCGCCACCGGCGCGGAACTGAAGGCCGAGGTCGTCAACGGTCACATCGCCTGCGCCTTCCCGCTCACGCTGCATCGCGGCGGCATCGGCAAACGCCACCTCGAGGCGACCATCGGCGCCGGCGGCGCCGCGATTTCCGCCGAGACCGTCAACGGCAACATCGACATCCAGTCGATCTGACCGGCCGCTCCCGGGCGCCGGTTTCCGCTCGGCGTCCTCCGACGGCGCGCCAGTGCCGGCGCCGGCCGTCCCGATCGCGGGAAAATCGCGTGTCATTTTCGGACCGCCTCTGCCGACGGCGGAAATCGCCCATCGATTCAACTCATTGTCAGGCAGCGGACTGACCGAGACGAACGACGCGTGGCACGCCGCGTGCAATCGCCCCGCGCCGGGCGCCGTCCGGTTTTTGTTTCCTTTTTCGCATGCTCAACGATCTCCGCCTCGCCTTGCGCTCGCTGACCCGGACGCCGGGCTTCACCGTCATCGCCCTTTTCACCCTCGCGCTCTGCATCGGGGCGAACAGCGCGATCTTCTCGGTCGTCCACGCCATCCTGCTCAAGCCGTATCCGTGGCCCGGATCCGACCGGCTCGTCTACAGCTACAACACCTATCCGCTGATGGGCCTCGACGACGGCGGCGTGTCGATCCCCGACTACCTCGACCGCCGCGAGGGCGTCGACGGCTTCGCCGACGCGGCGATGTATTACTACGAAGGATTCAACCTCGCCTCCGGCGATCATCCCGAGCGCATCGGCGGTCTCGTCGCCACGCCTTCGCTCTTCAGCACGCTCGGCTCCGCCGCGGCGCTCGGCCGCGTCTTCGGCGAGGACGACGCGCAGCCCGGGCGCGACAAGGTCGTCGTGCTCAGTCACGCGCTCTGGCGCGACCGGTTCGGCGGCGATCCCGCGATCCTCGGCCGAAGCATCCGGCTCAACGCGGAGCCCTACACCGTGATCGGCGTGATGCCGGAGGAGTTCTACTATCCGAGTCCGCGCAACAAGCTCTGGGTGCCTTTCGCCTTCACCGCGGCGCAGCGCAGCGACGCGGAGCGCGGCCACGAATTCTCCGAGATGATCGCGCGGCTCAAGCCCGGCGCGACCGCCGCCGGCGTGCAGCGCGACCTCGACGCGGTCCAGGCCCGCAACGCCGAGCGCATGCCCGACAACCGCGAATTCTGGAAGGCCTCCGGCTTCGGCGGCCGCACGGTCGGCTTCCTCGAGCGCAACACGGAACGCGTCCGCGGCATGCTCTGGCTCGTGCAGGCCGGGGTCGTCGCCGCGCTCCTGATCGGCTGTGCCAACGTCGCCAGCCTTCTCCTCGCCCGCGCCGTCGGCCGCGAACGCGAGCTCGCCATCCGCGCCGCGCTCGGCGCCGGCCGCGGCCGGCTGGTCCGGCTGCTGCTGGCCGAGAGTCTCGTGCTGTTCCTCGCCGGCGGTGCGCTCGGGCTCCTCGTCGCGCTCTTCGGCGTCGATGCGCTCGGCTCGCTCGGCCTGTCGACGCTGCCGCGCTCCTTCGACGTGCGGCTCGATCCCACGGTCTTCGGTTTCACGCTCCTCAGCGCGCTCGCCGCCGGGGTCGTCTTCGGCGCCCTGCCCGCGTGGTCCGCGTCCCGCAGCGATGCGGCCGCCGCGCTGAAGGAAGCCGGCACCCGCGCCACCGCCGGCCGGCGCACGCAGCGGCTGCGCGCCGCGCTCGTCGTCAGCGAGATCGCGCTCGCCGTGATGCTGCTTTCCACCGCCGGCCTGCTGATCCGCAGCTTCGCCCGCCTGCAGGACCAGAGCCCCGGCTTCACCCCGGCCAACGTCCTCACCGCCCAGCTCCGCCTCTCCGGTCCGGCTTATGCGGACGCCGCGAAGCAGACGCAGTTCTACGACCGGCTGCTCGCCCGCGTGCGGGAGCTCCCCGGCGTCACGGAGGCCGCGATCACCAGCAGCCTGCCTTTCGGCAACAGTTTCAGCCAGAGTTCCTACTCGATCGAGGGCTACACCCCGCCCAGCGGCCAGTCGCAACCGCACGGCTACCGGATGAGCGTGAGTCCGGACTATTTCCGCGCCCTCGGCATCCCCATGCTGCGCGGCCGCGCCTTCACCGCGCAGGACGACGCGCAGGCCGCGGGTGTCGTGATCGTCGACCGCGTGCTGGCCGACCGCTACTGGCCCGGCCAGGACCCGGTCGGCCATGTGATCAAGGGCGGCGACGGCCCGGGCGAGAAGCCGTGGACGATCGTCGGCGTCGTCGCGACGGTGAAAAATCAGAGCCTCGAAACGGCGATGAAAAAGGAGACGCTGTATTACCCGCTCGCGCAGACCCCCGAGGCCTACGGCGTGCTCGTCCTGAAAACGGCCACGCCGCCGTCCGCATTGCTCACGCCGCTGCGGGCCGCGCTCGCGGAGCTCGATCCGGAGCAGCCGCTCTCGGACATCAAGACGCTCTCGGCGCGGATCGACGACTCGCTCGTCGCCCGCCGCGCGCCGATGATGCTGCTGTCGCTCTTCAGCGGCATCGCCCTGCTCCTCGCCTCGCTCGGCGTCTACGGCGTGCTGGCGTTTTCCGTCGCGCAGCGTTCCTCCGAGTTCGGCATCCGCGTGGCGCTCGGCGCGACGCCCGCCGACATCGGCCGGCTCGTGCTCGGCCAGGGTTTCCGGCTCGTCGGCCTCGGCATCGCCGCCGGTCTCCTCGGCTATCTCGCGCTCAGCCGGATCGTCGCGAAACTGCTCTACGGCATCGGCGCCGCCGATCCGGCGACGCTCGCGGTCGCGCCGCTCGTCCTCGCCGCCGTGGCCCTCGTCGCCTGCCTGCTGCCCGCCCGCCGCGCCACGAAGGTCGATCCCATGGTCGCATTGCGCGCAGATTGAACGCGATCGCGCCTGTCACGCTTTTCGTTTGCCCCCGTCGCTCTTACCGCGCCGGAACCGGATGGTTGTGATCGCTCCCGCAGAGGAGAAGGTTCCAAGCTGGCGCGGCATCTCCACCGATCGAACCGCAGGCCGGCCACCCTCGCGCCGCGGTCAGGCTCAGGAACGGACGGCCATGCCCGCCGGCTGCGTCTGGCTCCGCTCCGCCGAAGCCTGGGCAAACTTGGCCAGTTCCTCCTTCGAGCCGCAGGCGACGGGCGCCGTCACCGGCACGATGGAGACACAACCGTCGCCACCATGGACGCCGGGCACGTTGACCTGAAACGCCCCGGCGTTGAACGAGCCGACCACGCTCGCACCGGCGCCGCCGGTCATCAGACCGGTGCGGCCCGACGCTCCGCCGCTCGCTGCCAGCATCAACTGCGCGGGCAGCAGCAGATCCGCCGCGCCGCGCCAGACGATCGAGCCGCCGGGATTGATCTCGCCCGCCCGCTCCGACGCTCCCGCCTCCGACTCCCGGCAGCCGACGAGGATCTTCAGGATGTCGCCGCGCCGGAGATAAAACATGCCTTTGATCCGATCGCCCCGCAGCGATCCCTCGCCGGCGCCCGACGCCTCGATGATATAGCCGCCAGACACGGGCACGACGTAGGTTTCGATCCTGCCCGAGGCGGAGAAGACGACGGCGGCGTTGGCGATGAGCATGGCGGGAAGAAAGCGATGACGTGGAAAACCGACCGGATCGGCCGGTCGCAGTTCAAAGCGAAATCCCGCCCCGAAAGAGGACACGCCGCCGGCAAACGCACCCGCAGGCCGGACCGCAGGGTTTCCTGCTTCGTCGGCAAGACAGAAGCTACCGCGACGAATCGTCAGCGGCCGGGCTATCATCGCCTGAGTAAAGCGCCGCCCGCCTCGTTCCGGTTATATCTCGATCCGGTTCGATCCGATGACGGGCTCGCACAAAAAAAGCCCGCCGACCGGCAGGCGGGAGGCGGGCCATGATGGTTTAGCTGAGAAACCCTCAATTCTGCGGATGATTATCCATCCCCGGATCGATAATCCCGATCGCGCCGTCGGAAACCCGCTGGATCACGACGAAGAATTCATACTGACC
>Ga0222421_100407_pt1 | contig 14044 bp, 11 predicted proteins | sample 3A1ome_2_FD_182473 | JGI IMG/M metagenome (GOLD analysis project Ga0222421, IMG submission 182473) | Enriched microbial communities from leaf-cutter ant dump, University of Wisconsin, Madison, United States - 3A150A (version 2) | ecosystem: Environmental > Terrestrial > Nest > Insects nest > Nest... | reverse complement strand
CCCGGGCGGTTTCGATTGCTGCCAGGGTTTGCACCCGGGTCTGGCGCTCGGTGTGTCGCATCCAGGCGATGGCGGCAATCGCACCGAGGATCAGCGAGAGGAGGACTCCTCCGGCGAAGGCGACCTGCGCGGAGCGCCGGCGCGCGTCATGACGCGCGATCTCGGCCCGGCTGGTGGCGACGAGCTCGCACACCTTCGTGTCGGAGCGATAGGAGGACTCCGCCAGTCTCAGCGATTGATCGAGGGCAACCAGGAGCCGCCGGGCCGAGCGGCCGGTTTGCCCGAAAGTCCGGATGATGCGAAAGGCGAGAGTGCCCAGGCCGAACGTGGGCAGGGTGATCAGGCCGATGACGAAGGCGGTCGGCCGCGACGGGGGCGGTTGTCCGGCCAGCAGCGCCAGATCCTGCTGGATGCCTGTGCAAAGCTCGACCGCACCCGGCAATGCGGCGGTGTCCGCCGCGCTTGCGGCCACCGGGGCGGCGTGCAGCGGGAATTCCTTGCCGCAATAGGTGCAGATCCTGGCCAGCGCATCGTTGGGGCCGCCACAACTGGGGCATTTGTTCATGGGGAAGGCGGAAGGGGCTGACCGCATTGCGGGCAGAAATGACTGCCGGCAGGCGTTCGGGTCTGGCATGCCGGGCAGATCGTGACCGGAACCAACGGTGTGCCGCAGTTGCCGCAGAAGTGGGCGCCGCCCGGATTGAGCGCCTGACATTGGCCGCAAATGATCCGGCCGGTCTGGCGTGCCGTCATGGCCATGCTGCCGGACGCGGGATGATCGAGCGCAGCGGCCTGGGTCGCGGCGGATAGCGCCTGGCCGGCGAGATTGGAGCCGGCCGACTCCATCAGCCGGTCGAGTGGATCGGTGGAGGAAGCCATGCTCAGGAAACCGGTGGAGGCGTGGAGCCGGTCGGAAGCGGCGGCGGCACCGTGACGCCGGGGAGCGTGGAAAGCGGCTGCCATTGGGCGAGACCCGGCCGCCAGCCGAGGTCTTCGCCCTGCAACGTGCCGAGGGCAAGACGACGGTTAACCTCGTCCAAGGAGAGAATCCCGAGCGGCTGGCGGTCCCGGGCGACATGCAACGACGGAGACGGAAGCGGCGGTGGGCCGGGAGGCGCGGACGGCGTCAAAGCCGTGCCGCAGGAGACACAGAAGCGGGCGCCCGGAAGGACGGCCGAACCGCATCGGGGACAAACGTCGCCCGCGCCGGCCAAGGGTGAGAAGACGTTTTGGACGCTGCCGGCGAGCCGCTGGCCCAACGCGGCTCCGACCGAGCCGCCCAAGCCGATGGCGATGGCCGCCGCACCGACATCGCCCAAGCCGCCGCCGTCGCGGTTGTTTTCCCCTCCGCCCAAGGCGCCGAGGCTGGCGGCGGCGGTCTTCGCCACGTCGGCCTGAAGATTGAGCTGATGTGCGGGCAGGAAATCCGTCTGCGTCTGCAACGTCTGCCGCGTCCCGAGCTGCTCGCGCTGGATCTCCAGGCTTTTCCGGACGTGGTCGGAATTGATTTCCTGGGCTTGCGTCAGATTGGTGCGCCCGACTTCGCCCTGGACGGTGATGTTGGCGATGTGCTGGTCGCGCGTGGCCTTCATCAGCAGGGCGTAGTCGGCGCTGCTCTTGTCGAACTCGATGCCCTCGATGACGAAACTGCGGAGCGCGATGCCGAAGTCCTCGAGCAGTTTCGCGACGGTGGGCGACATCCGTTCGCCGATCTCGGCCACACGGCTGCCGATCTGGATCAGCGGGGTGCCTTGCGCCGTGGCGAGCGAGACGAGGTTCGCCTTCACCGCGGTGGCGAGCAGCGGCAGGATCTGGTCGCGCAGCGTCTCGGGCCGGGTTTCGTCCAGACGCTGCACATCGACGAAACGCGCCGGGTCGCCAATCTGAAACGTGATCGTGCCGTGCGCGTTGATCGGCACGGGATGGTCCGCCAGCCGGGGATCGAACGCATCGAAATAGGGTAGCCCCCATTTGAGCTGCACGGCCTTGCCGCGGTTGATGAAATAAATCTCGGCCTGGAATGGAGAATCGCCGCCGTAGGCGAGTCCGATCAAACCGGAGAGCACCGGGAGATTCCTGGTCTCGAGGAGCAGATCGGCGGGTCCCGGGATGAAGTCGACCGGCGACGCGCCCCCTCCGGTTGTATAGAAAAAGGCGGCCACCTCGCCCGGGCGGACCCGCAGACTGCTGCCCCAGCGGATTTGGTTTTGGCGGGAGGCGGCGCCATGCGCGGGCTTCCATTTCCAGACCAGATACTCGCTTTGCGACAAGTCGCAGCGGATGACATTGAGCACGCTCATCGAAGGTGAAGGGGACGCGTTCGCCCGGCGGACGGGCCGCCGGATCTCTGCATGGCCCTCTCTTTTCTCCAGAGGCTGGCGTGAGGCAAGACGCCCATCCCTGGCGCGCGCTTGTATAAGCGGCGAACCGAACGCCCAGTAGGCGCGGTCCGCGCCCGCCCGGGCCGGGAACAGACCGGCCGCGCGGCCTACACCCGGAAGATCGCGCCGAGCTTCTTGCCGAGGAGGACGCTCAGGCCGACGATCGTGACGCCGAGGAAGACCATCGCCCACACGCCGAGCGCGCTGGCCATGAACTTGCCGTCGCCGAGGAGCTGGAAGAGCTCCATGATCGCCTTGGTGATCGGGTAGAACGCCTGTTTCTGCGCGAGGATGAGCGAGTCGCTGACCTCGAGCATCGCGAAGGCGAAGGCGAGCAGGCCGCCCGCGATGAGGTTGGCCATGATCAACGGCAGCGTGACCTTCACGACGGCCTTGAGCGGCGGGCAGCCGAGGTTTTGCGCGGCCTCCTCGAGCGTCTCGCTCGTCTGCTGGAAACCCGCGGCGGCGCTGCGCACGACATACGGCAGCCGGCGGACGGAGTAGGCGACGATGAGCAGGATCGTCGGATCGCGGACGGGATTGATGAACGAGAAGAACCGGCCCTCCTGCGACATCGCGAGGTAGCCGAAGGCGAGCACGAGCCCCGGCACGGCGAGCGGCAGCATCGAGAGGAAGTCGAGCACCTGGCGGCCGGCGATCCTCGAGCGCACGATCACGTAGGCGATGGCGATGCCGAGGACGACGTCGACGATCGTGGAGATGCTGGCGAATTTCAGGCTGTTGGCGATGGAGCCGACGGTGAGGTCGTGGCCGATCGCGAGGCGGAAGTTTTCCAGCGTGTAGGCGTGCGGGACGACCGTGCCATACCATTCGCTGGAAAACGCGACCAGGATCACGCCGAGATGCGGCAGCACGGCGACAAAGGTGACGCCGCCGAACAGCGCCGTGCAAAGCCAGGCCTGGCCGCGGGGCAGCGCGCGCGGCCCGCCGGTGCTGGTGGCCTTGGCCATCATCGCGTAGCCGGTGGAGCCGAAGAGGCCCTTGCCGACCGCGTAGAGCGCGACGGAGCTGGCGAGCATCACGGCGACGAGCGCGTAGGGGATGGGATTGCCGCCGATGTCCTTCAGGCCTGAATAGATCTGCACGCTCGTGACCGACGCGTAGTCGAAGACGAGCGGCGTGCCGAGCTCGGTGAACGCCCAGATGAAGACGATGGTGCCGCCGGCGAAAAGTCCCGGCCGGATGAGCGGGAGCGTGATCCGGCGGAAGCGGCGGAAACCGGTGCAGCCGAGGTTCTGCGCGGCCTCCTCCATCGCCGGATCGATGTTGGCGAGTGCGGCGAGGGAGTTGAGGTAGACGATCGGGTAAAGCGACAACGCCTGCACGAGCGCCACGCCCCAGAACTGGTTCGCGGCGAACCAGTCGAACGTCCAGCCCTCGGGCCGGACGTGCAGGGCGATGAGCAGGGAGTTGAACGCGCCGTATTGGCCGAAGATTTGTTTGATGCCGATCGCGCCGACGAACGGCGGCAGGATCATCGGCACGAGGACGAGCGAGCCGAGCAGGCCTTTCGCGGGAAAGATGAACCGGTCGCTGATGAACGCGAGCGGCAGCGCGATGAGAAGCGCGAGCGTCGTCGTCGCGCACGCGATGAGGAGGGAGTTGCGCAGGCCGACGAGATACGTGGGGTCGGTGAGCAGGACGCCGAGGTAGGCGAGGCTGAAACGGCCGTCCGCATCGATGAATCCGCCCTTCAGGATCTGGAGGATCGGCCACAGAAAAAACGCCGCGAAAAAAGCGGCGGTGACGGCGAAGATGATGCGCGCAAACGAGGACGACATCGGTCGCGCAGTGTGGCCGCCGGCCGCCGCGCGCGGCAAGGCGGAAAGCGGAGGCGCGTGGTCGCCGGCGCAACGCCCGCTCCCCGGTTGCGCGGGCGCGGCCGCGGGCCGTGCCCGGGTTTTCGTTGGCGGGCCGGGCGGATGGTGGAATGCGCCCGTCCGCAGACGCAGACGAGATCGCGGCGATCAGTGTGCGCCGAGCACGCCGGCGACGGCGGTCGCGAGCGCGAGCCGGTGTGCGGCGATGCGTTGCGCGAGCGGTCGGGCGGAGGAGGATTCGAGCGTGTAGCCGAGCGTCGTGTGATGCGCCCGCAGATAGATCGATTCCGGCCACAGGTCGCGCAGCAGGGGATCGGCGTCCGGCCGGATGATCCCGGGTTCGTCGATCGGGCGGCCGTCGATGACCGCGGCGGGTTCGACGGGCATGACGGCGCCGACGGCCTCGATGATCGGGCGGGCGAGGCTGCGGCGGCCGAGCGGATTGAGCTCGTAGAGATAATAACCGGTCGCCTCCCAATCCTCGTGCAAGCAGAGCGTGAGATCGAAGTTCGGCTGGCGCGTCAGCCAGGCGCGGTGCGCCGCGATCTCGGCGGAGCGGGTGGCCTTGTAGTCGCGGTTGAGGTCGATGCCGTCGGCGTTCTCGCGCGTGGCGCGCAGGAAACCGGCGGGATTGAGCAGCGGGCAGAGAAACCACGTGGCGCGCGCGTCGAAGAAACCGGCCTCGAGCAATTCCAGCAGGGCGAGCGGCGGGGCGGGTTCGTCGCCGTGGATGCCGGCGGAAACGTAGATGCGCGGACGCCGCCCCGGCGTGCGTTTCGTGAGCGCGAGGAGGGAACACGGGACCGCCGCGGGCGGAAGACCCGGCGGGGCGATCGCGCCCATGGACTCGACGCGGAAACCGGCGGCGCGGCCGGCGGCTTCGAAGCGGGCGATCAGATCGGGCGGATGGAAGGGAGGGACGGAGACCGGGCTCATCGTGGGTGTCGGCGGAAGGACGACGATCGTGCTCGTGAGCGCAAGCGCGCCCGTGGGCAAGCTTCGTCCGTCGGCGGGGTGGGCGGGTGAAGTGTGATCCCGCCCCGGGATGCGCGGGCGCGAAGGCGCCGCGACGGGACCGAAGCGCGGACGGGCGCGGCTTTGACAGCGGCGGGGCGTTCGCTTTTGCTGGCCGTTTTCCCGATTCCGACGTCCGTTTCATTTCTTCCGATCATGTCCAAAGTCCGCGTTCGTTTCGCCCCGAGTCCCACCGGGTTCTTCCACATCGGCAGCGCCCGCACGGCGCTGTTCAACTGGCTCTACGCCCGGCACACGGGCGGCACGTTCGTGCTGCGGGTCGAGGACACGGACAAGGAGCGCAACAGCGAGGCTTTCCTCAACGTGATCTACGACAGCCTGCGCTGGCTCGGGATGGACTGGGACGAAGGTCCGGGCAAGGGCGGCGACTTCGGTCCCTACCGGCAGAGCGAGCGCGATCACGTCTACCGCGAGTATCTCGCCCGGCTCACCGCGGCCGGCCGCACCTACGAGAAGGACGGCGCGATCTGGTTCAAGCTGCTCGGCGAGCGCCACGAGGTCTTCGACGAGCACCGCAAGAAGACCGTGACGAAGGTGAAGGCCGCGCCCTCGATCATCGAGGACCGGATCCGAGGCCGCGTGGAGCGCATCGAGGACGAGGATTTCGTGATCGTCCGCTCCGACGGCAACCCCGTCTTCCATTTCGTGAACGTCGTCGACGACATCGCGATGGAGATCACGCACGTGATCCGCGGCGAGGACCACCTCTCCAACACGAGCAAGCACGTGGAGCTCTTCAAGGCCTTCGGCGCGCCCGTGCCGCAGTTCGCGCACATCCCGCTCATCCTGAAGCAGAACGGGCCGGGCAAGATGTCGAAGCGCGACCAGGGCGCGCTGGTCGAGGAGTATCAGCGCCGCGGCTACCTGCCGGAGGCGCTGGTCAACTTCCTCAGCCTGCTCGGCTGGAATCCCGGCGACGACCGCGAGAAGATGCCGGTCGCCGAGATCGTCCGCCTCTTCGACCTGCCCGGCGTGAACCAGAGCAACGCGCGCTTCGACGACAAGAAACTCGCGCACATGAACATGGCCTACCTGCTGGAGCTGCCGGCGGAGCGGTTCGTGGCGCTGGCGCGGGATTTCTTCGCGGCCCGGGCGAAGGCGGGCCAGGCGGTCGCGCCGGCGGCGCTGGCGGCCGACGCCGGCTATTTCCGCGACGTGATGCTGCTGAGCCAGCCGAAGATCAAGGGCGTCGAGGAGCTGCCGGCCTACACCGCGTATTTCTTCACCGAGGAGTTTGCGATCGACGAGAAGGTCCGCGCGAAGGTGATGGCCAAGGGCGACCCGAAGGCGCGGCTGCGCGAACTGGCGGCGGCGCTGCCGGGCTGGGATCTCGCGGACGACTCCGCGATCGAGGAGCGTATCAAGACGCTGGCGACGGAGAAGGCGCTCGGCTTCGGCGACTACCAGGCCGTGGCGCGGCTCGCGCTCTCCGGCACGAACGTCGGCCCGAGCATCACCGGCATGATCCGCGTGCTCGGCCGCGACCGCGTGCTGGCGCGTTTCGAGCGTTTCCTCGCGGCGGCGGGCTGAGACGGAACGCCCTTGCTCGTTTGTCGGGACGAAAGGCCGCGGGTGCGATCCCGCGGCCTTTCGTATTTGGGCGAAGGATCGGGGGGCGCACTCCGGCCGGCGTCGCGACGGTGCGGGACCGCAGTCCGATGCCGCCGCGATCGGGGCCGGGTGCGGTGGGCGTTTCCTGTCGCCGGGCGCGGTCCGTTTCCGTTTCGTGCACGTCAACCGTGCACCACCCCATGACTCCATCGTCCCGCCGGTCCGCCTTTATCGCCTGGCTGCTTTGCGTGCTCGCGGCGCTGCCCGCGTCCGTCGCCGCCGCGTCCGGTCCGGAGGCGGAGAGCGGCTGGATCCCGCTGTTCAACGGCCGGGATCTCGACGGCTGGACGGTGAAGGTCGCCCGGCATCCCGTGGGCGAGGACCCCGCCGGCACGTTTCGCGTCGAGGACGGCGTGATCAAGGTCGCCTACGACCGCTATGGGAAATTCGACGGGCAGTTCGCGCATCTGTTTTCGAATCTCGCCTATTCGCGCTACATTCTCCGGCTGGAGTATCGGTTCACGGGCGCGCCGATGGCGGACTCGCCGCCATGGGCGAAATACAACAGCGGCGTGATGATCCACGCCCAGTCGCCGCTCGCGATGACGGTCGACCAGCTCTGGCCCGTCAGCATGGAAGTGCAGTTTCTCGCGGCGGGCACGACGGCGGGCCGCCAGACGGGCAACGTCTGCACGCCGGGGACGAATCTCGAGGTCGGCGGCAGGCTGACGACCGATCACATCATCGAGGCCACGGGCAGTCTCTCGCCGCTCGACGAATGGGTCGCCGTGGAGGTCGAGGTGCACGGCAACGACGAGGTGATCCATCGCATCAACGGGGTCGAGGTGCTGCGCTACCGGCATCCGCAGCTCGACCCGCGCGAGCCGGATGCGCAACGCCTGCTCGCGCTCGGCGCCCCGCTGCAGATGGCCGGCGGCCACATCGCCCTCCAGGCGGAATCCCAGCCGGTCTGGTTTCGCAACGTGCGCCTGCGCGTGCTCGATCGTTGAGCGTCGGTCGGCTTCCGGTGCCGAAGCCCGGCGGATCGTGTTCTGTCGGGGCGGGACAAAAGCGCGGGCGCGGCGGGATGACTGCGTGCTCCGGAACAGCCACGTCTCCAAGTCCGGGCCATGGCGGCGAGGCTGACGTTCACGATGGCTCGACGGCGGGCGTCCTTTCCTGTGGAGGGAATCCGGAAAGAAAATGAGCCATACCCAGGTAATAGAGCTGGTGACGCGGGAGGGTGCGGGTGGCGTCGTCGTCGGGGGATGTCGTGGACGGAGTCGGCGGCGAGGATGCAGGATCAGGCATGGTGAGAACGGCTTCGTCCGCCCCGGTCGCGGCGACCTGCGGTTTATCGGTGGGCATGGTGATCGGGAGGAAAACGGGAGGCGATGTGAGGGTCGGACGGTTTGTCCGCGGACGGCTTCGCCCGGCGAGGCGCGGCCTGGGACGGCGGGAAACCACCGTCGCGCGGTTCTGGGGGGAATCTTCAGCGCGACCATGGCAACGTGCGCTCCGGCCGGCGGGATGCGGCCGGCGCAGGCAGCGATCGTGGCGGTGGAGATGCGGACGAAACTCGCCGGACGGTGGTTTCAGGCGTCCGACGTTTTTCTCTGGGCGTCGGGTTTCGCGGCCTCGGTGTCGCACCAAGGCGGGCGCGGCCAGTCGCCGAAACGGTGGCGCATCTCTTCGCGCAGGTGTTCGCGTTGCTCCGGAGTGAGGGAATCCCAGCGCTTGGCCAGCAGGCGTTCGCGCCAAGACGGGCCCCAGCCGCAGCCGCGGCCCGGGAAGCCGCCGAACAGAATTTTGGCCAGAACCAGCAGGCCGAGCGCCTGCCAGTAGGTGATCGTTTTCACGCCCAGCACGTCGGTCAGCACGACGTTCCAGAGGGCGTGGACGATGAAGGTGAACAGACCCAGGAAGCCGAGCACGGCCAACGGCATCAGAAAACGGAATTTGCGGGCGGATCGATTTTTCATGTTGGGAAAGGGTCAGGGGGCGGGGGAAAGAAAGGCGTCGCGCAGCGGTGCGAGGCGCGCCCGCAGGTGCAGCACCGCGTAGCGTTTGCGCGAAAGGAGCGTGTTCACGTTCTCGCCGGTGAGCGCGGCGATGTCCTGAAACGACAGCGCCTCGAGTTCGTGCCAGACGAAAACCTGGCGCTGCTCCTCCGGCAGCTCGGCCAGCGCCGCGTATAATTCCTCCCAGAAAAGATGTCGCAGATGCTCCGTCCGCGGCGTCGTGTCATCGCGCAGCAGGAAGGCCGCGAAGTCGAATCCCGGCTCCTCGTCCGCGTCATCGATCAGGGCCTCGAGGGAGGTCATCCGCGGTTTCCGGTGGCGATCGATGATCCGGTGACGGGCGACGGTGTAAAGCCACGCGCCGATCTGTTCGATGGGACCGGCATCGAGCGTGGTGATGAGCTGCTGCCAGACATCCTGCATGACGTCCTCGGCGTCGGCCTCGCTCGTCACGCGCGCCCGGATGAACCGCATGAGTCGCTGTCCCGCGCTTTTGACGGCGAGGGAGACATGGCGGTGCGGATCGGTGCTCATGATATTCGGAAGCGGATGGACGGTGTCCATGTCTCTCTGCAGACGAAACCGGGCGGAGAATATTGTAAGCGGCGTCGATGATTTATTCCGATCCGCGATGCGGGGCCCTCCGGCGAGGTGAGATTTTGCCGTGAACGCCCAACGCCGGCGTCCGGCTGCGGTTTCGTCCTTGGGCGCCGCGGGATGGCACGCGGCTTTTCACCGATGGCACCGGCCGGTCCGTCGGAGGCGGAAAAGGCGGCGGGCTGCGCCGGTCTATTTCCCGCGCGGCGCGGCGCGGCGAGCCGGGGGGCGCCACGTGAAACGCGGGGCGATCTTCGCGGCGGCGAGCAGCCGCAGGGCGCGGGCTTCGGCGCGACGCATGAGGCGTTTCTTCGCCGGCTGGAGATCGTCGTAGCCGGCGAGGTGCAGCCAGCCGTGCACGAGGTAAAGCGTGAGTTCGGTCGCAAAGTCGCGGCGATGCTTCTTCGCGTAGGCGGCGGCGGTGTCGGCCGAGACGCAGATCTCGCCGGCGGAGCCGAGCGCGGGATCGCCTTCGAAGGTGATCACGTCGGTCGTCGTCGGATCGTCGAGGAAGTCGGCATGGAGCCGCGCGAGCGCCGGATCGGTGAGAAACACGAGCGAGAGCTCGCCGGCGGGGCAGCCGCCGCGGAACTGCTCCGGATGGGCGTCGAGCGTGGCGATGACCCGCGCGACCGCCCGGCGGTCGACGCGCAGGCGCGGATGGCGGTTGGCGAGGGCGAGGGAACGGGCGGCGGGTGCGGTCATGCTCGGGCGGGCGGACGGTCCTGGTTCGAAAGTCTTGTTTTCCCTTCCGCGTCTTGTCGCGGTCGCGTCACGAGAGAACGGCGGAGGTTGAAATAAACGGAAAACGGATACGCGGACATGGCGCGAGGGATCGTGCGGGCGGCGAAGGCAACTCCGGGAGATTCACAAGGAGGGAAGCGAAAGGGCGGTGCGGCCCCGCGTCGGTGAAGGGGCGATGCGCTCCGGATCGCGGCGGCGATCGCTTGTCGGTTTCGGTCGATGCTTCACGGAGTCTCAGGCTTTCGCCTTGGCGCCGGGGGCGTCGGACACCGGGTAGGCGACGCGGCTGTGGAGCATGTTGAGCAGCGAGAATTGAAAACTGTTCTTCACGCGGGCGATCTCCACGAACGTCAGCGGCGCCTCGTCGAGCTGGCCGTCGTCGATGCGGTCGTGGACGATGCGGTCGATCAGGGCGGTGAGCTGTTCGGGCGAGGCTTCGCGGAGCGAGCGCGAGGCGGCCTCCACGCCGTCGGCGAGCGAGACGATCGCGCTCTCCTTCGTCTGCGGCAGCGGGCCGTCGTAGCGGAACGGCGCCTCGGGCACGGACGGCGCGGGCGGTTCGGCGCCCTCGCGGGTGGTCTTGCCGAAAGGCGCGCGCGAGGACTCGACGGCCTTGTGGTAGAAGAACCGCACGAGCGAGGTGCCGTGGTGCTGGCGGATGACGTCGACGACCGAGCGCGGCAGGTGGAATTTGCGCGCCAGCTCGAGGCCGTCGGCGACGTGCTGCTTGATGATCCGCGCGGACTCGAGCGGTTCGAGCGCGGTGTGCGGGTTGGCGCCGTCGCGCTGGTTTTCCGAGAAATACGCCGGGTGCGGGAGCTTGCCGATGTCGTGGAAGAGCGCGCAGGTGCGGGCGAGGAGGGCGTTGGCGCCGATGGTGTTGGCGGCGTTTTCCGAGAGCTGGGCGACGACGAGCGAGTGGTGGTAGGTGCCGGGCGCGTCGAGCTGCATGCGGCGGAGCAGCGGGTGGTTGTAGTCGCTGAGCTCGAGGAGGGTGATGTCGGTGGTGCGCTTGAAGAGCGATTCGAGGACGGGGAGCAGGCCGACGACGGCGATGCCGGTGAGGAGGCCGGTGCCGAGGCCCGCGATCACCTGGCGGACGAGCGTGTCGACCGGCGTCTGGTCGGCGATGCCGATGAGCGTGGCGAAGGCGGCGATGGTCAGGCCGCCGGCGCCGGCGGCACGGACGACGCGGCCGCGCTGGCGGGCGTCGCGGCAGAAGAAGATGGCGACCAGCGAGGCGAAGAACGTGATGACGAGCAGGTCGAGCCGGTTGCCATAGATGACGCCGGTGAAGATGGAGATGACCAGCGCCATGAAGATGGCCGAGCCGGCGTCGATCAGGATGGCGACGATCAGCGGGGCGAGGGCGGACGGCGCGACATAGGGCAGCGTCGACGACCAGGCGCTGTCGCGCAGGAAGAACTCGGCGCCGCCGAGCGAGTAGTTGGCGCGGACGAGGGCGAGATTGATGATGACGACGAGGGCGAGGAGGGCGAGGCGGACGTTGCTCTGGAGCGTCTCGGGATCCTCGAGCCGGATGTAGAGGACGGAGGCCAGGACCATGGCGAACACCAGCAGCAGCCGGCCGAAGAGCGTGAGGTTTTCGTCGAGCTTGGTGTCGGTGTGATCCTGCAGGTATTTCCGCTGGGCGGTGAACATCTCGTATTGTTCGGGCGAGACGCGCTGGCCCGGCTCGAGGATGGTCTGGCCGCGGACGACGTTGACGACGACCGGCTTCAGGCGGGCGGCGACGAGCGCCTCGCGCGCCTGCGTGGCCTCGCGGTCGAAGACGAGGTTGGCGGCGAGGCCGTTGCGGAAGAGGCGGAAGAGCGCCTGGGTGGCGGGGCGCGGCACGCCCTCGACGGCGAGGTTGACGCGCAGGAAAGTGAGCGCGTCCTCCATCGATTGCACGGGCCGCTGGACGACCTCGCCGCCCTCGCGGGCGATCTGGAAGACGGTGGCGCTGTTGAAGCCGGCGTTGCCGAGCGAGCCGTCCTGCACGCCCTGTTCGTAGAGGTCGTGGAGGGCGGCGAAACCGTTTTCGAACAGCGCGAGGCGCGTCTTCGCATCGCCGGCGGAGAGGATGGCATGCAGATCCTCGACGCTGACGCGGTAGGCGCCGCGGGTGTTGAAGGATTCGGCGATGGCGGAGAGCTCGCTGCGCCGGTCGGGCGGGATGGCGAGGCCGGCGCGGCTCTTGTTTTCGAAGATCTCGAGTTGCGAGAGCAGGTCGCGGGCGGCGGCCTCGAAGGCCAGCAGCGGCTCGCGCGACAACCGGTAGACGGGCGGGATGCGGTCGACCAGCTGCTCGCGGGCGATGCGGGTCTTCTCCGCGCTTTCGTAGCTGAACGACGTGCTGGCAACCACGCGCGTCGTCGCGAGCTGGTTGGGCTGCACCGGCAGGCTGAGGGGCGTCATGCCGACCGAGCTGATGACGGCGATGGCCGCCACCGTGACGAGGAAGATGAGGATCGAGACGAGCCGGCTGCGGTCGAGGAAGTCGCGCGCGGTCGAGGACGCGCCCATCGGCGGACGGCTGCCCGGGCGGGCGTGCAGGCCGCCGAGGAGGAGCTTGAACTGGTCGCGGACGGACATGGCGTGACGTGAGGAGGCGGCGGGGAGTCGGGCGGGCGGCGTCAGCGGGTTTCCTCGGTGCCGACCGGATTGCGGTAGGTTTCGTAGGCGTCGATGATGCGCTGGACGAGCGGATGGCGGACGACATCGGCACCGCTGAACGTGTGGAAATCGATCCCCGGGATGTCGCGCAGGATGTGCCGCACCTCGAGGAGTCCGGACTGTTTCGAGCGGGGCAGGTCGATCTGGGTGACGTCGCCGGTGACGACCATGCGCGACTCCTCGCCGAGCCGGGTGAGGAACATCATCATCTGCTCCGGCGTGGTGTTCTGCGCCTCGTCGAGGACGATGAACGCGTTCGAAAGCGTGCGGCCGCGCATGTAGGCGAGCGGCGCGATCTCGATCACGCCCTTCTCGGTCAGGCGGGCCACATCCTCGGGATCGAGCATGTCGCCGAGCGCGTCGTAGAGCGGCCGCAGATATGGGAGAATCTTTTCCCGCAGATCGCCGGGGAGGAAGCCGAGCGCCTCGCCGGCCTCGACTGCGGGACGCGTGAGGATGATGCGCTGCACTTCGTCCTTCAACAGGGCCGACACGGCCGCCGCCATCGCGAGGTAGGTCTTGCCCGTGCCGGCCGGGCCGATGCCGAAGACGACGGGATGCTTCAGCATCGATTGCAGGTAGAGTTTCTGCCCGAGCGTCTTCGGGACGATCGTCTTGCGATTGGTCGCGATGACGAGCGGTTCGGCGAAAAGCTCGCGCAGCTGCCCGCCCTCGCCGCGGGCAAACGCATCCGTGATCCGGTGAAAGTCCGGCGTGCGGATCGTCATGCCCTGGCCGCGCGCGTCGTTGAGGAAACCGAAGAGCGCCTCGGCCAGCGCCAGCGGCTCGGGTGCGGCCTCGATCTTCAGGATGGCATCGCGCGAGATCAGCTTCACTCCCAGCGCGCGTTCGGCGTGCGCGAGGTTGTCGTCGCGGCCGGCATAGAGCGCGTGCAGGTGACGGGGCGACGGGAAGTGCAGGGATTTCGACGACACGGGAGCGGAAAGCGTGGGTGGAGAGGGGAAGTTCGCGGCGTGATCGGGCGGGACGGGAGGTGCGTTCAGGCGGACGCGGAAAACGTTTTCGCGACGGCGTCGAGCCGGGCCCAGGTGGATTCGAGCGCCTGCGGCAGCGTGCGCGTCTGGCCGAGGACAGGCATGAAGTTCGTGTCGCCGTTCCAGCGCGGGACGATGTGGGCGTGGAGATGCGCGATGCTGCCGCCGGCGGCGGAGCCGAGGTTGAAGCCGACGTTGAA
>Ga0222421_100404_pt1 | contig 14193 bp, 17 predicted proteins | sample 3A1ome_2_FD_182473 | JGI IMG/M metagenome (GOLD analysis project Ga0222421, IMG submission 182473) | Enriched microbial communities from leaf-cutter ant dump, University of Wisconsin, Madison, United States - 3A150A (version 2) | ecosystem: Environmental > Terrestrial > Nest > Insects nest > Nest... | reverse complement strand
AGCGTCGGCCAGTTGAGCGATGATCCCCTCATCAGCCTGCCCGCAGCGGCGCGCTGATCAGCCCGGCAATGCCGGACAGCACGGCGACCAATGCCGCCAGCTACACCACCCGATGGGACACCATCCAAGCCCGCCTTCCATCGTGCCGTACGGGCCTCAAGCGCTCCTCGTGGTCTTCCGCCTTGCGGCGGGGCGATCCGTGGCCGCCTGAGATGTTTTGATCCTATGCCGGCAAATCGGCGTTGGAAACCGCCGACGCCCTGTGGATACAGTGGTTATCGGGCATAAGCGGTGGCAAATCCCGCATTTTCAGGTAAACGGAGCGGTTTCGCCGAAGGCCCGCCTGTCGAAAGGCGAAAGGGGAGGCTGCGTGAAGGTCGGGGTGGTCCTCAATCCGGTGGCCGGGGGCGGCCGGCTGAAGCGCGACTGGCCGCGCGCAGCCGCCGCGCTCAGGCGGCATTTCGGCGACTTCGAATTGCGCGAGACGCAGGCGGAAGGCGACGCCGAGCGGCTGGCGCTCGACCTCGCCGCCGCGGGTTTCGATCTGGTCGTCGCGGCAGGCGGCGACGGAACGGCGAGCGAGGTTGCGGACGGCTTGCTGCAGGCGGCCGGTGAACAAGGCCGCACGGCGCAACTCGGATTGCTGCCTTGCGGCACCGGCATGGACTTTGCTCGCGGCCTCGGCCTGCCGCGCGACGTCGATGCGCTGGTGAAGCACATGGCCGATGCGCAGGGCAGGGCGGTGGATGCCGGCCGCGTCGCCTATGTCGACGATCACGGGGCGCTCGCCAGCCGGCATTTCATCAATATCGCAAGCCTTGGCCTGTCGGGCGCCGTCGACCGGGCGGTCAACGCCGACAGGCGCAAGGGCCTCGTGTCCGCCAAGGCCCTGTTCTACTGGCGCACGGTGTCGGAGTTCCTGCGCTACCGGTTCCAGCACGTCCGCATCACCGTGGACGACAGTGCACCGGTGGAGGCACGCGTGGCGCTGGTGGCGATCGCCAACGGAAAATTCTTCGGCGGCGGCATGATGGTGGCGCCGGACGCTTCACCGGACGACGGACAGTTCGACATCGTGATCCTGAAGGCGGCCAGCAAGCTGCGCCTCATCCGGGACCTGCGGCTCGTCTATGGCGGGCGCCACCGCGAACATCCGGCAATCACCATCCTGCGAGGACGCAAGGTGGTCGTGGAACCACTTGGGGAACTTGAGGCGAATGCCGCGCTGGTCGACATCGACGGCGAGTCGCCGGGACGGATTCCGGCCACGTTCGAAATCCTGCCAAATGCGTTGGTGCTGAGGTGTTGAATGACTGTCTGTTGTCTGTGTTGAGGCGTTGACTCAGGCCGCTGCCGCCCTGAGTCTGGAGAGTTTCTTATCCTGTTGTTTCACCGAGATTTCTTCGGAAGACACACCCGTCGATATGGCTGGTTCCTGTCCCACAGGTTTCGCCTCGCGGTCACGGCATCAGCGGCGTCTGCATCATCTGCAGGTGCAGGTGCGGACTGTCGTAGGGGTGCGCCTCGCAGACGGCCTCGTCCAGCTCCACGCCTAGTCCCGGCTCCTTCGAAGGGATCACCCAGCCATCCTGCCACTCGATCTTCTTCTTGAGCAGCGTGGCGTGAAAACCGTCCCACTGTTTCAGAGATTCCAGGATCAGGAAGTTGGGAAGCGTCACGGCCAACTGGATGTTGGCCGCGCCGACGATCGGGCCGCAGTAGCAGTGCGGCGCGACCTGGATGTGCCAGGCCTCGGCCATGGCGGCGATCTTCTTGGTTTCCAGGATGCCGCCGGAGCGGCCGAGGTCGGGCTGGAGGATGGTGGCGGCGCGGTTCTCGATGACGCGCGCGAATTCGGATTTCGTCGTCAGCCGCTCGCCGGTCGCGATGGGGATCGACGTGCCGCGCGCCACCTCGGCCATCACTTCCGGCATATCGGGCGGCACCGGCTCCTCGAACCAGAGCGGGTCGTAAGGCTCGATGGCGCGGGCCATGCGCAGGGCGCCGGAGGCGGTGAACTGGCCGTGCGTGCCGAACAATATGTCGGCGCGGGTGCCGACCGCCTCGCGGATCGCCTTGACCATCGCCGCCGAGGTCTCGATGTCGACCAGCCGCGGCTGATGACCGTCGAAGGCGGTGTAGGGGCCGGCCGGATCGAGTTTTACCGCGCTAAAACCCTGCTCGACATATTCGAGCGCGCAGGCGGCGGCCATTTCGGGATCGTTGTAGACGTTGCGCCCGTCGGGCGCATCCTCGGAATGGACGGAGCCGGTGTGCGGATAGAGATAGGTGTAGGAGCGCAGCTTCTCGTGCACGCGCCCGCCGAGCAACTGGTAGACCGGCTGGCTCGCCTCCTTGCCGATGATGTCCCAGCAGGCCATCTCCAGCGCCGAGAAGCAGCCCATGCCGGACACGTCGGGCCGCTGGGTAAAGCCGGACGAATAGCAGCGGCGAAAGAAGTTCTCGACCTCGTGCGGATCGTGGCCGACGAAATAGCGCTCCGCCATGTCCTCGATCATGTTCGCCGTGACATGCGGGCCGAAGGTGGCGTTGTAAGCCTCGCCGTAGCCGGTGACGTTGGCATCGGTCGTCAGCCGCACGAAGATGAAATACTTGCCGCCGATGCCCGGAGGCGGATTCCCGACAACCCAGGTTTTTACGTCGGTGATCTTCATGGGATGGTTCCTTTGCCGGGGAAGCGCCGATCGCTGACGCTGCGCTCCTCACCCCTGCGGAGCAGGGGAGAGGTGCCGAGCGAAGCGAGGCGGTGAGGGGTCATTTTGCCTTTATGTACCGCATATCGGAGGCGACTACATCCTTCGACAGCCGGTCGCTCAGCGCGGCCAGAATGGTTTCGCAGACCGGTCCCATATTGCTGAAAACATCAGTGTTCCAGAAACGCAGCACCGAATAACCTTCCTGCTGCATGAACGCGTCACGCGATCGGTCCGATGCGCGATCTACGTGCTGGCTGCCGTCGATTTCAATGACCAGCTTTCGCTCCCGGCAGGTAAAATCGGCGAAGAATGGCCCGATCGGAAACTGTCGAACAAACTTGAAGCCGCCGAGCTTCCGGTCCTTCAACTCGTTCCATAGCCGAGCTTCGGCAATGTTCCCGCCGCGTCGCAAGGCGCGCGCTCTCAGCGTCGCGCCTGGCTTGCGGCTGCTGCGGATCGGGCCAGTCATTCCCCCTCACCGTCTCGGGCTTCGCCCGAGCCACCTCTCCCCCACTGTGTGGGGGCGAGGAGCGCAGCCTCGCCGTGCGGCGCTCTCATCCACGGTCCTCCAGTATCATTTCGGCGCCCTTCCAGCCTACCATGATGGTGGGAGCGTTTGTGTTGCCGGTGATGTTTTCGGGAAAGACCGAGGCGTCGATGACGCGCAGGGCTTCCAGGCCATGTACTCTCAGGCGGGCGTCGACCACGGCCCGCGACGGGTCCGACCCCATGCGGCAGGTCGAGACGGGATGGTAGACCGTGCCCGACCGCTTCCTGAAATCCTGAATCAGGTCCGCGTCGGAAGTAATTGACGGGCCTGGCAGAATCTCCTCCACGATATAGTCGGCCATGGCCGGCATGGAGGCGATCCGTCGCACGAATTTCACGGCGTCGAGCATCTCTTCCACATCGGAATTGGTGGAGAGCGCGTTGGCCGTGATCTTCGGGTAGTCGCGCGGATCGTTCGAGCGGATCATGATCTCGCCGCGGCTCGACGGGCGGCAGTTGGAAAGGCCGATGGAGAAGCCCGGCCACGGGTCGGGCGACAGGATCGGCCGCTCGCCGCCCTTGGGAATGACGGTCGAGAAGGCCTGGAAGTAGAGCTGCATGTTCGGCCGCGACAGCGCCGGATCGGTGCGGAAGAAGCCGCCGGCATTGTTCATCGACAGCGACAGCGGGCCGGAGCGCAGGAGCAGATACTGCGCGCCCACAAGGGCCTTGCCCCACCAGGGCCGCAGGATCTGGTTCAGCGTCGCAGTGCGGCCCTTGAAGGTGTAGTTGATGCCGATGTGGTCCTGGAGGTTCGCGCCGACATTCGGATTGGCGTGAAGAACGGGAATGTCGAGTTCTTGCAGCAGCGCGCCTGGGCCGACGCCGGAAAGCTGGAGCAGTTGCGGCGTGTTGATCGAGCCGGCCGACAGGATCACCTCGCGGCCGGCGCGCGCCTGTTCAATCCGGCCGTTCCGTTCGTATTCCACGCCGACGGCGCGCCGGCCCTCGAACAGGATTCTGGTCGCCAGCGCACCGGTCTCGACGCGCACGTTGGAGCGCTTCATGGCAGGACGCAGGAAGGCGCGAGCCGCCGACATGCGCCGGCCGTTCCGCGTGTTGATCTGGTAGATGCCGACGCCTTCCTGACTTGCGCCGTTGAAGTCCGGGTTGAGCGGCAGCCCGGCCTGCTGCGCGGCCGCAAGATAGAGTTTCGAGAGCGGATGGACGGCGTCCTCGCAGCGCGTGACATGGATCGGCCCGCCGGCGCCGCGCCATTCGTCCGCGCCGGCCTGATTGTCCTCGATCGCCTTGAAGGCCGGCAGCACGTCGGCGTAGCTCCAGCCGGGATTTCCCTGCGCCGCCCAGCCGTCATAGTCCTCCCGCGCGCCGCGGATCCAGACCATCGCATTGATCGAACTCGATCCGCCGAGCAGCTTGCCGCGCGGCCAGTGATCGGCGTTGCCGGCCAGGCCCGGATCGGGTTCGGCCTTGTAGTTCCAGTTGACGGAGGGGTCGAAGAAGGTCTTGCCATAGCCGAGCGGCATCTGCACGTAGAAACGGCGGTCGGTGCCGCCCGCTTCCAGCATCAGCACCGAGTAGCGCCCCGACGCCGACAGGCGCTCCGCGACGACCGAACCGGCCGAGCCCGAACCGACGACGATGAAATCATATGTCTGCATGGGAAGGCGGCCGACTGCGGGTCGTGGTGAATAACCGTCAGCCTAGCCATCCGGCGGCCGCTGCGTTAGCGGGGCATCCGGCATGGCCTGTGAAAAATGCGACTGTCGGGGCACAGGGCCGTTATGCGTCTTGCAATGGACGCAGGTTGCGGGACCCGCGTCCGGATCGCAAAGGAGGGACAGAATGCAACAGAAACAGGCTCGCCGTCTTGCCGGGACCTGCACGTGCGGAACGGTCCGCTATGAGGTGAGCGACGCGTTCGGCTACGCAGCCAATTGCCATTGCTCGAAGTGCAGGCGCACCACCGGGTCGGCGTTCAAGCCCTTCGCCGGGATCGAGGCCCGCGAACTTGTCGTCGTGAAAGGCGAAGCCGACATCATGCGGTATGGCGACGAGATCACTCATGACGCGCATTGCGGTGTATGCGGTTCGCTGCTCTATTCGCTCGTTCGTGAAGCCATGTACGTTCATGTCGCCATGGGGACGCTTGTCGACGAGCCGGCTATCCGGCCGAGCCACCATATATTCGTCGGCTCCAAGGCGCCCTGGTTCACGATCACGGACGAGTTGCCTCAGTTCCAGGGACATTCGAACGGTTGACCATGCGCAACGACAGCCTGTGCGTTGACGCTCGATCGTCGCGCGGATAGGCAGGTCGCGACGGATATTTCGGGAGACAGCCGTGGTTCAATACGCCGACGGGCTCATGCCGCATGGCGAGCTGACGCTCAGGACGCTGGCGATGCCGTCCGACGCCAATGCCGCCGGCGACATTTTCGGCGGCTGGGTGATGGCGCAGATGGACCTTGCCTGCGGCATCCGCGCCGCCGAGCGGGCCAAGGGCAGGGTGGTGACCGCCGCAGTCAAGGAAATGGCCTTCGCCAAGCCGATGAAGATCGGCGATACGCTATGCGTCTATTCGCATATCGACCGTGTCGGCCGCACCTCGATGGTGCTCAAGGTCGAGGCCTGGGCGCAGCGCTACCTCACCGACCGGATGGAGCGGGTGACGCATGCCGACTTCATCATGGTGGCGCTGGACGGCGAGGGAAGGCCCACGCCGGTCCCGCCGGAAGATTGAGCGCCCTCAGGCTGCAGTCGACGTATCGAAGCGCCGGCGCGCCTCGCTGATGCGCGCCATGTTGGCGATCGCCCATTCGGCGAGGCCCTTGACCGGCACTTCCAGTTCGCGCCCGAGTTCGGTCAGTTCGTAGTCCACGCGGGGTGGAATGGTCGGGAAGACGGTGCGCGTGACGAAGCCGTCGCGCTCCAGCGTGCGCAGCGTCGTGGTCAGCATCTTCTGCGAGATTCCGCCGACGGCGGCCCGCAGTTCGTTGAAGCGCAACGGCCCATCGCCGAGCCTGCGCACCACCAGCAGCGACCACTTGTCGCCGATGCGCTGCAGGACTTCCGAAACCGCGCGGCAGTCCTCGGTTGCATGCGGGTGACCGGGTTTCAAAAAAGTGCCTCCTTGCGGTTTTGCCTCATGGTCTCTCATATAGTGTAGGTATCTATTGGATACCACAGTTTCAAAAGGAGACTACCATGTCCAAACCCAGGATCGGCATCATCGTCGGTTCAGTCCGTCCGAACCGTTTCGCCGACAAGCCGGTCGAATGGATATCCGGGATCGCCAGGGAGCATACCGGCCTCGATTTCGAGGTGGTCGACCTGCGCGACTATCCGATGCCGTTCTTCGACGAACCGGCCTCGCCCGCCTGGGCGCCCTCGCAGAACGAGGTCGCGCAGCGCTGGCAGAAGAAGATCGCCGAGCTCGACGGCTTTATCGTGACCGCGGCCGAATACAATCACGCGCCGACCGGCGTGCTGAAGAACGCGCTCGACTATGCCTACAACGAGTGGAAGAACAAGCCGATCGCCTTTGTCGGCTATGGCGGCGTCGGCGGCGCGCGGGCGGTCGAGCAATTGCGCATGATAGCGGTGGAATTGCAGATGGCGCCGATCCGCCATGCCGTACATGTTCTGCTGCCCGATTTCATGGCGGTGCTGCAGCAGGGCAAATCGCTTGGCGAATTCGACCACCTCAATCAGACGGCCAACCAGATGATCGACCAGCTCTCCTGGTGGGCGCACGCGCTCAAGACGGCGCGCGAAGCGGATGTCCAGGCGGCGCAGGCAGCCTGATCGCTGCTCAATGGAATCGAAAAGGGCGGTCGTTCGGCCGCCCTTTTTTCATGCGCGATCGGTCCGGCCGCGTCCTGCTGCCCGAAGGTTCAGATGAACTGGACCTCGACGATCTCGTAGCCGCGCGCGCCGCCGGGCGCGTTGACTTCCACGGCGTCGCCGACTTCCTTGCCGATCAGCGCGCGCGCGATCGGCGACGAGATCGAGATGCGGCCGGACTTCACGTCCGCCTCCTGGTCGCCGACGATCTGGTAGGTCTTCTTCTCCTCGGTGTCCTCGTCGACGAGAACCACGGTGGCGCCGAACTTGACCTTGTCGCCGGAGAGCTTCGACACGTCGATGACCTCGGCGCGGGCGATGAAGTCCTCGAGCTCGCCGATACGGCCTTCGTTCAGGCTCTGGGCTTCCTTGGCGGCGTGGTACTCGGCGTTTTCCGAAAGATCACCATGCGCGCGCGCCTCGGAGATGGCCTCGATGATGCGTGGCCGTTCTTCCTGCTGGCGCCAGCGGAGTTCCTCCTTCAGCGTGGAGAATCCGTTGCCTGTCATCGGCACCTTGTTCATGGCTTCACCTTTCTCCTGGCGGTCCCGCATCCGGGGCCGACCCTGTCGCCGGGCAAAAAGAAAACGGCCCGGCAGCTTGTGGCTGACGGAACCGCCTCACCTCAGATGCCATGAATATAGCAAGCTTCGCGCGATTTTCACGCCCAAAAAAGTGCCGTTGCGTCCTATTTTCGCAGGGATTGCCGACGTTGCGCGGCCGTCTCGGCTAAAGACCGCTCAAGCAGATGACGGCGGCTGCAAATCGGCTATCATCAAGCCGCAGACGCAGGGAGGACGCCGGTGAAACGGCACCGGGACAAGAAATGGGAACTGTCGATCGGGCCGGATACTGTGCGGCTGCTGATCCTCAAGGCGAAAGCCCTGAGCGCGGATATCCATGACGATTACGTCGACGGCGGCGAACACGAGGTCGAGTTCGATGGCGACTGGCACGACACCCATCACCATGACGGACTGGTCGAGGAGGAGGCCGAAAACCTCACCGAAAAGGAGTTTCGCGCTCTGGTCGGCGACCTCAACGTGGACGAAGCCGCCGAACTGGTCGCGCTGGCCTGGCTCGGCCGGGGCGACTACGAGGCTGCCGAATGGGGCACGGCGCTTGTTGCCGCACGCGATCGCGTCAACCGGCGCGCGGCCGGCTATCTGCTCGGGATGCCGATGCTCGGCGACTGGCTGGAGGACGGGCTGGAGGCGATCGGCGCGTGACATCGGCGCGTGACAGGGCCGTAACCGTTTTTGATCGCTGCGGCCCGGCGTTCGCGCAACCCCTGCCCGCCGCAGTCGTTTCGCTCGCATGAGAGCCGTTCGTGCCCGCTGCATCGCAATTCTTCTGGCAAGTGTCGCTTTGGCGATCATGACGGGGCCGATTTTGGCGAAGTCGCCGAAACTGCCCGTGACGGCGCCGGTTCCGGACATGAACCGCGTCGAGGCTCCGGACGAGGCCGCGCCCGGACAGCCGCCGCAGTCCGGCGATGTTCCCGTCCCCGAAAAGCGCCCGCCCGGCCCCAACGACGCCAAGCCGCCCGAAACGGCCCCGGCGCCGGCGCCAAAACCCGTCGGTGCGGGCAAGGCCGCCGATCAATCCGACGAAGCCGAACCCAATCCTGTCGGATCCGACAAAGCCCCGGAAAAGCAAGAACCGGCGAAGACCGAGAAAACCAGGCCGCCCGACCCGCGGTCGTCGGCAGTTGCGGCCGACGAACTGCCTGCCGAGGAGATTGCCTGCCGCGACCGCCTGAAGGCGCTGGGCGTCGTGTTCAAGGAGCACGCCGCCGAGCATGACGCGAAGGTGGGATGTTCGATCCCCTATCCCATCGTCGTAAGCAAGCTCGGTCCATCGATCGATCTTGCGCCCGAGGCCGAACTGAACTGTCCTATGGCCGAGGCGCTCGGCCGCTTCATGAAGGACGTGGTCACGCCGGTCGCCAAGGAAGAGCTGGGGTCACAGGTCAAGGCGATCGCGCAGGCGTCGGCCTATGTGTGCCGGCCGCGGCACAATGGCGGCAAGATTTCCGAACACGCCTTCGGCAATGCGCTCGACATCGCTTCGTTCACGCTCGCCGACGACACGCGCGTCGATGTCGGCCCCAGGCCGCCGGAAAAGCAGGGGAAATTCCTGGACAAGGTGAGGGCCGCCGCCTGCGGGCCGTTCAAGACGGTGCTTGGTCCCGGCAGCGACCCCGATCACGAGCTGCATTTCCATCTGGATCTGGAGCCGCGCCGCCACAACGGCACGTTCTGCCAGTAGCATCGCCCGGACGCAGCGATCCGCCGCAATTGCGCCGCAGCCGTAAATGGCGGCGCTGAGCTTTCCTTTACCGTTGAGGCCTAGAATTCTCGACGAAGGATAGGGAATTGCTCGATGGCCGCATCCCGTTCGGCCCGGTTGCAAGGCAGCCGTTCATTGCACCGGCAACTTGCCCTCGCCGGCGTGGCAGCCGCGCTGGTGGCACTCGCCGCCTGCACGACCGGAAGCGTGCTCACGCTCGAACCGGCGGTCGACGTGGGAACGCAGACGGCCGCCGTGCCGGATTATGCCGCGCAGCCGGTCGTGCCCGAGACGGCCGCAGCGGAATTTCCAGCGCAAGTCTCGATGCCGGAAGCTGCGATTTCGGGGCCGGGCGCGAGCGCGCCTGCCATGAGCCCGGTGATGGAAAGCAGTCCGGTCATGGAGGCGGCCTATCCGCGCATCGACAATCCGGCCCCTGTCAACGTCATGCCGGCAGAAGAGGTCGACTGCCGCAGCGACCTGAAGCGGCTGGGCGTCGCCTATGTCGATCTTCCGACGATCCGCAAGGGGCAATGCGGCATCGACTATCCGGTCAAGGTCTCGGCCATCGGCTCGGTGCGGATGCGGCCGGCGGCGACCCTGACCTGCGCCATGGCCGCCAGCTTCGCGGCCTGGACGAAGCGCGAACTGGTGCCGGCGGCGCGCCTGCGCTACTGGTCGGGCGTCAAGCAGATCAACCAGGGATCGAGCTTTTCCTGCCGCAACATCGCCGGCGAGGGGGTGCTTTCCGAGCACGGCAAGGGCAACGCGCTCGACGTGATGAGCATCGAGCTCAACAATGGCGACAAGATCGACGTGCGCAAGCCGGGCCTGTTCTCCTTCCGCCAGCGCGGCTTCCTCAATACGGTCCGCGCCGACGGTTGCAGCTATTTCACCACGGTGCTCGGCCCCGGCTACAATTACGATCACCGCAACCATTTCCATTTCGACGTCAAGAACCGCCGCAACGGCTATCGCGCCTGCCGCTGAGGCGGCATAGGGTGGGCCGATCATTCGGCAGGGCAGGGCATGGATCGGCGTCGAAGGCTGCGCAAGGCCTCCAACTGGTTCGCTCTCCTGTGCGGCCTCTATCTCGGAACGGCGTATTTCGTGCTGCCGGCGTTCTGGACGTGGCGGGACCGCGGGCTGGGCGCCGGCCATGAGATGGTGACGCGCACGCGGCAGGGCATCTTGGGCGATCCCATCAATGTCGGGCTGGTCGGCAGCCGGACTGACGTGATCCATGCCTTCGAGGTCGCCAAATGGGACCCGGCGGACGCCGTCACCCTGAAGACCGCAATCGAGATCGGCGAAAGCGTGCTTCTCGACCGCTCCTATCCGGACGCGCCGGTCAGTCCGCTGCTGTTCGAGGGGCGGCCTCAGGACCTCGCCTTCGAGAAGCCCGTCGGCGTCAGCGCCGACCGGCGCCACCATGTGCGCCTCTGGCGGACGCAGGAAACCGGGATCGACGGCCGTCCGCTGTGGCTTGGCTCGGCAAGCTTCGACCGCGGCGTTGGCCTCAGTCACGATACCGGCGCCGTCACCCACGACATCGCGCCCGACATCGACGCCGAGCGCGATCTCCTGATGGACAGCCTCAGGCAGGCCGACGTGCTAGCCTCGACGATGGAGATCGACGGGGTAGGCGCGACGAAGGATGGCCGCAACGGTGAGGGCGATCGCTATTTCACCGACGGCAAGGCGCGTATCGGCGTGCTGCGGCCCTTGCCGTGAGGGCGTCGTGCCGCGGTCGTGGATTTGCCCGCTTCCTGCCTGCCGGCGCGGGTGCTGGAGCGGTTCCCGTTCAAACGGAATCGCCGGAACCGCTCTATCTCTCTGATCCGGCGCATTTCCGGACGCAAAACCGTTTCACACTTTTGCTGGAAATGCTCTAAGGAGCGGCGATGCTTTATATCGAAATCGCCATCGTGGTCGCTCTCGTCCTGGTGAACGGCCTTCTGTCGATGTCGGAACTCGCCATCGTCTCGTCGCGGCCGGCGCGGCTGAAGGCCATGATCGACCGTGGCGTCGCCGGCGCGGCCAAGGCGCTGGAACTGGGCGCCGATCCGGGCAGGTTCCTTTCGTCCGTGCAGATCGGCATCACGCTGGTCGGCGTCCTGTCCGGCGCCTTCTCGGGCGCGACGCTGGGCGAGCGGCTGGCAAACACGCTGGCCGGTGCAGGTCTGGCGGAACGTTACGCAGACCCCGCGGGCGTGGGCATCGTCGTCGCGATCATCACCTATGGGTCGCTGATCATCGGCGAGCTGGTGCCGAAGCAGATCGCGCTGCGCAATCCGGAGCGCGTGGCGGCGCGCGCCGCGCCGTTCATGGCGGTGCTGGCGAAGATCGCGGCGCCGCTCGTCTTCCTGCTCGACATTTCCGGACGGTTCGTCCTGTGGCTGCTCGGGCAGCGTGCCGAGGGCGAAGAGAAGGTCACGGACGACGAGATCAAGATGCTGGTCGCCGAAGCCGAGCACCACGGCACCATCGAATCGGACGAGAGACGCATGATCGCCGGCGTCATGCGCCTGGGCGACCGTGCGGTCCGGGCGCTGATGACGCCGCGCACCGATGTCGACTGGATCAACCTGAGGTCCGACGACGCCGCCATCCGCAGGTTCCTCGTCGAGACCCAGCATTCGCGCCTGCCCGCCGGCGACAGCGTCGACGCCATGATCGGCGTGGTACAGACGCGCGACCTGCTGGCCGCGCTGCTGGAGGGCAGGGCGCTCGACCTGCGCAAGCACGTGCGGGCCGCGCCCATCGTCCACGACCAGGCCGATGCGCTGGACGTGCTGGCGACCTTGAAGGAATCCGATGTGCCGATGGCGCTCGTCCATGACGAGTACGGTCATTTCGAAGGCGTGGTGACGCCGGCCGACGTCCTCGAGGCGATCACCGGCGTGTTCCGCTCCGATCTCGACGCGGACGAAAGCGAGGGCCCGGTGAAGCGCGAGGACGGCTCGTGGCTGCTGGCCGGCTACATGCCGGCGGACGAGATGGCCGATACGCTTTCCATCGAGTTGCCGGAAAACCGTGACTACGAGACGGTGGCCGGCTACGTGCTGTCCCATCTCGCGCATCTGCCGGCGACGGGCGAAACGGTCGACGCGCATGGCTGGCGCTTCGAGGTGATGGACATGGACGGCCGCCGCATCGACAAGGTGCTGGCGTCGCGGCTCTCGGCCGATGCGCGCGAGCCGGCCCGGTAGAGCGGGGAGGCCGGGATCATGGTCGCATCGCGGGTCGATCCGAGGCAGGTGCTCGTCGTCGTGCCCAATTTCAAGAAGCGCCTGTCGGGCGTCACCAGCACCATCATCCAACTGGTTCCGCTGCAGGCGCGGAAGATCGGCATCGCCACCCTCGGCCCCGGACTGCCGGGCCATCTGCCGAAGCTCACATGGTGGCAGGTTCCGGCGCTGCTCAAGCGCCCGCAAGGTGCGGCGGTGCGGGTCTGGCACGCGCGCCGCAATCCGGAGATGCTGGCGGGCGTGGTGCTGCGCGACATTCTTCGCGCGCCGCTGAAGCTCGTCTTCACCTCGGCCTCGCAGCGCCGCCACACGCGCTGGACGAAGTTCCTGATCCGCCAGATGGACGCCGTCATCGCCACCAGCCGCAAGACGGCCGCCTACCTGCAGGTGCCGAACACGGTCATCATGCACGGCATCGACCTGGAGCGCTTCCACCCGGCCGCGGATCGCGCCGAAGCGGTGCGGGAACTCGGGCTCGACCCCGGGCAGCTTTATGCCGGCTGCTTCGGGCGCGTGCGCCGCCAGAAAGGCACCGACCTGTTCGTGGACAGCATGATCGACCTCCTGCCCAGCCATCCCGGCTGGTCGGCGATCGTCGCAGGCCGCGCCACACCCGAGCACAGGGCGTTCGAGGACGACCTGAAGGCCCGTGTGGCGCGTGCCGACCTTTCGGACAGGATCCTGTTCGTCGGCGAGCACCGCGACATCGAACGCTGGTATCGCGCGTTGTCGCTTTACGTCGCGCCGCAGCGCTGGGAAGGTTTCGGCCTGACGCCGCTCGAAGCGATGGCCAGCGGCGTGCCGGTGGTGGCGACGGACGTCGGCGCGTTCTCCGAACTGGTCGAGGACGGCGTGACGGGAACGATCGTGCCGCGCGACGACCTGGCAGCGATGAAGAGCGCCGCGGACAAGTGGATGGGCGACAACGCTGCGCGCGCCGTGGCCGCACAGGCCGGCCTGCGGCGGATGCGTGAGGACTTTCCGCTGCAGGGAGAGGCGGATAGGTTGATCGGATTGTACGAGGGGCTGGCGCTAGCTGGTTGAGCGGATAGTTTTTCCCAATCAGCTATTCGCTGTTGTCTGGCTATGCCGAGCATCAATGGAATTGGGCAACCTGCGAACGCGTGTTTCTATTGGCTTTTGCGGGTTTCAAGCAATTCCGACAAGATATTTTCCAGTTTATCGGCGCAAGCTTCTACCGAGAACCGGTCATTCTTCGGCTGTGGCCCGGCTTTCAAGGCCTTGCCGATCGCCTTATGCATCTGCAGGGCATTGGTGAACCAGTAAGCGGACGGATGCGTTTCAACATACCCTGCTTCCGGCCATGCGACGAAGGGCATGATGGTGTCCCATCGGGTGGTGTAGCTGGCGGCATTGGTCGCCGTGCTGTCCGGCATTGCCGGGCTGATCAGCGCGCCGCTGCGGGCAGGCTGATGAGGGGATCATCGCTCAACTGGAGACCTCGAATTACCGGTCAAGGTCGAGTTGAGGGCTGATCTTCAGCGGAAGTATGGCTCTGCAATGCAATGACGATGGACCGCTCGGGGGCGGTGATGGCCTCCGCCAGGCGCCGCGTC
>Ga0222421_100402_pt1 | contig 14292 bp, 9 predicted proteins | sample 3A1ome_2_FD_182473 | JGI IMG/M metagenome (GOLD analysis project Ga0222421, IMG submission 182473) | Enriched microbial communities from leaf-cutter ant dump, University of Wisconsin, Madison, United States - 3A150A (version 2) | ecosystem: Environmental > Terrestrial > Nest > Insects nest > Nest... | reverse complement strand
ACACCACCACCAGCGGCAGCAGCGACGCCAGGATCACCAGCCCGACCGTGAGGGTGAACAGCAGGCCGGCGGCCGAGCGCACGCGCACCGGGGCGGGTGCGCGGCCCTGCGTCATGGTGTAGACCTTGCGCTCCACTACGCGCTTCTGGAAGAACAGCACGACGGCCACGATGGCGATGGACACCACCGACATGGCGCTTTGCAGCGCGGGGCTGCCCCCCATTTCGCTGACGAAGGTGTTGTACGTCATGACCGACAGCAGCGGCACGCGGCTGCCCAGCAGCATGGACAGCGCGAAGTTGCCCACGACCAGCGTGAACACCACGAGCGCATTGACCAGCACGGCCGGCAGCATCACGGGCACCAGCACGCGCATCTTGGTGACGAGGGGCGAGGTACCGAGGCTCAGGCCCGCTTCCTCCAACTGCCCGTCGAAGCCGCGCAGCGCGGCCAGCACGCCGAGGTAGATGTAGGTGTAGTACACCAGCGTCATCGAGAACACCATGCCCGTCCAGCCGTAGAACGAGGGCAGCTCGATGCCGAGGTCGGCGAAGAAGTTGGTCAGCAGGCCGTTGTTGCCCAGGATCAGCAGCCAGGACTGGCCGACGATGATCTCGGGGATCACGATGGTCATGATGGGCAGAACGGCCACCAGGTTCTTGAGCGGGAACTCGTAGCGTGCCACCATGTACGCGAACGGCACCCCCACCAGCACGGTGCACGCCGTGACGGAAAAGCCCAGCACCAGGGTGTTCTTGAATGCCTGCACGTATTCGCTGTCCCGCGCCAGCGTGAGGAACGCGGCCAGCGAGTAGCCGCCGCCGTCGTCCACCACGCTGTTGCCGAACAGCACGGCCAGCGGGTAGAGCACGAAGAACGACAGCAGGACCAGGCTGACGAGGGTCAGCACGCCCCAGGGCCACCAGTGGATTTTCATGGCTTGCCTTCTTGCGGGGTGGTCATGCGCCCACCACGCGGCTGTCGGCGGGCACCAGCACCTGCACGGTGTCGCCCGGCTGAAAGGCCGCCACGGTGTTGCCCGCGTGCAGTTCCACGCGGATCTCGGGTCCGTCGTGGAGCTGGATGCGGTAGGCGGTCTTGAAGCCCAGGTACTGGCGGCGCAGCACCCGGCCGGAGAGGGCGTTGGGCACGTGCGGGGCGGGGGCCATCAGCGACAGGTCCTCGGGGCGGGCGATGAGCACGCTCTGGTCGTCGAGCCGCGGGCTGCCCGCCACGCCGTCGAGTTCGTGGCCCGCCAGTTGATAACGCACGTGCGGCGCCGCGCCGCTGCCGTCCACGATGCGGGCGGCCACCGGGATCACGTTGGCCGAGCCGATGAAGTCGGCCACGTAGGCGTTGACCGGCGTGCCGTACAGGTCCTCGGGCGTGCCGAGCTGGGCGATGGAGCCGCGGTCCATGATGGCGATGCGGTCAGACATGGCCAGGGCTTCTTCCTGGTCGTGCGTCACGAACACGGTGGTGATGCCGGCCTCGCGCACCAGGTCCAGGATCACGTCGCGCATCTGCAGGCGCATCTTGGCGTCCAGGTTGGACAGTGGCTCGTCCATCAGCAGCACGCGCGGGCGGATCACCAGCGCGCGGGCCAGGGCCACGCGCTGGCGCTGGCCACCGCTCATCTGCGCGGGGTAGCGGCCTGCCAGGGCGGACAGGCCCACCCGTTCCAGCGCCTCGCCCACGCGGCGGGCGATCTCGGGCTTGGCCACCTTGCGCGCGCGCAGGCCGTAGGCCACGTTGTCGAAGGCGGTCTTGTCGGGGAACAGGGCGTAGTCCTGGAACACCATGCCGATGTCGCGGTGGTGGGTGGAGACGCGGGTGACGTCGTCCTTGTCGAACAGCAGGCGCCCGCCATCGGGCTCATAGAAGCCGGCGATGCAGCGCAGCAGGGTGGTCTTGCCGCAGCCGCTGGGGCCGAGCAGGGTATAGAACGCGCCATCGGGGATGTGCAGCGAAAGGTTTTGCAGCACGGTCTGGCCGCTGAACTGCTTGACGATGCCGTCGATGGTGATGGAGGCCATGGGTGGTGGGGATGGTGCGGTAACCGGTGGGCCATGATAGGGAGCGCCACGGTGCAGGGACCAGCGCTTTTTTATGGGGCATGCGGTTAGTTTTTCTAATGGAAGTCTCCCCTAAGATGCCAAAACCTGTGCCTGCCCGTGCATGCGGGCCTCCTGTTGAAAGCTGCCTTGCCCATGCCTGCTGTCTTGCGTTTGCCTGTCCCGTGCCCGCGCCGCGTAGCGCAGGGCGCGGCGGCCGCAGCCCCGGCGCCCCGGCGGGCCTGATACCTGCATGGCGACGCGTGCGCTCCCGCCGCTCAAGGCCCTGCGCGCCTTCGAAGCCGCGGCGCGCCACGCCAACTTCACGGCGGCGGCCGAAGAGCTGAGCATCACCCACAGCGCGGTGAGCCAGCAGATCCGCATCCTGGAGGACTACCTGGGCCAGCCCCTGTTCACCCGCGAGGCGCGTGGCGTGGTGCTCTTGCCGCATGCGCGCGAGTACTTCGCCGAGGTGCAGTCCAGCCTGGACCGCATCGCCGCGGCCACGGTGGCCGTCAAATCGCCCGGGGGGCGGCGCACGCTGCGGGTCTGCACCTCGCCCTCGCTGGCCATGAAGTGGCTCATCCCCCGCCTGGGCGGGTTCCAGTCGCTGGCGCCCGACGTGGACGTGCAGCTGACCACCATGGGACGCCAGTTCATCGACCGGGCCGACGCCACGAACGACGTGGTGATCCAGCGCATGCCCATGCAGCGGCCCGAACATACCTGCGTGCGCGTGCTCGACGACTACCTGCTGCCCGTGGCCTCGCCGCGCTTCATCCAGAACAACCGCGTGCACGCGGCGGCGGACTGCCTGGGGCATCCGCTGCTGCAGGTCAGCGGCGGCATGGATGCCTGGCCGCGGTGGTTCGGGCTGGCGGGGCTCGACGTGCCGCCGCAGTTGCCGGGCCCCGTGTTCGACCACCAGTTCCTGTGCATGCAGGCCGCCATGAACGACCTGGGCATCGCCCTGGTGCCCTGGTGCCTGCTGCAGGAAGACGTGCATGCGGACCGGCTGCGCCCGCTGTTCGCCCGCCCGCGCCTGCAGGGCCCGGGTGTCTATGCGCAGTACCGCACGGACAGCCCCCTGGCCGGGCTGGCGCGCCAGTTCATCGACTGGCTGGGCCTGCAGGGCCATGCGGGGATCTGATGCGCCGCCTGTCTTTTCTTCTTTTCCTGTTTCCTGAACCTGCGAGGGCATGACCCATGGCTGACCTTGGCCCCGGCTTGGAGGTGCGCGGCATTGCGCTGCCCCAGTATTTGCGCGACTACCGCCTGATCGCGTTCGACATGGACTCCACCCTGATCAGCATAGAAACGGTGGACGAACTGGCCGACGTGGCGGGCTGCCGCGCCGCCGTGGAGGCCCTCACCGAGGCCGCCATGCGCGGCGAGATCACCGACTACAAGCAGAGCCTGCGCCAGCGCGTGGCCCTGCTGGCCGGCCTGCCCGCGCAGGCGCTGGACGAGGTGTACGAGCACCGGCTGCGCCTGAACCCCGGCGTGCCGGAGCTGATCGCCGCCTGCAAGGCCGCGGGCCTGCGCTGCATTCTGGTGACCGGGGGCTTTACGTGCTTTACCGACCGCCTGCAGGCGCGCCTGGGGCTGGACGATGTGCGTGCCAACGTGCTGGAAGTCGTGGACGGGCGGGTGACCGGCCGCCTGCTGCCCCAGGCCTGGGGCGACATCGTCGATGGCGAGGAGAAAAAACGCAAGCTGCTGTCCACCTGCGCGGAGATGGGCATAGCGCCCGCGCAGGCCATCGCCATGGGCGACGGCGCCAACGACCTGCCGATGATGGGCGCGGCCGGCCTGTCGGTGGCCTACCGGGCCAAACCCGTGGTGCGCGAACTGGCGCACGTGGCCATCAATGAAGGCGGGCTGGACCGGCTGCTGGAAGTGCTGGGCTGAACGTTCTGAGGCCGGGCTTCCAGGGCGTCGCTACATCGCCAGCGCCCGCCACAGCATCACGCACCAGTCCCACGCATGCAGCCGGGGGCGCGTGTGCAGGCTGCCGCCGCGCAGCGCGTCCACCTTGTCGAGGATGCGCAGGCCGCCCTGCACCACCAGCCGCAGCTCCCAGCCCGCGCGGCCGGGCAGGCGGTGCACCAGCGGGGCGCCGCGTTGCATGGTGGCGCGGGCCTGGTGGGCGCATTCGGCGATCAGGCGGGCGTTCTCCGGCGTGCTGCGCAGCGCCAGCAGGTCGGCCTGGCTGGCGCCGTGGGCGGTGCAGTCCGCGCGGGGCAGGTAGTGGCGGCCGCGGGGGATGTCCACGCTCAGGTCCTGCCAGAAGTTGACGAGCTGCAGCGCGGTGCAGATGGCATCGCTTTCCGCCAGCGCCTCGTCGCCGCCCACCCCGTACAGGTGCAGCAGCAGGCGGCCCACGGGGTTGGCGGAGCGGCGGCAGTAGTCCAGCAGTTCGGCTTGGGTGGCGTAGCCCCCGGCGTCGCGCGTCTTTTCCACGTCCTGGGCGAAGGCGCTCAGCAGGTCGGCCAGCAGGGGCACAGGCAACTGGTGGCTTTGCAGCACGGCCTGCAGGGGCAGGAACACGCCGGCCCAGCGCGGCGACGGGGGCCGGCCTTGCGCGATGGCGGTCAGGTCCGCGTGGTAGGCCGCCAGCTCGGCCAGGCGGGTGGCGGGCGGCGTGTCGCCCTCGTCGGCGATGTCGTCGGCCGTGCGGGCAAAGGCGTAGATGGCCGCGATGGGCTGGCGCAGGTGCGGCGGGCACAGCACGGAAGCCACGGGGAAGTTCTCGTAGTGCGTGATCGGTGCGGCCACGGCGGAAGGGGAAGGGGGGCTGGAGGAGCGGTCGTTCACGCCCGGATTGTCGCTTGACAAGGCGGGAGGCTTCTCATAGATTACTAACCGGTCAGTCATTAACTGTTCTCCGGATTTCCCATGCGCACAACTTCCGCTTTGCGGTTCCCTCCACGGCACGCCAGGTACTGGCTGGTGCTGGCTTCCGTGGCCTTGCTGGCCGCCTGTTCGCGCCCCGCGCCGCCCGAGGAGCCCGTGCGCTCCGTCAAGCTGCTGACCGTGGGGGTGGGCGCGTTGCAGTCCAGCCTGGAGTATTCGGGCGAGGTGCGGGCGCGCGTGGAGTCGCGCCTGGGGTTCCGGGTGGCCGGCAAGATCGTGCAGCGGCAGGCGGAGCTCGGCCAGCATGTGCGCGCCGGGCAGGTGCTGGCGCAGCTCGACCCGCGCGACTACCAGCTGGCGGCCGACGCGGCGCGCGCGCAGCTGGCATCGGCCACCACGCAGCGCGACCTGGCGGCGGCGGACTTTAAGCGCTACCAGGCCCTCAAGGACCAGAACTTCATCAGCGGCGCCGAGCTGGAGCGCCGCGACGCCAGCCTGAAGGCCGCCCAGGCCACGCTGGACCAGGCGCGCGCGCAGCTGGCGTCGCAGGGCAACCAGGCGGCCTACACCACGCTGGTGGCGGATGTTTCGGGCGTGGTCACCGGCATCGACGCCGAGCCGGGCCAGGTGGTCGCGGCCGGCACGCCCGTGGTGCGCATCGCCCAGGACGGCCCGCGCGACGTGGTGTTCGCGGTGCCCGAGGACAAGGTGGCGCTCATCACCCAGGGCTCCGAGGTGGCGGTGCGCGGCTGGTCCGGCGGCGCCGAGCTGGTGGGCCGCGTGCGCGAGGTGGCCGCCAGCGCGGATGCCGCCACCCGCACCTACCAGGTGAAGGTGGCCGTGGAGGGAGCCGACGTGCCCGCCCTCGGGGCCACGGTGTACGTGAAGCCCAAGGTGCTCAGCCACGCGGGCGTGCCCGCCATCAAGCTGCCCACCAGCGCGCTGCGCCAGGAAGGGCAGCAGACGGCCGTGTGGGTGTACGACGCGGCCAGCGGCGCGGTGAAGTCGCAGGCGGTGCAGATCGCCACGGCCGACGGCAACGAGGCCGTGGTGGCCGGCGGCCTTACGCCGGGCATGCAGGTGGTGGCGACGGGCGTGCACGTGCTGTCGCCGGGGCAGAAGGTGCTGGTCTATCAGCCAAAATCGGCTCCAGCGTCCGCCAGCCAAGCGCAAGCAGCTACTGAAAAGCTAGCAAATCCAGCGTCCGCAGCCAACTGAAGGCCCGCCATGACGCAAATACAGCCGAAAGAGGGCTTCAACCTCTCCAAGTGGGCGCTCGACCATCCGGCGCTCACGCGCTACCTGATGGTGGTGCTGATGCTGCTAGGCTTCGCGGCCTATTTCCAGCTCGGGCAGGACGAGGACCCGCCGTTCACCTTCCGCGCCATGGTGGTGCGCACCTACTGGCCCGGCGCCACGGCGCAGCAGGTGGCCGAGCAGGTCACCGACAAGATCGAGCGGACGCTGCAGGAGGTGCCCTACGCCGACAAGATCCGCAGCTACAGCAAGCCCGGCGAGTCGCAGATCATCTTCCAGATCAAGGACTCGTCCAAGGCCAGCGAGGTGGCGGGCGTCTGGTACACCGTGCGCAAGAAGGTGGGCGACATGCGCTACACCCTGCCGCAGGGCGTGCAGGGGCCGTTCTTCAACGATGACTTCGGGGATGTGTACGGCGTGATTTACGCGCTGGAGTCCGAGGGCTTCAGCTACGCCGAACTCAAGGCATTCGCCGACGACGTGCGCCAGCAGCTGCTGCGCGTGCCCGACGTGGCCAAGGTCGAGCAGTTCGGCGTGCAGGACGAAAAGCTCTTCATCGAGATATCGCAAAAGCGCCTGTCGCAGCTGGGCCTGGACATGAACCAGGTGCTGGCCCAGCTGGGCCAGCAGAACGCCGTGGAGAGCGCAGGCACCATCCAGACCCCGCAGGACCAGGTGCAGGTGCGTGTGCAGGGCCAGTTCAGCGCCATCGAGGATTTGCGCGCCATGCCGATCCGCGGTCCCTCGGGCGCGCAGCTGCGCCTGGGCGACATCGCCGAGGTGACACGAGGCTACGTGGACCCGCCGGCGGTGAAGGTGCGCCACCAGGGCCGCGAGGTGGTGGCGTTGGGCGTATCCATGGCCAAGGGCGGCGACATCATCGCGCTGGGCAAGGCCTTGCACGCGGCCACCGACCGCATCGCCGGCACGCTGCCCGCGGGCGTGCAGCTCGTCAACCTGCAGGACCAGCCCCAGGCGGTGTCCAGCTCGGTCAACGAATTCGTCAAGGTGCTCATCGAGGCCGTGGTCATCGTGCTGGCCGTGAGCTTCATCAGCCTGGGGCTGCACAAGCGCCCGGGCCGGCAGCCGCTGTGGAAACGCTGGTACATCGACCCGCGCCCCGGGCTCGTCGTGGGCATCACCATTCCGCTGGTGCTGGCCGTGACCTTCCTGGCCATGTGGTACTGGGGCATCGGCCTGCACAAGATTTCGCTGGGCTCGCTCATCATCGCGCTGGGCCTGCTGGTGGACGACGCGATCATCGCCGTCGAGATGATGGTGCTCAAGCTCGAAGAGGGCTACGACAAGGTGCGCGCCGCCACCTTCGCCTACGAGATCACGGCCATGCCCATGCTCACGGGCACGCTGATCACGGCGGCGGGCTTCCTACCCATCGGCATCGCCAAGTCGGTGACGGGCGAATACACCTTCGCCATCTTCGCCGTCACGGTGATCGCGCTGGTGCTCAGCTGGATCGTGTCGGTCTATTTCGTGCCTTACCTGGGTACGCTGCTGCTCAAGGTGCCGGATCACGTGGTGCATGCGCAGCAGCAACACGGTACGGCAGAGGGTGCGCACGAGGTGTTCGACAGCCCGTTCTACACCGTCTTCCGGCGGCTGGTGAACTGGTGCGTGCAGCACCGCTGGCTGACCATTGGCATCACCATCCTCACCTTCGCGCTGGGCATCGTGGGCATGGGCAAGGTGCAGCAGCAGTTCTTCCCGGACTCGAGCCGGCCCGAGATCATGGTGGACATCTGGTTCCCCGAGGGCACCTCGTTCGCGGGCAATGAAGAGGTGACCAGGCGCGTGGAGCAGCGCCTGCTGGCCGAGCCCGGCGTCGCCAGCGTGAGCACCTGGGTGGGCTCCGGCGTGCCGCGCTTCTACCTGCCGCTGGACCAGGTGTTCCCGCAAAGCAATGTGTCGCAGTTCATTGTGCTGCCGCAGAACCTCAAGCTGCGCGAGTCGCTGCGCGTGAAGCTGCCCGCCCTGCTGGCCGAGGAGTTCCCCGAGGTGCGCGGCCGCGTCAAGCTGCTGCCCAACGGGCCGCCCGTGCCGTACCCCGTGCAGTTCCGCGTGGTCGGCCCCGACCCGCTGGTGCTGCGCGAGCGCGCCGATGAGGTGAAGGCACAACTGCGCCAGAACCCCGACATGCGCGGCGTGAACGACAACTGGAACGAGTCCGTGAAGGTGCTGCGCCTAGAAGTGGACCAGGCCAAGGCGCGCGCGCTGGGCGTGACGAGCCAGTCCATCGCGCAGGCGTCCAAGACCATTCTCTCGGGCACGCAGGTGGGCCAGTTCCGCGAGGGCGACAAGCTCATCGACATCGTGCTGCGCCAGCCGCTGGACGAGCGCAATGCCATCACCGACATCGCCAACGCCTACCTGCCCACGGCTTCGGGCAAGTCGATCCCGCTCACGCAGATCGCCAAGCCGGTATTCACCTGGGAGCCGGGGGTGATATGGCGCGAGAACCGCGACTACGCCATCACGGTGCAGGGCGACGTGACCGAGGGTCTGCAGGGCGCCACGGTGACGGCGGCGCTGCAGCCGGCGCTCAAGGAGATCGAGCAGAAATGGCGCGCGGCGGGGCAGGGCGCCTACCGCATCGAGGTGGCGGGCGCGGTGGAGGAAAGCTCCAAGGGCTCGGCGTCCATCGCGGCGGGCGTTCCCATCATGCTGTTCATCACTTTTACGTTGCTGATGCTGCAACTGCACAGCTTCAGCCGCGCCATGCTGGTGTTTCTGACCGGGCCGCTGGGCATGGCGGGCGTGGCGGCGGCGCTGCTGCTGCTGGACCGGCCGTTCGGCTTCGTGGCGCTGCTGGGCGTGATCGCGCTCATGGGCATGATCCAGCGCAACTCGGTGATCCTGATCGACCAGATCGAGCAGGACCGTGCCCGGGGCGTGCCCGCGTGGGACGCCATCGTCGAATCGGCCGTGCGCCGCCTGCGCCCCATCGTGCTCACGGCCGCGGCGGCCGTGCTGGCCATGATCCCGCTGTCGCGCAGCGTGTTCTGGGGCCCGATGGCCGTGGCCATCATGGGCGGGCTGGTGGTCGCCACCGTGCTCACGCTGCTGGCGCTGCCGGCAATGTATGCCGCCTGGTTCCGCGTCAAGCGGCCCGCGCCGGAGGTTCTGGGCGGAACCTGATCCCCTGCCTGCGCGCATCAGGTAAAATAGAGAGTTACCGATTTCACGCAGGCGGCAGCCGAGGTTGCCGCCTGTTTGTTTGTTGTAACCGCGCGGGTGGCGAAATTGGTAGACGCACCAGGTTTAGGTCCTGACGCCAGCAATGGTGTGGGGGTTCGAGTCCCCCCCCGCGCACCACCCCTGTGAGACTTTGCGGAACACGGCGCCGCTGCGCTGCAGCCAGCACGATCCACATTCAGAAGAAGGAATAGCCATGGCCGTTACTGTTGAAACCCTTGAGAAGCTCGAGCGCAAGATCACGCTGAGCGTGCCCGTCACCCTGATCCAGTCCGAAGTGGACTCGCGCCTCAAGCGCTTGGCCCGCACCGTGAAGATGGACGGCTTTCGCACTGGCAAAGTGCCCATGAACGTGGTGGCCCAGCGCTACGGCTACTCGGTGCAGTACGAAGTGCTCAACGACAAGGTCGGTGAGGCCTTTGCTGTGGCTGCCAACGAAGCCAACCTGCGCGTGGCCGGCCAGCCCCGCATCACCGAGAAGGAAGGCGCCCCCGAAGGCCAGGTGACGTTCGACGCCGTGTTTGAAGTGTTCCCCGAAGTCAAGATTGACGACCTGTCGGGCGCAGAAGTCGAGAAGCTGTCTGCCGAGGTGACCGATTCGGCCATCGACAAGACCCTGGAAATCCTGCGCAAGCAGCGCCGCAGCTTTGCCCAGCGCGCGTTGGACGCTGCAGCCCAGGACGGCGACCGCGTGACGGTGGACTTCGAAGGCAAGATCGACGGCGAGCCGTTCGACGGCGGCAAGGCCGAGGCCTTTCAGTTCCTGGTGGGCGAAGGCCAGATGCTCAAGGAATTCGAAGACGCCGTGCGCGGCATGAAGTCGGGCGAAAGCAAGACCTTCCCCCTGGCCTTCCCCGCCGAATACCACGGCAAGGACGTGGCCGGCAAGACGGCGGACTTCCTGGTCACCGTCAAGAAGATCGAAGCCGCCCATCTGCCCGAAGTGAATGACGCCCTGGCCAAGTCGCTGGGCATCGCCGATGGTTCCGTGGATGGCCTGCGCGCCGACATCAAGAAGAACCTGGAGCGCGAAGTCAAGTTCCGCCTGCTGGCCCGCAACAAGCAGGCCGTGATGGACGCCCTGGTGGCCAAGGCCGAGCTGGACCTGCCCAACGCCAGTGTGCAGGCCGAGATCGCCCGCCTGCTGGAAGGCGCCCGCGCCGAGCTCAAGCAGCGCGGCATCAAGGACGCCGACAAGGCCGAAATCCCCGAGGACGTGTTCCGTCCCCAGGCCGAGCGCCGCGTGCGCCTGGGTCTGGTGGTGGCCGAACTGGTGCGCGCCAATGACCTGCAGGCCAAGCCCGAGCAGCTCAAGGCCCACATCGACGAATTGGCCGCCAGCTACGAGAAGCCCGAGGACGTGGTGCGCTGGTACTTCGGCGACCGCCAGCGCCTGGCCGAGGTCGAGGCCGTCGTGATCGAGAACAACGTGACCGAGTTCGTGCTGAACAAGGCCAAGGTGGTTGAAAAGGCCGTCTCGTTCGACGAGCTGATGGCCCAGCAGGGTTGATTCCCAGCCGTTGACGCGGTAGATGCAGGGGCTTGTGCTTTGGTGCGCAAGCCCCAATTCATTTCTGGGTACAGTATCCGCTTGACTGGAGAAAACATGAGCGCATTGGAAACACAAGGCCTGGGTATGGTCCCCATGGTCATCGAGCAATCGGGCCGTGGCGAACGGTCCTACGACATCTACTCGCGCCTGCTGAAAGAGCGCGTCATCTTCCTGGTGGGCGAGGTGAACGACCAGACCGCCAACCTCGTGGTGGCCCAGCTGCTGTTCCTGGAGAGCGAAAATCCCGACAAGGACATTTCGTTCTACATCAATTCGCCCGGCGGCAGCGTGACGGCCGGCATGTCGATCTACGACACCATGCAGTTCATCAAGCCCGACGTTTCCACGCTGTGCGTGGGCTTCGCCGCGAGCATGGGCGCCTTCCTGCTGGCGGCCGGTGCCAAGGGCAAGCGTTTCTCGCTGCCCAATTCCAAGATCATGATCCACCAGGTGCTGGGCGGCGCACGGGGCCAGGCCACCGATATCGAGATCCATGCGCGCGATATCCTGCGCACCAAGGACCAGATGAACCGCATCCTGGCCGAGCGCACGGGCCAGCCGCTGGAAAAGGTCAAGGCCGACACCGAGCGCGACTACTTCCTGACAGCCGATGAAGCCAAGGATTACGGCTTGGTGGACCAGGTGATCCACAAGCGCTCCTGATCCCCAAAGCGCGCGCAAGGCGGCGTTTTCCCATGGGGAAGACGCCGTTTTTTATTTGGTTATCATCCCGACAACTTTCCGTACGTAACAAGGCATTGCCCCATGGCCGAGAAAAAAGGCTCTTCCAGCGAAAAAACCCTTTACTGCTCTTTCTGCGGCAAAAGCCAGCATGAAGTGAAGAAGCTGATCGCCGGTCCGTCGGTCTTTATCTGCGACGAGTGCATTGACCTGTGCAATGAGATCATCCGCGACGAGCTGCCCGCCGGCGACCTCGCGCGCGAAGGGCGCAGCGACCTGCCCACGCCCTCGGAGATCAAGGCCAACCTCGACAACTACGTGATCGGCCAGGACGTGGCCAAGCGCACGCTGGCCGTGGCTGTCTACAACCACTACAAGCGCCTGCGCCACAAGGACAAGGCCCACAAGGATGACGTGGAGCTGGCCAAGAGCAACATCCTCCTGATCGGTCCCACGGGCTCCGGCAAGACCCTGCTGGCGCAGACGCTGGCGCGCATGCTCGACGTCCCCTTCGTGATGGCCGACGCCACCACGCTGACAGAAGCCGGCTACGTGGGCGAAGACGTGGAGAACATCGTCCAGAAGCTGCTGCAAAGCTGCAACTACGAGGTCGAGCGCGCGCAGCGCGGCATCGTCTACATCGACGAGATCGACAAGATCAGCCGCAAGTCCGACAACCCCAGCATCACGCGCGATGTCTCGGGCGAGGGCGTGCAGCAGGCGCTGCTCAAGCTCATCGAGGGCACCATGGCCAGCGTGCCGCCCCAGGGCGGGCGCAAGCACCCGAACCAGGACTTCCTGCAAATCGACACCACCAACATCCTGTTCATCTGCGGCGGCGCGTTCGCAGGGCTGGAGAAGGTCATCGAGAACCGTACCGAGGCCTCGGGCATCGGCTTCGGCGCCGCGGTCCGCAGCAAGCAGCAGCGCTCGCTGACCGAGGTGTTCACCGAGATTGAGCCCGAGGATCTGATCAAGTTCGGCCTGATTCCTGAGTTGGTGGGCCGCATGCCCGTGGTCACCGCATTGGCTGAACTCAGCGAGGATGCGCTGGTGCAGATCCTGACCGAGCCCAAGAACGCGCTGGTCAAGCAGTACAGCAAGCTGCTGGCGATGGAAGGCGTGGACCTGGAAATTCGCCCCGCCGCCCTGAAGGCCATTGCCCGCAAGGCGCTGGCCCGCAAGACGGGGGCCCGCGGCCTGCGCTCCATCCTGGAGCAATCGCTGATCGGAACCATGTTCGACCTGCCCAATACCAGCAACGTCGAGAAAGTGGTGGTGGATGAATCCACCATCGAAGAAAACAAGCCACCGCTGCTCGTCTACCGCGAGGCGGCCAAGAAGGCCTGAAATGCCCGGAGGCGGGCGCCTTGCTGCCGCCCATTGCCTTCCATCAACCCTGGCCGCAGCGCGGCTGTGCGCCAGGGTTGAAAATCCCTGCATGTGGACCATATTCCACAGAGTACTTTGAGGATTTCCATGTCCGGACATACCCCCCTGCCAGCCACCCCCATCGACCTGCCCCTGCTGCCCCTGCGCGACGTGGTGGTGTTTCCCCACATGGTCATCCCGCTGTTCGTGGGTCGTCCCAAGAGCATCAAGGCGCTCGAACTGGCCATGGAGGCCGACCGCCGCATCATGCTGGTGGCACAGAAGGCTGCCGCCAAGGACGAGCCTTCGGTTTCGGACATGTTCGACGTGGGCTGCGTCTCCACCATCCTGCAGATGCTCAAACTGCCCGATGGCACGGTGAAAGTGCTGGTCGAAGGCCAGCAGCGCGCGCGGGTCGCCTCCATCGAGGATGCGGAGACGCATTTCGCCGCTACCGTCACGCCCGTCGAGGCCACGCCCGAGGCCAACAAGCCCAGCGAGATCGAGGCCCTGCGCCGCGCGGTGATGCAGCAGTTCGACCAGTACGTCAAGCTCAACAAGAAGATTCCGCCCGAGATTCTCACGTCGATCTCCAGCATCGACGACCCGGGCCGCCTGGCGGACACCATCGCCGCGCACCTGCCGCTCAAGCTGGAGAACAAACAACTGGTGCTGGACCTCGCCGATGTGAAGGCGCGGCTTGAAAACCTGTTCGAGCAGCTTGACCGCGAGGTGGACATCCTCAACGTTGACAAGAAGATCCGTGGCCGCGTCAAGCGCCAGATGGAGAAGAACCAGCGCGACTTCTACCTGAACGAGCAGGTCAAGGCCATCCAGAAAGAACTGGGCGAGGGCGACGAGGGCGCCGACATCGAGGAGATCGAAAAGAAGATCAAGCTCGCCAAGATGCCCGCCGAGGCGCGCAAGAAGGCCGAGGGCGAACTCAAGAAGCTCAAGCTCATGTCGCCCATGTCCGCTGAGGCGACCGTGGTGCGCAACTACATCGACGTGCTCACGGGCCTGCCCTGGAGCAAGAAGACCAAGATCAAGCACGACCTGGTCAACGCCGAGGGCGTGCTCAACGAGGATCACTACGGCCTCGACAAGGTCAAGGACCGCATCCTCGAATATCTTGCCGTGCAGCAGCGCGTGGACAAGGTCAAGGCGCCCATCCTGTGCCTGGTCGGACCCCCGGGCGTGGGCAAGACCTCACTGGGCCAGTCCATCGCCAAGGCCACGGGCCGCAAGTACGTGCGCATGGCGCTGGGCGGCGTGCGCGACGAGGCCGAGATCCGTGGCCACCGTCGCACT
>Ga0222421_100401_pt1 | contig 14371 bp, 15 predicted proteins | sample 3A1ome_2_FD_182473 | JGI IMG/M metagenome (GOLD analysis project Ga0222421, IMG submission 182473) | Enriched microbial communities from leaf-cutter ant dump, University of Wisconsin, Madison, United States - 3A150A (version 2) | ecosystem: Environmental > Terrestrial > Nest > Insects nest > Nest... | reverse complement strand
AGGGCCGCCCCAGTGTGCGCCGCCTGCGCCCGCTGGGCTGCTTCTATTGGGGCAAGGTCTGGACGCTGTCGGCCTGGTGCGAGCTGCGGGGCGACTTCCGGGGCTTTCGCATCGACCGCATCGTGGACTGGGTGGTGCTGGAGGAGCAGTTCCGCCAGGAGCCGGGCAAGACGCTGGCCGACATGCTGCGCAAGGTCGAGGCGGAGATGGGCTCGCGGCCGCCGGAGTGGCCGGCGGCCTGCTCGTCTTGAACACGTTTTAAGCCAGGGCTTCCCGGTAGCGCCGGCTGCACGGCACGGTGCTGCCGTCCTTCATGGTCAGGCGCGCATCGCCGCTGTCCAGCGGTTCGATCACGGCGACGGCATCCAGGTTGACGGCGTAGCTGCGGTGCACCCGCACGAAGCGCGCCGGATCGAGCTGCGCCAGGAAGTCCGTGAGCGTGGAGCGCAGCAGGTAGTCGTGCCCGTTCACGTGCAGGCCCACGTAGTTGCCCTGCGCCTGCAGCCAGGCGATGTCGCTGGCGGCGATGAGGAATTCGCGGCGCAGCTTGCGCACCAGGAAGCGCTCGGGCCGCGCCATGGGCACGGGCGGTGACGAGCTGGGAGGCCCGGCCGTGAGGGCGGGCGCCGGCTCGGGCGCGTCCAGCAGCCGGGCTTCGCCCTGCAGGCGCAGCAGCAGGAGGCGGTAGCCCGCCAGCGTGCTCACGATGAGCGCGTAGGTGCGTGCGTCCTTGAGGTATTCATAGCCCCACACGGCCCACCAGCCGCCGGGGCGGTAGGGCGTGTCCAGCACGGCGTAGGCGGCATGGCGCAGGGCCAGCATGCCGGCCAGGTGCAGGGTGCAGTAGGCCGCGCTGCCCAGCACGTGCCAGGGCAGGTGGCGCGCCAGCGTGTCCCAGTGCAGCGGAAACCGCCGCTCGAACGCCGCCACGGCCGGGATGAGCGCCGCCACCACGGCGGTGCTGGTCAGCTCCCACAGCGCGGGCTCCCAGGGCAGCAGCCGCCGGCCGGCGGCCGCGTGGTCGAGCCACGTCATGCCCGCGTTGAACACCGCCTGCACCAGCAGCACGGCGGCCCAGAAGCCCACTTCGGCGCGGCGGCGCAGGGCTGCATCGTGCAGGTAGCGGCCGGGCCAGGCGGGTTGGGTGGCAGGGGTCATGGGGCGAGTGTAGGCAGCCGGCGGGCTGATGCGGCCCGGTGGCGGCGCGGTTCGTCCCACGGGGCCGCCGCCCGTCCCATTCGGGGGCGCCGAGCCCTTTTCAAGTCCACGATGGCGGCCCGACGCTGCTATTCCGCCATCCATCCATGTCCTCCCGCCGCCACGACATCGACGCCCTGCGCGCCCTGGCCTTCGCGCTCGTCATCCTCTACCACGTCGCCATGTACTACGTGGCGGACTGGCACTGGCATCTGAAAAGCCCGCACGCGGCCGACTGGCTGCAGGTGCCGATGCGCGCGCTCAACCTCTGGCGCATGGACCTGGTGTTCCTCATATCGGGCCTGGCCTTCGGGCTCGTTCGCCGAGGCCAGTCCGTGCCCGGCCTCCTGCGGCTGCGCAGCCTGCGCCTGCTGCTGCCCCTGGCCTTCGGCATGGCCGTGGTCGTGCCCTACCAGCCCTACGCCCAGGGCGTGGCCAACGGCCTCATCGCGCCGGGTTTCGGGGACTTCCTGCGGCGCTACTACAGCGGCGGCCCCTGGCCCGCAGGCGCGTTCGACGGCTGGGATTTCGGCGTCACCTGGAACCACCTCTGGTACCTAGCCTACCTCTGGGTCTATACCATGGTGCTGGCGTTCCTTTTGCCGCTGGCCGAATCCCGCCCCGGCCGGCGGCTGCGCGCGGCGTTCACCGGCCTGCGCGGCCTTGCGCTCGCCGTGGTGCCGGTGCTGCCGCTGGCGCTGTACTCGGTGCTGCTGTGGCCCCATTTCCCGCCCACGCACGACCTGGTGCACGATGGCTGGCTGCACGCTGTGTACTTCACGGTCTTCGTCTATGGGTACTGGATCGGGCTGGACGCGGGCCTGTGGGCCGAACTGGTGCGCCTGCGCTGGCGCACGCTGGCCCTTGCCGCGGCCCTGCTGGCGCTGTACCTGGGGCTGCTGGGCCTGGCGCAGCGGCACGGCGCCCAGGCCGCGCGCCTGCCCTTGCACGTGCTGGCGGACGCCTACCTGTGGGCCGCGCTGCTCGCCATCCTGGGCTGGGCGCACCACCGGCTCAACCGTCCCTGGCCCTGGCTGCGCTGGGCCAATGCCTCGGTCTACCCCTGGTACCTGCTGCACCAGACGGCCATCATCGTGCTGGCGGTGGCCCTGGCGCCATGGCAGCTGGGCCCGCTACTGGAGCCGCTGGCCCTGGTGGCGGGCACGGTGGGCTGCTGCTGGGGGCTGACGGCGGTGGTGCAACGGGTGCGGTGGCTGCGGCCGCTGTTCGGCCTGCCGCCCGCGCGGTCCTTCAGCCGGCCAGCGCCGCCTCGATGTCCCCCGCCAGCTTCTTCGGCGCATCCTGCGGCGCATAGCGGCGGATCACCCGGCCGTCCTTGCCCACCAGGAACTTGGTGAAGTTCCACTTGATCGCCTTGCTGCCCAGCAGGCCCGGGGCCTCGGCCGTGAGCCACTGGTACAGCGGCGAGGCGTTGGCGCCGTTCACGTCGATCTTGGCCATCATCGGAAAGCTCACGCCGTAGTTGAGCTGGCAGAAGCTTGCGATCTCGTCGTTGCTGCCCGGGTCCTGGCTGCCGAACTGGTTGCACGGGAAGCCCAGCACCACCAGCCCCTTGCCGGCGTACTGCTTGTGCAGATCCTCCAGCCCGCCGAACTGCGGCGTGAAGCCGCAGGCGCTGGCGGTGTTCACGATGAGCAGCACCTTGCCGCGGTACTGCGACAGGGGCACGGTCTGCCCGTTCATCTGCAGGGCTTCGAAATCGTAGATGCTGGCCATAGTGCTGCTCCTCGGGGGCGGGTGGACGACGTTGCCGCCATGGTACGCCGGCCGGCATCCCCCTTTACTTACGGCCGTGGCTTGGCCAGCTCGCTCGTCGCGGCGGCGCCCTCGCCTTCACCGGGGCCGGGCGCGGCAGTCGCCGCGGGCTCCGATGCGGGCTTGTCCGGTTCGGAAGGGTGGCCGCCATCGGTGGAAGCGGGCGCGGATGCGACGGGTTGCGGCACGGGGGCGGGGCTGGGCGTCGGCGTGCCGCCGCCCGGGCGGCTGTCGCAGGCGCCAAGCGTGGCGGCAGCCACCACGGCCAGCGCGATCCAGGGGTGGGACGGGGAAGTCATGGTGGGGCTCAGGAGATGGCTAAGGCCTTCAATTTAGGCCGCGCCTTGCGCGCCGTCCATCCGGCGGCGCACACTCGCGGCGTCGGCCTACAGCAGAGACGTTACCGCCGCAGGGCGGCCAGCAGCGCCGCACCTAAGACCAGCGCACCTCCGACCAGCGTGCGCGCCGTAGGCTGCGCAGCACCCGCGAGCATGGACGAGCCGCTGGCGAAAACCACTTCCGACAGCATCACCAGCGCCGTCGTGCCGGCCGCCAGGCGCGCCGCGCCGAACTGCAGCGCCCAGTTGCCCAGCAGGAGCACGCCGGCCAGCAGCAGGCCGGTGGCGACCCAGGTGCTGTTCACGGCCGGAAAGGGATCGACCACGCCGGCCTGCCGCCCGGCAAAGGCCACGGCCAGCGCCATCAACATGCAGCCGCCGAACATCACGAACATGCGCGCGGGCCCCGGCACGGCGTGCAGGCGCCGCAGCGTCACGTTGGTGAGCGCGAACATGAAGCCGCCCAGCAGCGCCAGCCCATCGGCCAGGCTGAGGTTGTGCAGCAGCCGGGCCGCGGGCGCGTCCTCGGGCAGCAGCACCAGCACCACGCCGCTGAAGGCCAGCATCAGCCGCAGCAGCGCCGAAGGCGTGGGGCGCTCGCCCAGGATGCGCCAGGCCAGCAGCACCGCCCAGGCGGGCATCAGGTAGAACAGCAGGATCACGCGCACCACGTCGCCAATGGTCACGGCCCAGTTGAAGGCCACGTTGTTGAGCCCCGAGCTCAGCGCCAGCAGCCACAGCTGCGGATGCTGGCGCACCTGCACCCAGAGGCCGGGGCGCCACGCCAGCAAGCCCAGCAGCACCACCGCGTACATGCAGGCCGTGGCCCACAGGGGATGCAGGCCCGCCCGGTGCATGTGCTGGAACGGCCACCACGCCAGCCCCCAGACGAAGGCGTTGAACAGCAGGGCGGCGAAAGGCAGGGGCGATTGCATGCAAAAAGGGGTTCCAGCGCTTTGTGGCCAAGCGCTGGCAGCTATCGAAACAGTAGTGATGGCGTGCGCCGGATCAATGATGCGTGTCGTGCCGCGCGATGTGCAGCAGGTGGTTCACTTCCTCGCGGTGGTTCACGCAGTTGCGCTGGTGCCAGCGGCGGATGATCCACATGGTGCCGGCGACCACCAGGCCGAACGCGGTGATGGCGCCGAACACCGACAGCCCGAGCTTGAGCGACAGGCTGTAGAACGCGCCCAGACCCAGGATGCAGGCGTTCTCGTTGAAGTTCTGCACGGCGATGGAGCGGCCCGCGCCCATGAGGTTGTGGCCCCGGTGCTGCAGCAGTGCGTTCATGGGCACCACCAGGAAACCGCCCAGTCCGCCCAGCAGGACGAGGAAGGGAACGGCCACCCAGATGTCGCGGATGAACACCATCAGGATCAGCAGCAGCCCCATGCCGATGCCCAGCGGGATGACCTTGGTGGCCGCGTCCAGGCGCATGCGCATCGAGGCCACCACGGCGCCCACGGCCGTGCCCACGGCGACCACGCCGGTCAGCGCGGACGCCTGCGTGGTGTCGTAGGCCAGCGCCGCGCCGGCCCAGGTCAGCACGATCAGCTTGAGGTTGGCCCCTGCTCCCCAGAACAGCGTGGTGGTGGCCAGCGAGATCTGGCCCAGCTTGTCGCGCCACAGGCGGGCGTTGCAGGCCCAGAAATCGGGCAACTGGCCCAGTGTGTTGGCCAGCACGCCGCGGGTGGGGTCGGCGCGCAGCGGGCGCATTTCCACGCCGGTGTGCGGGATACGGGTGTTGAACCACGCGGCAATCGCATACACCGCGATCAGCGCGGCGATGGCGGATTCGGCGGGGGTGTCCACGCCCGTGTCGATCAGCGGCAGGTCGAAGCCCAGCAGCAGGCCCGACAGGTGCTGCCCCACCAGCTGGCCGCCCAGCAGCACCCCGAGGATGATGGACGCGATGGTGAGCCCCTCGATCCAGCCATTGGCCTTGACCAGCTGGGATGCGGGCAGCAGCTCGGTGAGGATGCCGTACTTGGCCGGCGAGTAGGCCGCCGCGCCCAGGCCCACCACCGCGTAGGCGATGAGGGGGTGCGAGCCGAACAGCATCATGAGGCAGCCCACCACCTTGATGGCATTGCTCACGAACATCACCTTGCCCTTGGGCAGGGCGTCGGCAAAAGCGCCCACGAAGGGCGCCAGGATCACGTAGAAGAGTGCGAACATCGGCACCAGCGCGGCGCGCTGCCACTCGGGTGCGCCCTCGGAGCGCAGGAGTTCCACGGCGGCCACGAAAAGTGCGTTGTCGGCCAGCGAGCTGAAAAACTGCGCCGACATGATGGTGTAAAAACCGCGCTTCATCGAATGGCTGGTGGGTGCATCAGCCCGGCTGATGCCCTGTTAAATGTGGAGACCCGTCGCAAGTGACTGGCGGTTATATCACGGGGATAAACGGCGGCGATGCCAGAATCCAGTGCACTCCACCCGGTCAAACCCTCTATGCCACGCCCCATCCATGCCACCATTCACACCGCCGCGCTGCACCACAACCTGGCGCGCGTGCGCCAGTCGGTTCCTGACGCCAAAACCTGGGCCGTGGTCAAGGCCAATGCCTACGGGCACGGCATCGAGCGGGTGTTCGAAGGCCTGCGCGGCGCCGACGGTTTCGCGCTGCTGGACCTGGCCGAGGCCGAGCGCGTGCGGCACCTGGGCTGGCGCGGCCCCATCCTGCTGCTCGAAGGCGTGTTCGAGCCGCGCGACCTGGAGCTGTGCTCGCGCCTGTCGCTGTGGCACGCCGTGCACTGCGACGAGCAGATCGACATGCTCGCGGCCCACAAGACGCAGGTGCCGCACCGGGTGTTCCTCAAGATGAACTCGGGCATGAACCGCCTGGGCTTCGCGCCCCAGCGCTTCCGCGCGGCGTGGGCGCGGCTCAACGCGCTGCCGCAGGTCGACGAGATCTCGTTCATGACCCATTTCAGCGACGCCGACGGCCCGCGCGGCATCGCGCACCAGATGGCCGCGTTCGACACCGCCACGCAGGACCTGCCCGGCGAGCGCAGCGTGAGCAACAGCGCCGCCACCCTGCGCCACGCGGGGAGCGACGCGCGCGTGCGCGCCGACTGGGTGCGCGCGGGCATCGTGCTGTACGGCAGCGCGCCGGATTTCCCCGAGAACGACGCGGTCCGCTGGCAGCTCGCGCCCACCATGACGCTGGCCACGCGCCTGCTCGCCGTGCAGCAGCTGCAGGCGGGCGATACGGTGGGCTACGGCTCGCGCTTCACGGCCGAGGGGCCGCTGACCATCGGCGTGGCCGCCTGCGGCTACGCGGACGGCTACCCGCGCCACTGCGACACCGGCACGCCGGTGCTGGTGAACGGCGTGCGCACGCGGCTCGTGGGGCGGGTGAGCATGGACATGGTCACGGTGGACCTCACGCCGCTCATCGCCAGCGGCGTGCCGGTGGGCTTCGGCAGCGAGGTCACGCTGTGGGGCCGCGCCAGCGACGGTGCCGTGCTGCCCATCGACGAAGTAGCGCAGTCCGCAGGCACCGTGGGCTATGAATTGATGTGCGCGCTGGCGCAGCGCGTGCCGGTGTCTGTGGACTGACGAGGTATCCATAGATGACCAGCACGCCCGGGGAGAAGAAGGCCTCCGGCTGGCGCTCCGTGCGCATGCCGCAGCGCCAGCAGGTGGCACGCACCCTGCAGCAGCGCTACAGCCTGCGCTGGCACGGGCTGCTGATCGGCAGCTTCACGCTGGTGCTGATGTGGTGCGCCTCGCACCTGCAGATGCTGCTGGGCGTGGAAACGCTGGCGCTGCGCTACCTGGTAACGCTGACGGTCGGCTACCTGGGCTACCTGCTGGTGCTGCGCGCGTGGGCGGCGCGGCTGGTGCGCCGGCGCGCGCGAGGCAAGGATGAGGGCGACGGCGGCCTCGACGGGCTGGACTTCGTCCCCGACATCCCCTGGCCCCGCAACGGGGGCGGCAGCGGCGGCGCGGGGGTTCCGCGCACGGGCGGCGGCGACTTCGGCGGCGGCGGTGCCTCCGGCAGCTACGGCGGCGGCAGCGATGCCAGCGCGCTGGGCGACCTGGCCGGCGGCGCGGCCGACGCCATCGGCAGCGCCGACGAGGGCGCCGTGGTGGTCGTGCCCGTGGTGGCGATTTTCCTCATCGGCGCGGCGCTGATCCTGGGCGCGGGCTCGCTGGCCATGCTGTTCTTCGGCTGGGACGTGCTCCTGACGGTGGCGGTGGAGCTGGCCTTCTCCTACGCCACCGCCCGCGCGGCCGTGGGCGTGGAGCGCGAGGGCTGGCTCACGGCGGCCGTGCGCCTGACGTGGAAGCCGCTGCTGGGCGCGCTGGTCTGCGCCGTGGCGCTGGGCGCGGCCATCGACCACTTCCTGCCCGACGTGCGCTCGCTGCCGCAGGCGGTGCGCATCCTTCAGGGGCGTTAGCTATTAATTGAATAGCTGCCAGCGCTTGCTGGATAAGCGCTGGAGGCCGATTTGGCCTTATTTCCGCAAAGCCGCTCCCGTGGTGTCGACATGGCTGCGCACCTGCGCCAGCAGGTCCAGCAGCTGGGCCTGCGTGGCGCCGTCGCAGCCCTGGAGCAGCGCTGCCGCCACGCCCCGGCGGGCCTCGCGCAGCGCCCCATGCAAGGCCACGCCCTGGGGGCTCAGGCGCAGGCAGCGGCTGCGCTTGTCGTCGGCGTTGGGCTGGCTTTCCAGCCAGCCCTTGTCCTGCAGCAGGCCCACCATGCGGGCTACCTGGGCCTTGTCGGCGCCGCTGTGGGCCACCAGCTCCTTCTGCGTGGCGCCGGGGTGGCGGCCCACGAACATCAGCGCCCGCACTTCGTTGAGCGTCAGGTCCGGCTGGACGGCGGCCAGGGTGCGCACCATGTGCGCACGGTAGACATGCAGCAGCTCGTGCATGGCTTCGAAGACATCGGAGGCCGCGTGGGAGGTCATCGTGGTTTGTGGTTGACAAAATCAACCAATCGATGGATGATTGGTTGATTAAATCAACATTTTAAGCCATGAACGCACCCCTTCCCAACACCGCTCAGCTCACCGTCGAACGCGTCCGCCACACCCTGCAGGCCCGTCACCTGCAGGTGGTGCGGCGCACCGAAGTGAGCCCAGGCTTCGTGCGGCTCACCCTGGCCGGGCCCGAACTGGCGGGCTTCGTGAGCGCGGGCTTCGACGACCACCTCAAGCTCATCCTGCCGCAGCCGGGCCGCGAGCGCCCCGCGCTGCCCTCGCTGCAGGACGGCCGCCCGGTCTTCCCCGAGCCGCGCCCCGTGCTGCGCGACTACACGCCCGCGCGCCATGACGCGGCGGCGGGCGAGCTGGACATCGAGGTGGCCCTGCACGACGCCGGCCCCGCTACGGACTGGGCGGCCGGCGCCTTCGTCGGCCAGTGGGTGGGCATCGCCGGGCCGCGCGGCAGCCTGGTGATCCCCACGGGCTTCGACTGGCACTGGCTCATCGGCGACGAGTCCGCCCTGCCGGCCATCGCGCGCCGCCTGGCCGAGCTGCCCGCCCACACCGCCGCCACGGTGCGCATCCAGGTGCGCAACCCGGCGGACCGGCGCGCGCTGGCCAGCGCCGCGCGGCTCGACCTGGCCTGGGTGGATTCCCTGCCCGCGGCGGTGGACGCCCTGGCGCTGCCACCGCAGGGGGCGGGCTACATCTGGGCCGCGGGCGAGCACGCCGACATGGCCGCCGTGCGCCGGGCCGTGCTGGCCAAACCGGGCGTGGACGCCAAGCGCATGCGCATCGCCGCCTACTGGAAGCGCGGCGTGGCAGACCACCATGAGGACCTTGCCACCGCCGCCTGAACGTCAGATCAGGGCTTGTGCGACCGCGTACCGCACCGCCGCGGTCATGTGTTTGAGCGCCTGCACGTCCAGCCGCCAGGACTGCCAGTACAGCGCCACGTCCACGGGCTTGCCCGGAATCAGCTCCGCCAGGGTGCCGGCCTGCAGGTCGCCGCGCACCATCAGGTCCGGAGCCATGCCCCAGCCCAGGCCGGCACGGGTGGCCGTGACGAAGGCGTGTGCCTCGGGCAGCCAGTGCACGGGCGGCGCGAGGGCTCGGCGCGTGAGGCGCCGCACGAAGCGGGCCTGCAGCGCGTCCTTGCGGTTGAAGACCAGCATGGGCGCCTGCGCCAGCGTGGCCGCGTTCACGCCCTGGGCGAAGTGGCGCTGCAGGAAGGCCGGGCTGGCCAGCGCCCGGTAGCGCAGCGTGCCCAGCGGCAGCACCTGGCAGCCCTGCACCGGCTGCGGGTCGGCCGTGACGGCAGCCATCACGCGACCTTCGCGCAGCAGGTTGGCCGAGTGGTCCTGGTCCTCGACGTGGATGTCGAAGGTGATGCCTGGGCCCTCCTGCGCGGCATGGGCCATCGCAGCGGGGAACCAGGTGGCCAGTGAGTCGGCGTTGACCCCGATCGCCAGGCGGGTGGAAGGGCGCTGCCCGCCGCCGATGGCGCCCAGGGCGTCGGCCTCGCTCAGGGCCACCGCGCGCGCGTGCCGCACCAGCGCCTGCCCCGCCTCGGTGGGCACGCAGGGCGAGGCCCGGCGCACCAGCACCTGGCCCACGCGCTCTTCCAGCAGCTTGACGCGCTGGGAGACAGCCGAACGGGTGACGTGCAGCACGGCGGCGGCGCGCTCGAAACTGCCCTCGTCGATTACGGCGGCAAAGGCGCTGAGCTGGGCGGAGTCGAGGGCCATTCGGGAGGTGCTGTGGTTAGCCAATCTGACGGAACGTAAAAAAGTATAGCTGGTGCCAACGCCGCACCGTGCCCAGAATCGCGCCCCATGAGCATGAGCGCCACCGCCTTCTTCCACGGATTCACCTCGACGGCCCTGTTGATCGTCGCCATCGGCGCGCAGAACGCCTTCGTGCTGCGCCAGGGGCTGCGGCGCGAGCACGTGCTGCCCGTGGTGCTGGTGTGCGCCCTGTCCGACGCGGTGCTGCTGCAGGCCGGGGTGTGGGGCATGGGCGGCATGCTGGCCGCCCGCCCCGAATGGGCGCAGGCCGTGCGGTGGGCGGGGGCGGCCTTCCTGGCCGCTTATGCGCTGCAGGCCGCGGCGCGCGCGCTCCGGCCGGGCCGGCTGCAGGTGTCGGTGCAGGGCGCGGGCGCCAGCCTGCGGGGCACGGTGCTCACGGTGCTGGCGCTGACGTGGCTGAACCCGCATGTGTATCTGGACACGGTGGTCCTGCTGGGCACCCTGGCCAGCCCCTACCCGGCCTGGGGCCGGGCGGCGTTCGCGGGCGGCGGCTCGCTGGCCAGCGCGCTGTGGTTCCTGGGCCTGGGCTTCGGTTCACGCTGGCTGGCCCCGCTGTTCGCGTCGCCGGCCGCATGGCGCCTGCTGGACGGGGGGATCGCGGTGATGATGCTGGCCCTGGCCGTGGGGCTGGCCACATAAGGTTAGAACGATAAGTTCGTTCCTTCGCGGCCCGTTCCGGGCCACAGTGCTTCCACTGATTTTTTTGTGGAGAGCCTTTCCCCCATGCGTTTCAAGACCCTTTTGCTGGCCGCCGCCGTCGCCGCCACGCTGCCCCTGGCGGGCCAGGCCAAGACCTTCCGCTGGTCGCGCGCCGTCGACCTGTCGTCCTGGGACATCCATGCCCAGAACGTGGGCGTGAACAACACACTGCACGCGGCGGTGTACGACACGCTGGTCGACTACAACAGCAAGACCTTCAAGCCCGAGCCCGCGCTGGCCACCGAGTGGAAGCGCATCAGCCCCACGCAGCTGCGCATCAGCCTGCGCAAGGGCGTGAAGTTCAGCGACGGCAGCGACTTCACGGCTGACGATGCCAAGTTCTCGCTGGAGCGCGCCAAGGCCAAGACGTCGAACTACGCGGTCTATGCGCAGGGCATCGACCGCATCGAGAAGGTGGACAGCCACACCATCGACATCTTCTCGGACCTGCCCAACCCCGTGCTCGTGAACCAGCTCACCGAGCTGCGCATCCTCAGCAAGGCCTGGGCCGAGAAGAACAAGTCGGTGGAGCCCAAGGACATCAAGACCCAGGACGAGACCTATGCCCACCGCCACGCGCTGGGCACGGGTCCGTTCGTGCTCAAGCAGTGGACGCCCGACCAGCGCGTGGTGCTGGAGCCCAACCCGCACTGGTGGGGCAAGGGCAAGTTCCCCACCAACGTGACGGAGGTGGTCTACACGCCCATCAAGGCCGACGCCACGCGCACGGCGGCGCTGCTGTCGGGCGAGATCGACTTCATCATCGACCCCAGCCTGCAGGACCTGGCGCGCATCCGCCAGACGCCCACACTCAAGGTGCTGGAGGGCGCCGAATACCGCACCATCTTCCTGGGCCTGGACCAGTTCCGCGACGAGCTACCCGGCTCGGACGTGAAGGGCAAGAACCCGCTCAAGGACCAGCGCGTGCGCAAGGCGCTGTACCAGGCCATCGACATCCATGCCATCCAGCGCGTGGTGCTGCGCGGCCTGGCGCAGCCCACGGGCGCACTGATCGCGCACCAGGTGAACGGCTGGACGCCCAAGGCCGACGCCCGCTGGCCCTACGACGCCAAGGCCGCGCAGAAGCTGCTGGCCGAGGCGGGCTACCCCAAGGGCTTCGAGGTGGACTTCGCCTGCAGCGCGGGCCGCTACATCAACGACGAGCAGCTTTGCCAGGCCATCACCGCGCACTGGGCCAAGGTGGGCGTGAAGGCCAAGCTGCGCACGCTGCCGTTTGCCACCTACTTCCCGATGATCCAGCGCAACGAGGCCAGCATCTACCTGCTGGGCTGGGGCGTGCCGACCTTCGACGCGTTCTACTCGCTGCAGTCGCTGATCCGCACGCCCGGCGCGGGCGGCGACGGCAACTTCAACCTGGGCCGCTACTCCGACCCGCAGCAGGACGCGCTGATCGAGCGCATCAAGAAGGAGACCGATGCGTCCACGCGCAACGCGCTCATCGAGAAGGTGCTGGTGCAGGACCACGAGGCCATCTCGCACATCCCGCTCTACAACCAGGTGATCCCCTGGGCCGCGACGCAGAAGGTGGATGTGCCCCACCGCGCTGACAACCGCATCGACTGGCGGTATTTGAAGGTGACAACCCCCTGAGGCGCTGCGCGCCTGCTGGCCTGGAGCGTGTCCACTGCTCCGGCCTGTTCCTGCGGCTCAGCCCAGCGCTTGCTGCACTGCAGGGCGCGCCGCCACCCGCTGGAAATGCGCGGCGACCTTGGGGAAGCGCTGGATGTCCACCCCGTCGCTGTGCAGCCATCCGGCAATGGTGAACAGGTAGCCGTCCGCCACGGTGTACTGCTCCCCCATCACCCAGGGGCCGCTCAGGTAATGGGTCTCGATGAGATCGAAGCAGTCGGCCATGTTCTGCGGCACCTTGCGCTGCATGGCGGCCTGGGCCTCGGGCTCGTCGGCCCAGCGGCTGGCGCGCGGGCGGTGCGCATGGGCGATGTGCACCGTGGACGCCAGGTAGCTGTGCACTTCCTGCATGCGCGCGAAGCCGAAGGCATCGGCGGGTGCCAGGCGCGCCTGCGGGAAGCGCTGCGCCACGTAGGCCAGCAGCGCGGGCGTTTCGGTCAGCGTGCCGTGCTCGGTCACCAGGGCGGGCACCCGGCCCTTGGGGTTGACGGCCAGGTATTCGGGCGTGCGCTGCTGGCCGGCGGCAAAGTCCACGCGCACGAGCTGGTGCTCGGCGCCGGCCTCGTGCAAGGCGATGCGCACGGCCTGCGCGCAGGTGCCGGGGGTGTAGTAAAGCGTGAGTGCGGTCATGGATGTTTTGCTATGGATTGATGAGCTATTGGCGCTTGCTGGATAAGCGCTGGAGGCCTTTTTGGCTTGAAGCCGTTCAGTACAGCCCGCGCGTGCGCGCCATCAGCCGCACCAGGCCCAGCAAGGCGTCGGTGTGCGGCGTGGGCGTGCCGGTGATCTGGCCCAGCTCGCGCACGGCGCCCACCAGCGCGTCGATCTCCAGCGGCTTGCGGCCTTCCACGTCCTGCAGCATCGAGGTCTTGAACGCGCCCAGCTTGCGCGTGACGGCGTGGCGGTCTTCCGGCTGCTGGTCGATCGGCAGGCCGATCTTTGCGCCGATGGCCTTGGCCTCCAGCATCACGGCGGAGACGAAGCCGCGCACCAGTTCGTCGTCGAGGATGCGGTCGGTGGTGGCGCCCGTGAGCGCGCTGATGGGGTTGATGGTCATGTTGCCCCAGAGCTTGAACCAGATGTCCTTCTGGATGCGGTCCGACACCTCCACCTCGATGCCGCCGCGCTGCAGCAGCTCCGTCAGCGCCTGCAGGCGCGCGCTGCGCTGGCCGCCCGGCTCGCCCACGATGAGCCGGTTGCCGAAGTGCTGGCGCACGAAGCCGGGCGCCTCGAGCGCGCAGCTCGCGTGCACCACGCTGCCGACCACGCTGGACGCGGGAATGGCGCGGGCGACCACGCCGCCCGCATCCACCGACTGCAGGGCGTGGCCCTGTGCCGCGCCGCCAAAGCCGTCCAGGAACCACCAGGGCACGCCGTTCATGGCGGTGAGCACGATGGTGTGCGGCCCGATCAGCGGCGCCATGGCCTGGGCCACCTCCGGCAGGCTGGGCGCCTTCACGGCCACCACCACCAGGTCCTGCACGCCCAGGGCGCCGGGGTCCTGCTGTGCGTTGACGCGGGCCTGGGCCACGGTGCCGTCGGGGCGGCGCAGGCGCAGGCCCTCGGCCCGCAGCGCTTCCAGCGTGGCGCCGCGCGCCACCAGGCCGAGGTCGCAGCCCGCCTGGGCCAGCGCCATGCCCAGCCAGCCGCCGATGGCGCCGGCGCCGTAGATGCATGCTTTCTTCATCGTCATCTTTTCTGTTCCTATCACTATCAATATCCCAAGGGGCGCGCGGCGGCGGCGCCCGGCGCGCGAAAGCGTGCCAGCAGCTCGCCCGCGGCGCTGGCCAGAAGCATGGTGTCCACCCCCACGGCCACGAACAGCGCGCCCGCCGCCAGCCACTGGCGCGCCTGCGCCTCCGTGGTGGCCAGGATGCCGGGCGCCTTGCCCGCGCGCAGGATGCGCGCGATGCCGTCGCGGATGGCGGCCTGCACCTCCGGGTGGCCCGGGTTGCCCGGGTGGCCCATG
>Ga0222421_100400_pt1 | contig 14414 bp, 10 predicted proteins | sample 3A1ome_2_FD_182473 | JGI IMG/M metagenome (GOLD analysis project Ga0222421, IMG submission 182473) | Enriched microbial communities from leaf-cutter ant dump, University of Wisconsin, Madison, United States - 3A150A (version 2) | ecosystem: Environmental > Terrestrial > Nest > Insects nest > Nest... | reverse complement strand
CGGGCTGGACGAGCAGCTTCACGGTCGTGCCCTTCTGGCCGCGGATCATCTCGACGACCTTGCGCAGCTTCATGCCGATGACCTCGACGGATTCGGCGTCGGGCCGGGCGGTGACGGCGATGATCTTGTCGTTGGGTTTGAGCTGCTTACCGATGTCGGCGGGGCTGCCGGGCACGATCTCCTTCACGACGCAGTAATCGTCCTCGAAGCCGAGGACGGCGCCGATGCCGACGAGCTGGAGCTTCATCTGGATGCCGAAATCCTCGTAGGTGCTCGCGGAGAAATAGGTGGAGTGCGGATCGTAGAGCCGGGCGATGTTGGCGAGATACGTTTCCGCGAGGTCGCTGCCGTCGATTTCGCCGAGGTTCTTCAACATGCGCTCGTAGCGCTTGCGGACGATGTCCTTGGCCTCGTCGACGGTCTTCTTGTTCATGAGCTCGGCGACGAGCTCGAACTTCAGCCGCTGGCGCCAGAGCGTGTCCGCGGCTGCGGCGTCGAGGGGCCAGTCGGACTTGGAACGATCGATGCGGTAGGCGTCGTTGGCCGTGAGATCGATGTCCTTTTTCAGTTCGTCGAAGATCCAGTTGATGCGGGCCTGGGTGCGCGTTTCGTAGGTGGCGAAGATCTCGTAGGCCGGGTCGATGTTGCCGAGGGCGCTGACGTTCCAGTAGATGTTCTTGCCGTAGAGATCGACGAAGGCCTTGCGGTCGGACTCGAGGAAGAAGAGCCGCTGGCCGTCGAGGTCGCCCATGTAGTTGGGCACGACCTCGGCGAAGTCGGTGCTGTGGACGGCGTCGCGGTTGTAGTGCGCCTGCTCGAGGAGATTGACGAGCGTGCGCGCTTCGGTCGCGAGGGTGGGCGGGGTGGAAAACTTGCGGTCGGAGCGGGCCCAGGTGCTGGTCGCGAGGCAGGTGACGGCGGCGAGGACGAGGGCGATCCGGCGAAAGGGGAGCGAACGGGTCATGGTGTGGAGTCTGGGCTGAGAACGGAGACGAAGGGGAAAGTTTCGTGGGATTCGCACAGAAGCAAGCCGCGCGCCCGCCACCGGCTCTGCGGCCGGACAAGCGGTCGGAAGCGGAGGCCGCCGGCGCATCGCTCAACGCCGGCTGAGCAAATCCCTGGCCTCATCGAGCAGGCGTTTCTCGTCCGCGGTCAGCGACCCGAAGCCCTGGCTGTTGATCTTGTCGAGGATCCGATCGACCTCGGCCTTGAGGTCGTCGCGATTGGTGAGATCGACCTGATAAGCGGCCGGGGCGGCGGGTTTCTTCTTCTGCAGCCAGGCGGGCAGCTCGACGTCGGGCGAGGACGCCTTGAAACGCCACTGTCCCTCGTGGATGAAGCGGAAATAGATGAAGCCGGCCGCCATGCCGCCGAGATGCGCGGAAAACGCCACCGGACTGGCCAGCGGCGAGGCCGCGCCCAGCACTTCGTAGTAGACGAAGCCGGCCAGCTCGAAGGCGAGCAGCGTGAAGGCGACGTATTTCGGCTTCAGCGTGACCGGCAGGAAAAAGAAGAGAAGAAACGTAAGCGGTTCGTCGGGATGCAGGCAGGCGAAGACGACGAACAAGCCCGCGACGCCGGCCGAGGCGCCGATCGCCTGGCCGAATCCAGTCTGCCAATGCGTCGCCGCCCAGAGCACGCCGCCGGTGACGATTGCCGTGGCGAAGAACCAGAAGAAGCGGCGCGAGCCCATCACCGGCTGCAGCACGCGGCCGAGAAAATAGAGCCCGAGGAGATTGCCGACGACATGGAGGAGGTTGCCCGTGTCGTGCAACAGGCCGTAGGTCGCGAGCGTCCAGACTTTGCCGGCCTTGAGGTTGGCGATCGACAGCTCGAGGAGGCTTTCGAGCGCCCGATCCGCATGAAACCAACGCAGAAACACGCACTGGAGGACGAAGATGGCGACCAGGGCCGAGATCAGCCAGGTGAGCGCACTGGTGCCCCGGCGGGGGTAATCGTCACGCATGTAGGAGCGGTCGGACAACATCGACTTCGACCCTAGGAGCCGGCTCCTGCAAATACAAGCCGCCTCCCGAAAATTTATCGGCCAAATCAGTTGCCGCGCTACCTGCGGGGCGCTGCCGGTGTGTCCGCTTGACAGGTCAGTCAATTACTCTTTGTTCGCCCAAATCATGGCTAACAAAGCTGACAAGTGGCCGCAAAACACGGCGGGTAAGTTCTATGTCGATCAGCAATGCATCGACTGCGATTTGTGTCGCGAGACCGCCCCGGGATTTTTCACCCGCCACGACGAAGGCGGCTATTCCTACGTGCAGAAGCAGCCCACGACCGAGGAAGAGACCGCCCAGTGCATGGAAGCGCTGGAAGGCTGCCCGGTCGAAGCCATCGGTCAGGACGGCGAGGAATAATCCTTCCGTTTCCGTCAGTTTTGTTTGCCTGAACCCCGGTCGAAAGCCGGGGTTTCGTTTTCTTTCAAGGGCCCTTCTTGTTAGTTATAATTTGAACACGTCTTAACTTCTTCTTGTTTTCCGTTGCGGCGCTGGTAGCGATGGCGCGGTGAATATTTGCCGTATCCCTCCTGGCCTCGGTTTGGCCTTTCTCGGTCTGGCCGCGCTGCTCCGCGCTGAAGCTCCCGACGTCGTGCTGCCCGAGGAGGCGGTGTATTCGCCGCGCGTGGCGAACCAGACGCCCGCCGCCACGTTCGCGATGTCGGTGTCGGCGCTGCGTTTCGAACCGATGGTCGATCTCCAGACGCGCAATCTCGCGGAGAGCCAGGCGGACGTGACGATCCGCGGCGGCATTTTCGAGAACACCGGATTCAAGCTCGGCGGCTCCACGCTCTACGATCCGCAGACCGGGCATTACTTCGCGGAAATCCCCGTCGCCCCCGCGATGCTCACCGTGCCGTCGATCCTGACGGCGGTGGACAACGCCGCCGGTGCGCTCAACGCCACGGTCGGCACCGTCGCCTATGGCTGGCGTCCGGTCCGGACCGGCGGGGCCGCGGCGATCGGCGCGGGCGAGAACCGGCTGTTCGAGTCGGAACTCTATCAGGGCTACGCGAGTGACATCCGTTTCGGTGCGCAACGGCTGGCCGCGGATGTCGCGTGGGCGCATTCGGATTCGGACGGCGCGATCGCCAACGGCGATCATGCCTTCAACCGGATCAACGTGCGGTTCCAACTCGCCGGCGCGGCGTCGCAGACCGATTTGTTTGCAGGCTACCAGGAGAAATTCTTCGGCTGGCCGAATCTCTACACGCCGTTCAACTCGCCCGAATCCGAAAGCCTCGAGACCTTCCTCGTCGCCTTCAATCACCGCCTCGACCTCGGCGGCGGCGATTTCGTGCAGGCCAGCGCGTATCACCGCCGCAACCGCGACGACTATCGCTACAACCGCTTCGCCGCGCTGCCGCCGTCCGGTCCGCTCTATTTCCATACCTCGTGGGTCGACGACGCGGCGCTGGAACTGCGGCGCACGCTCGGCGGACTCGTGCTCAACGTCCGCGCCGAGGCGCTCGCCGACGACCTGCGCTCCACGTCGCTGACGTTCGGGCCGTATCACACGCGGACGTTGCTGAAGCTCGCGGTCGTCCCCGAGAAAACGTGGACGCTCGCGGATGCCTCGCGCCTCGTCGCGAAGGCCGGCGTGACCTACGACGATTCCGATCGCGCGTCCGGTTCGGCGTCGCCGCTCGTCGAACTGGCGCGCGAGACGCCGGCGGCCGTCGTGCAGCGCGTCTATCTCAGCTATGCGCAGACGACCCAGCTGCCGACCTACACGGCGCTCGATGCGAATCCCTCCGCCGGTCTCTTCCGCGGCAACGCGTCCCTCGGGCGAGAAACGTCGCGCAATCTTGAGCTCGGCGCCTCCGCGGCGCTGGCCGGCTGGTCGGTGCAGCCGGCGGTGTTTTACCGGCGGGACGATGCGCTCGTCGACTGGACGTTCCGCCGCGGGATCGTCGCCCGCACGGCCAACGCCGTCGATGTCGACACCGCCGGCCTCGAATTCGTGGCGCGGCGTTCGTGGTCCGCGGTCGACCTCGTCGTCGGCTACACCTGGCTCGGGAAGGGCGCCGATTATCGCGGCGCGACGGTCGATGCGAGTTTCTACGCGCTCAACTACGCCCGCCACCGTGTGACGGCCGCGGTCACGGCCCGGCTCGGCCGCGGATTCGAACTGCGGCTCGACAACGAGGCGCGCTGGCAGGAGCCGAACTTCCTGCGCGACGCCGGCGGCGACGCCGCGTGGCTCACCTCCGTCGGGCTCACCTACCGTCCGCCGGCGCTGCGCCGGCTGTCGCTGACGGTTGCGGTCGACAATCTCTGGGACGACGATTTCCAGGAGTTGCCGTCGGTGCCGGCCTCGCCGCGCACGACGTCGGCGCGCGTCGGCTACGTCTGGTGACGCCGCGGGCCGGTCCGCGGGGTGCCGCGTCCGGCCTTCAGAAACTCTTCGTGTAGGTGACGCCGCGGGCGTCGGCAAACGTCAGCGTGTCCGGGGCGACCCGGATCAGTTTCACGCCGAGCGCGCGGTCGACGAGATCGTTCACGCGGTAGACGCGGTCGTTCATCAGCACCTTGCTGTCGCTGCCGGAGGAGCGGATGCCGGTGACGCGGACCGTGTCCACGAAACTCTGGATACGCGGATCGGGTGCGTCGGGGGCGAGCTTCGGGGCCGCGCTGGCCGTTGTGGACGGAGGCTCGGGCGCCGGCGTCGCGACCGTCGAAACCGGCGTCGGCGCGGTGGGCGTCGGCGTTACCGTGGCGACGGCCGGCAAAGAGACGGCCGCCGGCGGCGTGGAGGCCGGGGCGGCGCCGGCGGGCGACGCGGCTGCGGGCACGACGATCGGCCGGGGATCGGATGCGGCGGCGGGCGCGGGTTTGGGCGTCACCGGTGCGGCGATACGTTTGGGTTCCGGCGCCGCGTTGAGCCAGTAGACGGTGACGACGACGGAGAAGACGATCAGCACCGTGGCGGCGGCGGCGAGGAGGATGACGGTCTGCGCGCGCATGGCCTGCGGGCGTTTCGCGACGCGGCCGGGCGCGGATTCGGCGTCGCCGGCGGTCGAAGCCTCCGCGGCGCGCTGGCGCTGGGCTTTCTTGAGGGCTTCGTTGATCAGGCTCATGGACGCGGGATCGGATTCGGCGATGCGGGGCGGGACGTCAATCGGTGAGCGTGCGCGTCTCACGGACCGCGCGGCGCACGTCCCAGTAGTTGACCTCGTCGGAGTCGCGGATGAAGGCGGCGAGGAGCGCCTTGTCGCAGAGATGGTTGACGATGCGCGGCACGCCCTGGCTGGCGCGGTAGAGCGCGCGCAGCGCCCAGCGGCTGAAGGCCGGCCGGCCGCCGGTGCCGCCCGCGAGGGTGAGGCGGTGCTGGATGTAGTGGGCCATGTCCTCGGCGGACAGCGGCTGGAGCTCGTAGTGCACGAGGATGCGCTGCCGCAGCTGGCGCAGCTCCTCGCGGGCGAGCACGTCCTTGAGCTCCGGCTGTCCGAGCAGGACCGTCTGGAGGAGTTTCTGCTTGTCGGTCTCGAGATTCGAGAGGAGCCGGATCTGCTCCAGGACTTCGAAGGAAAGATTCTGCGCCTCGTCGATGATGAGGACGATGTCCCGCCCGCGCGCGATGCGCTCGAGCAGCACGCGGTTCACCTGGGCGACGAGGTCGTTCTGGCTGCGCGCGAGCCGAGTCTCGCCGAGTTCGCCCAGGATGGCCTTCAACATCTGCGTCTCGGTCACGCGCGGGTTGAGGATCAGGGCGGTGTCGTAGTGCACGGGATCGAGCTCGTTGAGGAAACGCCGGCAGAGCGTGGTCTTGCCGCAGCCCACTTCGCCGACGAGGACGATGAAGCCTTTTTTTTCGCTCACGCCATACCTCAGGTGCTGGAGGGCTTCCTGATGGGTGGCGCTGAGGTAGAGAAAGCGCGGGTCGGGGGTGATGTTGAACGGCATCTCCGTGAACCCGTAGAAACTCTGATACATCAGGCGCCGAGGCTGATGCGCGCCCTCGAAAACGCACGCCTAAAGCGCCTCCGGCCGCCGCGGGCCGCCCCGCGCCTCCGGATTGGCGGCGGGACGGCGGACTGCGCAGGTCTTGGCGCAGTTTGCTCGCGCGTGGGAAAAGATTTGCGTGGCCGAAACGCCGCGCGGTTGACTGAAGTTTCCTCGCCGTGAACTTCCGCCGCCTGATCGTGACCCTCTATCTCGTCCTCTTCGTGGGCGTGGCCGGGGCGTCGGGTCTCTACTTCTGGGAGGCGCGGGCCGAATACCTGCGGCTGCGCGACGCGGAGGAGGCGACGCGGCGGCGGCTCGTCGAGACCGAGGCCCGGCTGCGCGAGCAGGAAAAGATCCTCGAGCGGCTGCGCACCGATCCGGTCTACGTGGAGAAGGTGATCCGCCGGCGCCTCGGCTACGCGCGGCCCGACGAGTTCATCTTCCGTTTCGAGGAGTAATCCGCTCAACCGATTTCCCGCATGGCATCGCATCCTCTGATCGAGACATTCCAACGGGCCGGGCAGGGCCACGTCTTCGCCTTTTTCGACCGGCTCGCACCTGAGGCGCAGGCGCGCCTGCTCGCCGAGGCGGCCGAAATCGACCTCGCGGAGATCGACCGGCTCACGCGCACGCTCCTCGCCCAAGGCGCGGCCGCCGGCGTGAACCTCGCCGGACTCGAGCCCGCGCCCTACGAGGCGCGGCCGGAGCACGGCGGCGACGCCGCGGCCTGGCGCCAGGCGAAGGCGGCGGGCGAGGCCGCCCTGCGTGCGGGCCGCGTCGCGGCCTTCACCGTCGCGGGCGGGCAGGGGACGCGCCTCGGCTACGACGGCCCCAAGGGCACCTTTCCCGTCACGCCGCTCCGGCGGAAGCCGCTCTTCCAGGTGTTCGCCGAGAAGATCCGCGCCGCCGGCGTGCGCTATGGGCGGCCGCTGCACTGGTTCATCATGACGAGCCACCAGAACCACGCGGCGACGGAGGCGTTCTTCGCCGCGCACGCGTTTTTCGGACTCGACCGCGGCCGCGTGCACTTTTTCCGCCAGGGCCGGATGCCGGCGGTCGGCTTCGACGGGCGGATCCTGCTCGAGTCGCCCGGCTCCATCGCGCTCTCTCCCGACGGCCACGGCGGCTCGCTCCGCGCGCTCGACCGCAGCGGCGCGCTCGACCTGATGGAGCGCGAGGGCATCGACACGCTCAGCTATTTCCAGGTGGACAACCCGCTCGTGCGCGCGGTCGATCCGGCGTTCCTCGGCTGGCATCTCGGGCGCCGCTCCGAGATGTCGAGCAAGATGGTCCCGAAGGCGTATCCGGAGGAAAAGCTCGGCCATTTCTGCCGGCAGGACGGCCGGCTCGTCGTCATCGAATACTCCGACCTGCCGATGGCGATGCAGCGCGAGACCGACGCCGGCGGCCGGCTGCGCTATCTCGCCGGCAGCATCGCGATCCACGTGCTCGACCGCGAGTTCGTGCGCCGCATGGCGCGCGGCGGCGACGGCGTGGCGCTGCCGTTTCACCGCGCGGACAAGAAGATCCCGACGGTCGACGCGCAGGGCTCGCCGGTGAAGCCGGAAAAGCCCAACGGCGTGAAGTTCGAGATGTTCGTCTTCGACGCGCTGCCGTTCGCGGCCAATCCCGTCGTGATCGAGACGCCGCGCGCGGACGACTTCTCGCCGGTGAAGAACGCCGAGGGCGTCGACTCGCCGCGGACCTGCCGCGAGGACCAGCTGCGGCAGTTCGCCCGCTGGCTCCGGGCCGGCGGCGCGGACGTCGCCACCGACGCCACCGGCCTGCCGGCCGCCGCGGTCGAGGTGTCTCCGCTCTTCGGTTACGACGAGGATTCGTTCGCCGACGCCTGGGCAAAGCGCTCGCCGCGTCCGGCGGTGACCGACGGTCTTTATCTCGAATAACGCCTCCGCCCGACCTACTCTATCTCCTCTCATGACGACCCTCGCTCGCATCCAGGCGGCCGCCCAGGCCGGCCAGCTCCTTCCCAGCACGGCGGAAAACCTCGCCGCCTTCCTCGCCGCCGGCCTGCCCGCGTGGGCGCAGGGCAGCATCGAGGAACTCCTCGCCCGGCAGGCGTGGGGCGAGTTGAACGACCGCTTCTACCGCTTCCTCGAGTTCGGCACCGGCGGCATGCGCGGCCGCACCATCGGCGTCGTCTCCACCTCGGCCGAGATCGGCCGGGCCGGTCCCACCGCCTCGCCCGAGCACGCCGCGGTCGGCAGCAACCTGCTCAACGACTACACGCTCGTCCGCGCGACGATCGGCCTCTTCCGCTACACGAGGAAATACCTCGCGCAACGCGGCGCCGCGGCGAAGCCCCGGCTCGTGATCGCGCACGACGTGCGGCATTTCTCCCGCCACTTCTGCGAACTGGCGGCCGCGACCTGGACCCGGCTCGGCGGCGAGGCCTTCATCTTCGACGGACCGCGCCCCACGCCGCAGCTGAGCTTCAGCGTGCGCTGGCTCAAGGCCCACGCCGGCGTCGTCATCACCGCCAGCCACAATCCGCCCCACGACAACGGCTTCAAGGCCTACTTCGACGACGGCGGCCAGGTCGTGCCGCCGCACGACAAGGGCATCGTCGCCGAGGTCAACGCCGTCCCGCTCGCCGAGATCGGCGCGTATCTGGATTTCACGCTCGCCGGCGTGACCACGCTCGGCCGCGACGCCGACGACACCTATCTCGCCGTCGCCGCCAAGGCCGCGATCGACGGTCGCGTTTTCCACGCGACGAAGCTCAAGGTCGTCTTCACCAACATCCACGGCACCGGCGCCGTGCACTCGCTGCCGCTGCTCGCGCACGCCGGCTGCTCGGTCGAGCCCGTGCCGGATCAGCTCGAGTTCGATGCGCGTTTCCCGACGGTGAAGTCGCCGAATCCCGAAAACGCCGAGGCGCTGTCCCACGGCATCGCGCTCGCGGAGCAGCAGGGCGCGGACGTCGTGCTCGCCACCGATCCGGACTGCGACCGCATGGGCTGCGCCGTGCGCAACCGCGCCGGCGGGATGGAGCTGCTCACCGGCAACCAGATCGGCGCGCTGCTCGCGGACTACCGGCTCACGAAGTTCAAGGAGCTCGGCGTCATCCCGCGCGACGGCGGCCCACAGGTCGCGATCGTCAACACTTTCGTCACCTCCCAGCTGCACGACGCCATCGGCCGCGCGCATGGCGTGAAGGTCATCAAGACGCTCACCGGTTTCAAGTGGATCGCCGCCAAGATCCGCGGTTATGAGGAGAAGCTCGTCGCCGCGATGGGGCCGGGCTTCGACTACGACGCCACGCCGTTCGCCGACCGCGTGAAACTCCTGCAGCAGCACAGCACGTTCTACGCGTTCGGCTGCGAGGAGAGCTACGGTTACCTGCCCAACGACTACGTGCGCGACAAGGACGGCAACGCCGCCTGCCTCATGTTCGCCGAGGTCTGCGCGTGGGTGAAGAGCCGCGGCCTGACCGTCCCGGAATATCTCGACGAGATCTTCCTCCGCTACGGCTTCTTCCTCGAGGGCACGATCAACATCTACTACGAGGGCGCGAGCGGCAACGCGAAGATCAAGCGCATCCTCGACACGTATCGCTCCGCGCCTCCGACGCAGTTCGGCGGCGTCGCCGTGACGAAGTTCGAGGACTTCGGCCGGCAGGACATCCGCGACGCCGACGGCGAGCTCATCCCGAAGCAGGATCTCTACCTCGTCACGCTGGCCAACGGCTACTCGTTCGCCGCGCGCGGGAGCGGCACCGAGCCGAAGATGAAGTTCTATCTCTTCGCCAGCGACAAGGCGGCCGACGCCGGCGCGCTCGCGACCGTGAAGACGCGCGTGAAGGCCACGCTCGCCGGGCTGAGCCAGCAGATCGAGGCCGACGCCAAGGCGCGCGCCGAGGGCTGAGCCGGTCGTATTTGCAAGCCGCCGCCGTCCGAGTCGCGCCGGACGCGGCGGCTTTTGTTTTTCCGGCACGACGCCGCCCCGGCATCGTGAACGAGGACGAACCTTTTCTTCGTCCGCCGCGTCCTGTCATCATCCGCGTCATGCCCCTCGCACGTTGCTTTCGTTTCTCCGCCATGATTTCGCTTCTTCGCTTCGCCCCGGTCGCTTTCGCCCTGCTGGGTTTCGCCTGCGCGGCGCAGGCCGGCGAGTGGCGCCCGCTTTTGGACCGGGATCTTTCGCAGTGGGAAACGTATCTGAGCTACCGGCACGTCGACGGCTACGACGGCCGGCCGCCGGTCGATGCCGCGGGGAAAACGGTGGCTCCGATCGGCTTCGGCCGCGATGAAGCGGGCGTGTTCACCGTCGTCGAAAAGGACGGCGTGCCGGCGCTGCGCGTGAGCGGCGAGATCTACGGCTGCCTCATCAGCAAGCGGGATTATGCCAACTACCGCCTCAAATTGAAGGTGAAGTGGGGCGAGAAGAAATGGGATCCGCGGCGCGGGAAGCTGCGCGATTCCGGCATCCTCTATCACTCGGTCGGCGAGCCCGGCGTCGAGTATTGGCGCTCGTGGATGCTCTCGCAGGAGTTCCAGATCATGGAGGGCCACATGGGCGACTATTGGTGCCAGGCGAACTCCGCGATCGACATCCGCGCCTTCCTCCCGGAGGGCATGATGAACGCCGTCGCGGGCGAGCGGCAGCCGTTCCGGCCGTTCGGTCCCGCGCCGGGCATCGCGAGCTTCTGCCTCCGCAGCGCCGATTACGAAAGCCCGCCCGGCGCGTGGACGGAGCTCGAGCTCATCTGCTTCGAGGGCCGGAGCCTTCATCTCGTCAACGGCCATGTCGTGATGATCCTGCGCGACTCGCGCGTCATGACGGATGCCGGCGCGAAGCCGCTCGCGCACGGGAAGCTCCAGCTCCAGAGCGAGGCGGCCGAGGTGTTTTTTGCCGACATCCGGATCCAGGAAATCGACGCGCTGCCGGCCGAGTATGCGCGCCTTTTCGAGTGACCTCTTCTCCCCGCAACCGCCGTCTTCGCTCCCCATGAAACTCCGCGCCTCGCTCCTGCTGCCGCTCTCCGTCCTGTCCCTGTCCGGCGCCGCCCGCGCCGCCGATGCGATTCCGCCGGGCTGGTTCGCCTGGCCGTATGTCGAGCCGCAGCCCGGCAGCGCGCTCGATACGAGCGATCTCAACGACAAACCCGCCGGCGCCCGCGGCGCCGTGATCGTGCGCGACGGCCGGTTCGTCACGTCCGGAGACGGACAGCGGATTCGTTTCTGGGGCTGCAATCTCAGCGGCAACGAGGCCTTCGTCGACGCCGCGACCGCGGACCGGCTCGCGCACCGGTTGGCCGCGGGCGGCATCAACATCGCGCGGCTGCACCATCTCGACAATTCCTGGTCGGTCGACTCCGCCGGCAGCCTGTGGCGGCCCGGCACGCCGGATCGCATCCATGTCGATCCCGCGCAGCTCGACAAGCTGCACCGCGTCGTCGCCGCGCTGAAGCGCGAGGGCGTCTACTCCGACGTCAACCTGAAGGTCTCGCGCACGCACACCGTGGCCGACGGTTTCCCCGCGTCGATCGCGGACACGCCCGGATTCCAGAAGCGGCTCGACTATTTCCAGCGCCGGATCGTGGACCTGCAGAAGGACTACGCGCGCCAGCTGCTGACGCCGAAAAATCCCTACACCGGCCTGAGCCTCGCCGAGGATCCCGCGGTCGCGGTCGTCGAGATCAACAACGAAAACTCGCTCCTCGGCATGCGCACCCGCGAGATCGGCGACGGGCTCGAGGCGCTGCCCGAGCCGTTCCGCGGCGAACTCGCCGCGTTGTGGAACGCCTGGCTCGCGGAGCGCTACGCCGGTGACGAGGCGCTCGCGCAGGCGTGGGCGAAGGATGCGACGCCCCTCGGCGAATCGCCGCTGTCGCCGGGTTCGCGCTGGTTTGCCGACGCCCAGCCGGGCGACGACGTGCGCGTCGTTTCGTCCGCGCCCGCCGCGGTGCATCTCGACGTGCGCCCGGGTGACGGCGTGCGCTGGCGCTCCTCCGCGTATCTCGACCAACTGCGCCTCGTCGAGGGCGCCACGTATACGCTCACGTTTGCCGCGCGCGCCGACCGGGACCGGCCCGTCGAGATCGCGGTCGGCCGCGACGAGCCCGGTTGGCGCACGGACAAGTGGCGCACGCTCGGCCTGCGCTCGACGCTCGCGCTCACGCCGGAGTGGCGGACGTTCCGCCTCGTGTTCACCACGCATTCGATCGTCGACGTCGGCGCGCGGCTGGCGGTGATCGCCGGCCATGCGCCCGGCGAGGTCTGGCTCAAGGACGTGCGCCTCGAGTCCGGCTCGGCCACCGCCGGACTGCGTCCCGGCCAGTCGGCGCGCGCGGGCTCCGTGCCGATCCCGACGGATGCGACGCCGAACCAGTGGAACGACTACCTGGAGTTTCTCGTCGTCGTCGAGCAGCGCTACGTGGCGGAGATGCGCTCCTTCCTGCGCGACGAGCTGAAGGTGCGCGCGCCGATCGTCTGCACGCAGGCCAACTACGGCGGCATCGCCGGACTCGTGCGCGAGCAGCCGTCGGACTTCATCGACGCGCATTGCTACTGGCAGCATCCCGACTTCGCCGGCCCGGCCGGCGTCTGGAACGTCGGCGCCTACACGATCAACAACAGCCCGCAGCTCGCCGAGTTCGGACCGCGCTGGTTCGGCGAACTCGGCGGCATCGCGCTTCTGCGCGTATCCGGAAAACCCTTCACCGTGACCGAGCTCGACCATCCCGCGCCGAGCGACTACGCGGCCGAGATGTATCCCGTGCTCGCGACGTTCGCCGGCCTGCAGGACTGGGACGCGCTCTTTCCCTTCGACTCGGTCACGCTCGGCGCGGACGAGAAGGACGCGCCGATCGGCTCGTTCTTCGACCAGGCGCATCATCCGGCGAAATGGGGCTTCGCGCCGTTTGCGACGCGCGTGTTCCGCCACGGCCTCGTGCCCCCGCCGGCCTCGAGCCGGGAGTTGTTCGTGCGCGCCCCGTTCTGGCGGGAGGCGAACCACGTCGACGTCCTCTGGCTCAAGCAGCAGATGGGGCAGGATCTCGGATTCCTCACGGACCGGCTCAGCGTCAACGACCACCTGCTCAGCGCCGGCGAGGCGACGCATGTCGTGCGCCGCGGCGAGAGCCGCGCGACGGCGGTGCGGCTGGAACAGGCCCGCCGCGGCCCGGTGTATCTGGCCGCGACCGCGCCGGCGGCGACGATCGTCGGCTATCTCGGCGGCGCGTCGCTCACGGCCGGCGATCTCGCGGTCGCCTGCGACGATTTCGGTCTCAACTTCGCGGCGGTCGGCGCCGTCGCGCTCGACGAGCGGCCGCTGTCCGCCTCGGCGCGCGTGCTGGTGACGCTGGCCGCGCGCGCCGAGAACCAGGGCGCGCACTGGAATGCCGCGCGCACGAGCGCCGGCGACATGTGGGGCAAGGGCGGCCCGCCGATCGCGGAGCGCGTGCCCGCGACCGTCCGGCTCCGCGCCGCGGGCCCGCGGCGGGTGTTCGCCCTGGCGCCCGACGGCTCCCGGGCGGCCGAGGTCGCGACCGCGTTTTCCGACGGCTGGCTGAGCTTCTCCACCCGCGAGGGCCCGGCCACGCTCCACTACGAACTGACCGCGGCGAAGTAGGCGGAGGCGCGGCGCCGGCCGGTTTCAGAGGAAGCCGACCGGCTCGTAGCGCTGGCCGAGGATGGCGGCGGAATCGCAGCCGAGCCAGCGGTCGAGCAGGGTCGCGTAGACCGCGCGGAAGTCGGTCGAATAGGCGAGATCCTGATTCGGGGCGACGTCGAGTGAGGGCGCGGTTCCATGCAGGCCGCCGCGCAGGCGCGATCCCATCACGAACAGCGGAGCTGCGGTGCCGTGGTCCGTGCCCTTGCTTTCGTTTTCGAGCGGACGGCGGCCGAACTCGGAAAACGTCACCGCGAGCACCTGCTCGTCGAGATGCTTGCCGGCCAGATCCTGCTGGAACGCCGCCAGTCCCTCGCCGAGCTGCGTCAGCAGCGCCGCCTGCTGCGTCAGCTGGTTCGCATGCGTGTCGAACCCCGCCAGCGAGACGTAGTAGATGCGGGTCGGCAGGCCGGCCGCGATCAACGCCGCGACCTGGCGCAGCGACGTGGCGAATTCCGTCCCTGGATACGCGGCGTCCGGCGCATAGCCGGCGAGGATGGACTGGACGCGTTTTTCGACGACCAGCGCGTCCATCATGGTGTGCCGCAGGTAGCCTCTCGCGTCGGGGGCCGGGCCGGCGTCCGCGGGCCGCCGGAGCAGCGACTCGAGCAGCGCCGCCTCCCGCTGCGGTCCGCGGCCCCGCCGCGTTTCCGGCGTGAGGCTGAACGTGGGATGGTCGCGGGCGGCGGCGAACGCCTGCGGCAGCTCGTTGCCGACGTTCACGCCCGCGGGCGCATCCCCGGGCGCGCCGGGGCAGTCGTTGTCGAAGTAGCGGCCCAGCCAGCCCGTGGCGAGAAACTGGTCGCTGTCGCTGCCGGTCTCCCA
>Ga0222421_100399_pt1 | contig 14550 bp, 11 predicted proteins | sample 3A1ome_2_FD_182473 | JGI IMG/M metagenome (GOLD analysis project Ga0222421, IMG submission 182473) | Enriched microbial communities from leaf-cutter ant dump, University of Wisconsin, Madison, United States - 3A150A (version 2) | ecosystem: Environmental > Terrestrial > Nest > Insects nest > Nest... | reverse complement strand
CGTGCAGGATCAGGCAGGATCGGTCAGGCGGAAGTAGCAGTGCAAAATCCAGGCGTGCTGGTGCGCACAAAAGACCGGGCTTTCGGCAAATTCGCTGGACTGGTCGGGCAGGCCCTCGGCCGGAATGAGCGACGATTCGATATTGTCCGCGGACGACCAGTAACTCGACCAGTATTGAGGGAAGGCGTCGGCACAATTGGCTAGGGTCAATCCGCGCAACAGCCGCCAGGCCTCTTCGCGATCGAACGTCGCGAGGCCGAGAATGAGCGGCCCGTTGAGCGCCCACCACACGCCGCCGTTTTCCCGGGAGCCGGGATCGAATTCGTGGTGTTCGAACTCGGGGGCCTGCTGCTGACGCGCGCCGATCTTCTCGCCGGGCAGAAGCCGGGCGCGGACCTCGCGATAGAGCGCGCGTTTGCGCTCGAGGGGGAACTCGGGGATGAGCAGCGTGTAACCCTGCGGTTCGAGAAACATGTTGTCGTCGCCGTAGGCGCGGCCGGCGAAATACATCCGCCGTGGGAAAGCGCGGTCGCCGAGGTCGGCAAGGAAGGCTTTCAGCACCTTGTCGCGGAAAAGCCGGACCGATGCCGTCAACCGTTCGAACCGGATCGCTTCGCCGGCGAATCCGGGGCGCGCCGCGGCGGTCTGGAGCCGGGCGGACAACTCGCCCAGGATGAAGCAGGCCATCGCCGAGTTCATGTGCGACTCGCCGGTGTAGAGCACGGCGTTGTAGGGCTCCTTGACGATGTAGTAGACCGCATCGTTCCAGTCGGAGTTGAGCAGACGCACCAGGCCGTGCTTGCCGACGCCGACTTCGTCGCGGAAGAAACGGAAGCACTGTTCGACCGCGTCGAACACGGTCGCGTCGGCCGGGCCGGTGCCCGGCGAAAACGTCACGGGTTCGTGCAGAAAACCGAAGTCGCCGGTGATGCGCAGATATTCCGAGACGAACAGGAAGAAAAACAGCTGCTGGTCGCTCGTGAAGTAGGCGTATTCCTGATTGTAGCCGTAGCCGAACTCGATGAGCCGGATCTGGCCCCACGGCGCGGTGCGCTTGATCATGTAGCGCATTACGGAGCGGGCGAGCGCGGGATTCGTGTGGCAGAGGGGCAGCGCGTGCTGGAAATGGTCGCGCGCGCTCGCCTGCACGCCCCAGTCGTAGTCGTAGACGGTGCCCTGCGGGATCTTGGTTTCGCCGTAGAAGGCACAATAGGTCGCCATCGCCTCGAGCGTGTAGGCGTGCCACTGGAGTTCCCGGCGCAACGCCACGTCCCGTTCGCCGCTGAAATGGGGGATCATTCCGCGCCAAAGCCGGCCGAAACCGGCCGCCGGCTCCGCGCCGCCGCGCCAGGCGGCCGTCGCGGCGGCAATCTCGGCGGACTCGCGTTGCCACGTGAAGCCGATCGCGAATTCGATCGTGCGCTCCTCGGCCGGCGCCAGCGTGAAGCGCGACGTCAGGGCGAGTTCGTCGCCGCCGGCGCCCGGAACGACCGCCGGCACCGCGCCGTCCGGGGTCGAGAGGGTCTGGAGAAACAACGACGGCGGAAATCCGTCGTGCCGGGAGATCGTATCGGGCGTCGGACAATCGAGCGGGTCGTCGATCTCGCCGATGTTGTCCGCCTTCGCGATGCCCCGGGCCGCGTCGACCGCCGCGACGTGGCGGTAGCGGATGGTTCGCTGGTCGGCGGGCTTGCGCTGGTGCTGGACGCACTCGTAACGCGAGGTGATCGCCTCCCGGTAAGCCAGGGCGAGCGGGCGCGCGGCGCGGCTGCGGATCGTGACCCGCATGAGCACCGTGGCGACGCCATCGTGAGGAGTCGGCGAAGGCGCGACTTCCAGACGACGCGTGACGAGGACCTCATCGAGGTTGTAGCTGTATTCGGCCCAACCGCACCCGAACTCGCGCCGGCAGCGCGCCGCATCGGCGGCGACCGAGCCGAGGCCGACGAGGTCGACCGTGCGCGGCGCGGCTCCCTCGAAGGTCAGGCTCGCGGCATTCGCGCCGGAGTTGGGCCGCGGGCCCTGATTCAGCCGCGCCCAGGCGCGTTCGCCCGTGAGGAGCTGCATCGCCCCGCTGACGTGGGCGAAGAGCGTCAGGCGATAGTTGCCGAGCAGAAACCACGGATCCGGCGGCAGCTTGGCCTGCCGGCCGTCGCGATCCATCGTGACGGCCGGCAGGGCGCCGGTGTAGCGAAATTTCGGCAGGCCCTGGTCGTCGTCGGCCCAATGTCCCAGGCGGGGCAGTGCTGTCGTGTTCATAAGGCGAGGTCGGTCAATTCGAGGTTGCGTGCAAACGTGACGGAGAGGGAGGCGATCGGAGCGTCACCGATTCGGCCCGGCCGGGCGGAAACAGTAGGTCCGGCACGGCGTGCTCACGAAGATCCGCGTCAGCAGGTCCTTGCCGATGCCGGCGGTCTTCATCCGGGCCGAGAAATCCCCCAGCAGAAACTCGAGCCCCGGTCCGCCGCCGTAGGATTTCCAATACGAGCGTTTCGCGGCATCCATGCCCAGCATGATCTGATCCGGGAAATCGCCCAGCAGACTCAGCAGGAGATCGAGCGTGGGATTGCCCTGACCGGGTTTCCAACGGAACGCGCTGTCGAACTCGATCGACACGCCGGTCGACAGAATCTCCCGATGATAACCGACGTCCGGCTTGCGATCGGTGTGGGAAAGGCAGACGTGGCCGAGGTCGACGCCGAGTTCCCGCAGGAGCGAAACCTGCTCGAGCGCGAGTTCCCCCTGTTCGGTGTGCGTGAGGATCGGGCAACCCGTGCGCCGGTGAGCGGCGGCGGCCGCCGCGAACACCCGCCGCTCCCGCGCGGTGAACTGGCGGTCCGTGGCCACCTTGATCACGCCCGCCCGATGCGCCGTTCGTGCCACCAGAGGCCCGTTGTAATCGTGGGCATCGATGCCGGTGACGATGTCGGCGACGAAAAGATTCTCCAGTTCGGCCTCGGTGTAGACGTGGCTCCAGTGTCCGGGATCGTAATACTTCGCGAGATGGATGCCGGTGGGGGCGACGATCTGGATCCCGCTCGCTTGCGAGGCCGCGGCGAGCTTGCGGATGTTGCGACCGCTGTCGCACGGCATCGAATCGACGGCGGTCCGGCCACCGATTCGAAGCAGGCGCTGCAGCTCCTCGATGCACGCGTTCGTGTCGTCCAGCAGAAATTCCGGCGTCATCCTGGTGACGTAGCAGGAGTCGATGATGAGATGTTCGTGCGCGTAGGTTACGCCCATCTCCTCGGCGGGCTTGTCACCCAGGACGGTTCGGAAGAATGCGTTCATGTCGTCAGCGGGGGTTGGCTTTCCATTCGTCGCGGCCGATTTTCGCCGCGACGTCCGGCAGCTCGAGAAGCGCGCCCTGATTGCGCAGCAGCGCCTGCAATCCGGTCATCGGAACTTCCCGGGCTCCGCACTTGAGCGAGAGTGAAAGCGCGGCGGCGGTGCCGGCGGCCTGGCCCATGGCCATGGTCTGGGCCATCGACCGGCAGGAGGCGTGGGCGTCGTGGGTGGCGGAAAAACAGCGGCCGGCGACCCAGAGCTCGTCGCGCCCGCGGGGCACGAGCGTGCGGTAGGGCACGTCGTAGGCCTGCCCGCCGGGCACGTAGCCCCAGACGGTTTCCTCGCCGCCGTCCTTCGTGGCGCGGTGGTCCTCGATCGGCGCCCCGCACAGCAACACCCGGTCGCCGAAGCGTGCCACCGACAGGCAGTCGTCCTTGGTCAGCCGATACTCGCCGTAGACCCGGCGCGTCTCCCGCACGCCGATCTGGTGGGAAAGCCCGATGATGTTGGAGGTCGCGAAACCGGGCACGCAGTCGCGGAAGAAGCGCTCGTAGACAAACGCCTGCCGGCGTCCCTCCTGCTCGGCGGCGGTGAGCTGTTCGAAATCGGTGGCGTCGATGTCGGCCACGCGCACAGCCACCGTGGAGATGCAGCCGCGCGCGTTCATGGCATGGAGGCTGCCGCTCTTGCGCGGCAGCGGGTGCGTGCCGCGGTCGACCGCCTCGGCCATCGCGCGCATCAGGAATTTCTTCCCGCCGGCGCGTTCGTAGGTGTCGAGGTCGACACCGCTCATCCGGAAGGTCGTCGTCAGCGTCTGCGCCGGTTCGTGTTCGCCGGCCTTCTCATACGGCACGCCGGCGAGGTGGCAGAGATCCGCGTCGCCCGAGGCGTCGATGAAGCGCTGCGCCGCGAGCCGGAAGAATCCGCGCTTGGTCGAGATCACCGCGCCCGTGATCCGGCCGGTCGGGTCCTGCTCGGCGGCGACGAGCGTGGCGTGGAGGAGCACGCGGACGCCGGCGGCGGAGAGGAGTTCGTCCCAGACGAGCTTGAGGCGCTCCGGGTTGTAGTTCACGCCGGTGCCGGCCCCGTAGGTGTTGGGGCGCAGAAACACGGCCCCGACGGAGTCGAGCGCATCGACCACCCGGTCGGGCAGGCCGCCGACGACCTTGCGCGGCTGCTGCCCGGGCGTGAAGAAGCCATAGAACGTGTCCAGCATCTGGGTGCTGGAGCCGCCGGGAAAGCCGTGGCGCTCGATCAGGATCACGGACCCGGCTCCGCCCGCGCGAGCGGCGAGCGCGGCGCAACAGCCGGCGGAGCCGGCGCCGACGACCAGCACGTCGGCCGTGGCGAGCACGGGGACTTTTTCCAGGATGAGCGGGCTGATGGTCATGGGGACGTGGGAAGGTCGAGCGGTGGACGACGCGGCCGGCGGTCAGGCCTGACCGTGGCCCACGGCAGCGTAGAGTTTGGCGAGGCGATGCGCGTGCTCGTCGTAGGCCGCCTCGAAGAGCGCGGTCGCGCGGGCACTGCCGACGACGGCCGCCGCGCTCAGCACTTTCGGCGGCTGGCCGACCGCGGTGAGACGGGCCGCGACCTCGGCCTTGATGGCGTTGACGACGAGGCAGCCGCCCAGCGTCGAACCGGGAGCGACCGGTGTGTCGAGACCCGGGACCGTCACCATCGCGTCGCCGACCGGCGCACCGGTGTCGAGCACCAGATCGGCGAAATCAGTCAGCTTCCGGCCGTCGGCGCGGCGCGAGGTGGAGGCGTCGGCGTGCGCGCTGCTGACGAGCGCGACCACCTTGATGCCGCGTTTCTGGAACTGCTCGGCCATCTCGATGGGCACGACGTTGCACCCGCTGCTGGAAACGACGAAGGCGCTGTCCTCCGACGTCAGCGCGAAATTGCGCAGAATCCGCTCGGCGAGCCCGCTCACGTTTTCCAGAAACATGGCCTGGCGCTGACCGTTGGCCCCGACCACGAGGTTGTGAAAGGACAACGACAGTTCGACGATCGGATTGAATCCGGGAAAGGATCCGTAGCGGGGCCACATCTCCTCAACCATCATGCGGGAGTGGCCGGAGCCGAAGACGTGGACCATGCGTCCGGCCGCGATGGACCGGGCGAACCAATCGGCGGCCTGCTGGATCTTGCCGAGCTGTGTCTCGACTTTGTCGGCGATGCCGTGAGCGCGTTGAATATAGATGTGGGCTGGCGAGGTCGGATTCATTGGGTGGAAAACGGGGTCGGTGTCGCTGCCGCGCCGTGCTCAGCCTGGCGGGCGACGATGTGATGAAATGCGTCCAGATTCTCCAGTTTCGCGTTCGGCGGGAGATCGCATCCCGAGGAGACGACGAAGTTCGGAAACGGCAGCGTCCTCAGCAGCAATTCGGCGGTGGCGAAACGGACCTGCTCCGGCGTCGACTGGCAGAACACCGCTGCGGGATCGAGGTTGCCGGCGAGCACGACCTCCGACGGCACCTTCGCCAGCGCCGCTGCGAGATCCATCGGCGCCCCGAAATGGAAGCTGTGCAGTCCGCTTTCGAGCACGGCGGACAGATGCGGCAGCCGCGCCGCGCAGTTGTGGAGGATCAGCGCGAAGTGGCCGTCCGCCATCGATTCGCCCAGCGGCTTGATGTAGGTGGAGGAATATTCCGCCAGGGCCCGGGGCGAGAGCAGGCCGGCGGCCGGTTCGGCCATGATGACGCCATCCGCGCCGGCCTCCCGGAACGCGCGCACATACGCGGTGAGAAACGAGGTGCTCTTCGCGAGCAGGGCGTGCATCAACTCCGGTTCGGTGAGCGTCAACTCCATCGCCTCGCTGACACCGACCAGGCGCGCGGCCAGCGAAAACGGACCGATGCAGCCTCCGAGCACGAGCGGACGCCCCGAAAGTTTGCGCAGTCCGCGCACGGCTTCGAGCGAGACCGCGGTGCGTTTGTCGCCGGGCTGGGGGATGACGAGTCGGTCGACGCCCGCCCGATCGGTCACCAGCCGGCCCGTGACCGTCGGCACCTCGCCCTCGGACCACCGAATGGTGCTGCCAAACGCCTCCGCCTCGGCGCTGAGGTCCATCGCAGAAAGCACGCAGGGCGTGCGATACCGCTCCCGCAATGCCACCTGGCTCTCGACCTGCGCGGCCGGATTCGTGACGATATCGGAAACTTTCGCGCCCGTGAGCGCCAGGCCGGGATAGACCGCAATCGGCAGCGCCAGCCGGCGAGGAGCGGACAGCACCGCCTGATTGAAACAGTTCCGGGCCGGATCGGTTGTCATGAGCGTCTCCTTTTCTTCACGCCGCCGCGACCAGCTCGCGGGCGAGACGGACCGCTCCCGTCGCGCTTTCGCTGAAACCATCCGCGCCGATCTCGTCGGAAAACCTTTGCGTGATCGGGGCGCCGCCCACCAGCACCTTGATCTTATCCCGCACGCCCGCCTCCTGGAGGACCTCGATCGTCGCCCGCATCGCGGGCATGGTCGTGGTCAGCAGCGCAGACATGGCGACGATGTGCGGCTGCTTTTCCCGGACGCTGGCGAGAAAAGCCTCAGGGGAGACGTCGGTGCCCAGGTCGATGACCTCGAAGCCGCCGCCCTCCAGGATGGAGGCGACGAGATTCTTACCGATGTCGTGGAGGTCTCCCTGGACCGTGCCGATGACGACGCGGCCCGCCGACGGCATCCCGGTCGCCGCGAACAGCGGGCGCAGGATCACCAGCGCGCGCTTCATCGCCCGTGCGCTGAGCAGCAGCTCCGGCACGAAGTATTCGCCGGCCTCGAAGCGCCGTCCGACTTCCGCCATCGCCGGCATCATGTGGTCCTGCACCAGCCGGACCGGTTCAACGCCCGCGGCGAGAGCTTCCTTGGTGATGGCCTCCGCGGCGCCGGCATTGCCGTTCAAAACGGCTTCATGAAGTGATTTCAGGTCTGTCATGGGAGTGGGGTTAGGCTGAGAAACGGAGGGCGGCGTCGAACAGCGCGATGACGTTGTCCGGCGGGACGTTGGCTTGAACGTTGTGGATGGGGGCGAACACGAAGCCGCTGCCGGGCATGAAGGTGCGGAGATTCTGCTCCGCTTCCGCCGCGACCTCGGCGGGCGTGCCGCGGGCGAAGGTGCCCTGCGCGTCGCACGAGCCGCCCCAGAAGACGAGCCGGCTGCCGAACTCTCGCTTGAGCCGCGCAGGCTCCATGCCGGTGGCGGAGGTCTGCACCGGGTTCAAGATGTCCACGCCCATTTCGATGATCGAAGGCAGCAGCGGCACGATCGCACCGTCGGAGTGCAGCAGGACCTTCCAGGAGGTGTTCGCGTGAATCCAGTCCAGGCCGCGCCGGTAGGCCGGCAGCAGCCGTTCGCGAAACATCTTCACCGAAAGGAAGGGCGCGTGCTGCGTGCCGAAGTCGTCGCAAATCTGGATGACCTGCACCCGATCACCCACGGCGGCGTGAAAACCGCGCAGGTTTTCCAGCCAGGCGTCGGTGAGTTCGGCATAGAGCGCATCCACGTATTCCGGCTCGGAGGCAAACGTCACCATCCAGTCCTCGAAGCCGCCCTGACCGATGCCGTTGAACAACTCATACGGTGGACCAAACGCCGCGACGACGGCCTTGTCGGTATTGCGGAACAGCGCGTCGGCCTCGCGATGGAAGTGCTCCATGGTCTGCGCATCCATCCGCGGAGCGCGCCAGTGGTCCAGGTCCGGGTGGAGCGCGCCGGGATATTTTTCGAAACGATCGAAGTAGAAGCCGTGTTCCGGCATCTGGGCGATGGCCACCCCGTTGCGCTTCAGCATCAGACCGCCGCCGGCCGAGGCTTCGGGATCGAACGCGCCGGGGACCTCCGCGCGCAAGCCGTCGCGAAACGCGAAGGGCTTCCAGCCCTCGTTGCGCATGCCGAAGGAGACCGCTGGGCGGTTCAAAGCCACGCAATCCGATCCGAATCGCTCCGCCACGTCCTGCTCGATGTCCGCGAGCATCTGATACACGTCGAACACGCGCGGCAGCGTGGTCGCCGGCAGGCCCAGGCGCTGGCGCAGCGCCGCATAGGCCCAGACGGAAATGCCCGACTGGCGCGTGCCGCCGAAATCGATCGGGACACGGTCCACCGGCTGGTGGTTGATGGCGGCGAGGATGCGTTCGCGGGAGTTCATGCGGGCTCAATCTCGAAAATTCATGGCGTTCCTCGCCGCGCCGAAGGCGCCGGCACGATCGCCGAGGCAGGCGGGGACGACGCGCACCTTCGCCCCGCCGGGGCGCCATTCGAAGCGGGCGAGCTGGCGCCGCAGGGGCACGAACAGCGTCGAGCCGCATTTCGCGATGCCTCCGCCGATGATGACCGTCTCCGGGTCGAGCACATTGACGAACGACGCGATGGCCGCCGCGAGCGCGCGGATGGAGTCCTGCCAGACCTGTCGGGCCAGCGGGTCCCCGCGCAGGCACGCGGCGACCAGTGCGGCGGTGGAGGTGAAACGCCCGCCGGTGCGCTCGCTCACCGTGCAGTCGCCCACGGCGTCCTCGAGGCTGCCGGGGGTCTGGACGATGTCGCACTTTCCGGCCGGATTGAGCGAAACGTGGCCGAGATGGCCCGCGCGTCCGAGATGGCCGCGCAGCAGGTTGCCATCCACCAGCGCCGCGCCGCCGACCCCGGTGCCGAGCGTGAGGAGCACGGCGTTGCGCGAACGCCGCGCCGCGCCGAGCCAGACTTCGCTCAGCAAGGCCGCCTGCGCGTCGTTCAAGACGGGAACCGCGTGCTGGAACGCAAAAAACTTCTGCCAATCCAGTCCCTCCAGCCCGGGGAGTCGTCCGGGGAGAAAGACGATGGAGCGTTGATCCCGCGCAGGAAGCCCGGGCGCGACGACGCCGATCCAGGCGGGAGGACGCCGCACCTTGGTCTGCACCCGGTCGGCGGCGAGGCGCACCGCATCCGTCCAGCGAGGGTTCGTCGCTCCGCCGGTCGGAGCCGCGGTCTCCGCCAGGACGCGCCCCTCCGCCGTCACGGCGATCGCCTTGACGTTGGTGCCACCGATGTCGATGCCGAGCGAGTAGTCCATGTCAGGAAGGCAGCTGCCCTTCGCTCACTGCCCAGCCGCCGTCCACCGCCAGCACCTGGCCGGTCGTGAAACGCGAGCTGTCGCCGAGAAAGTAAACCGCGGCGGCGTCGAGATCCGACGCCCGGCCGATCCGGCCGCCTTCCAGCGGCTGCTTGGTCCGGATGAAAGCGAGAATCGTTTCGTCCTGGGCGGCCCGTTGCGCCATGGGAGTCTCCACCAGCGCAGGAGCGAGGACGTTGAAACGGATATTGTGGCTCGCGTAATACGCCGCGCTGCTCTGGGTGAGGCCGATGATCGCCGCCTTGGCCGCGGCGTAGGTGTGGGTCGCGAAATAGTGCGGCGACGGCGACCAGCCGAGCACCGAACCCATGTTCAGGATCGAGCCGGCGGTCTTGCGCTCGAGGAAGGCGCGCACGGCGGCGCGATTCGAGTTAAAGAGGGACGTCAGATTCAGATCGAGCGTCGCCCGCCAGCTGGCGTCGGTGATCTCGTGCAACGGCCCGTCGCCCATTCTGCGACCGCTGCCGCCGGCGACGTGGTAAAGCCCGTCGAAGCCGCCGAATTCGCGGACGGCCGTCTGGATCGCCTCCACCGCATGCGCGGGCGTGCAGGCATCGCCGTTCACCGCGCGGGCGGACACACCGAGGGAGGTCTGCGCCGCGCGAGTGCTGTCCGGGTTGCGGCCGGTCACCACCACGCCGCGCGCCCCGGAGGCGAGAAAGGCGCGGGCCGCCGACAGGCCCAATCCGGTCGTGCCACCGACGACCACGATCACCTTGTCCTCCAGCAGATTTGTCATGCGGCTGATCGAACCCCCGCCGGCATGTCCTTGCGAGCAGCAACAAATCGGATTTATCATAAACTGATCTAGTAATTACCGCTCCGAGCCGGTTGCCCAAAACTGTAGTGGTAGCAAGTCGGGCAACGGCGGTGGTGATCGGCCGAGGCTGCCTTGCCGCCCAGAAAACCGTGATGCAATCATGCGCGCGAGGGATGACCAGCCGGTGCCGCGCCGGCCTCAATCCCGTCGTGCCGCGTCCGCGCAAGCCGTCGGCCAGCACCACGGCATCCAGATCGTCGCGTGCGTCGATCTCCGACAAGGCGGTTTGCAGCAAGGCGCGCAGCCGGTCGGGCCGGTCGGGCAGACCCATCTCGAACCATCGCGTCTCGACGATGTGCCGCGCATCGCCGGCCAGCAACTCGATCTCCCGTTGGAAGACCGCTCAGGCCGGCAGCCCGATGCGCGGGGGCGGGGGCGGGCCATCCCCACACGGGGCGGGCGAAGCAGGGAAATTCACAGTCGGAGCGGGAGAGCGGCGCTCGCGCCTTCCAGCCGGCGTCGAGTCGGACGTCATTCTGACCCGGCTGGTCTGGCTTAACTTAACCAGCGGAAATCAATCGGATTTGATTGATCCCGATCTGGTAATCGTTCTCGCTACGCCTTCACCAAAACCAGGAGGACGCAGCGCGGTTCCGTCGTCTGCGACGACGCGCCGGACGCTCCGCTTTCTTCATCCCCGTGGCCCGCCCCCGTTCAACTCGCGTTACCGAGATCAAAGCCAAGCTCATCGCGCGGATCCGCGATGGCTTTCACCGCCCCGGGGAACCGTTCCTTTCCAATCGCGCTCTCGCCGATCGCTACGGCGTAAGCTATCAAACCGCCCACGTGCTCATGGAGGAACTGGTCGGGGAGGGCTGGTTGAAGCGCACCCCCTCGAGCGGGACGTTCATCGCCGGGTCCGAGGAGAAGTTGGTGGGGGCGCAATTGATCTTCTCGCCCCGCGCCCGCACGCCGGGCAGCTTCGGAGCGAACCTCCTGCAGCGGATGGCTCACGTGCTCAGGGATTCGGGCCTGCCGTTCGTGCAGAGCTGGGCGGAGGGGGACGTGCGGATGCGAGCCCGGCACCTGCCCGTGCTTTGGGAATGCAGCCATCTTCTCGATCACTTTGCGAAGGCGCGGCGGTTCTGTCTGCTGCTCCACGATGCCCCGCCGCCGGGACTGGCGGCGAGTTACGTGGATGCGGTGCGGACCGACGACTTCTCCGGCGGCGTCTGCGCGGCGCAGGTGCTCATCCAGAAACTCGGTCATGCCCAGGGTCTGGCGGTGCTCACCGGTCCCAAGAATGATCGCCGCAGCATCCAGCGGGTGGAGGGCTTCCTGACGGCGGCCCCGAGCGCCCGGCTCATCCCGTCCGGCGGGTGGTTCCTCGAGCACGGTCGCGCCGCGGCGTCGGCTCTTTTGAAAGATAATTTTCGCGGTGTGTTCTGCTGCAACGACCGGCTCGCCCAAGGCGTGTTGACGGAGTATGAAGCGCGCGGCCTCGCATCCGTGCCGCCGATCGTGGGCTTCGACAACGCGCCGATCGCCGAGGCCCTGCACCTGTCCACCATCGCGATCCCTTGGGAGCAGTTCGCCGCCGAGGCCGTCGAACTCGTCCGGAACCGGCTGGGAGGCGACACTTCCCCGGCGCGACAAATCATCCTGTCTCTCCGACCGCACATCCGACTCACGGCGTGAGGCGCGCCGTCGCCGCCCGCCCGGTCATCCGACCGGATGCGCTGGACCCGCGGAGGCCGCGCGGGTGAACGATGCTCGACAGCGAACGTGCGATCCGCCGCGCAGGCCGGGGCCAACTTTGCGGAGCAGAAGATCGTCCAGTTTCCACCGGCCGTTCTCCGCGGCATCGTCAGCGTCACCTCGTATTCGGGAGGGGCCTGCACCGACATCATCTCGGCCACCTGGTCTTTTCCGCCAAAATCCGGCCAGCGATCCTTCGACAGATAGATGGGGCGTCCTTCCGCAGCGGCGGAATTTCCAGACAAACCTTCTTCGCCGTCGCCACCGTTTCGAGTTCCTTCAAGCCGATCTCCCACGTATTGCCGTTGAAGAAACTGTCGTCGACGAGCCGGTCGTCGGCATACAGCCGGCCGCCCTGATCGGCAGGACCCTTGCCGCGGTTGATGACCACGTGGCTCCGATCCCGGAACGCGCCCCACCACTGGCGGTTGTTGTCCCACGCCTCGGCATCGTGCCCCGTGCCTGCCCTGACGAGCGAATCGAGCTCCTCGCGCCAGTGCTCGACGGTGGGACTGACCAATCTGATCCGCGTAGGTGTGGACCTCGCCCCGATACCCAAATACTCATACATCGACCAGCGGTTGGAATCCCAAGCGGCAGTTGCCACTGCGATCGGCGTGGAACAGCAGGTCGCGGCCTTCCACCCAGACGTTGAAGGCCGATGTCGCCGCCGCCGCGGGGCGTGAAGTCGGCGGAGTTGGCCCCCGGTCCGGACCATGCGACCTTATCGTCGTCCAGCCCCCCGAGATTGGCCGCTCCGGAGGCGGCGGTCAGCTGGATCGTGCACGTCTTCGCTGCGACGGGAAACCACCTCGATTTCGCGCAGACTGCGGATCGGCTGGCCGGTCGACCCGGTCAGCTCCGCTTCAATTTTCCATGGGCCCGGCTCCTCCGGCCACGAAAGCTCGAAGGCCACTTCGTCCTGGCCATACGACGCAAGGTCACACTCGGCCGAGAATTCGCGTTGGCCCGACGCTCCGTCCAGACGACACAACCGCAGCGTCACCTGTCCGTGCCACGGGGATTCGAGGTCGTTGATCAGCCGCACCGGGATCCGCACCGGCTGACCGGCGGGCACTTTCAGCTCCCAGAAATCGACCCTCAATCCCACGGGTGCGAAGGCGTCGCGGACGTAGCGGAAAAACTCCGGCTCCCATTCGAGGGTTCGCACGTCGCTCCAGTGGTCGCTCGTCTGGCCGTCCGCCCGCGAATAGCCGAGCGCCGTGAAATGCATCACCGCCGCCACCTGCCGGTGGCTGCGCCAATACTCGGTATCGGCCGCGAGGTAGGTCGCGTGGAGATGGCGGCGCTGGGCCGTGGTAGAAACAGGCCCGAGGATGTCGCGATACAGATCCGCGGTCAGCGTCGTCGGGGTGCCGTCGCGGTTGAGCCACAACCAGCCGTATTCGTTGATGATCACCGGATGGTCGCCCGGGTTGGGCAGATCGTTGCCCTGGGGCACGGGCGACTCGCGCCCGATGTCGGGGAAGCGGAACTGCGGATTCTGATAGTGATACGGATGCGACTCGAACACGTCGCCCGGCGCGCGCTGCGCACTGTAACTGCTGTCCCACGGCCGCCGCGAAAGATCCATGCCGCGCACGCGCGCGACCGCGGCCGCCGTCTCCTCCGAGGCCGTTTCGTTGCTCGCATCCCAGATCACGACACTGGGGTGGTTCCAACGCTCGCGCATCCATTCGACATATTCCACCGCGATCGCGTCGCGCTTGAGCGCCTGCGGCCACTTCGACCAGGTGCGCCCGCCATACCAGATCGGAAACTCGTCCTGGAGCAGGATGCCTTCTTCGTCGGCGATGCGATACCACGCCTCCGGCGGAAATCCGATGCAGTAGCGCAGGCAGTTCCAGTGCATTCCCTTCATCTTCCGGTGAAACTGCCGCACCCACGTCTCGTCCCACGGCAGCTCCCCGCACTCCGCATCCTCGAAGAACCGGTAGAGCGTGACGTTGCTCCCCCGCATGAAATACGGTTTCCCGTTCAGCAGCGCCTGCTTCGTCTGCGGATCGAACTGAAACGTCCGCATGCCGAACACGGCCTCGACCCGGTCCGTCCCGCTGTCGAGCTCAAGCCGGTAAAGAAACGGATCCTCGGGCGTCCAGGCGTGAAAATCTTCCAGCGGTATCGACACGTCGGTTACCTGCTTGGTGTCGGCCGGCAGGGAAACCGGACCGCTCGCCACCCGCGCGACGATCCGGCCCGATTTCGCCTCGCGCACGGTGAACTCCAGGTGCGCCGTGGTCGCCTGGCCAACGTTGCGCAGTTGCGCCTGCACCCTCGCACGAGCGCCGACGAGGTCGGGCGCGACCTGGATGTTCTCGATGTGCGGCGTGCCGGAGAGGATCAGCTCCACCGAGTCGAATATCCCCGGAATGTAGCGTGTCTTCTCGAAATCAAAGCCCTCCGGCATCCCCGGCGGCAATGCGGCCCGATCCGCTCCGATCCGCACCAGCAATTCGTTCTCGCCCGGTCGCAGCGCGGCCCGCACGTCGAAATAGAGCATATTAAATAATACTATAGCCGCAAGCCGCAAACCAACCGGCGGCGTCTTGGGCGCGGACCTGGCGCAGGGCCGCAGCGATGGCGTGTTGGAGTTTTCCTGCGGTGCGGGCTTCGCTGGCG
>Ga0222421_100398_pt1 | contig 14608 bp, 13 predicted proteins | sample 3A1ome_2_FD_182473 | JGI IMG/M metagenome (GOLD analysis project Ga0222421, IMG submission 182473) | Enriched microbial communities from leaf-cutter ant dump, University of Wisconsin, Madison, United States - 3A150A (version 2) | ecosystem: Environmental > Terrestrial > Nest > Insects nest > Nest... | reverse complement strand
CCTCGGAACCTTCGAAGGAGATCAGCTTGCCGGCGGGAGGAGTTTTCAAGGGCATGGCGGTCATGGTGACGATTTGTTAGGACCAGTTCGAGAGAAACGTTTCGAGGTCGGCGGCCGACGGGCTTTGCGCGGTGCGCACATAATGGCCGCTGGTGCTCACGCCGGTGGCGAGGCAGGCTTCGGGCGACAGGCCGACGAGCTGGCCGGCGACGAAGCCGGCGTTGAAATGATCGCCGGCGCCGGTGGTGATGCGCGGGCGCGCCGCGTAGGGGCCGGGGATCCACCACGTGCCGTCGCGCGTGGCGCAGGCGGCGGATTCCTTCGGGTGCACGACGACCGTCGCCAGATCGAGCCGCGCGCGAATGCTCTCGGCCAGGGCGCGCAGGCCGTGCTCGCATTCGGTCCCGGGCGCGAAGCCGAGCGCGGCGGCCACCTGCTGCGCCTCCTTCAGGTTGAGCCCGAGCGTGACGCGCCCGAACCGTCCGAAGCGCGCGATCGTCTCCAGCGCGCGGACGAGGTCGGCGGCGGAGCGTTTCTCGGGATCGGCGAGGTCGAAGAAGAAGATCCGATCCGGCTTCGCGGCCGCCTGCGGCAGCACGCGCGCCACGAGATCGTCGAAGATCGCCGTCATGTGCGGGATCATCGTCCAGTTGACCAGCGCCACGAGGTCGGCGGCGCCGAGCGCCTCGCGCCACGCGGCCGCGCCGAACGCCGCCTCGATGCCCGCGGCGGTGATCCCGTCCAACGACTTCATCTGGCCCAGCATGATCTTGCCGTCGGAAAACTCCGCCGCGGTCGTCGTGGCCGGGCCGCAGAGCGAGACGACCCGCGCCTGCCGCGCGAAGTCGCCGAAGACCGGATGCAGGGCCGGCGCCCCGAGCGCGCCCACGTAGGTGACCGGCGCGCCCTGCGCGAGGAGCGCGTGGGCCATGATCGGGCCGTTGCCGCCGAGCTTCTCCATCCGCGGATACAGCTCGATGTTGGTGCTCTTGCCGGCGGCGCCGAGGATGCGCCGGCCGAAGTCCGCGATCGTCGCGATCGGCGTGAAGTCTTCGCCCTGGCCGCTCCGCAGCGCGACGGGCGTCACGATCGTGTCGACGAAGCCGTCGAGGCCGACGATCGCGCGCCGGCTCGCCAGCGCGCCGCGATGCGCGCGCAGTTCCTGCAGGGTGCGGGTCTTGAAATCCATGGGAAGGTTCGGAACGGACAGCGAAAATCCGCGGTCGGGGACCGGCAAACAGATTCGCGCGCGGCCGCATCGGAATTTCCATTGAACGCGCCGGACAAACGCCTCAACAGTTCCCCCTTCATCCATGTCGGGCTCTCTTTTTTCCGCGCCGGTTCTGGCGACCACCAACATCCTCGAAGTCTTCGAACGCTGCGACACCGTCGACAAGGTCATCGTCGTCGGCCTCGGCATCTTCAGCCTCGTCGCCTGGACGATCATGTTCGGAAAACATTACGATCTGAAGCGCCTGCGTCAGCTCAACGGCGCCTTCGAGGACCATCTTCGCGATCAGAAGACGCTGCTCGACCTGCCGGAGTCGTATCGAAACCGGCGCTCGATCCCGTATGCGGATCTCTTCGCGGACGCGGTCGAGGGCTACTGGCGCGCGGCCGCGATCGGCCGGGAGAAGGGCGACGAAAACGTCCGCCCGCGGATCGAGCACGCGGAAAACGCCATCCAGCGCGCCATCGCGCGGCAGACGCTGCACTACGAGTCGAACATGATCTTCCTCGCCTCGATCGTCTCGGGCGCGCCGTTCATCGGCCTGCTCGGCACGGTGTGGGGCGTGATGGAGGCCTTCAGCTCCGTCGCCATGCAGCAGAGCGCGGGCATCCAGCAGCTCGCGCCCGGCGTCTCCGGCGCCATGCTCGCCACGATCGCCGGCCTGATCGTCGCCATCCCGTCCGTGTTCGGCTACAACATGCTCCTCGGCCAGACGCGCCGGATGACGACCGAACTCGAGAACTTCGCCAGCTCGCTGGCGGACCGCCTGGAACTGGAGACGAAGTAAACGGAAGGATCGCCCATGGCCCGGACCTTTCGCAGCCGCCGCACGGCCCAGCCGATCGCGGAACTCAACGTCACGAACCTGATCGATCTCGGGTTCATGCTGCTGATCATCTTCATGGTCGCGACGCCGCTGATGCAGCAGGAGCAGACGATCCCCGTGCACCTGCCGACGGTGTCGAAGACGCCGCAGCAGAAGCCGGAGAAGGACGACCGCTTCGTCGCCGTCGGCGTGGATGCGTCCGGAAAATTCTACGTCGAGAACCGCAACGATCCGATCCCGCTCGAGACGCTGCGCAGCCGGCTGCGCGCCTACGCGGCCGAGGCGCGGCCTCCCGTGATCCGGATCCGCGGCGACGCGAAGGTGCCTTACCAGAAGGTCGCGGAGCTGTTCAACGAAGTGGAGAAGGCGGGCCTGGTCCGCTTCACGATCGACTCGCAATCGCAGGACTGAGGCGCGCGCCGAGGCCTGCCCGCGAACTTGCGAAGCCATGAATGACCGGACCGCCAGTGGGTTCATGCTCTCGGCCACGTTGCACGGGCTCGTGGCGGCGCTGCTGCTTTTCGGTTACTTCCTCGGCGATCAGGAGGCGAAGAAACTGCCCCGCGTGCTCGAGTTGGTGGCGGGCGAGGGCGACAACTACGCCGCCACCGAGGCGCCCGCGCTCGGCTCGCCCGACAGCATCAAAGTCACCGTGCCCGAGATCGCCGGCCCGCCCGTGCCGATCCCGTCGATGCCCGTGATCGCGGAGCCCGAACCGACGCCGCCGTCGCCGGTGCAGCCCGCGCCCACACCGCCCGCTCCCGAGCCGGTCGTCGAGCGCGCCCCCGAACCGAAGAAAACCGTCACGACCGCCAAGACGACCGAGGCCAAGGCGGCCCCGGAGGAGAAGATCCGCGATTTTTCGAAGGACGTGGCCCGCATCTCCCGCAAGCGCCAGGCCCGGCTCGAGGCCAAATACAAGGCCCAGCGCGAGGCGGAGGAACGCAAGGCGAAGGAAGCCGCGCTCAAGGCCAAGCGCATGACCAAGGCGGAATTCGACGCGCAGAACCGGCGCGAAGCCGCGGCCCGCACGTCGGGCGGCACCGGCGCGAAGGTGACGCATATCGACACGGAAGGCATCGCGAAGGGCGTGGTCGGCGGCTCGACGCGCAACAAGACCGGCGGCGCCGGCGGCAAGGCGCTGACCCGCGAGGAAGGCGACGAACTCGACGCCTATTTCGCGTATCTGAAACGGCGGCTCCACGAGGCGCTGGACAAGCCGCCCGGGCTGAGCGACACGCTCGTCGCCGTGGCCGAGATGCGGATTGCGGCCGACGGCACGCTGTCGGGGGCGCGAATCGTGCGCTCCTCGGGCAGCACGGAATTCGACCAGGCGTCGCTGGAAGCGATCGCGCGCGTGCGCTCGATCGGTCCGCGCCCGGACGGCAAGAGCGAGACGATCCGGCTGTCCTTCAAGATGAAGGAAGAGGAGGAGGACTGATCCGGATTCGTGCGGTCGGCGCGCCGCGTGGTCACTCTCTTCGGGAGGGGTGCGGTCTCGATGGTGAAACCCGGCCTCCGGACAGGTTGGTAAACGTCCGCCAACGCAAAACCGGTCCGGAGGAAGACTGGTTCCAACCCGCATGACGCGGACGGCATGATCCTGATTGGGGATTCTCGCGGTGTGCGACTCCGGTGCAGGCAGCCGGCCGGTAAAGGCAAGGCGGCCGCACGGGAGCGTCGAGCGTCTGTGGCGCAGCGGATTTCAGGTTGGCTGTCGCGCGAACTACGGCCTGGCGTGGGCCGAAGGTAGGGACGGGCGGGCTGGCACGACAGGCGGGTGAAACGGGCCGGTTTCGATTTTGTGCGAAGACGTATGTAAAAAGTCCTTGCCTTCGGTGGAGGAACTTTGATTTTGCTCACCCCTCGCTAACGCGAATGGGCTCTTAGCTCAGTTGGAAGAGCGCCTCAATGGCATTGAGGAGGTCAGCGGTTCGAACCCGCTAGGGTCCACCAATTTCTCGACGGGAGCCCCGGAAAACGGGGCTCCCATCGGAGAAACAAGAAGCGCAAACGGGCGTTGCGACGCTCAACGGACCGCCAGTTTGCCAACCGATTGTCAACGAGAGGCCCGCCGAGTGCCAATCGCATGCGCGGGCATTTGTCGGGGCGAGGTCCTTCATCCGTTGATCAGCGGATCCGACCTCGGTGAGCGCTCGAAACGCGACCGTGAAGGTCCGACTGGGTCTGGCTTTCGATTTGGGGACGATGAGACAACCCGCTTGTTTCTCCGACGAGAGCGACGATCGCACCTCGGCGTTGGCCGGAGCATCGCCCGGGTTCTGGCTGCGGCATTTCAGGGATACACTCGCCAAGTTGCCGCGGTCGATCACCGCCGCAGGTTTCGGCCGAGCCTGATGGCGTGGGCGCGATCGCGGGTTTCAACGGTGCAGATCGCGCGGACCGCGCTCACATCGGGTCCGCTGAACGTGCGGTCATGGGCGATCTCGCGGATGCTGGCGCCGCTGGCCGCGATCGTGCGGGCAAGTCCGGCGAGTCCGCCGGGCCGGTCGCTGATCATGCAGGAATAGCGCGCCAGCCGGCCGTCGTGGACCAGGCCGTTCTCGATGACGCGACCGAGAATCGCCGGGTCGATGTTGCCGCCGCTGATGACGAGCACGGTTTTCTTCCCGGCGAGATGCGGCAGTTGCCCGGCCAGCAACGCCGCCAGCGGCGCGGCGGCGGCGCCTTCGACGACGGTCTTTTCGAGTTCGAGCATCCGGAGGATCGCCAGCGCGAGCCATTTTTCCGGGACCCGCACGACGCGGTCAACGAGACGGCGCGCCAGCGCAAACGGCCGGGCGCCGCATTTCAGGACCGCGAGGCCGTCGGCGAGCGTGGCGGCGGCGGGAATCGCGACGGGGCGGCCGGCCTTCAGCGCGGCGCTGAAACCCGCGGTCGCGGCGCTCTCCACGCCGATGATCTCGACGGCCGGCCGGAGCGATTTGACGGCCAGCGCGAGGCCGCCGATCAGGCCGGCGCCTCCGATCGGGCAGACGATCGCTTCGACATCCGGGACCTGGCGCAGGATCTCGAGGCCGATCGTGCCCTGGCCGGCGATGATCGCGGGATCGTCGAATCCGTGGATGTAGGTCAGGCCGCCGGCTGCGGCGATCTTGTCCGCCTCCATCCGCGCCTCGGCGAAATTCCGTCCGCGCACCAGAACCCGCGCGCCCAGTCGTTCGCAGGTCGCGATCTTGATCAGGGGCGCGTAGTCCGGCATCACCGCCGTCACCGGGATGCCGAGCAGCTTTCCGTGACAAGCCAGGCCCAGGGCGTGATTCCCGGCGCTCGCCGCGACGACGCCCCGCTGGCGCGCGGAGGCGGAGAGCAGGAGCAGGGCGTTGCGCGCGCCGCGCTCCTTGAACGAGCCGGTGCGCTGAAAGTTGTCGAGCTTGCACGCGACGCGCACGCCGGTGATCTCCGACAGCGGAATCGATTCCGGACAAGGCGTGAAGACGACGCCGCCGGCGATGCGCCGGGCGGCGGCGCGGATGTCGCGGAAGGTGACGGCTGCGGGCGCCGATCGCGCGCCGGCGGCGTCAGCGACGTTGGGCGAGGATGCGTTTTTCATATTCTTTCACCGGGGGCAGCCAGCTGGCCCCGGCCGGGGCGTCCTGGCGGAGGCAGAATTCGTCCCAGACCGCGGCGAACGGCAGGGTCTTCGCTTCCTCCATCCAGGCGAGACGGGTGGTAAAATCGCCGGCTTGTTCGGCGGTCTGCAGCTTCGCCCGGGGCTCGAGCAATGCCGACAGGAGGGCTTTCCGGGCGGCGCGCGCGCCGATCACCCAGGCGGCGATGCGGTTGATGCTGCCGTCGAAAAAATCGAGTCCGAGATGGGTGCGATCGAGGAAGCCGCCGCGCACGACCTCCTCGAGCAGTCCGCGCGTCGCGTCGTCGAAAAGCGGCACGTGATCGCTGTCCCAGCGCACGCCGCGACTCACATGCAGCAGGAGGCCGGGCACGAACGCGAGGATCGCGGAGATCTTGTCGCCCAGGTTTTCCGTCGGATGGAAATGCCCGGCGTCGAGGGTGTAGAGCTTGCGGCGCGTGATCGCATAGCCGAGATAGAACTCGTGGGAGCCGGCGACATAGCTCTCGGAGCCGAGGCCGAACAGCTTGCTCTCGACCGCATCGAGGCTGTGCCGCGGATCGAGCGGCTCGGCGAAGATCGCGTCGAGCGATTCGGCCAGCCGTTCGCGCGGAGCCTTGCGGTCGGCGGGCAGATCCTTGGAGCCATCGGGAATCCAAACATTGGTGACGCAGGCGGTGCCGAGCTGGCGGCCGAACTCCGCGCCGATGCGGCGGCAGGCGATGCCGTGATCGATCCAGAACCGCCGCGTGGCCCGGTCCGGATGCGTGAGTGTCAAGCCCTCCGCGGCGCGCGGATGGGAGAAGAAGGTCGGATTGAAATCGAGGCCGATGCGCCGGGCCCGGGCCCAGTCGATCCAGCTTCGAAACAAGTCCGCCGTGTAGGCGTCGCGATCCGCCCGGACCGGCCGCGGATCGACGTAGCACGCGTGAAGGCTCAGCCGGTGCGGGCCGGGGCTCAGGGAGAACGCGAGTTCGATGTCCGCGCGCAGTTCGTCGGGCGTGCGCGGCTTGCCCGGATGGCGGCCCGTGACGGCGAGTCCGCCGTCCAGGGTGGAGCCGAGGTTTTCGAAGCCGGTGAGATCGTCGCCCTGCCAGCAATGGACGGAAAGAGGGATGCGCGCCAAAACGGCGAGGGCCGATTCGGTGTCGACGCCCCATTCGGCGTAGGTTTCGCGAGCGTGAGAGTAGACGGAGTTCATGGGTAAAGGGGAGGGAGCGTCCGCACCGCCCGCCGGTAGGCCGCGACGCAGCGGCGCAGCATCGCCGGAAGATCGCCGGTCCAGCCGTGCCCCTGCACGATGACGTCGCCGCGGTAGCCGCCGGACGCGAGCGCCTCCAGCAGCGGCGCCGGGTCGAGGTCGCCCTCGCCGAACGGCAGGTGACGGCACTTCGCCGGCGGCAGCGGCGCGGTCCGCCGGCATCCGCACACGTTGAAGCTGTCGATCCGCGCAGCGTGGCGCGCGAGCAGCGCGATCGTTTCCTCGCCGGAATGCAGCGCGAAGACATGTGAGGTGGCGAACGCGTAGCCGACCTGGTCGGGGCCGAGCCGCTGCGCAAGCCAGGCCGCCTGGGCGGTCGTCTCGAGCGGGTAAAACGAATGTGGATACAGCGTGACGCGGATCCCGCGCCGGCGGGCGATCGCGAGGAGGGCGGAGAGACGGCCGGCGAGACGCCCTTCCCAGTCCGGCGGCACCGGTTCCAGGCCGCTCCATTTCACGCTGAGTTCGATCCGCGGTCCGGCCTCCGCCTCGGCAAACAGCCGGACGAGACGGCGGCTCGCGGGCGCGGTTTCCGGGACGGCCAGGTCGAGGTTCGCGTAGATGCCGGCGAGCCGCAATCCGCAGCGCGCGGGTTCGTCGCCGAGCGTTTGCAGCCGCGGCCACTCGTCATCGCCGAGCGGATATGGCACGGCATACACGCCGGTGAATCCGGCCCCGGCGATCGCCGCGCAGCGGCGCTTCCAGTCGAGCGACCGGTCGGCGAACAACGCGTTTTCCATGGCGACCAGCGGCCACATGTCAGGGCGGCGGAACCGAGCCCGCGAGATGCCGTGCGCGGCGCGTGCGCGCGGTGATCTCGTCCCACCGGCCGGCGGCGACGAGGGCGCGCTCGGCCAGCCACGAACCGCCGACTCCCGCCACGAGCGGCAGCGAGAGATAGGACGCGAGATTGGACTCGCCGATGCCGCCGAGAGGAATCAGCCGCAGGGCCGTGTGGCCATACGGTGCCGCGATCGCGCGGACGAAGTCGGGACCGCCGGCGGCGGCGGCGGGGAAAAACTTCACGAGCGGGCAGCCGAGCGCCAGCGACTGCTCCATCTCACCGGGCGTGAGCGTGCCGGGAATGAACGCGAACCCTTCGCGCACCGCATGGCGGACGACGGCGGGGTTGAATCCGGGCGAAAGGCCGAAGGTGGCGCCGGCGGCGCGGGCGGCATCGATCTGGCCGGGCGAAAGCAAGGTGCCGGCCCCGACGGTCATCGCGGGCAGCTCGGCCCGTATCCGGCGGATGGACTCGGGCGCGTGGCCGTTGCGAAACGTCACCTCCATGAGGTCGAGTCCGCCGGCGAGCAGCGCCCGCGCGAGCGGCACGGCCCGATCGGGGTCGTCGATGACCACGGCCGCCAGGATGCGCTGCCGGGCGAGATGTTCGGCGAGGTTCATCGTGCGTCGCGCTCGCTCGCGATGATGGCGCGGACTTTTTCGCCGAGGATGCGCACGATCTCGTCGCGATCGCGCGCCCCGGCCGGGGCCTCGCTGCGGCTCGGGAAACCGTTGATGCCGCCCGAGACCGGGTCGAGCGCATGACGGGAGCGCAGGCGATACCACGGTTTCGCCACCTGGAAATCGCGCACGCGCTCCATGACGGCGCGCGTGCCGACCGCGAGCGCGATCTCCGTCTCGCCCTGGTCGGCGTGGTGGATTTTGGTGAAGCCGGCCTCGGTCCAGTAATTCCAATAGACGAGGCGCGCGTCGGAAAACTGGCGCCAGATGCGCGGCAGGGCGACGTCGAACGGCACCCGGTTCGCCCCGTGGCCCGAGAGCCAGATCTGCCGGGTGAAGCCGTGGGCGCACAGGTGCGACGCGAGATCGGCGTAGACCGCCGCGAGCGTGTCGGCGGTGACGCCGAGCGTCCCGGGATAGCCGGCCATCTCGTCGGCGTAGCCGTAGTGGACGATCGGCGCGAGGATGGCGCCCGAGTCTTCGGCGATGCGGCGCGAGAAATACTCCGCGGTGTCGCTGTCGACGCTGAGCGCGAGGTGCGGGCCGTGGGCCTCGATCAGCCCGATCGGAACGATGACCGGCAGCCGCCGGTCGAGCCGGGCGACTTCATCGCTGGTGAGGTGTTTCCATTCGATCATAAAGGGGATTCAACCGCTGACGCACCAGCCGGCGTCGACGGGAAGGACGATGCCCGTGATGGCCGCGGCCTGGTCGCTGCACAGAAACAGCGCGGCGCGGGCGCAATCCTCGTCGGTCAGCGGTGCGCGGGTGAGCGGCTGCTTGCGCCGCAGGAATTCGCGGATGACCGGATCGGTGGTGGCGCGCGCGGCCATCGGGGTCTCGACCAGCGCGGGGGCGATCACGTTGACCCGGATGCCGTGGGCGGCGTAGGTGGCCGCGGTGTGCTGGGAGAGGGCGATGATGGCCGCCTTCGTCGCGGCGTAGGCGACGGTGTTGAAATGCTGCGCGGCGAACGAGAACCCGAGCACGCTCGCCATGTTGAGGATGACGCCGGACTGCGCGTGCTCCAGCCAGTGCCGGATGCAGGCCCGGTTGAGCTGCATCATCGCGCGGAGGTTGGTGGAAAACACGGCGTCCCAGCCCGCGTCGGAACACCCGGCGAGCGGACCGTCGCCGAACTTTCGCCCGCTGATGCCGGCGACGTGAAACAGCACGTCGATCCGGCCGAAGCGCGCCACGGTCTCGTCCCGCACCCGCTCCGCGGCGCCGCTCTCCGACAGATCCTGGGCGATGACCGCGTGAGGCACGCCGGCGGCCGCAAGGTCGCGGCCGAGCATCTCGGCATTGGTCCGGCTGCGACCGACGGCGACGATTGTCCCTCCCTCGCGTCCGAACAACCGCGCGGAGGCGCCGCCGATGCCCGTCGTGCCGGCGATGAGGCAGACCTTGCCTGCGAGGGCGCCGCTCATGCGTCTTTCCCGTCTGCGCCGAAGGCGGCCCGCGCGCGCAGGGCCGCCCCGATCCAGCCGGCGTTTTCGCCGAGCCGCGCGGCGCGGAGCGGAATGCGATAGCCGACCGGCACGCGAAATGCCGCCGCGTTGAGACGATCCTCGAGTCGGCCGACGAAGGCGGCCGCGGCCTTCACGGGACCTCCGGCGAGCAGGATGAGGTCGGGCGTGTAGGCGTAGAACGCGTTCAGGATCACCGCTGCAAAGCGATCCAGCCACCGTTCGAAAATCTCGACGACGACCGGATCGCGACGCCGAACGGCCGAAACGACCGCGGCAAAATCGATCCGGCCCGTAAGCCGGGTCGGCAATCCGCGGGCGACGTGGGCGCGGACGTCCTCGACGAGCGCCGTCACGGACGCGAGACTTTCCCCGGTGCCGTGCGCGCCGGTGAGACAGCGCGGACCGGTCACGTCGATCACGACATGGCCGCATTGCGTGCCGCGCTGGAGATGCCGGTCGGTCAGCAGGCGGCCGTCGAGCACGACGCCCGATCCGATCCCCGTGCCCATCGTGAGCACGACGAGATTGTTCACGCCGCGACCGGCGCCGGCCTGCCACTCGGCGAAGCAGGCGAGCCGGCCGTCGTTGTCGGCGAGCGCGGGCACTCGCCAGCGATGCTGCAGGTAAGGCACCGTGCGGTGCCGGGCCAGACCGCGGATTTTTCCCGGCAGATGCACGCACCCGACCGCCGGGTCGACGGGGCCGGTGATCGCGGCACCGATGCCGGTCAGCGCGGCGGTCTCGCGGCGGCGCAACCGACCGACCAGCCGGTCGAGCTGTCGCTCGAACTCGCGCAAAGTCTGGCCGGGGCGGGTGGGTTCCACGTCCGATGCGAGCACGCGCCCGCGCGCGTCGAGCAGTCCGCCCTTCAAGCGGGTGCCGCCGATGTCGAGACCGATCCAGTTCATGCGAGGACGGCGCCCGAGGCGCGGAGCGCGTCGCGCAGACGATTCGGATCGACCTCCACGACATTCCCGCCGGCCCGGGCGCCCATCGCCGCGGCGGTGCCGGCGGCCTGGCCCATCGCCATGCACTGCCCCATCGAGCGCACGCTGGCATGCGCATCGTGCGACGCCGAGAAACAGCGGCCGGCCACGAGCACGTTGACCGCCGACTGCGGCAGCAGCGTGCGATACGGGATGCCGACGCATTCGCCGTCGGGCAGGTAAAGCCACTTCGTATCCGCGCCTTCGTGATGGTCCTCGATCGGCGCGCCGCAAAGGCCGATCTGGTCGTCGAACTGGCGCGCGGACAGCACGTCCTCCTTCGTCAGCCGATACCGGCCGTGGACGCGGCGGGTTTCGCGCACGCCGATCTGCGGGCCGAACGCCGCCAGCCGGGCCTGCCCGTAACCGGGCACGCGGTCGCGGAGAAAACGGATGTATTCGAGCGCCTGCTCGCGCCCGTCGATCTCGGCCGCGGACAGCAGTGCGGGATCGGCGCCGTTGCGCAGGGTGCCGTCGCTCCCGCGGCTCACCGAGGCGAGCCGCGTCATGATCGTCGCCGTCATGTGTTCGACGGGCGTGAGGTGGTCGCTGCCCTCGCGCCGTGGAAGCTTGTAGCCGAGTCTCTCCGCGGCTTCCGCCATGAGCGCATGCACCTGCTCCTTCTTGACGGTCTTGCGCCGGGCCACGTCGACGTTCGCCATGCGAAACGTCGTCGTGAGCGTCTGCGCGGGAGCCTCGGCGCCGGCCAGTTCGAACGGCAGTCCGGCCAGGGCGCAGACATCCGCGTCCCCGGAGGCATCGACGATCACGCCGGCGCGGACGAGCTGGAGGCCGGACTTCGTCGCGACGACGAGCCCGGCGACTCGCTCGCCCTCGCGCGCGACATCCTGCACGAACGCGTGCAGCAGCACCGCGCAGCCGGAGCCGCGCACGAGGCGTTCCCAGGCGACCTTCAACTCGTCGGGATGATACGTGATGCCGGTGCCGGAGCCGAACGTGTTCGGGCGCTCGAGCACGGGGCCGATGCGGCGCAGCTCGGCGACGAGATCGTCGGGCACGCCGCCGACGACCTTGCGGTTGGTTTTCCCCGGCGTGTAGAAGCCGTAGAACGTGTCCAGGACGGCCGTGCTGGTGCCGCCGAGGAAAGGCAGCTTTTCCAGCAGCAGCGTCCGGGCGCCGGCGCGGCCGGCGGCGATCGCGGCGGTGGCGCCGGCGGAGCCGGAGCCGACGACGACGACATCGAAGCGCCCGAATTCCGGGAGGGTTTTGCTGTAGGTGAACATCAGAGGGCGGAAGCGGCGGGGGTGTCCGGCCGGTGCAACGCGCGGGCGTAGCGCCGCCGCTGGTCGCGAATCCACGCGGCGTAGCTGTCACGGGTGTCGCCCAGGTGCATGTTGCGCAGGACGTGGTGGCGGATGCCGCGCCGGTCGAGTTCGCGAAGCGTCAGCTCGTTGAGCGACTGGATCACCGCGATGGCGCCGAGCGAGGAGAGGGGACAGACCGGATACGTATCCGTCTTTCCCGATACGATCACGCTGGTGTCGCCGAGCGGCATCGCGTTGTCGAGGAGCTGCACGGTCGGACCGCCCTCGGCGAAGATGTGCCAGAAGGTCCGGCCCGCGCTGTGCTTCGGCGCGCCGCGCCGGGACTGCTCGCGGGAGCAGAGCAGGACGAGCGGGTTGCGCGGGAAACGCCGGCGCCACGCGAGGGCGAGGTCGACGGCCGCCGCGGTCTGGCCGGTGGCGGAGATCGCGAGCAGCGGCTCGCCCTCTGCGATGTCGAACTCGTCGAGCAGCTTGTCCCCGAGGCCCTCGACTTTTTCGATGGCCTGGTTGAGCCGGATGCCATTGGCGCCGACCACGTCGGTGAAAGTGGTCAGGCCCACCTGGAGGAGCGGGTGAAACCCCGTGAGCGCGCCCATCCGGACGCACAGTTCCTCGACCGCGAGCCGCGAGTGGCCGTTGGCATAGACGTGGACCAGCCCGCCTCCGGAGATCGCATCGGCAAACCGGCCGGCGACCGCCTGCAGCTCGACGGCCTGCATCCGCAGCGATTCGTGGATGCGCTCGAGTTGCGACGGGAAGACGAATTCGGGAGTGAGGGGAGAGGTGGACATGGATTTCGAAGCGGAGGTCAATCGAGCCGGACGGCGCGCCAGCCATGGGCCGGCAGCGGCAGGGGACCGGACGGAAGGAGTGCGCCGTTGACGATGTCCCGCCCCGGCCGAGGCAGGACGATGTGGCCGGCGGCGCCGCCGAGGTTGGTGGCGATCCAGAGATCCGCATCGCCGTCCTGTCGCGCGGCGAGCACGACATCCGCCGACGCATCGCAGCGGAGCGAAACCCCGGCGGCGTCGGCATAGTGGCGCACGAGACGCTGGAGCAGTCCGGCTCCGGCCGGTTCTTCCGGCCAGGCTCCGAGCAGCACGATCCGGCCGCGGTCGACGCGGCGCTCGGTGATGAAGGCCTGTCCGGTGGAACGGCCGGCCGTGACGGTTCCGACCGCCTCGGCATCCGGCGTCGCGAAGAACGCGCCCCACAGACCGAGCGGAGCGCGCACGCCGAAGGCCTCGCCCTCGGCGCCGGTTTCCCAAAGCGAATAAAGCGCGGTGGTCTCCACGCCGGCGGCGGCCTCGAGATCGCCCAAGGCGGCGTCGAGATGAACCGTGTGCTCGGCCGTGCGCCAGTGCGTCATGGGACCGACGATCCAGACGCCGCCCTGCTGCACCCAATCGAGGGCGCGGCGCCGGAAATCGTCGGTGAGATTCGGCGCGAACGGCGTGATCAGGAGCTTGTAGCCGTCGAGCGGGGCGCTTTCGGCGCAGAGATCGCGGGGGAATCCGGCGCGTCGGATCGTGTCGTGCCAGTCCTCCATGCGGGAAACGTAGTCGAAGGCGCCGAGCCGTTTGCCGCCGAGCGGAAGCGGTTCGGTCTGCCACATCGCGCGGGCGCGATCGGAATAGGTGAGCGCGACCTCCGCGGGCCGGAGCCGGCTCGCGAGCAGCGCCGGTTCGAGCGCGCGCCGGGCCGCCTCGGCGGCGGCGACGGCGGCGTGGCCGATGGTGGGGCGGCCCCAGGCGCTCACGATCGAACCGTGGGGCAGTTCGCAGCCGGTCCGCTGCTGCCGCCACAACCAGTAGGAGAATCCCACGGCGCCGAGCGCATAGGCGCTCACGGCGGTCGCCTCGACGAATGCCGCGGGATGCGCGGGATGGCCGATTTCGAGGAGCTGGCCGCTGTGGGAAGGACTCGACTCCATCACCCAGAAGCCGCGGCCGGGCTTGAGGGTGCGGAAGAGATCGAGCTGCAGCAGAAACTCGCGGTAGTTCCCCGCGGCGGCGTAGTGATCGAACCCGCCGCAGTCGAGATCGCGGAAGAGCAGGTCGAGATCGACCTGGAAATGCACCATGCTGTTGTGGGTGATCGGCGCGGCGGAATGGCGGCGGATGATCCCGACCTGTTCGCGCTGGAACTCCGCGATCTTCTCGTGCCCGAAACGCCGATACGCCGTCAGGAGCGAGGCGTTGTGCGTCATCGCCGTCCGGAGCGGTTGCGGCACCTGGTCGAAACGCTGGTAGCGCTGGCTCCAGATGTCGGTGCCCCAGGCGGCATTCAGCGCGTCGATCGTGCCGTGACGCGCCTCGAGCCAGGCGTGCCACTGGCCGCGGCAGGTTTCGCAGCAGCATTCGGCGACATGGGCCTTGAACTCGTTGTCGGTCTGCCACGCGACGAGCCCCGGATGGCGGCCGATGGCGCGGGCGATCGCCTCGACGATGCGCCGGCTGTGGCGGCGAAAGTCGGGATGGTTGGTGCAGA